>OGMO01001479.1_pt1 | contig 13877 bp, 10 predicted proteins | sample 1573241 | NCBI WGS metagenome assembly OGMO01 (sample SAMEA2581896, study PRJEB24529) | metagenome | biome: Human gut stool | place: China | collected 2011 | reverse complement strand
GGCCTTTCGCTTAGGAGGCGAACGCTCTATCCTGCTGAGCTACAGAGACTTATATGAAATTGAATTGGTAACTATCACTTTTGGCTTCGAGTTGATTGGTTGAGCACAACCTTAGGAGGCGTGTGCTCTATCCAGCTGAGCTATATGGACGTGTCTGATATATGATTATAGCCCGATCAAAGTCGAACTGCAATCCCTTATTTAGTTTTTTTTGAGGTGGCCGTTGTAACGCAACCTTAGGAGGGAGGCGCTTTATCCAGCTAAGCTACTGAGGCATATTATGTATTATCGTTGATTTTTTGAAATTCAACGCACTTGGAAACGAATATACAGAACGATTTTCACACCGAAGTGACCGACTGCGTTGCAACCGGAACGGTGTTAAACTTGTTGCATCAAAATTTGTTGAGAAAACCGTGATTCTCGGTTTTGCTTTTGAATAGAGCAATCACTTCTGCACCCAAAGTATCAGGTTGACCGAATTCTTAGGAGGCGAACCCTCTATCCAGCTGAGGTATAGAGACAGAACCATACCTCATTATAATACCGCAAGTTGGAGAGAAAATCAAGTTGAACGAAAAAGAAAAAAGGTGTATCCTATAAGGGAGATGCTGACCCCGGAACGGGGGAGGCAAGAACGATGCTGCATCGGAAGCGCAGTGGCTGCCGGTGCGGGAGAAGGAGCACTTCATGGGAAAAACCAGAAAAAAGAAGAACCACCCCAAAGGTTGGCTGGTGGGCAGCAATGCGACACAGATCATCTGTGGGAGTTTTGTGCTGGTGATCGCGCTGGGGACGCTGCTGCTGACGTTGCCGATCGCCAGCCGCAGCGGGCGGCTGGGTGTGGTGGATGCGATGTTCACCGCAACGAGTGCGACCTGCGTGACGGGCCTCGTCGTGCGGGATACGTGGACGCAGTTCACGATGTTCGGGCAGGTGGTGATCCTGCTGCTCATCCAGGTCGGCGGACTGGGCCTGGTCACGCTGACCAGCTTTTTTGCACTGGCGGCCAAGCGGCGGATGGGCTTCCGGGACCTGCGGCTGCTGGGCGAGAGCGTTTCGGCCAGCGGCTATTCGCAGGCGACCGAGGTGCTGAAGATCGTCATCCGGCTGGCATTCCTGTTCGAGGCCATTGGCATTGTGCTGCTGGCGTGTGCCTTTGTGCCGCAGTTCGGGCTGGAAGGGGTCTGGATCAGCATCTTCACGGCCATTTCGGCGTTCTGCAATGCGGGCTTTGACCTGTTTGGCCGGTTCGGGCCGTATTCGTCGCTGGCACCGTATGTCAACAACTATTACGTGCAGGCCGTTGTCATGTTCCTCATCATGGCAGGCGGTCTGGGCTTCATGGTCTGGGTGGAGCTGGGCGAATTTCGCAAAAAACGCCGTCTGTCCCTCCACGCGAAGGTCGTGCTGGCGTTCTCGGCTATTCTATGGGTCGGCGGCGCGGCGCTCATTTGTCTGATGGAGTGGTCGAACCCGGCCACCATGGGCGGGCTGTCGGTTCCGGGCAAGTTGATGGCGTCGCTCTTCCAGTCGGTCTCGACCCGTACGGCGGGCATGAACACCATCGACCTGGCGGCCTGCGGGCCGGTCACCAAGCTCCTGATGAGCGTGTTGCAGTTCATCGGTGCGGCACCGGGTTCGACGGGCGGCGGCGTCAAGGTGACGACCTTTGCTGTGCTGATCCTGACCATCCGCAGCGTGGCGGAGGGCCGCGACGACTGTGTGATCGCCGAGCACCACATCGAGTCCAAGACCGTTTACCGCGCACTGACCATCATCATGCTGGGCATCGTGGCATCGCTGGGCTCGGCGGTGGTGGTCTACTACAACACCTCGGATGCCGTGTCTGTCATCGACGCCATCTTTGAGTCCTGCTCGGCATTCGGCACGGTGGGCCTGTCGGTGGGCGTTACCAGCCAGCTGAACGTCGGGGCCAAGCTGCTGTACATGCTGGTCATGTTCATGGGCCGCGTGGGCCCGGTCTCGCTGGCCATCAGCCTGACGGTCAAGCCCGGTGACAACAAGCGCAAGATCCTGCCGGTGGGGCATATCAACGTGGGCTGACAAACAAAAAAGGAAGAGCGGCACCGCCGCTCTTCCTTTTTTGCTGTCTCTGTATTTACTTGCTGTAGATCTCCACGATATTCAGCAGGACTTCGGCCGCCTTGTCCATCCGCTCGACGGTGGTGCACTCGCACACGCCGTGGAAGTTGAAGCCGCCGGTGCCCAGATTCGGGCAGGGGAGGCCCTTCCAGCTCAGGACGGCACCGTCGGTGCCGCCGCGGACGGGGACTTCCTCCGGGGTCAGACCGGCCTTTTCGATGGCCTTGCGGGCGTTCTCGACCAGATGGAAGTGCGGCTTGATCTTCTCGATCATGTTGCGGTAGCTGTCCTTGATCTCCACTTCTACGGTGCCGTCGCCGTACTTGCCGTTCAGGTAGTCGGCAATGTGCAGAAGGTTGTCCTTCTTGAACTGGAGCTTGCCTGCGTCGTGGTCACGCAGGATGTAGCCGAGCTTGGCCTCGGTCACATCGCCGTACATCTGGCACAGGTGATAGAAGCCCTGACGGCCCTCGGTGGTCTCCGGGCGGGCCATGACGGGCAGGGCCTGGTGGAACTCCATGGCCACGTTGGAGGCATTGATCATCGCGTCCTTCGCGGAGCCGGGGTGGACCGAGAAACCGTGGACCGTGACGGTGGCGCTGGCGGCGTTGAAGTTCTCGTACTCGATGCCGCCCACATCGCCGCCATCGACGGTATAGGCAAAGTCGGCCCCAAAGCCGGGGATGTCGAACAGGGAAGCACCCTCGCCGATCTCCTCATCGGGGGTAAAGGCGATGCAGAGCTTGCCGTGGGGGCGGCCCTCGGCGATGAGGGTCTCGGCGGCGGTCAGGATCTCCGCCACACCGGCCTTGTCGTCGGCACCCAGCAGCGTGGTGCCGTCGGTGGTGATGAGGGTCTCGCCCTTCAGGTCTTTCAGGAAGGGGAAGGTGGAGACCTTCATGACCATGCCGGTGGCGGGCAGGGTGACGTCGCGGCCATCGTAGTTCTCGTGCAGGATGGGGTTCACGTTCTCACCGGAGGCGTCCGGTGCGGTGTCCATGTGGGCGATGAGGCCCAGCGCGGGCTTGTCCTCGCAGCCGGGGGCGGCGGGGAGGGTGCCGTAGACGTAGCAGTGCTCATCTACAAAGGCGTCCTCGATGCCGATGGCCTTCAGATCCTCCACAAGGATATGGGCCAGGTCGAATTCCCGCTCGGCAGAGGGATGGGTGCCGGAATTGGGGTCAGAGGTGGTGTAAACGCGGGCATATTTTAACAGTCGCTCATAAGCACGCATAGGTTGATGCTCCTTTGTTTTTTATTTGGTTCTATCATAACCGTTTTGGCCGGATTTTACAAGAGGGAAAGAAGCTGCGGCTTGCTTCTTATCACAAGATCTGGAATTGTCAAGAGGGAAGAAGCCCTGAAGTTCCGTCCTGTTTTTTGTGGAAACAGCGAATAGCGCCCGGCGGCGGGAAGTGCTACAATAGGACACAGCGTGTGCACGGCACACCCAAGATGAAACAAAGGAGAGCTGCGGCTTTATGGAACAACTTTATCTGATGCCCGGACAGGAACGCTGTGAAAAATTCCGAGATCCCAATGGGGTGCCCAAAGTCCGCTACTCCTACTGCTCGCTCCACGGTGCATTGTTCCACTGTGTCAGCCGCAGCGTGGAGGAGGCCCAGCGCCTGTGTGAGGACTGGCTCGTCGGGCAGGACCGCTGCTACCGCAACTGAAGAGCAAAAACGGACGCCCGGAGCGCACGATCTGCACTCCGGGCGTTCTTCTGCGTTCAGCCGATGATCTCGTACTGGAAGTATTCGCACTTGATCTTGCTGCCGACCTCGATCTCCGGCGGCAGGAGCGCAAGCGCAACGGGGTTCAGCTCGTCGCTGGCGATGTCGGTGCGGCGCAGGTTGACGTAATCGCCGTCAAAGCTGACGACCTCATAATACCAGGGGCCCATAGACCATCCCCCTTTCGTTTTTCTTTTATCATAAGGGACCGGGTCGGTTTTGTCAACGATGTTTTTGCTTGACAAATGGGGAACATTCTACTATACTTATACTCACGACAATGCGCCATCGCCAAGCGGTAAGGCAGGGGACTTTGACTCCCCCATCGTAGGTTCGACTCCTGCTGGCGCAACTGAAGACCGTCTGCTGAAGGAAACATTCGGCAGGCGGTCTTTGTGTTTCGCAGTTGCCTCCGAGGCGGCGGAACATTTCGCAGACAGAGGCGCTGTGCTGCGGAAAAACAGGGCATTGCGGGAGGGCTGCGTTCGGTGTTTGTGCGGTGTTTCGTTTTGAGGATGCCCGAAGCTATGCCGGAAGTTGGTTGGGATGACCAAAAAATAATGGAAAAAATATCGTATTTTTTATCCGAAATCTTCTTTTTTGCCGGGAATGCTTGACAAGAAAGTGCTTTTTGCCATAATAGATTTATAAGAAAAATTCTTTGCAAGAAGATCGATCCTGGAGGTAGAAAAACGATGCCGATCAGTTTGAACAAGGTCAACGCGGAGGCGTATGCAAAGGTTGCCGCTGCGTTGGAACAAAACGGAAAAGCAGCGGTGGAACATGCCACCGGCACAGGCAAGAGCTGCATTGCATGGCAGCTCATCGCGGACCATCCGCAGGCGTCGTTCATCTGGCTGGTGTACGGTGCGGCGCGGCTGACCCTGCGCAGGGAGGATGTCCGCTGCTACAACGACGGTGTGCTGCCGGAGAACCTCATCTTCTGCGACTGCGGGGTGCTGGCCGAGGCGTCGGCCGAGGAGTGGGTCCAGCTGGCCTCACGCAAGCCGGATTACCTGATCTTCGACTGCTACCATGAGATGACGGCGGCCTGCTGGGCCAAATCGGCCCAGCGGCTGCTCCGTCTGTGCCCGGAGGCAAAGCTGCTGGGCCTGACAGTGCCCAACAGCACCGACCAGAAATGCCAGGCGGCCGCGGAACTCTTCGAGGGGACGGTCGTCTCCCGGATGACGGTCGGCGAGGGAATGGCGCTGGGCACCCTGCCGGTGCCGTCGAACTACGCCGCGATGCTCTGGCCGCAGGAAGGGCAGATGAACCTGCTCCGCGCCCGGATCAAGAACCTGCACCTGCCCGCGCAGACCAACGCGCTGAGCGCACAATACGATGAGATCAACTGGTCGGTGCGGCAGGCCGAGAACCCCATCGCCCTGATGCCCCGCGTCCTGACCGACACCCAGGGCCGCTATCTGGCCATCTTTGAGTCGGAGGACTACCTCGACGAGGTGCAGGAACAGCTGGAAGCGTTCCTCCGCACCGTGGATTCGAATGCCCATTTCTACCGTGCCGAGTGTGATTGCCTGCGCGACGCCGAGGCGGTAAAAAAGTTCTGCACCTCCACCGAAACGGGGCCGAAGGTGCTGTTCTGCGTCAACTCGCCGGGTGTCCAGCAGCCCATTGAGGGACTGGCGGGTGCCATTCTGGTCCGCGAGACCGGCGAGGCAGGCCGGTTCCGCCAGATGCTCTGCCGGGCGTTGGTGGCCTGCGGCCGCAAGCCCATCCCGGTGTTCGACCTGACCGCCCGGTTCGACGGTCTGGGCAATGGCCGTGTGCTGCAAAAGGAATGCACCACCGCCATGCTCCGCGCAGGCAGCGAACACCCCGGCTTCCAGCAGCAGAAGCCCATGCGCCAGAGCTACCACCTGTACTGCCGCCTGAAAAAGGAACTGGAAGCCCGGTGGGAGGCTTTTTATGCAGCGGCGGCGGCTGTGGCCGCAGAGCGGGGCAATTTACAACTGCCCTATAACTATCTGACCGAGGACGGCCTGCCTTTGGGCCGCTGGCTGGAAACGCAGCGCCAGGTCCGGGCCGGGCAGAAGCCGGGCCGTCTGGATGCAGACCGCATCGCTCGGCTGGACAAGCTGAACATCGGCTGGAAGCAGCGCTCGGAGCTGGCCTGGGAAAAGGCCTTTGCCTCGGCGCAGAAGTACCGCGACGACCACGGCGACCTGCTGGTGCCGGTGCGCTACCGCGACCGCAGCGGCTTTGCCCTGGGTGAGTGGATCGTCTATAACCGTCAGCGCTATGTCAGCGGCAACCTGAGCCGCGCCCGCATCGAGCGGCTGGAGGGCATCGGCATGGTGTGGAACGCTTCCACCGACCTGTGGGAGCAGAGCTACGCCGCAGCCGCCCGCTATTATCTCGAACACAAAGATCTCGAAGCGCCCATCAAGTACGTTACGCCGGATGGCTTCGCGCTGGGCGTCTGGCTCAGCAGCCAGCGCAGCGCCTATAAGAACGGCGAGCTGACCCCGGAGCAGGTCGAGCGGCTGGAAGCCATCGGTATCAACTGGGTCAACCGGAATGTCCGCAAGTGGCAGGAGAACTTCGAGGCTGCTAAGCGGTACGCCGAGCAGTTCGGGGATCTGGAAGTGCCCTCCAATTATGTCACACCGGACGGCATCCTGCTGGGCAAATGGATCGCCCGCCAGCGCTACGCCTGGCAGAACCCGGACAATTCCAGCGCCCGCGTCACGCCGGAACGCAAGGCCCAGCTGGACGAGATCGGGATGGTCTGGGACAAATATGATCCCTGGCGGGAGCGCTTCGAGCTGGCCCAGAAGTATCGGACAGAGCACGGAGATCTGGAGATCCCGCTGAATTATAAGACCGAGAACGGCATCTGGCTGGGCAGCTGGCTCTACCGTCAGCGCCAGTACCGCCGCACCGGCGACCCGCGCCTGGGCGAGGTGCACCGCCGCGAGCTGGACGAACTGCTCAAGGACGAAAAGCCCCACAAGCAGAGTGCGGCACCTTCCGGCAAGGAGAGCCTGCGGGAGAAGAACTGGGAGCACAACTTTGAGGAAGCCGCCCGGTATGCCAAAGAGCATGGCAACCTGCTGGTGCCCTCCAATTACGTCACAGCCGGTGGGTTCCGGCTGGGCGTCTGGATGTCGAACCTCCGCGCTGCCCGCAAGACCCGGCCTGACTCCTTCCAGGTGACGCCGGAGCATGTGAAACGGCTGGACGGCATCGGCATGGAGTGGGACGCCCGCATAGCCAAGTGGGACCTGGCCTATGAACACGCAGCGGCCTATGCCAAGGCCAACGGCGACCTGCTGCCGTCGGCCACCTACCGCAGCGAAGACGGCTTCGGTCTGGGCGACTGGGTCCGCCGGATGCGCACGGCCCGCGCGGAAAATGACCCGAAGCTGACCGAGGACCGCATCCGCCGTCTGGATGCCATCGGCATGAAGTGGTAAACCATCAAAGCAAAAATACCGTGTCCCCACGCCGGGGACACGGTATTTTTTGCTTGCGGGAAGATCAGAGTGCATCCAGTTCCGTTTGCAGCTGGGCCAGCGCAGTGCGGATGGGCAGGTGCTGGGGGCAGACGGCCTCGCACTTGCCACAGCGGATGCAGTGGCTGGCCTTTTCGGCATCCGGGAAGCGGGCAGTCCACTGGTGCCGGACGGCGTCCGGCTGGCCGAACATCCCCAGCCGGTTCCAGATGCTGAAGTTGTCCGGGATGTCCACGCCCATGGGGCAGGGCATACAGTACCGGCAGCCCGTGCAGCCGATCTTGATGCGGCTGTGCAGGATGCGGGCCGTCTCGGCCACAGCGGCATCTTCCGCCGCGTTCAGGGGGCGGAAGGGCGCAAAGGTGGAAAGGTTGTCGGCCAGCTGTTCCTCGGCGCTCATGCCGGAGAGGATCAGGTGGACGTTTTTGTGGCTGCCCACCCAGCGCAGCGCCCAGGAAGCCGCACTGGCGGCGGGGTCGAGGGCGGTCAGCGGCGCCGCAGCGTCCGGCGGAAGGTTGGCCAGTGTGCCGCCCTTGATGGGCTCCATGATGATGAGCGGGATGCCCAGCTCTTCGGTCAGCGCATAGCCGCGGTCGCCCGCGATCTCCTCGGCGCGGTCGTCGGTGTCAAGGTAGTTGTATTGCAGCTGGCAGAAATCCCAGGGCTGGTCCCGCAGGATGTGTTCCAGCCCGTCCGCGTTGTCGTGGCAGGAGAAGCCGAAGTTCCGGATGCGCCCGGCCTTCTTCTCTTCCCAGAGCCAGTCCACGATGCCCAGCGCCTTGGCCTTGTCGTACCGTGCCCGGTGCAGGGAGTGGAGTAGGTAGAAATCAATGGTGTCCACACCCAGCCGCTCGAACTGACTGCGGTAGATCTGCTGGGCTTTTTCCAGCGAATCGCACTGCCACAGGGGCAGTTTGGTGGCCAGATAAAAACTCTCGCGGGGCCATTTTGCGATGACCCGCCCCACGAACGGCTCGCTCTCGCCGCCGTGGTAGGGGTAGGCGGTGTCAAAGTAGTTGACGCCCGCGTCCCGCGCGGTGTTCAGCAGGGCTTCGGCCCGCACTTCGTCGATGCGGCCGTCCGGCAGGGTGGGCAGGCGCATGCAGCCGTAGCCCAGCAGGGAGGTGGTGATGCCGGCTTTCTTCCAATGACGCTGTTCCATAGAACGCTCTCCTTTTCTTCAGTGCTTCCGCTTTTTTCGATCGTCCCAGGCAAAATATATGGTGTAGGATACGAAGACCACGAGCGAAAGCAGCGTGACAGGCTTGCCCAGCCGGATGCCGTCCGGCTGGTAGACAAAATCAAGGGTGTTTTCCCCGGCGGGGCAGAGCACCGCCATCAGGCCCTCGTCCACCCGCAGGATGTCGGTCTCCTTGCCGTTGACCGTGGCCGTGAAGCCGTCGTCGTAAGGCACCGAGAAGAAGACGAGGTTCGGGGCGTCCAGCGTGATCTCAGCGTGGAAGCCGGAATTGGTCATCTGGAACACCGAACAGGCCGAGGCCCGACGGTCGGCACAATCCTGCACGTAGCGGTCATAGGTCAGGTCGTTCAGCTCAGCGGCGGGCAGCGGCTGCAAATACTGGCTGTATGCGGCGGCATCCGCATCGGAGAGCACCAGCGCCCGCATCAGCAGATTGGAGCGGGTGACCGTCACGGTGGACTCGTAATCGTCCTCGGTGAGGTAGTAGTCGTAGGTGAAGCCCATGGGGACGTAGTTGGTGTTTTCATAGAGGGTGTAGCCATCCAGCGTGTCGTAATAGGCCCAGCCCTCATCGGCCTCTTCGAGGAAGTCGGCCTGCCGGTCGGGCTTGGTGATGAGGTACTTCACGCTCAGCAGGCCCCGCAGTGCATCGTTGGAAAGCTCCGGCTGGCTGCGGACGTCCCGCTTGACGCCCAGCGCCGGGTAAAAGCTGAGGATGCTGGGGGCGGCGGTGCTGCCGAAGTATTGCAGGCAGCTCTTGTCCAGCCAGAGGCCGAGGTTGTCGTGGGTCTTGTAAGTGTCGATGCGCCAGTCGCCCTCCGGCAGGTCTTCCTTCAGAGCCAGGGCGCTGGTGTACTCTTCCACCAGGTCGCTGTCGGTGTTCCACTGGCCGAACTTGCCGATGCCGATGTGGGTGATGCCGAACAGGCAGCTGAACGCCAGCACCGCCGCCAGCATCCGCTGGGGCAGGCGCTTGTCCTGTCGCCACCGCTGCGCGACCCAGCGGTAGACCAGCAGCCCGATGAGGGCAAAGCCGAACACGGCGGCGTACTGGCCGGGATTTTGCAGGACGCCCAGCGACCATTCTTTGGTGCTGGCATCCTGCACCGGCACCAGCGCAAAGGCCAGCGTGGCAATGACGAGCCCGCTGATGTTCCGGGCCGGGCGGTCCAGCTCGACGGCGGGGTCTTCCAGTGCGTTGACGGTCATGGCGGCCAAGATGAGCACCGGCATATAGAACCACCGGGCGTAGTAGCTGGAATTGAGGGCATAGAACGCGCTGTTCAGCACAGGCACCAGCGCAAAGACGGCGCAGGTGGCAACGATCCGCTTTTTGCTGTCGCCCTGCCGGGCGCGCCAGTAAGCCAGAGCACCGGCCAGACTGCACAGGGGCAGATAGGCGGTCATGCTCGTCCACTTGATGACGCCTTCAGACCAGATGGAGGTCATATAGGGCGAGTCGGGCGGCAGGATCCAGCTCAGCAGGATGGCAAGGTACTGCTGGGGCTTTGCGTAGGTCAGAAAGCCCCAGCCGGAGGACAGGTCGATGGTGCGGGGGTTTTGCAGAAGCGAGAGGACGGCGGGCCAGAGGATGACGGCCCCCAGCCCCACGCCGAGGAGGCTTTCGAAGGCCAGATGGACGAACAGCCGGGGCGTGAGCTTGAAATCCCCCGCGCTGACTTTACAGATGAAGTAGAGGAGCAGGAAGAGCACCTGCCCCACAAAGAAGAAGTAGTTGTTCAGCAGGTTGACGCCGACCCAGAACGCGAACAGCCCGTGCCGCCCATGGTAGACGGCCTCGTCCAGCGCCCAGAGCATCCACGGGAAGAGGGCCAGCACATCAATGAAGTGGTTGAAGAAGATGTTGTAGAGCCCCCAGCCGGAAAAGGCATAGAGTACCGCGCCCAGCACGGCATAGTTTTGGTCTTTCACGTAGCGGCGCAGATACAGATACGCGCCGCCGCCCGCCACGGCGAACTTGAGCACCAGCAGCGGGACCATGAGATAGGGGAGCCACCGCTGGGGGAAGAGCAGCGAGAACCAGAAGAACGGCGAGCCGTACAGGTAGAAGGAATAGGCGTTCAGCGCCCCGCTGCCCAGGTCGGTGGCCCAGGAGAAGGTGTTGTGGACACTGCCTGCGCCGTCCGGGTAGCCCAGCCCCTTGAGGAAGCCGTTCATGTAGCGGTAAAAACTGATCTGCTGGCTGTTGAAATCACCGGCGTAGTGGAAAAAGCCGCCATCCAGAAGGTAAAATGGCAGGAAGATCAGCGCCGCCGTCAGCGCACACAGGCAGACCGTGAGCAGGAATTTGTTCTGTTTTTGCCCCAGAAGCCGGGGGCTGTGAGATGAAGTCATGGCAGAGAACCTCTTGTTTCAAAAAAAGTCCGGATCGTCCGGGATGATCAGGGGAACGGGACCTCGCGTTCGTCATCCGGGTCAAGCCCCGCTTTGCGCTGCTGGTCGAACACTGCCTCGATGAGGCGGTCGATGTCTTCCAGATGGGTCAGCTCGCAGCAGTACCGCCGCAGGGAGGCCGCCCCCTTCAGCCCTTTCATGTAGTGCATGGTCTGGGCGCGGGCCTGGGGCATGGCGACGAATTCGCCCTTCTGCTCCACCATCTCCTCCACCTGACGGCGGAGGGCGTTCATCCGGGCCTGCAGATTCGGCTCTTTGGGGGCCGGGGTGCCCTCCAGTGCGGCGTTCACCCGCTCGAACAGCCACGGGTCGCCCAGGGCTGCGCGGGCGATCATCACACCGTCGCAGCCGGTCTCTTTGACCAGAGCGACGGCGTCTTCAGCCGAATGGATGTCGCCGTTGCCCAGCACCGGCACATGCACGGCAGATTTTACGCGGGCGATGATCTCCGGGTCGATGCCGGGGGTGTACATCTGCTCCCGCGTCCGGGCGTGTACTGCGATGAGGGCCGCACCGGCCTGTTCGCAGGCCTTGGCGCACTCGACTGCGGTGATGTGGTCGGCGTCCCAGCCTTTGCGCATCTTGACCGTGACGGGCCGGGAGGTGTGCGCCACTACCTGCTCGACGATCCTGCCGCAGAGGTCGGGGTCCAGCATCAGTTTGCTGCCAGCGCCGCCGGAGACGATCTTCGGGGCCGGGCAGCCCATGTTGATGTCCAGAAAGTCGAAATCGTATTCCTCGATGGCAGCGGCTGCTTCGCCCATGATCTGGGGCACTTCGCCGAAGATCTGGACGCCGTAGGGGGCACCGTTGGGTTCGGCCTTGAGCAGGCTGACGGTTTTGTGGTCGTGGTAGACCAGCGCCCGGCTGGACACCATTTCACTGACCGTGAAACCGGCCCCGTGCTGCGCCATCAGGCGGCGGCAGGGCGCATCGGTGAAGCCTGCCATGGGGCCGAACACGGCCCGGTGGGGCAGGGGGATGTGTTGGATCTTCAAAGGTTCCATTGTGTTCCTCTTCTGCTTGACAAAACGATAAAAAATTACTATACTACAAATAGAGAAAGACGCTGGCTGCAAAATGGTCAGCTCCTCCTCGGCTCAGGTGTCAAAAAGAATGACCGCTTGCTTTGGTAGGGCAGAGGCGGTCATTTCTTTTTGCTGTTGGAAATCGTCCATGTAATCTGAAACGTCACAAAAACTGCACCGCCGATCACGGCGAGCAGCTGAAGCACTTCACTCAGCGTCATAGAACATCCCCCCTTCCGCATTTGCGTCAGGGGAAGCAAAGAAGAACGCGTTCCCCCCAACGCTTTGCCGGGGAGAGGAGCGTGACCACCTGCATTTGCAGACAGCGCCTGTCAGCCAGATGGCTGCAAAAACAGTATATCATAAATGAAAGCACAGTACAAGCACTGTGCTTTTTGTTTTAGCTCTGTTGTTTTGCGCCGATCCTTGCCAGCAGCGCGGCCAGCGCAAGGCCGGCGGGGGCGCTGATCCAGGTGGACAGCCAGAAGCCCGAAAAGCCGATGCGGGGCACCAGCAGAACGCAGGCGACCAGATTCAGCCCGATCTGCCCCAGGTTCGAGGCCAGATACAGCCCCATCTTCTGGGCACCGCGCAGCCGGGCCTCGCACAGATGCTTCTGCGCGGTGAACACATACGAGATGCCCTCAAAGGCCAGCATGGTGGAGCCGTAGGCGGCGGCAGCAGCGTCGGTGGTGAAGAGCCGAAGCAGCGGGCCGTTCAGCCCGATGCAGAGCGCTGCCACCAGCAGCGAGTAGAAAAACAGGATGCGCCGCCCCTCCCGCAGGCCGGTATGCACCCGGCCCGGCTGCTGGGCAGTGGTGTTCTGGGCGATGAAAAAGACGATGGACTGCACGAAACCGTACACCGGCATCATCAGCAGGCTGGAGAGCTTGCCCGCGCAGGAAAAACCCGCGATGGCCGCGACGCCCAGCCCGCCCAGAAGCCCCTGTTTGACCGTCGTGATGATGGTGCCGCTGGCCTGCTGCAGGGAGTTGGGGGCGGAAAGGCGGAAGATGTCCTTCGCGTAGCTTGCCTTGAGCATCTCCCGGCGGAAGGGCAGACTCAGTTCGGTCTTGCGCAGGTGGGCCAGCATGTACCCCGCTCCGGCGATCTGTGCGGCAGCGGTAGCACCGGCCGCACCGGCGACCCCGAAGGGGCCGACGAGCGCCAGGTCCAGCACGATGTTCATCACGCTGGTGGCGACTACGGCCCGGAGCGGTGTTTTCGAGTCTCCGCAGCCCATGATGCACTCTTTGGTCAGGTCATAGAGCATCAGAAAGGGGAGGCCGACTAGATACACCCGCCCATAGAGCACCGCCTCGGCCAGGATCTCCTCCGGCGTCCGGATGAGCCGGAGCAGGGCGGGCAGGGTGAAAAAGCCCAGTGCGGTCAGGCCCAGCGCCAGCACAAGATCGACGAACAGCAGGTTGTAGAGCAGCTCGGCCATCTCCTGCCGGGTGGCCGTGGGCCGGCCCGCTGCCACCAGCAGGCCGCCGCCCAGCTCCATGCCGCCGGAGATGAACAGAAAGAGCATCAGGATGGTGGAAGCATTGGAGACCGCCGCCAGCGCGTCGGCATCCAGCCGCAGGCCGATGATCATGGTATCGGCCACCGAATAGAACTGGGTGGCCACCATGCTCAGGATGATGGGCAGGGCGTACCGCAGCAGCGCCGGACGCACCGGCCCATGCAGCAGGGTGTTTTCGGTCGGATTCGTGAAGAACACCTTCTTTCGGAAAATTATAATGTACACAGTGTACGTTGTCTCACAAAAGAAGTCAAGAAAAGTCAAGGAAACGAAAACCGGATTCATCTGAATCATTGCACAGATGAAAAATTCCCTCTTGACTTTACACGAATAAAGTGTATAATGCAATCAAACCGATGAGGCGGAAGAGAACCTGCACAGCGC
>OGMO01001471.1_pt1 | contig 13979 bp, 15 predicted proteins | sample 1573241 | NCBI WGS metagenome assembly OGMO01 (sample SAMEA2581896, study PRJEB24529) | metagenome | biome: Human gut stool | place: China | collected 2011 | reverse complement strand
GCTCTCCCTTTTTTGATAGGCTCACAGGACGGTCAAGGCTTGCCTTTATTCTCCACCGTCGCTTTTGGTCTGCTGAAACGCCGTGAAGCGCACCGACAGCAGCAGCTTCCCTTCCCGTGAAAGCTCTGCATACACCGGCTCCTCCTCTGCCAGCCACACGGTACACACCACCTTCTCGCCGTCGGCGTCTGTGGTGTCCAGCGCCAGCCGCAGGCAGGGGGTATCCTCCAGCGTCTCCTCCCCCACCTCCAGCACATACCCCTCCGCCAGCGCCCGCAGCAGATAGGGGATGCAGTTGGCCGGGGACACGGTGTCCCCCACTCCCGCCGCCAGCGCCGGACCGTCATACTGGATCAGCAGCTTCTCCCCGGTGACGGTGGCGGACAGCCCCGCCAGCTCCTCCGGGGCCATCACCGTGGTGGTGGCCGTGTCTTTTGTCCGGTCACAGGTGCAGCGCACCGTAAAGCTGCGAGTCTCCCCCTCCGGATGGCTCACGATCTCCGCCTCTGCCACGGCCCCCGTCAGGGCCGCATACCGCTGCTGCACCGCCTGCGCCTCAGCCGCATTCTTCTTCCCGCAGCCGCACAGCAGCAGGCACAGCGCCGCCGCCAGATACATTCCTCGTCTCAACGTCTCCTCCCTTCCGGAAGGCTCTCCGTTTCCCGCCGTCTCTCTATTCCGTCACTTCCCGCAGGGCCTGTGGCAGACGCTCCAGAAGATCCGTGGGTGTCATGCCCCACTGCCCCTTCTCCTGCGCCGCCAGATCCCCGGCCCGGCCGTGGAGCCATACGGCGCAGCAGCAGGCATCGAAGGCGTCCATGCCCAGTCCCAGCAGAGCCAGCACCACCCCGGACAGTACGTCGCCGCTGCCGCCCTTGGCCATGCCGCAGTTGCCGGTGGTGTTCACCCGGCACCGGCCGTCCGGCCCGGCCACCACGGTCCCCGGCCCCTTCAGCACCACCACGGCCTCGGACCGGCGGGCAAAGTCCTCCGCCGCCGCAGTCCGCCCTTGGGACAGATTGCCGCCTACCCGGAGGAACTCTCCCTCATGGGGTGTCAGCACCGTCACCCGGCCACGCCGTCGCTCCCATTCATCCATATGCCCCGCCAGCGCATTTATGCCGTCGGCATCCAGCACCAGCGGCTGGGGCAGATCCATCAGCCGCCGCACCAGCGCATCCGTCTGCCGGCCCCGGCCCAGACCGCAGCCCAGCAGCACGGCGTCGCAGCCCGCCGCACGCCGCCGGATAGTCTCCTCCGCCAGCAGGGACAGCCTTCCCTCCGCCTCCGGCAGGGGAAAGGGCATGGCCTCGTCGCTTTTCACCGCCGCCACCGGCCAGATACTCTCCGGCACCCCCAGAAACACCAGTCCCGCCCCGGAACGCACCGCCCCACGGCTGGCAAATACCGGCGCTCCGGTATAGCCCACGCTGCCGCACAGACACAGCACCTTACCGAAGGTACCCTTGTGGCCCTCCGGGTCCCGGCGAGGCAACAGCCGCCTCACAAGCTCCCGGCCGATGGGCTCGGCCTTCCTCTCATACGCCATGATCCGCCCTCCCGCATCGTAAATTCTGAGGCGAGTATACCACACTTTCTCCAAAAAACACACCCCCTCCCCATTTAGACGGGTGCTCGTAAGAAAGTAATTCACTCAAAATTACACTTACGGCATCTGTCAGACGGGATTGGGTAAATGAAATATGCTGGACATGGTTGATTTTAACCGTGTCCAGCATATTTTTTTGCCTATTTGCGTTTTCTTTTCCCTTTTCCGTGGGTCATATTGGTTTTCCCTCGTTGGTTAATAGAGGGTTTCAGGTGTTTGGACAGTTTCAAAACCTCTATTAGATTTACAAACTGCTCCATCGTGATCGCATCATAGTCAATACCAAAGGTTGCGAGGAAAATGCGAGCCTGCTTTTCCGCATCACTGCCCTTGTAGTTCGTAGCTTCCTGCAAACTCTGTTGCACATCCAGTGCCGGAGAATGGCGGTCCGCAGTAGTTGCATCATTTTGATGGGCTTCCCGAATATCCCGAAGGATCAGCTTTAAATCGTCAGAAATAACATGGCCGAAATACTCGTCCTCTTGTACTTGTGCAAGTTCCAGCGTCCGCAGGTACAGATCATTTTGCGTTTCTCCCTGCTGCATCAGTACCATCTGACGGACGGCTTGCAGTACAGCATTCATATCGTTAATCCGCATATCAGCAATCTGATCCACATAAATCTCCGCATCCAGCATCATTTTCTGGAAATCATGATGGCAGATAATTTCCGACAGCAGCCGGGGGTTGAATTTCCCAGCTTTCAGAACATCAATCGCATCATCACTCAGGTGCAGGGCACTCAGCTCTGTGTCTGAGTGATTTTTTTGTTCTGACACCCCCAACAGATAATCCGTAGTCACATGATAAAACTTTGCCAGTGTGACGATGGCAAAAGGGCTGATGTCTTTATAATCGTCATTCTCGTATTTGCCGAGCGCAGATTTGGAAAGCCCGGTCTGGTCGGCCAGCTGTTCCAAGGTAAGTCCGTGCTCCACCCGCAAATCCTTCAATTTTTCCTGAATCGTTAAGGTCGTATTCATGCCAAGCCTCCCCGCTGCTCCATTTTTTTATTATAACACAGCTTGTCCATAAGCGTGGAAATTGCTGCTTTTTCAGAGCCTTTTCCATCCTTTTGGATATACGGGAATGGTCATGTTTTTTCGCTAAAATGTACTTGTCACCAGACATTGTAGCTTGAAAAGTACATGACCGTCCGAATGGGATATGCCGGTTGGCGAAGCAGCGCCAGAACCAGCCTCGGGACAATTTGTCCCGAAGTTGCGAGCGTGCCAAGGCCGGGGATACGCCGGGGTGAGAGTCCCGGGCAGGAACGGCATTCGGGAAAAACGGCGCTCAAAAAACACAGACAAAAATCAATCCATGTGAAATCAGCGAGCAAACTGCAATTTTAGTATTGCCGCCCACACCAAAGAGCGTTGCACCGTACAGCATACACAGTACATCGTTTCATGTGGATATTCGCTGTTTGGCTTGATTTCATACAAACCAGCAAAACGGGAAAGCGAGTGCTGTGAACAGGGCATCACAAGCAAAAATTCCAGTTTGAAAATGAGTTTTACCAAAACAATGCTTTGCAGCAAATAGAGTTTATCGCGGAATAGATTCTGTTCGCCGCAGAGCCAACAAAACAGGAGGACTTTTTTATGAGCAATCACGAGAATTACAGGAACGAGATCAAAGCCTACATTGTCAGGGCTGGCATGACCATGAGTGAGGTGGTGGAGGTTTTGGCTGACGAATACGGATGGAGCAGCAGTGTCCCCAACCTGTCCGGGAAACTAAAGCGTGGCTCTTTACGCTATGGCGAGGCGGTGGAGTTGGCAGATGTGCTGGGGTATGACATTGTGTGGCAGAAACGGAGGAAATAAAATCGAGCAGATAATTTATGGGTACATCCGTGTTTCCACCAGAGAGCAAAATGAAGATCGCCAAGTCATTGCTCTCCGGGAAGTGGGTGTACCTGAGAGAAATGTTTATATCGACAAACAGTCCGGCAAGGATTTTGAACGCCCGCAGTATCGGAAAATGGTAAGGAAACTTAAAAAAGACGATCTGCTCTATATCAAGAGCATCGACCGTCTGGGGCGTAACTATTCTGAAATTCTGGAGCAATGGCGCTTTCTCACAAAGGAAAAAGGCATTGACATTGTGGTGCTGGATATGCCGCTTCTGGATACACGGAGAGGCAAGGATTTACTGGGAACTTTCCTCAGCGACATTGTGCTGCAAGTGCTGTCTTTTGTGGCAGAGAACGAGCGCACCAACATCCGGCAGCGGCAGGCTGAGGGTATTGCTGCGGCAAAAGCCAAGGGCATTCGGTTTGGGCGGCCACCCAAACCGCTGCCCGAGAATTTTCATTCCGTTTACCAGCGTTGGAAGATGGGAGAAATCACTGGGACGGCAGCAGCAAAGGAATGTGGGATGCCTCTTGCTACCTTCCGTTACCGGGCAGAGATTTACGAAAAAGCCAAGTTGTTGTAAAAGAGGTGTTTTTACAGAAATGTGTACTTTTTTGTAGGAGATTTAGATAACTTGTAGTTGTTTGCCGAATAGCGAAAAAGGGATTTTACTGATAGACTTTTTCTGTTAAAAGAGGTATAATAAAAATATTATGGAAAGGTGTATCTATTTACAGGAAAGTACACCTTCATGTAAATGATTCGAATGGAGGGTACTAAAAGTGGGAAATACCAATGAGACTTTAAGAAAGCCGAGAATTGTTTCTATCTTTTCCGGCTGTGGAGGTCTTGACTATGGCTTTCACATGGAAGGATATGAAACAATATGGGCTAACGATTTTGCAGAATGGGCGTGCAAATCCTTTGCCGCCAATTTCGGCGATGTTATTCACTATAAGGATATTACCAAGATAGATCCTTACACCGACACCACCATCCCGGAATGTGACATTGTTCTGGGTGGTTTTCCGTGTCAGGACTTCTCTATCATCTGGAAACAGCCCGGTCTGAACGGCACCCGTGGCGGTCTGTTCAGACATTTTGCAGAATTTGTTGATGCAAAGAAACCGAAAGCGTTTGTTGCTGAGAATGTTAAGGGGCTAATTACGGCCAATAACGGGAGGGCCATTGACACCATTATCAAAGACTTCGAAAGCATCGCTCCCGGCTATGTGGTAAAGCCCCATCTGTATAACTTTGCGGAATACGGCGTACCACAGTTCAGAGAGCGTGTCCTCTTTGTTGGTGTCAGAATTGATACGGGATTTGACTTTGTTCATCCCAAGCCTTCTCATGGCCCGAACGGTACACTTCCTTATGTGACAGCAGGCGAAGCGCTGGAGGGTGTTGAAAAGGTTCCTACTAATAACGAGCATATCAACATCAAGGAAAAGACACGGAAGGTTCTTGAACTAATCCCCGAGGGCGGCAACTTCACGGATATTCCAAAGGATAATCCACTGTATGTTAAGGGCATGATTAGCCATGTTTACCGCAGAATCAAGAGAGATGAGCCAGCTAAGACAATTATTGCTGCTGGTGGCGGCGGGACATGGGGATATCACTATCCTGAACCTCGTCCTCTGACTAACAGAGAGCGTGCACGGTTGCAGTCTTTCCCTGACGATTTTATTTTTGAAGGCAGCGTCACGGAAGTACGCAGACAAATCGGCAACGCTGTTCCTCCTGTGGGTGTGCGGGCTGTTGCTAAGCGCTTACTCCCCTTGTTTACAGGAGAATATACCCCTGTCGATTTGCTGCCGGAATACGAGAAGATGAAAGCCATGACGGTTAAGCAAAGACTTGAGTATGTAACATTACAAATGAACTAAGGGGGACAGAGTATGGATTTTTTGTTTTCCAACTATCCTCCGATGAAGACTGGAAACAAAACATTCGCGGAGGCGTTCTACAGCCTGCTCCCGAAAACTTCAAAATTAGATATTGCCGTAGGTTATGTGTCTGCCGATTCATTGATTGAGTTGCAAAAAACTATCGAATTGAACAGCAATATTCGCACATTGAACCTCATTATCGGGATGCATTATTTTGACCATTTTACTAAAGTACAGTACGATGCGGCAATGCACCTAAATGATTTCTTGGCGGGTAATCAGATGGGTGGCGTCCGGCTTGTCAATGCTTTCCGCTATCACGGAAAACTGTATTCTTATAGCAATGCTACTGGTCCGTTTGCAGGAATTGTGGGATCGAACAACCTAAGCAGCATTGTAGATGGCGGCGTTCGTATGTATGAGAGTTCTGTTTTATTGAACGATGAGGTATCTGCTAAACAGATAAACGCGTTCATCCGTCAGCTTATGCAAACCTCTACAAGAAACATTGCCGAGTTGGAAATTGACACATTCAATAATGAAAATGCGCTGCTGGATGGACACGAATTTGTTGAGAAAGTGGCTCCTCAGAATCTTGCAAAAGCAATAAATGCGAAAACAGACATTTCTTTTGAAATACCCATTAAACCATATGAAGTGTCTCCGCAAAGCAACTTGAATGTATTTTTCGGAAAAGGCAGAGAATCCAAAAACGGTCTTGTCAAACCACGCCATTGGTACGAAGTTGAGCTGATTGTACCCAAAAATGTGACAAGTCAGCCTGGATATCCGCAAAGCCAAACCGATAATGCAGTTTTCACAGTTATTACCGATGATGGATGGTCATTTAAGTGTAAGGTCAGCGGTGATTACAGCAAAAATTTCCGTTCAGAAGGCGATTTGAAAATTCTTGGGAAATGGCTGAAAGGGCGCTTGGAAAACGCAGGTGTACTGGCCGTCGGTAATCCGGTTACCGCAGATACGCTGAGGCGTTATGGGCGCAATTCATTTGCACTTACAAAGACAACCATACCGGGAATCTGGTTTCTTGATTTTGGGGTGGGACAATGAGTTACTTGCAATCTTATTTAGATAGAATCCGCGGCAAAGGAAACCCTGCTCTTGCAGATGCAATCCATAAAACAGTTGAGGATATAGTTCCGCAGTACATTTCCAATTTTTCTTTTACTGATCATGTTGTAAGCCTGTTAGTGGGTGATGTTCAAAGCGGTAAAACGAGCCATATGTTTGGACTTATGTGTGCTGCTGCAGATGAAAGTTTTATGAATTTTGTTCTGCTGACAACAGACAATATTCTGCTACAACAGCAGACCTATCAAAGAGCGCAACGGGATCTTTGTGATTTCTGCGTTTGCGATGAAAATGATTACCTAAAATTTGTTCAGAACAATCTGCACAAACCCGCCGTAATTGTTTTGAAAAAGAATACTTCTGTGCTGAAGCAGTGGAAAAACAATTTCTCTTCAACCAATTTCTGCGCCGGTAATCCGCTGTTCATTGTAGATGATGAGGCCGATGCTGCCAGTCTGAACACTCAGGTGAATAGAAATAAGCAAAGTACCATCAACAAAAATTTGGAAGCCATCAAGAAAACAACTTCCAGTAGTATTTATATGCAAGTAACCGGTACACCGCAGTCTATTCTTCTGCAAACAGCCAAAAGCGGTTGGAAACCCTATTTTATCTATTATTTTAGGCCGGGCAAGGGTTATATGGGAGGGGATTTCTTTTTTCCACCGGAACCACCGAAACAGGTTATTCTTACAGACAATGATGAAGCCGAAGAACTTTTGCATGACGATGAATTTCCAGAAAATGGACTAAAAACTGCGTTGATCATGCATTTGATTTCCTCCGGTCATATTATGCTGAACGGTGGAACGGTCTGTAATTTTCTAATTCATCCGAGCATGAAAACCAGCCAGCATTCCTGTTTTGCAAATAAAATCGGGAACTATTTGAATGAAATTTCTCATTCCCATAACGAGGCGGAAACGAGAGAAGCATTTGAACGCGCCTATGAGTCATTGAGAGAAACAAAAACGGACATTCTGCCGTTTGAGCAGATTTATGGCTTTATAGCAGAGCAGCTTCAGGAGGATAAAATCGGTATTCTAATGCTGAACTCTATCGTATCTTATGATGAAAATACGCAGTATGAAAAAGGCATCAATGTTATTGTTGGAGGCAACAGTTTAGGCCGTGGAGTGACTTTTCCGCAGCTCCAAACAATTTACTATTGCCGTGTTGCAAAAAGTCCGCAAGCTGATACTATGTGGCAACATGCAAGAATGTTTGGCTATGACCGTGATCCCTGCCTGCTCCGTGTATTCATGCCACCGAAACTGTTCAAGTTGTTCTCTGATATTAACAGAACCAACAACAGTATCATCAAGCAGATTGAAAACTCCAGCAACGGATGTGACATTAAGATTTTCTATCCTACTGGCCTGAAGCCCACCAGAAAAAATGTGCTGGACAAAAAAGCTGTTGGAATCTATTCAGGTGGAGTCAACTATTTCCCGTTTTATCCTGTGAATAAGGATGTTGCATCCATTGATATGTTGCTTCAGTCGTTTGGGGATGACTTGTATACTGTTAGTTTGAAACTAATTAAAAAGGTCATGGAGCAGCTTGATTCTGAAACAGCAGACGATTGGAATGCAAAAGCCTTTATTGGTTTTGTCAACACGCTGTTGGCTACCGACCCGACAGCTCAAGGAAAGCTGATAGTCCGCAGAAATAGAGATATTGGTAAGGGAACCGGCACTTTGCTTTCTCCCACCGACCGCAATCTGGGCGATACCTATCCCGATGATCTGGTACTTACCATGTACAAAATTACAGGCAATAAGGCCAAGGGGTGGGACGGAACACAACTTTGGATTCCTAATATCAAATTGCCTGGTGACTGTGCATACTACACTGGGGAAACCATCTGAGTATAGATGGAGGTGATTTCCGATGGCTGATACCAAAACTCCCGCTGAACGCAGCGAAAATATGTCTCGAATCCGCAGCACCAACACCAAGCCGGAGGAAATCGTAAGGAAATATCTATTCAGCCACGGTTTCCGTTACCGCAAAAATGACAAACGCTATCCGGGAAAGCCCGATATTGTCCTGCCAAAATACCACACTATCATTTTTGTCAACGGATGCTTCTGGCATATGCATGGTTGCTCCCGCTCCAGACTTCCTCGTTCCAATCAAGAATACTGGAAGCACAAAATTGAACGAAACATCCAGCGGGATGCAGAAAATCAACAAAAACTGGAGGCTGACGGTTGGAAGGTGATTGTAGTCTGGGAATGTGAACTGAAAAAGCGTACAGCCGAAGAACGACTATCCCGATTATGCGATGAAATTCGAAAAAGCAATGATTATTAGGAATCTCGAAAAGCCCTTAGGGACTAAGGGCGCACTTCTATACAGGGTAAACCCTGTATGCATGCGCTCTGCGAGGCAAACAGCCCGGACGATGGAAGTCCGGGCTGTTTTGCGTCACTGCGTTCCGTACAAGGGGCTGCACCCCTTGCGCCGCTTATGCGGCTATCCCTGCCCGCTTTGGATGGGAAACAATCTGTTTGCACAAACAGTTTCCCATCCAAAGCCTAAAACTCAACACGCAAATTTTACCGCTTGTCCGAAAGACAGGCGGTATTTTTATCTGCAAATAAAGGAGGAATCTACGATGCCAACAACTGAAAAACTGAAACAGGAGATCGCAGACGCAGAAAAGAAGCTGGCGCAGGAGCGCAGCAGGCTCCAGCGGCTGGAAAACCGGAAATCCTATTATGAGAAGGGAGACCGGCAGAAACGGACGCACCGCCTCATTACCAGAGGGGCCGCCGTGGAGAGCATTGCACCGCTGGCAAAGGCTTTGAGCGAAACGGAGTTCTATGCTTTTACGGAAAAGATTTTTGCTTTGCCGGAAGTCAGGGCTTTGTTGATGGAGGCAGTCAATGCACACAATCAGGCAAGCAAGAAAGGAAAGGGATAAGTATCGCACTATTTCACTTCCATGTTACCCAGATTAAACGCAGCGCAGGGCAATCCGCTGTTGCGTCCGCTGCTTACCGCTCCGGTGAAAAGCTGCACAGCGAGTATTACGGAGAGGACAGTGACTACACCCGGAAAGGCGGCGTACTTTGCTCTGAAATCCTGCTGCCGCCCCACGCTCCGCCTTCCTTCGCAGACCGGCAGACCCTGTGGAACGAGGTGGAAAAGGCAGAACGGGGCAAGAAAGCCCAGCTTGCATACAGTTTTGACATTGCCTTGCAGAACGAGTTTTCCATGCAGGAGAACATCGGCCTTGCAAGGCAATTTTTATTGGAGCAGTTTGTGAGCCGGGGCATGGTGGTGGATTTCTCCGTTCACGCCCCCGACAAGGAGGACAGCGGCATTGCCAACCCGCATTTTCATGTCATGTGTCCCATCCGTCCCCTGCTGCCCGATGGAAAATGGGGCAACAAGCAGCGGCGGGAATACCTCGTGGATGAAAATGGGGAGCGCATACGGGATGAAGCAGGAAATTATGTGTTCAACGCTGTTCCCACCACGGACTGGGGCAAACCGGAAACGCTGGAACATTGGCGGGAACAGTGGGCGGCAATGTGCAATGCTCGATTTTCTGAAAAGGGTCTGGAATGCCGCATCGACCACCGCAGCTACGAGCGTCAGGGTGTGGAGCAGCTGCCTACTGTCCATGAGGGTCCGGCGATCCGCCAGATGGAAGCCAGAGGCATCCGTACCGATAAAGGCGAATTTAACCGCTGGGTCAAGGCGACCAATGCCTTGATCGGCAAACTGAAAAAGAAAATTGCGGCGCTGCTTGACTGGCTGAAAGAAGCGCATGAGGAATTGACCAAACCGCAAGCACCCAATCTGGCGCAGCTGCTCAGCGAGTATTACACCAACCGCAGCACAGGGGCATGGAGCCGGAAAGCGAAAATTGGAAATCTCAAAGAGTTCAATGAGATTTGCAATTATCTCGTGCAGAACAATTTGACAACGCCGGAACAGTTGCAGGAGCGTGTATCTGCGCTGAGTGACCGCATTGACGTTTTGAAAAGCGCCCTGTCTGACAAATCTGACCGCATGAAGGAGTTGAAGGAACTTCTTCGCATGGTGCAGTTTTACACAGACGGAAAGCCTATTGCTGACAAGCTGGCAGCCATCAAGTGGAAAGGCAAGCGTGAGCAATTCATGTCTGAAAATGAAAATGCACTCCGCCTGTATCACATGGCAGAGCGCAAATTAAAGCCGCATTTTAAGGACGGAAAATTGCCGATTACAGCATGGCGCAAGGAGCATGACCGTCTGGAACAGGAATACAAGACGGGGCAAGCGGAACTTTCTCCCATCTATGCGGAGGTGAAAAAGCTTTGGCAGATCAAATACAAGGTAGAACAAGTTGTTCGTGCGCAGGAAAATCCCGAGCAGAGCCGCAGGAAACAGCATCAAATCGACCATTAAGGAGGATTTCAAAAATGGAACTCAACTGGAAAGAGGATCATAACCTCATAAGGAAACTCGCAAAAATACTTCTCGGTGATACGCTGCCCAATGGTAAGCCTGTAAGTTCAATCATATTGCTTGATGATACTGCACGGGCTGAATTGCAGCGGTGGGCAAATATGAGTGATGCGGAATTTGTAGCCGCACAACTCAGCGGTGATTCCATCCACATTGATGTGGATGATGTCATTAGACAACTGGAAGAGAAGTATGCCCTTGATCCACAGTTGCTCGATGAGTTGCTTTCGGTTTTTGATGCAGATGATTTGGAACTTTTGGAGGAAATCAGTCGCTGGGAAGATTCTGACCATGACGAACCAACGGAATATTTTTTCTCCAATCCTGATCCCTATTTCAAACCTGAACCGCTGCCGCCTGACCGTCCCAGACACAATTTCTGGTTTGACGAGACTGGACATATCCATGTGAAGAATCCATCTGCTTTCTGGCTGCCGGAGTTCACTTTACAGCGTGAGATCGGCGGCACCATTTACACCATCACGGGCAGCTATGACGGGACAGAAACGCTGGATAGAAAGATGGAGCGCATTCTGGCTGAAAAGTTTACAGAAAATACGGAGGATGATGAATGACAAATACCGGGAATCTTGGTAAAATAGAAGCAACCAATCCTGTACTGACAGTTGCCCCTTTGAAGGAGGATACAGAAATGTTACGGGCAACTGAAAAAATCACCGCACTTTATTGCCGTCTCTCTCAAGAGGATGCCAACGAGGGCGACAGTAATTCTATCACCAATCAAAAGGACATCCTGCTCCGATACGCAAAAGAGCAACGTTTCCCGAATCCAACATTTTTTGTGGATGACGGATACAGCGGCACGAACTATGACCGCCCCGGATTTCAGCAGATGCTGTCAGAAATCGAGGCAGGAAAAGTGGCTGTTGTGCTGTCGAAAGACCTGTCCCGGCTGGGTCGAAATTCTTCCCTGACGGGCTTGTATATTAACTTCACTTTTCCGAAATATGGTGTGCGCTATATCGCCATCAACGACCACTTCGACACCATTGACCCCAACAGCACCGACAACGATGTTGCGGGGATCAAAAACTGGTTCAATGAGTTTTTTGCCAAGGACACCAGTCGCAAAATCCGTGCGGTACAGAAGGCCAAGGGCGAGCAGGGCATCCCGCTGACGACCAATGTCCCCTTTGGCTACCGCAAAGACCCGGAGGATCGGACAAAGTGGGTCGTGGACGAGGCAGCCGCTCCTGTGGTCAAGCGCATCTTCAAGCTGTGTATGGAGGGCCGGGGGCCGATGCAGATTGCTAAACTCCTGCAAGCGGAACAGGTGCTCAACCCTACCGCCTATAAGCGGAGAGAGGGCATTAGCACCCCGAGTCCTGAAACCGCTGATCCGTACCACTGGAACCCCAATACCGTTGCTCACATTCTGGAGCGGCGGGAATACACCGGCTGTACGGTTAATTTCAAGACCTACACCAATTCCATCTGGGACAAGAAACAGCGGGAAACGCCCATCGAGAAACAGGCGGTATTCTACAACACCCACCCAGTTATCATTGAGCAGGAAGTCTTTGACAAGGTGCAGGAAATCCGCAAGCAGCGCCACCGAAGGACAAAAACAGGAAAAAGCAGCCTGTTCTCCGGCATGGTTTACTGTGCTGATTGCGGGGCAAAAATGCGCTACTGCACCACCAACTACTTTGAGAAGCGACAAGACCATTTTGTATGTGCCAGCTACCGCAGCAACACGGGAACCTGTTCAGCCCATTTCATCCGGGCGGTTGTACTGGAAGAATTGGTCTGGATGCACATGAAAACGGTTATCTCCTATGTAACCCGGCATGAAGCCCATTTTCGGACAGTTATGGAGCATAGACTCCGGCTGTCCAGCGAAGAAGCTGTCCGGGGATACAAGAAGCGTCTGGCACAGGCAGAACGCCGTCTTGGGGAACTTGATCGGCTGTTCATCCGTATCTATGAGGATAATGTGGCCGGAAAGCTCTCTGATGAACGGTTTGCGCTGATGAGCAAGACCTATGAGGACGAGCAGGCGCAGCTTAAAGTGGAAATCCAGACCTTGCAGCAGGAAATCGAAGTACAGGAACGACAGATTGAAAATTTGGAGCAGTTCATCCAGCGGGTACACAAATACGAGGATTTGCAGGAAATGACCCCTTACGCCTTGCGTGAGCTTGTCAAAGGCATCTACATCGAAGCGCCTGACAAGAGCAGCGGGAAGCGCAGACAGGGTATCCGCATCTCCTATGACCTTGTGGGCTTTATCCCCGTGGACGAACTGATGAAACAGGAAACGGCATGACCGAAGCCATGCCGTTCCTGCAAAAAGCAATATTACTTTCTTATGACCCCCGGCCATTACAGGCGGAGGAGACTGTTTTTTCGGCGGGTTGCCGGAAATGGGAAAATGTGGTATGATACTAAAAAACATTTTCCCCGGAGGTGCGTTATGACCCAACTGCAAGGCTTTTTTGAGAAGAACTTCACCCTGTCCCCGGATTATTGCGGGGCATCGGCCCGGATGTCACCGCTGGCGGCCTTCACCATGTTTCAGGCCATTGCCGCAGAGCACGCCGAGCGCATCGGCGTAGGCGGCGCAGCCATGGCGCAACGTGGCGCCTTCTGGCTGACTCTCCACAGTCGGGTGGACTTTTTTCAATGGCCTGCTCTGGCGCAGGAGGTGACGGCGGCCACATGGCCGGAGCACTGCGAGGGGAGATCCCTGCGCTGCTTCCGCAGCTACAGCCTGCGGCAGGGAGATCAGCTGCTGGCGCTGGGTCGCACCCAGTGGGCGGTGCTGGGGGAGAAGGGGCGGCTCATTCCCTTTGCCCAGTCTGGCTTCCCGGAGGATTTCCCCTTTGTGGAGCGGGAGGGCATCACGGAGGCCCCCGCCCGGTTCCGGGACGACCTGCTGCCGGAGGAGCTGGTGTGCACCCCCGACGGCATGGCCATCGACAGGGACGGCAATCTGATTCTGTCCTGTCCCAACTTTGCGGATCTGTCCATGCCCAGCTGCGTGCTGAAAATCGACAAGGACCGCAACATCAAGAAGCGGTTTGACGTGCC
>OGMO01001470.1_pt1 | contig 13981 bp, 12 predicted proteins | sample 1573241 | NCBI WGS metagenome assembly OGMO01 (sample SAMEA2581896, study PRJEB24529) | metagenome | biome: Human gut stool | place: China | collected 2011 | reverse complement strand
CTGGGCTGGTATTCCACTGCAGTAATCACCGACACAAAGCAAAAGCAGGAGGCAACTGCTAATGGTGAGAGCACCAAGGATAAGGATTATCAGAATATCAAGCTTGGTCTCGACCTCTCAGGTGGTGTTTCAATCACCTACCATATCAAGGACAAGAATCCTTCAGACAAGGACGTAAATGATACTATCGCAAAGCTCGAGGAGCGTGCAGAGAGCTACACAACAGAGTACTCTGTATACAAAAGCGGGGATGACCGTATCACTGTAGAGATTCCGGGTGTTGACGACCCTAACAAGGTACTCGAGGATCTTGGAAGTCCGGGATCACTGTACTTCATCGCACAGTATGACAGTGACGGAAATGCCAACTATACACAGGACACATCGGTTGAGGGCGGCTACAAGCTCAACTATGATATTGACACATTAAAGGCCAATGGCTCAGTCATCCTCGATGGTAATGATGTAAAGGATGCAAGCGCCCAGTATGACCAGTCATCATCTACATCAACCAAGGAGCCTGTTGTTTCATTAAAGCTCAAGGATAAGGCTATTGACACATGGGCAGATGCCACAAAGAAGGCAAAGGATGCAGGACAGTCAATCGGTATATACTATGATGATCATTTCATCAGCGTTCCTACAGTAAGCGCCGTTATCTCAGATGGTAACTGTGTAATCAACGGAATGAAGGATTACGACGAGGCAACAAGCCTTGCAACATTTATCCGTGTCGGAGCCATCAACCTCCAGCTCGAGGAGTTAGAGTCAAATGTTGTTGGTGCACAGCTCGGTGGAACAGCCCTCACAAATGCAGTAAAGGCTGCAATCATCGGAATTATCTTAATCATGGTATTCATGATTGTACTCTATGGTATACTCGGTGTTGTTGCATCTATCGGACTTGCACTTTACTCAATGCTTACAGTACTGTTTATTTACTGGTTTGAGATTACACTTACACTGCCGGGTATCGCGGGTATCATCCTCGGTATCGGTATGGCAGTAGATGCAAATGTTATTGTATTTGCCCGTATCCGTGAGGAAATAGCAGGCGGCAAGTCAGTGCTTGCGGCAGTAAATGAGGGCTACAAGAAGGCTCTTTCAGCAATCCTTGATGGACAGGTTACCACATTTATTGCAGCCCTCGTGCTTATGGTGCTCGGTTCAGGTACAGTAAAGGGCTTTGCATACACACTTATGATTTCAATTATTCTGTCACTGTTTACAGCTCTTTTTATTGCAAAATACCTTACAAGAGCATTTTACGGTGTCGGTGTCAGAGCTGAGAAGTTCTACGGCAAGGCAAAGAAGAGAAAGGTTATCAGATTTGTACAGAACAGAGTTAAATACTTTGTTATCTCAGGTGTAGTTATACTTGCAGGTATCGGCGGCATGATTTATTTCGGTGCTACAAGCGGCAATGCATTAAACTACAGCCTTGAGTTCGTAGGTGGTACATCAACCACTGCAGACTTTGGCAAGGATTATACAGCTGCAGAGGTTGAGAAGGACATCGTGCCTTCAGTATCAAAGCTCCTTGGCAACAGCGCAGTACAGGTTACTACAGTTCAGGGCAGCCATGATGTCACATTAAAGACACGTACACTCTCACTCGATGAGAGACAGAATCTCGCAGATCTCCTTGAGAAGGATTTCAAGGTTGATAAATCAACTATAGAGACTCAGAGTATCAGCTCAACAATCAGTGGAGAGATGAGAACAAACGCTGTAAAGGCTGTTATTATTTCATGTATTTTCATGCTGTTATATATCTGGTTCAGATTTAAGGATATCAGATTTGCTTCAAGTGCTATCCTTGCGCTGGTACATGATGTACTTGTTGTTGTCACAGCATATGCACTTATCAGAATCTCAGTCGGCAGTACGTTTATCGCATGTATACTTACAATCGTAGGTTACTCAGTCAACGATACAATCGTTATCTTTGACCGTATCCGTGAGAACCTTCACGGACTTAAGAAGTACTCAGCAGATGAGCTTGCTGATATAGCAAACGAGTCCCTTACACAGACACTTTCACGAAGCATCAATACTTCGCTTACTACATTTGTTATGGTATTGTTACTCTTTATCTTTGGTCATACATCAATCAGAGAGTTCTCATTACCACTCATGGTAGGTGTGCTTTGCGGAACATATTCTTCAATCTGCATCGCTACAGAGCTGTGGTATGTGATGAAGCTTTATCTGGGCAAGAGCGCCATCAAAAAGCAGGCGGCTGCACCAGCTAAGGGTTCTAAAAAAGCTAAGAATTAATAATTTACGGCCCGGCCTTTAATGGCCGGGCTATTTGTTTTTTGTGGACTTATTAATATATGATTATATATTGTAACTATTCAGTACAGAAATATGCGGTAGTGCATATTTCGTAAGAAAACGTATATTATGTAGGAGAATCATTTATATGAAAATTTTTCTGATTTATCTGCTTCTTATGAATATAGCAGGCTTTGCTGCCATGGGAATTGACAAGTATAAGGCTAAGGCACACGCATGGCGAATCCCTGAGAAGACATTATTTGGACTCAGTCTGCTGGGCGGAAGCGCTGGCACATGGGCAGGGATGTATGCCTTCAGGCACAAGACAAAGCACTGGTATTTTGTAAAGGGGATGCCTCTTATTTTCTTTATTCATGTGGTAATTGCGCGCGTTATCTACAGAAATTTTTATTAGAAGGCGTAATCATAAATGAGGGGCAAAATACTTTTTGACCCTTTAATCATTATATTATATTTAGGTAAAAAGTAACAAAAAACTGTGGCATATAAGTGTATAATTGTGTATAATAGATAACAGATAATAGGTACAAAACCACTACACAACTATCAAGGAGGGCAAAATAATGTGGGCATATGAAAGTGTATTTTATCAGATTTATCCGTTAGGCTTCTGTGGAGCACCATTTGAGAATGATGGTGTTTTGGAGCACAGAATTTTGAAAGTGAATGACTGGATACCTCATATCAAAAAGCTTGGGGCAGATGCAATCTATTTTTCACCGGTGTTTGAATCTGATACACACGGATATAATACAAGGGATTATACAAAAATAGACACAAGGCTTGGCACAAACGAGGACTTCGCACAGGTCTGTGACAATCTGCACAAGGACGGCATAAAGGTAGTGCTGGATGGTGTGTTCAATCATGTGGGAAGAGGCTTCTGGGCGTTCCAGGATGTGCTTAAAAACAGAGAAAGCTCACCATATGTAAACTGGTTTGGCCGTATAGCCTTTGATGGCAACTCAAACTATAATGATGGATTGTGGTACGAGGGCTGGGAAGGCAATTACGACCTGGTCAAGCTTAATCTGAGAAATGAGGATGTAATACAGCATATCTTTTCAGCGATAAAGGGCTGGGTAGACGAGTTTGATATAGACGGTCTGAGACTTGATGTGGCATACTGCCTCGACCATGATTTCCTCAGAAGACTAAGGGCGTTCTGCGACTCACTAAAGCCGGATTTCTTCTTGGTGGGAGAGACACTGCATGGTGACTACAACCAGATTATGAATGATGCGATGCTTCACTCGGTAACGAACTATGAGTGCTATAAGGGTCTGTACTCGAGCTTTAATTCCATGAATATGTTTGAGATAAATCATTCGCTTCTCAGACAGTTCGGACCGGAGCAGTGGACGCTTTACAAGGGTAAGCACCTGTTGTCATTCGTGGATAATCATGATGTGACAAGAGTGGCAAGCATACTGACAAATGAAAAGCATCTGCCACTAATCTATGCACTTGCGTTTGGCATGCCGGGCATCCCTTGCGTGTACTATGGTAGTGAGTGGGGCGAGAAAGCAAAAAAAGAGGATGGTGACCCGGCACTTAGAGCATGCTTTGAAGCACCGCAGTACAATGAGCTGACTGAGTGGATTTCAAAGCTTGCAAAAGCAAAGAAGGAGTCAAAGGCACTATGCTACGGTAATTTCTATTCGGTAGTGCTCACAAACGGACAGTGTGTTTTCGGTCGAGAATGTGAGGGCGAAAAGGTATTCGTGTGCATCAATGCTGCTGACCAGCCGTTTTTCGCAGGCTTTGATATGGGAAAGGGCGAAGCAACAGACCTGATAACAGGAAAACAGGTTACATTAAACGGTGGCCTTGAGCTTCCGCCTTACAGTGCGTACTTTTTGAGATAACATTTATATGGACAATAAACAAAAAAAGAAAAGAAAAGAGCTCATATGTGCTGTCACAGCCGTAGTGGTACTTTACATGGCTATGGAGTCAATAGGCATCACATGCCCAATTAAGTTTATCACAGGAATATCATGTGCAGGCTGTGGCATGTCGAGGGCATGGCTTGCATTTTTACAGCTGGATATGGCAAAGGCATTTGCATATCATCCGCTTTTTTGGCTTGTGCCTATTACAGTAATAGTGCTTTTGTGTAAATCTAAAATAAATATTAAAATTTATAAAATAATTATATTTACAATTATAATTATGTTTGCTATAGTTTATATATGCAGATTGATATGGTCAGGCGATGATGTCGTGGTTTTTGAGCCGCAAAACAACATCCTGTTTCGTATCATCCGTGTAATAAACAGTAAATAGAAAAGGAGAACGAAGATGTTTTGTGAGAAATGTGGAAAAGAAATTCCTGATTCAACAAAATTCTGCCCATTCTGTGGAGCGCCTGTTTCAAAGGCACAGGATTTTGTAAACAAAGCCGGAGAGGCATTCAATGCAGCAGAGCAGGAGCTTGGAAGTGCATTTGATGAGGTAAAGCAGTCCTTCACAGGAAACAGTGCAAACCAGCAGAATGCAGGTGGACAGTACAATGGAGGCTACCAGAACAACGGAGCCGGACAGTACAACGCAGGCTACCAGAATAACGGAGCCGGACAACAGTACAATGCAGGCTACCAGAACAACGGAGCCGGACAGTACAATACAGGCTACCAGAACAATGGTGGTCAGACTCCTCCACCATACAGGGGAGAAAGATTAAAGGATGACAGAGGTCTTGCCTCATACATCATCCTGTCTATTATTACATGTGGTATTTATGGATATTATTTCATCTACAAGATGGCTCATGATGTCAATGTAGCATGTGATGGAGATGGCGAGAATACATCAGGTCTCGTAGCATTTATCCTGCTTTCAATGATTACATGCGGTATTTATGCATGGTACTGGTACTATAAGCTGGGCAACAGACTGGCAAATAATGCAGGCAGATACGGACTTGGCATTCAGGAGAATGGAACCACTGTTTTGATGTGGTGCATATTTGGTACACTTATCTGTGGAATCGGACCATTCATTGCTATGCATATCCTTATCAAGAACTCAAATATGATCTGCAATGCTTACAACAGGACACATGGACTTATGTAATTTGAGTTTTGATTTAATTTAATTAAATAATTTGATTATATTATTTCTAAGGAGGGAGGCAGTTTGCATTAAGCAGACTGTCTCCTTAAATTTTATATATTAAATTAAACGGTAAATATTATTGAAAAAGGTCATTCAGACATTGACAAAAATTTGTCAAAGTGTTACTATTTTTTTATAAATTACGACAGAAATGTCGGTCATACATAGGTTTTTTAAGGAGGATTTATACAATGAGCGAGTTCAAAAATTTAACACTTGACGTAGCAGATCAGATTGCAGTACTTGCAATCTCAAGACCGGCTGCTCTTAATGCATTAAACAGTGAGACTCTTGATGAGTTAAATGTAGCATTAACAGAGATAGAGGCAAGAGACGATGTTAAGGTGCTTATCCTTACAGGTGGTCCTGACAAGAAGGGCAACGAGTTCAAGTCATTCGTAGCAGGAGCAGACATCTCAGAGATGGTTAATTTCACAGCACCACAGGCAAGAGCATTCGGAATCAAGGCTTCAGAGCCATTCTTTAAGCTTATGAATATGCGTCAGGTAACAATCGCAGCTGTCAATGGATTCGCACTCGGTGGAGGATGCGAGATTTCTATGGCATGTGATATCAGAATCGCTTCTGAGAACGCAATTTTCGGACAGCCTGAGACAGGTCTTGGAATCATCCCTGGCTTTGGTGGTACACAGAGACTTGCTCGTTTAGTAGGAATGGGACGTGCTAAGGAAATGATCTTCACATGCGACAATGTTGACGCTGCTGAAGCATACCGTATCGGTCTCGTTAATAAAGTAGTAGCAAAAGAGGAGCTTATGCCAACAGCTAAGGCTATGGCTGCAAAGATCATCTCTAAGGGAAGCTACGCAATCGCAGTTGCAAAGGCTGCTATCAACAACGGATATGATATGGATATCAAGAACGCTGTTGAGATGGAAGCAAACCTCTTTGGTGTTGTAAATGACACAAACGATAAGAAAGAGGGAATGGGAGCATTCCTTGAGAAGAGAGCTGCAAACCTTACAGATTTCTAATTGTGATTTAATCATTATGTTTTCTATGAACCAAAACAGCCGGTGCGTTATGCACCGGCTGTTTTAATAAACTAAATTATCACTCTTACAATAAACAGTGTATCGGTAACACTGTACTGGCATTTGCCACCAAGTCTTTCGGAAGTCTGCCGGATGCTTCTTGTGCCAAGTCCATGCCCTCTTTCTGTCGCAACAGGCATATCGTTTACGAGCTTAGGTCTTACGGCATAAGGATTTTCAACAGAAATCAAAAGCTTGCCGCTTTTTTCTGAGATGGAGAGTCTGATAAAGCGCTTTTCAGGTTCAAGCTTCATGACGGCATTCATGGCATTTTCCAGTGCATTTTGAAGTATCGAGGTCATATCTATGTCTGAAAAGGGGAGCCTTGATGGAACAGATATAGAATACCTGAAATCAATATGCTTATCCTTAAAGCTGTCTGCATGGGACATGATAATGATGTTGATTATTTCGTTTGCACAGAAGCGTTTTCTGGTGGTCTTTTCAGTTGCCTTAACGATACTGTGTATGTAGTCCAGGGCCTTGTCATTTTCATTGTTTTCTATGAAGGCAGCAATATTGTTCAAAAAGTGTCTCATATCGTGGCGCAGCAGAGAAACATTTTTCTCATTGCGCTGCATGCTCTCGATTTCCTTTGCAAACTGCGCCTGCTTTATCTGCATAAAATAATTCTGTGTGGCAATCTGCTGCTGGCGTTCAATCGAGTGATAGTAGACCACACAGAACGTCAGAAAGCTGATGCACATGAGAAATGGCACAAACTCGACCACTATGCGGCTGCCACTGTAAAGAAGCTTCGTGTACACTGTTGTCGCATAGTCGAATATATAGTAGAAAAATGGCATAATGCATATAGGTATGAGCTCCACATCGGGCTTTACAAAAATATCGGACATTGCCGGTGCGATGAACCTGTGTACGATAAAGTATGTGAGAAAAATGCCGGCAATATAGGTCAAATCAACAATCCAGGACTCGTAGCCGAGCCACTCTGTGATGATAGACATCCAGTTACATATCTGACAGCACATGTAGGCACTTGTGACAGCAAGCAGTGACTTGAGTACACTCCGGTGAAAAACAAATATCAGTATCAGCAAAAGAGGAAGATGTGTCACGAGAGGATATGCACTTACCACACTTGCAGAGCTCTTAAAGTATATGAGTACGAGATCCAAAAGCAGATCTATGACGCAGAATGCATTTAATATCAATATATTTTTTTTATTGTTTTTGATACCTATTATAGATGTAGTGACAAATACTCCAAAGTATAGAGTGAGTATGTATCTCACGGTGTTCGTGATTAAATTAAGCATATAATAATTATTCCTTTTTCATGATATAAGGCCTGCTCCTTAAACATATAGGAGAAATAGGCATCCTGAAAGCTCTTTGAAAGACCTCTGGAAATAGAAATTTTCGTGCCTGATTTTGTGACAAGCTCAGTTGCTGAAAAATGCTCTACAGCCGGCATGTATACAATATAGCTTCTGTGGCACTTGAAGAAGCCCTTTTCGACAGTGAGCAGCTTTTCATAATCTGAAAGTCTGCCAACGGCTTCAAGTCTTTGTCCGTCATATAGTGCCAATATGACCTTCTTATTCTGCGCCTCGATAAACTCAATATGGTGCATGAGTACATTTTGATATCCAAATGTAGTATGTACTGCAATGGAGTCGGCAGGCTTTGACACAGCAGACAAACATTTGTCCAAAAGCTTATATAGCTTCTCTCTGTCAACAGGCTTTAGCAGATAACCGGTAGCATCCACGTCATAGGATTCGATGGCAAACTCAGGCGATGTGGTCAGAAAGACAATTTTAGATATCAGATTGTGCTCGCGAAGCTCTCTTGCTGCATCCATGCCATTTAAGAGAGGCATCATGATATCCAGAAGAATCACATCAGGACTGTTTTTGGTACAGTATTCAAGCAGCTTATCACCGCTTTCCATGGTCTTTACGCTGACGGGGGTGCTGATAGCAGCCTCCCAGTCGTTCACGAGCTGACAGGTCTGCTCAAGGCATGCACTGTCATCATCACAGATTACTATTTCAAACATTCTTTACCTCTTAAGTCTTTTTAACTTTATTATATAATCTTTTTTGTAAAGCGTAAACAACAGTCTTGAAAAAAGAATGAAATGTATCTATAATTAATCAGATTATTACAGATTTACAAGAGGAAAAAAATGAAGTCAAGAGCAACACAGACCAAAGAACTGGATATGGTGAATGGACCACTCGCAAGGAAGATACTGATTTACTCCATACCGCTCATGTTCTCAAACCTGCTTCAGGTATTTTTCAATATGACGGATGTGGCAGTGGTGGGAAAATTTGCAGGTGCAAGAGCACTCGGCTCGGTCGGATCCACTACAATTATCATCACACTCACAACAGGCATCCTGCTTGGCATGGGAGGCGGTGTCAATGCGGTTACGGCACTACACATGGGGGCAGAGGACTATCAGAGAGTGCATAAGACAGTCCATACATCGGTCATCCTGTGCTTTATAGCGGGACTTTTACTGTTAGTGGCAGGGCTGGCTTTTTCAAAGCCACTGCTTGAGGTAATGAATACAAAGCCCGAGCTGATAGACGGTGCCACAGCATATCTGATGATATACCTGTGCGGTTCGCCGGCGCTTGCGCTTTATAACTTCGGCAATGGTGTGCTGAGCGCAGTTGGAGATACAAAGAGGCCTCTTATATACCTGAGTATCTCAGGCATTATCAATATAGTGCTCAACCTGTTCTTTGTAATAGTATGCAGACTGGGAGTGATAGGAGTAGCCATCGCAAGCATCATAGCACAGTATATCTCAGCGGCTCTCATTATCAGGTTTCTCATGAAGACATACGGCAGCTACGGCCTGCGCATGAAGGATATAGCGATTGACAGGGATGCGGCAGCAGCAGTGCTTCGTATCGGAGTGCCGGCAGCGATACAGTACTCGCTCTTTGCCATAGCCAATATATGTATCCAGACATCCATCAACTCCTTCAGCCATGTGGTCGTGGAGGGCAATTCAGCCGCCACCAATGCGGATTCACTCATCTATGATATGATGGCAGCATTTTACACCGCATGCACCAGCTTCATAGCGCAGAATCTGGGCGCGAGAAAAAAGGAAAGGGTGCTTAGGACATTTTTCATCACCCTGGCATACTCGTTTCTGATGGGACTGGTGCTTGGAGTGGCGCTGTTTATATTCCAAAGACCGTTCCTTTTGCTCTTTACGAGCGATGATGCCGTGATACACTATGGACAGATCAGAATAGGTGTGATGGCATTCGTCTACTGTGTGTCAGCCTTTATGGACAATGCCACAGCTGCCGCCAGGGGCATTGGAAAAAGCGTCATGCCAACCATCATAGTGGTCATGGGCTCTGTCGTATTCAGGATTATATGGCTGCTCACGGTGTTTGCATACTTTAAGACACTGCAGTCATTATACCTCATATACGTCATTTCGTGGACGCTCACCGCAATCGCCGGCAATATATACTTTGCGTACCACTACAAGAGAATTTAGCGGATAGCTATAATAAAACTGAATAGTAAGCGATAAAAACAGTCAGACATATGTAAGAGATGTGTCTGGCTGTCTCTCTTTTATAATAGGATAATAGGAATTTGCCTGATATTTTTATTGCCCTTTTGCGGTTTTAATGCTACAATCAAGCCAAAGCATTATATTTCTGTTGAGCGACACCACAGTACACATTTTCATCGGTGCGTATCACTTTGAAGAGGGTAGAACCACTTAGTATTTTTCGACAAAGACATGGAAATTTTCAATGCTTTAAGTTACCTATCAATAGCAGGGAAAATGGATATGTCGATTGAGAAACATTATGTGAATGAAGCTGACTGGGGTTGCTGATGCTTTATATTGACAAGAAATTTTGTATCATGCGATATTCTATTCTTCCTGCTTACACAACTAAACAGGAGGAGAATAATGTCGGGAGAGACAAAAGAGGTTTTTGGCAGTAATTATGGTCAGAACGATGTAATCATCAACGGATTGATTGACAAAATGACGCTGTTTGATGACAATCTGATGAGTCTTGTATTCGGGCAGAATATCGAGACAACGGAGTTACTGCTTCGCGTAATAATGGAGCGTGATATTAAGGTTATAGACGTCCGGGGGCAGGATGAATTAAAAAATCCCATGATTGGCGGTCGATGTATTACCTTGGATGTGCATGCAATAGATGTCGATGGCAGACATATTGATATCGAGGTGCAGATTAATGCTGAGGGATCGCATGTCAAAAGAGCCAGATATCACAGCAGTATGATGGATGCGAGGATGCTGGAGGAAGGACAGGAGTTTAAGAAGATTAAGGATTCATACGTGATTTTTATTTATGATCACGATAAGTTCAGAAAAGGACTGCCATTTTACCACATTCAAAGGCGTGTTGATGAAACGGGTGAAGCCTTTGGAGATGGTTCGCATATTATCTATGTAAATGGAAGGTATGAAGGTAATGATGATATAGGTCGGATGATGAGAGATTTTCATCAGTGCAGGCCGGAGCAGATAGAAAGTGAGACATTGTCAAAAGCAGTGGCTTATTACAAAGAAAAGGAAGGACGTGGTGCTATGAGTGAAGCTGTAAGAAAGTACGCAATGGAATATGCAAAAGAGTATGCAAAAGAGTATGGTGAGGAACAAAGAAGAGAAGGTATGAAGAACGGCATTCAGACCGGACGTCGTACAGAAATATTCTTATCGGTTCAGGATGGGGACTATTCGGTGAACAGGGGAGCTGAGAAGCTTGGAATGTCAGTGGATGAGTTTGAGAAATCAATGAGTGAGGCTGGCTACAGAGTGCCGGAGTTAGTGTAACACGTATATATACAATTAAAATCGAGGCATGTTTGGATATGGAAAATTCAAATGAAAAAGAAGACATGAGAGCACTTATTATGGTATTTGTAATATGGCTTTTGTTATGGTGTGTTGATAATAGACAATATTTTTTTGAGTATCTGCCGCATCACTCAGATTATGAGATAGTGGCAGCATATAAAGCTTTTAATGGTGATATGCGTGGTAATATAATCAGGGTATATGTACCGGATAGGGATAACGCTATCGGATATATAAAGGCAGACTACACAGACAAAGAAGAAAAGCCTATATATGTAGGATACAGTAAGGAAAGGTCACCTCACGTTGTACGTAAAACACCGGCGCTTTCAAAAGGAATGATTTTAGCGGGAGGAATCATTCCGGCAGCAATAGTCCAATATTTTTTTAGAAAAAAGCATAAATAGTGTCCTTAGACACGCAGGAAATTTAGAGACCCTTCAGGATTGTCAGTGCCCTTCTCAAGCAGTGAGATGAGCTCAGAGATAGTCTGTTCGGTCTCTTCTTTTGTGGACGGAATCAGTGTATTGTCTAGCTTTACGACGAGCACAAGAAGCACAATCTCTGCAAGCGCATCAGGCTGTTGGCACACGATAAGTCCCTCAGCTGCTCCCTGCCTTATGATTTCACCGGTCACCGGCTTTAGCTCGGTAATCAGGTAATTGATGTATTTGTTGTGCAAAAATGCATTCTCCTGCACACCGTTTCCGGCATCGGACTGGATTTTTAAAAAGGCGGCAGAGGAGTTGCGGCATGCCTGAAATATCATCGCCATGCGCACAAACGGAGAGATATCGGTGCGCTTTGCAAGCTCCTTTGCGGTGGCAAGCGGCTCTTCGTAGCTTTTTGCCATAAGTGCATCAAAGATAGCTTCCTTTGATGAAAAATAATAATATATGCTACCCTTGCCTATCCCGGCTGTCTGGGCGATTTCGCTGACAGATATCTGGGATATTTTTTTTGTTTCTAAAAGGGTTCTTAGCGCTTCAAGTATCTTCTCGTATTTTTCCGAATTTGGTCTTGTGGAATGTGGCAAGAGAAAAGAAAATGGATATATATAATCTGTATCCTGATTGTGACATGGAAATCATATTCGATGAGGTGGAAGTGCTGGTGTATATTGAAAGAAAATTAATATATAAGAAAATTTATAGTAACTTGACAGAGGAATTTATCAGGGCGATTTGTGGTATGGCTGTAAATTATTTAACGGAGGAAGAAACATGAGTAATAAAGAGGCAGTTGGAAGATTAGTTGGACTACTGAAAGGATATAAAAAAATAATTGCGGTTATTATCATATGTTTGCTAATTTCTACTGGGTTAAATTTGTGTATTCCATTAATTAGCAGGCAGATTATGGATGATGGTTTTATTGGTGGCAATAAAAGTTTGTTAATTAAATTGGTTTTAATAACATTGGTAATATATGGGGTTAATTCACTTATAGATATTATCAAAGAGAAGAAAAGAGTAGACATTTCTGCAAAAATTCAATACTCCCTTTCAGAGCAGTCTTTTTCGCATCTAATGAAATTAAGAATAAGTTACTTTAATAATACCAACTATGCTGAAATCTTGAATAATGTAAATATGGATATTAGTCAAATGGCATCTATTGCAGATAATAGTGTTTTTTTTGTGGTTACACAGGCTTTTAGCATGGTTGGAGGAATAATCGGTCTTTTTATCATAGATTACAGGATGACTATATTAGTGCTTATATTTATTCCGGTTAAGTGCATTATAATGAAATACTTTGCCAAAAAACAAAAGTCTATTATGGATGAATTTATTGTAAGAAATCAAAAATATGCAAGGTGGTTCGGAGATACTGTTGGCGGAGTAAAAGAGGTTAAGTTATTTAATACCTTTGGTGAAAAGTATAAAGAATTTGCAGATAATCAAGATGGTATCATTGAAAAGCAGAAGGAAATAAATATGCTAAGCCAATGGAACTCTATTATTGATACAATAATGGTGCAAATACTTTCAACATTGTTATACATTGTTGGCGCAAATTTGGTGTTTGATTTTCAGCTATCGGTGGGAAGTGTATTTGCATTTATTACATATAGTGCTTATGTAACAGGACCCATATCAGCAATTTTAAATATTGGGTATTTGCTATCGGGCATTATACCCTCCACAAAAAGATATTATGAGTTTATGGATTTGCAGGAGGAGTTAGATAATGGAAAAATTGTTAAACCACCTTTCGGAGATTTAACATTAGAAAACGTATTTTTTTCCTATGAGGTAGACAAGCCTATTTTGATAGATGTTAATCTGAAATTCCCAATGGGAAGTAAAACAGCTTTGATTGGCAGGAATGGATCAGGGAAAACGACAATCATTAACCTGCTCACAAGGCTGCATGAGCCGGTAAATGGTCGGATATTATTGAATGGAACAGATATAACGAAAATATCATTGCAAGCATATAGAAACATGGTATCAGTTGTGAGCCAGCAGATTTTTCTTTTTAATGATACAATCATAAATAATATTTGCTTATATAAGCAGGTAAGCGATGAAGAGATAAAAGCCGCCTGTATGGACAGTAGTTTAGATGATTTTTTAGAGGAAGCATCTTTAGAGTATGTGGTCGGGCAGAATGGGGCAATGCTCTCCGGCGGACAAAAGCA
>OGMO01001468.1_pt1 | contig 13985 bp, 10 predicted proteins | sample 1573241 | NCBI WGS metagenome assembly OGMO01 (sample SAMEA2581896, study PRJEB24529) | metagenome | biome: Human gut stool | place: China | collected 2011 | reverse complement strand
TGTCAGCACAGCCGTCAGCGCTGCGTAGGGGATGCGGAAGACGGAAAACGCGAGAAAGATCAACGTGCCGAGGATCAGCACCTCGATGCACTGACCGGAGAAAAACTTTGCATAAGTATCGTGCGTCAGCTTTGCGATGCGGCAAATGCGGTTTGCCGTCATCTCCTTACAGTAGGCGTACAGAAAGCCGCGGCTCTGCTTACTGAGCTCCCGCCGCCCCAACAGTACATAGAACATGATCACGATCGCGAACACAGCGTTTACCGTGACAGACACCGTTGAGCTTGCCAGGTCGACGACCGATCCGATCACGGCCCCCGCGCCGGTGAAGAGCTTTTCCACTGCCGTCTTCCAGTCGAATGAGGCCGCAAGCTTCGTCAGCTCCGTGGTGTCGACGCCGTAGCTGCTCAGCAGCGCCACCCAGTCGGGCCAGTTCTCCCTTATGAGTACGGCGATGCTCCGGACCGACGCGGCCAGCTGCGGGATCGCCAGCACGCACAGCAGGAATACCAGCACTGCGACGCAGAGCATCGTCAGTGTCAGGCTCAGGGCGTCGACCGCTTTTTCCTTCATCTTCGGAAAATGGGCGGCCAGCCGCCGCGCAATACCGAGCATTGGAACGCTCAGCACGAATGCGAGCAGAAGGCCCGAGACCACCGGCGACAGAATACCTGCCAAAACGCGAAAAAAGCCCGCCACTTCATTCAGGTTAGTCAGCGCGGCAAAAAGCGCCACGCCGAAAAAAATCAGAAGCATCTGCTGCTTGAGTTGTTTATTCATGGATCATCTCTCCAATCAGCGCAGTCTCCGCCTTTTCACCGGCGTGCGGCCGCTGTGTGACGCGCAGCTCCTCGATGCGGTGGTGATCCACTTTGACAACAAGCACATCAAGATCATCGTAAGTAAAGCGGTCGCCGCTCTCCGGCACACCGCCGCAGCGCTCCATCACCCATCCGCTGACCGACACCATCTCCGAGTCGGTCTTGAGGTGGAAGAAATCGGCAAAATCGTCAAAGTCCATTCCTGCGTCCACAAGGTAAGTGTGCTCCGCCGTCTCGCGGATGGGAATCTCCTCCTGCTCGTGCTCGTCCCAGATCTCGCCCACCAGCTCTTCGAGGATATCCTCCATCGTGACAATGCCGCAGGTGCCGCCATATTCGTCCACCACGACGGCAACGTGCGTCTTTCCCTGCTGCATCTTTTTAAGCAGCAGACTGATCGGCTCATTCTCCGGCACAAAGATGGCAGGTGAAAGCAACTCGGCGATTGGCTTATCAGTCACGCCGCAGCCAACGTAAAAGTCCTTGCGGTGGATGGTGCCGAGGATATGGTCGATGGAATCCTGATAGACGAGCAGGCGGGAATATTTGGTATTGGTGAACAGCGCGGCGGTCTCCTCCCAGCTCGCCGCGACCGGCAGCGCCGCGAGGTCTACGCGGTGGATGAGAATGTCCTTTGCCTGCTGCTCGGAAAATTCGATGGCGTTGCGCAGCAGCTCGCCCTCGCTTTTGTCGATGCTGCCGCCCTGCTGGACCTCATCGACGAGCATCAGCAGCTCCTCCTGCGACATTTTGCTCTCGCCGTTCAGGCGGAATGCCTTCGCTAGCAGCTTTTTCCAGAGGGAGAAGAGTAGATTGAGCGGCAGCAGCACCCAGATGAGCACCTGCAGGATGGGTGCGGAGAACATGGCGAAGCGCTCCGCGCAGTCCTTGGCGATGCTTTTGGGCGAGATCTCGCCGAAGATCAGCACCACCACCGTGACGACCACGGTGGAGATCGTCGCGCCCGCGTCACCGTAATGGCGCACAAAGAGCACCGTGCCGATGGAAGCCGTCGCAATATTGACGATGTTGTTGCCGATCAAGATGGTAGAGAGCAGCCGGTCATACTGCTCCAAAAGCCTGCACGCAAGCGCAGCGTTGGCATTGCCCTTTTCAGCAAGGGTTTTGAGCCGCGTGGTGCTGGCAGAGGAAAACGCGGTCTCCGTGGCGGAAAAGTAGGCGGAGAGCAGCAAACACACCGCCATAATAATGATACAAGTTGTCGTTGACAAGATAAAAGCTCCTTTTCTGTCGTCTGTTCGAATCGTCAAAGCGCTCAAATGAGCGCAAAAAGCATGTCCGCCCCGCTTTTCAGCAGCGCAGATATGCTTTCACAAACAGATGACAGATCAGGTGGCTACTGTGATAGTCACTGCCGTCGGTATCCATATGGGCACGCATCCTCCTTCGTTTCAAATTGATGGTATTGTACCAGACGCTCCCAGTACCGTCAAGCAAAGAAGCCGTTAAGAGGTAGGCCGGTTACTGCATTTATTGTTATACTCGGAATTACTTGGACAGTTGAACGCACATCAGCTCAATCTCCGTACCATCAGCGAGTATGAGGGGATACACGCCCGGCTGCCCATCCTCCAAGATGAGATGACCGCATGGCTGTCAACCGGTCCCTCGTTTTATATCCTCGTTTTGCCGATCACGGTGTTCGCCGAGGAGCCGTATATCAAAGCCCGCCCTACAACCACACAGACGCATGGCGCACATTACTGCGTACCCACCGCAATGACATCGCCGCGGCGATGAAGATCCCGCCGGAGGATTTTCGTTGGTACGCCGCCTTCCATGACGAAGGTAATCATCCTCACGTCCACATGATGGCGTGGTCGGTGAATCCGAATCAGGCGTACCTGTCCAAAGATGGGATACGGCAGATCAAGTCCACGCTGACCAATCAAATTTTCCGTCAGGAGTTGCTGCACGTCTACGAGCAGAAAAGCAAATCTCGTGATGAACTGGTGGTCGCGGCGCGGAAAGCCATGCTGGAATTCGCGAAGGCCATGCGGGAGATGACCTGCACGCTCGGCCACTACGACGCAGGCTTCACCCTCCGCACCTACACCCACGCCACAAGGCAAAAGCAGGACGAGGCAGCACAAACCATGGGTAGCTTCATGGCGCAGGTCATGTAAGCAGTAAAAGCGCCAAAATACCGGAGAGAAGGCAAAAGTTTCCTCTCCGGTGCTCTTCGGCTCTTTCCGCACATTTCGTTGTACCCATGGGGCATGAGCTGGCAGTAGGCGGCAAAGCCACAGACTGCCAGCCAATGTGGGTCACGGTGTGGGTCAGGCAGTTGACCCGCATTTTGACCCACACCATTTTCAGCGTTTTTGCAACAAAAAAACATCGAAAGCCGAAGTTTTCGATGCTTTTTGGAGCTGGTGGTGTGACTCGAACACATGACCTGCTGATTATGAAGTGTATCGGGGCGCTCCATTTGACGGTTTTCAGGGATTTTGGAGCCTTTCCGCTCGGTATATTGCGGGAGGTACGTCCTATCCTCTCCATTGTTTTTGTCCGCTCATTTCCCCGTGTGGGTCACGGTGTGGGTTAGGCAGACAGCTCTGCGTCAAAGAAGCCGCGGACAGGCTTCGCCGTCATATTTCGTTTTGCCATTTCTCTCTCATAATTGATTCGGGTAATCTCTTCAATGAAAGCCTTCTGTTCCTCACTGGCTTTCGGCCACGACACGCCGAATTTTCGGCACATCGCAAAAAAGAAGCGATATCATAATCTGTCTTCTTCCGTTTCGTGCGTGAAGTACCACTTCGCATCTTCCATAGTCAGCCCTTCTCTAAATAAGATACAAAAATGTCTCTGGCAGCCTCGTCACAAATCAAATACCGCGGTGCCGTGCCTGACTCTCCATATAGACAATGTGGACGGTAACCACATCTTCGCTGATCTCATAAGCTCCCAAGGTCACCAATTCGCCAACCCGCGTTTTCAGTCCATAGACATCGAATTTACCTTTTGAGATATATTCGCTGGTCCAATCCGTCTGCCACCGCGCTCCGTTGTCGTTGTCGCGGTATCCCGCGGTGTCATCGGCTCAATAGCCACGGGCACCAGCTGATTGACATCATCATAAACAAACGGTCGAAGCTGCCAGTCCTCATCTCATCATCAGCATATTATAAGGGACTTTGTGTGGTGGCTCAATTATTCGTGAGCGTTTGCTCAAAAATGGCTCACTTATATATCAGCGTTTACAAGCAGCCTGAAGAAATTTTCTATCACATTATTGTCCAGACCATTCCTCTTTGAGGCTTACGCTCCACCGGATACCCTTCTCACGGAGCATCCGCTGATACTGCCAGCTCTGGTCAGAGTGAAGAATGAGATTTATACCATCTAGAATCCTTGCAAATGCCTCGTTCAGCATGCTTGTCACCATACTGAGCACCGGACGCGGAGCTGATCCGGTACAGTGTGGCATTCCCACCGCAAAAACGCCGGACAGGATGCAAAAGCTTCCTGTCCGGTTTTTTTGACCTTTCCGCACCTTTTCAATGCTGCCGTTCAAACGCATTTCGGCGTTTCACAGACGCCGTTGGAAGTTTCCGAACACCCGGACGCCCTCGTCGATAACGATAAACGCGTTTCCATCAATACTGTGGATGATCTTCATAACCTCATCGATTTCATATTTGCTGATGATGGTCACCAGAATGTGGCTGTCCTCCCGTGTAAAGGCACCGTAGCCGTTCCACTCTGTGACACCCCGCCCCATTTCTTTCATGATGGCCTGATCGATGCCGGGTTCTTTGGTGAAAACGGTGATGCGGGCATTGATGTTCTGATAGTGGAATTTGTCCAGTGACACCGTGTAGAGGACCATGTACAGCAGGGAGTAGATCACCGTGGAGGCGTCGAACTTGAAGAAATACACGATGAACAGGGCCGCGTTGAAGATGCTGGTCATCCTGCCCACAGTGAAATTGGGGTTCATTCTGGACAGCCAGAGCCCCAGCACCTCAATGCCGCCGCCGGAGCCACCTGCCGTCAGCATGATGCCGATACCCAGCCCCGTGACAGCGCCGCCGATGACGATGGCCACCGCCGGGTCCGCCGCCAACAGCTCCGCGGGCTGGGGGATGACCGTGGTGAACACGCTGATGCCCACAGTGCCGATGACTGTCTTGAACAGGAAACTCTTTCCCAGCTTCAGCTGGGCGATGGCTAGGATCGGGATATTCAGCAGAAAATGGACCAGGCCGTACAGGTTTAGCGTCCCCACCGGCCTGTGGAGGGCGTTTTGCAGCATCAGGCTCAGCAGCTGTGCCAGACCCACCACGCCGCCGCTGTACAGTCCTAGGGGCAGGATAAACAGGTTGAGACCCAGTGCGTAAACGGCGCAGCCCGCCAGAATGCGGCATATCTGGGAAAGCTGTTTTTGTTTAAAAATCTGTTGCATCAGTCTTTCCTCACTTTTGAAGGAATGGGAAAAGGGGCAAAACGCCCCGCCTTCCCGGATATGAAGAATTTGTGTTGCGATTCCCGCGCATACAGGGGTCCGGCGATACGGGAACGGCAGACGCGGTCTGCCGGGGCGGGCAGATGCCTGTCCGCTCCGGCAGTCGGAGAAAGAGGATTATCGAAGTAATTTGCCGCGCTGAATGACCAACTGGCCGTCAAGGTAGAGGTCCGGCTCCGGCATAACCATGTCGTCATGGTAGTCAGAACTGACCGTCCCGCCGAAATGGGCGTTGTCGCCGAAGCCGATGTGCACGGTCCCGTCGATCTTTTCGGTCTCCAGAACGTTGTCCGGCTTACTGGCGCGGTAATTGGTCCCAATGCCCAATTCAGCCACATTGCATCTGTGGTGGGGGCTGCCGGCGCCAAGGAGGTGCTCCCGCAGGTCGTCGCCGTACTTGCCGCCGCCGTCGATCTTGATGATGCAACCGTCCTGAATAGTAAACTCCATGCGCTCATCCAGCCCGTAGGCCCAGTGGGGAAGGACCACCAGTGTTCCGTTTGCTGTGCCCTCCACCGGAGCGGTATAGGCCTCGCCGCCGGGCAGGTTTCCCCATGCGCCGGGTGTGTTGTAAAAACCGGTGTCTGCCAGGCCCTTCCGGCCCTCAATGCTGAAGCTCAGCTCCGTCCCCGCCTCCGTGACGAGGCGCACTTCTTTAGCAGGGGTCAGCAGATTGGCAATATGGCAAGCCTTGGCGGCAATCTTCTGGTAGTCTGCATCGATCACGTTGTCCGGCATCAGCATATTCAATTCCAGATTGCCGCAGCTGGCAATCCGGATTCCCTTGGCGGACGCGGCGGATCTTGCGTCGGTGTGGGAAATGGACCATGTGGTGATGGCGATGATCACGTCATATTCCAGCATTTTCGCGGCGGCATCGGCAGGAATCTCCACGCCGTGACCGTTGCAAGAAGGATAGAGGTACAGATCCACTGTATTGTCGGGAAATTCTTCTTTTGCAATCTCGCAGGCGGCCCGCGTCGTCAGGGCCCGCATACTGAAATCCGTAATAAAGTCCTGACCAGCATACCAGTCGTTCATGGTGGGAACGTCGCTGAGGAACAGAACACGCTCTCCCGCCTTGAGCCCCATGTTCACCGTCAGCATCTTGACTACTGCATTCCTGATGGCGGAGAAATCAAATTCAATCATGATGGTTCACCTCGATTGCTTACTCCGGGAAAAGGCGTCTGGCCATGTCCACCAGATCTGGGTGGATCACCTTACCGCAGTCCGTTACCTGGACGCCGTCCAGCCAAACAGAGGTGTTGTAGCTGATGCCGTCGCAGTGGGAGGCGGCATTGATGCCGTTGGGCGGGCAGTCTGCGGCGGGCAGATAGCCGATGCCCCACTCGGTTGCGCCCCAGACGCGCTCGTCCTCGACGCACTGACCTGAGAGGATCGCCTTGGGATGGAAGCCATAACACACATGAGCCATGCGGCGCATCAGCGGGTCATTCAGACCATTGACCCAGGCCTCGAATTTCTGTGCATCAACACCGCCGGTGATCTCGGTGATATAGCCGTTCTCGATTTTCAGGGAAACGGGGGTCTGCAGAATACCGGGCACGGGATGGATGCTGCCGTCGAACACCAGGGTGCCGTTGGTGCTGCCTTCGGTGGGGAACCAGCAGATCTGGCCGGAGGGGTAGGCAGTTCCGGGCGCGTGGGCCAGACCCAGCTCACAGTAGAAGGGGCAGTTGCTGTCGTTGTCAAACTCCAGGTCGGTGCCGGCGGAGGTGGTCATCCTCACGTGGTGGGAGTTCTTGGTCATCTCCGTCAGCTTCCGCTGAAACTCTGCCAGCAGCTCGAAGTCCACGTTGTTGAACAGACGATCCATCATTTCCGGCACAAGACCGGTGAGACACAGGTGGCGCAGCTTGTCCGTCATGCTCAGGGCAATCTCCTGGGCACTGGAGTAGAGGATCCACATACGTCCCAGCTCGATCCACACATCGCTGTTGCCCAGTGCCGCGCCCACAGCCTTGTACGGCACAGTCTTGTCGGTTACCTTGCCCACGCCTTCGGGGGTCTTGTACCACATAACCAAAGGCTTGCCACCGGCAGACAGAACCTTACCAGCGATGGCATTGACGATGCTCTCGTCGATGACGGTGTCGGCCGTGATGGAGACGACCTCACCGGGCTGGACCTTGCACAGATCGTTGACGATGACCCCTGCGGCCTGCATGATCTCAAATTCCAGATACTTCATTTTTAATTCCTCCTAATCGTTGAAATATAGACATTTCTTTGTTTGCTTTTTTGTTTGCTGTGGACGATGCCGTGATGGCAGGACAGCCGCACTGGTATCCAACTGACTCTGCCGCGGCTCGCGCAGCGTCATATATTCCCTTTTGCAGTGATTCAGATCCTGGTTTCCGATGCCTGAAGTATCAGGCGACCTTGACCGGCTTGGCCAGCTTTTCACCGACAGTATATACGGCGAGAGCCACGACGATGGTCACGATGGGCAGAGGGATAATATCGCCCATGGTCACAAACAATCCGAAACCAATAGGCCGCGGAGTCATGATCATACCCACTAGGCTGGCGACGAACCATGCCACGATGGCGTTCCACCGGACGCCCCGGTCCACTGTGTCAGGAGACTCGTCGTACTTGCTGCGGTAGCAGATGAAATAATCCGCAATGATGATACCGCTCAGCGGTGCGATCAGAATACCCAGCACGTTCAGGAAGTTGATAAAGTAGTTATAAATACCGCAGATGCCGACGATGGTACTGATAATGCCCACCAGAAGGGTCATACGCATGCGGGGAACCTTCACAACGCCGTCCAGAGAGTTCATCAGCCCCAGCGTACTCATGTAGAGGCTGTTGTCGTTGGTGGTCCACTGGGCCACCACCAGAACGAAGGTGCCGAACAAACCCATACCCAGAGAAAGGACCATGACCTCCACCACGTTCCAGGTCTTCATGGCGTAATTGCAGATGGCGCCGCACATGACCACGGGGATAAAGCCGAAGCAATGACCCAGGAAGGATCCGACAACGCTGTCCCGCTTGCTCTTGGAAAAACGGGAGAAGTCACCGCACATGGTCATGCCCACGGCAAAGCCGCTGACCACGTACGCAACACCGGCAGAAAGGGACATGGGGGTAGCAACGGGGCCGCACTTGGCGATTTCCGTCAGTGGGGTGATAGCGTTGATCTTCCACACCGCCAGGATGCACAACACAAACAGCAGCGGCAGACCGATGGTGCTCAGGCTCTTGATGGCCTTCACGCCGAAGATTGCCGTCAGGGACATGAGCATACCGCCGATGGCAGTGCAGATGGCAGCGGGAACGGACAGACTCCACAAAGATTTCAACAGAGAGGAGATGGTCTCTCCGAACATTCCCGCATTGTAGGCAAACCATCCGAACAAGGAGGCCGCCAGGATCACGCCGATGACGCGGGAGCCGTTGGTGCCGAAAGAACGGCGGCACGTCACGGATGTGGATAGATGGGTGTTGGTCGAAACAACGGCGACCAAAGCGCAGATCAGGGAGACAAGGATGGAGCCGATGACGGCAGCGAGAAAGGTGTCGGCAAAGGACAGGCCGTCCGCCAGAACGCCGCCTGTGGCCAGACCGCTGAGGCCGAAGCCCTCACCCAGCCAGATCATGCCCTGCTCATACCAATTTCGTCTTGCTTCGACGGGGACCGGTGTTTTTTCGTAGTCGTTAAACTGTTCCTCGAGGGAAATTTTCTGTTTATCCATGTTTCTCTCTCCTTTATCGTATTTTTAATGACGGTGGAAAAATTGACGTCAGAGTCCCGGATCTGCAACGGTATTGAAATAAACGCATCTCCTTCCTATCGGCAAAATTCTGTTTCCTGCGTTTTGAGGAAATCCAAGTAAAAAAATTAAATTTTGCAGGAAGCTGTTGATTTAAGACAGTTAGTATTATACAATAGGCTCGAAACTTCATCAATGTAGCAAGTGAAAGCGGTAAAGCGCGATTTTGTAGTTTTCACAACAGCCGACTGTTGCCGCAGTTTTTTTGGCACATTCGCACAAAGAAAAGTCAAAGTTTTTTACTGCCGGACTTGGCGTCGATTGTGTTGCCATGGGGCTGCTCGGCTGGTCCGGTATATCCAAGAAAGGTAGGAACGACTTCTATGGGTGTCACGGTAGGGGAACTCCTGCAGATCGATATCCTGAAAAACGCATCGGTCATCGCCGGAGCCAGCGGAATGAACCGGCAGATCCGGAGAGTCAGCTTTTCCGATGTTCCCCTGGAGGAGTGGAAAGACCCGACCTGTTTTGAGCCGGGTGATGTGTTCATCCGAAGCTTTTTCGCGGACAAGGACCGGGAGGAGCGGATCTGCGAGGCGATTTCGTTCTACATCCAGGTAAACAGTGCCTGCTGCATTACCTACCGGCGGTTTCTCCCCCATTTCCCAGAGAACGCTATTGCGCTGGCTAATGAGCACAATTACCCCATCATTGTGCTGGATGAGATCATTCCTTACGCCGACTTGATCCGGATGATCACAGAATATATCCTGATCTCTCAGCATGAGTGGCTGATTGAAAACAGCCTGAGCCTGTTACTGCATCACTCTCCCAGCGCGGAGAAGGTATCCGAACTTTACAGGAAGCTCGTCCCTGCTGCTTATGAGAATTTTTTGGTGATATACGCGTCCCTTGGAGCCTGCACTCCGGCGCTGATCCGGTCGTTGGCAGATACGTTGGCCACCCAGTTTCCCACTACATTTTTGCGCTACTCAAAGGATTGCTTTATCCTCCTCTCCTGCCCCAACCCAAAGAATACGGTGGTGACTCTCCAGCAGATCGACAGCGTGCTCGCCGCTTATGCGCCCGACCACATCGCAGGGATCAGCAATCCCTGCAAGGAGGCCGATTTCCCGAAGGGGCTGCATCAGGCGCTGGACGCCCATGAAGTAGGAAAGGTCACAGATTCACGAATTACTTACTACAATGAGCTGTCTGTTTACAAGCTGCTGATGCCGCTCTGTCGAAAGCACGGCGAAGAGCTGGCGAGCTTTTACGACGAGGTAATATCCCCGCTAAAGGCCTATGAGGAGAACAATTCGGTGAATTTGTTGGAGACCGTTGCTACTTACATCGAGTGTGACGGCAATATCAAGAAGGCCGCATCGATCCTGCATCAGCATGAGAACACCGTGCGTTTCCGAGTCGGCAAAGCCCGGGAGCTTCTGAATCTCTCGCATAACCATTGTGCGTTCATTGAGCTGGTGTCTATTGCTCTGCGGATTGGGAAGCTGCTGAGCAGGGATTCCTGACAGCATTCCAAAATCGAAGGGGGGCTGTTTGGTGCCTGCATTGGTGGGACTCTGAGAAAGGCCTACCGGACAGGGTATTTTCGACCTTTGTACATCCCGAGATATTGAAAGGGCAGCAACTATAATCCTTTACTGTTCCAAGACTGGGAACATCAAACACTTTGCAAAGCAGATTGGAGAAAAACGCAGGGCACGGAACTGCAGGGAAAAATCCGCGTCTATACTTTACTATGACAGGCGTCACTCAACTTTGGTTGGGTGTTGCCTGTTTTGTCGTCCAATCCTGCTTGGCAGATGGCGATTTTGTAGTTTTTCAAATTACTGTCTTATCGGCATACGGCAAAGGCAAAGGCTGTTGTTGCCGAGCTGAGAACAATGAAACTGAAGGAGGCGGCAAAGAAAGTAGAGAATGGCATTGAGAAGACGCTGACCTACTGTTACTTTCCCTGCGAGCACTGGACGCGTATCCGTACCAACAACGTGATCGAGCGGCTAAACCGTGAGATCCACCACAGGACCTGCGTGGTGGGGACATTCCCCGATGGAAATTCTACCCTGATGCTGGTCTGCGCGAGGCTGCGCCACGTGGCTGGTACTCAGTGGGGCAACAAGAAGTACATAAACATAAAGCACTTGGAGGTGGCTCTGGACGACGCCTTCATTGCCGGCTGACTTCACTCAGCCGGAGCCTGCAAACAATTTTGCGCACAATTCTGGACCTGTTGACAAAAACAAAAATTCTGCTGAAACCCACAGTGGTTCCAGCAGAACAGTAAATTTGGGGATAAAAAGCTATGCCTATTAGTCGGAAGCAGCAGGCCTCCCAAGCCTCAACTGAAGCTAATTTGTGGCCATCCGCACTTTGGCGGAAAGCAGGTATATCAGAAACTTACTTTCATTTATTTGTACGGCGGTTCAATGAGAACCGCCGTACATTTTGTTGAGCAAAGGATTACAGTGTGAGGCCAATAATCAAATACCCGATGCAGCCAATTGCAGCACAGGTTAGAGCATACTCTGTGCCTGACTCTCCATATAGACAATGTGGACGGTGACCACATCTTCACTGATCTCATAAGCTCCCAAGGCCACCAATTCGCCAACCCGCGTTTTCAGCCCATAGGCATCGAATTTGCCTTTTGAGATATACTCGCTGGTCCAATCCGTCTGCCACCGCGGTTCCTTTGTCGTTGTCGTGGCATCCTGCGGTGTCATCGGTTCAATAACTACAGGCTCCTGCTGATTGGCGTCATCATAAACAAGCGGTCGAAACTGCCAGTCCTCATCTCATCATCAGCATACCACGGCCTTTGCAGAAATTAAAGCGGCAAATTGAAGCTGCCGCAGTCATATTTTTCATTCCAAAAACGCACCGCTGTAATCAAAGAACATCCTCTCGCCTAACTTTTTGAAAAAAGCTGTGAAATCACCGTCATAATAAAGACCACTATGCAGATGATTTCAGATAGTCTTCCGTTCAGCAGTGGACCAATCAAGCCAAAGTCAGCTGTGTCAACATACAGTGTAAATGCGAACTCTGTAATTACCCAACATTTCATGCTGCTCTTATAAAATTGGCATTGTGTTTATTTAAAACAGAGTGTAAAATACCAGAGGATACCAATCATATCAGTAATATTGAGAGGAAACGTCAACCATGAGAGCAGACCTTCGAGCAAAGCGGCCATTGCTATACCAGGAAGTTGTAAACGCTTTATATCAGATCATAGATACAAGTAATCTTAAGCCAGGGGATCAAATGCCTGCAGAGCGCGAATTAATGGAGCAGCTTGGGGTAAGCCGCAATGTGCTGCGAGAGGCCTTTCATATCTTGGAACAGCGGGGAATCATTACCTCCCAACAGGGAAAAGGTCGTTTTCTGCGAGAGATTCCAATCAGCCAATTGGGAGAAGATAAGCAGGAGGAAATGTCCAAAAACTTAGAACGCTACTCTCTCTATGAAGCCTACGAGGTTCGTCAGGTGCTTGAAACAAAAGCGATGGATTTGATTGTTCGCAACGCAACAGATTCAGATCTTGATGAGATCGAAACAGCGTATCAGACGATGCTTCTCCGTTTTGCCGAAACAAACACAACCACAGGCGAATTCGAGCTGCACCAGCTCTATGCCAAAAAAACTGGCAGCGTTTTTATGGAACAGACGCTGAACATCGTATTGTCAACAATTCTCGAAATGATGCACACAACTTCTCATAATGTAATGGATATGCATCAGGTCGAAGAGGAAAAAGCCGATCACCGGCGGATCATTGATGCACTGCACAAGCGGGACAGCAGCGCTGCTCAGCAAGCGATGTACGACCACATTCAACATACACTTGACATCCTTCAATAAGGCCACAGGCAAAAACGACAAAAGTTTCTCTTGACTTTTGCCGTTTATTGTTTATACTTATCTTATATTGGGTGACCAAGTGAGCAAGAGACCAAGAAAATTCATGTTAAGGAGTGATTCCCGTGATTGAAGAGGTAAGCAGAAATGAAATGCTGTCAACTATCCATTACATGACAGAGCATTTCCCGTACCGGCTCGCAGGCAGTCCATGCGAAGCAGCGGCGTCCCGATACATAACGGAACGGTTAAAGCAGTACGGTCTGGAGGTTGAAAACAAAGAATTTTACACCTATAACAGCGATCCCATGTATTCCAAGGTCACCGTTTTAGAACCGGAAATGGAAATTGACAGTCTGCCCTGCGCCCATATTCGTGCAACCAAACCGGAGGGTGAAATTTTCGAACTGATCTATGTTGGCAACGGCGACTATGCCGCCTACAAGGATATCGATGTAACGGGTAAGATGGTGCTTGTTGAGGTATCCTACGCACCTCCTGTACCGGAAAAGGCCCGTATCGCCTATGAAATGGGTGCTGCCGGTATCATGTGCATGAACTGGGGCAATGATGAAGAGGTTATTTGCCGCCGCGGGCTTAAAGGTGTGTGGGGAAATCCGACCGAGGCGAATTTTCATTGCATTCCCGAAATTGTTGGTGTTGGTGTAACGAGAGGTGCTGGTCTTAAACTCAAGCAGCTCTGCCTGGAGGGGCGAAAAGTTGAGGTAAAGGTTACTGCCATCGCCGATCGCACCTGGAGCATCGTCCACCAACCCACAGCAATTCTGCACGGCAATGGCAGCAGTGATGAATTTCTGCTGGTCTGCTCCCACTTGGACGCCTGGAAACCCGGCGTGACCTGCAATGCGACCGGTAATGCGACCACGTTGGAGATTTGCCGAATCCTCAGCAAACACCGTCAGGAACTCGATCGCGATGTGTATTTTGTTTTCTGGGACGGCCACGAGGTTGCAGAAGCTGCCGGCTCCACATGGTTTGTTGACAACAATTGGGATAACCTCAACAAGCATTGTGTCT
>OGMO01001442.1_pt1 | contig 14226 bp, 14 predicted proteins | sample 1573241 | NCBI WGS metagenome assembly OGMO01 (sample SAMEA2581896, study PRJEB24529) | metagenome | biome: Human gut stool | place: China | collected 2011 | reverse complement strand
GCACGTCAGCAGGGGAGTGCAGCGTGGGAAGATCCACGCGCATGAGCGCTTCATAGGCAAAAACGCTGCCGTCCTTCGCGTCGATAATCGGCTGGAAGTGATAGGTGACAAGCTCCTCGTTGATGAGACGGCGGAACTCCTCATGGCAACGTCTTTCCTGCAGGTCGGTGCGGTAGACCTCAGGGTCGAATTCCAGCAGCTCGCCCTTGCGCGAGTGCTTGACCTGATACATGGCAAAGTCCGCGTATTTGCGCAGTGTGATGAGATTTGTGCTGCTCTCGGGATACCACGCGACACCGCCGGAGACGCTCACGCGCAGCTCACGGCCGCTGGGAAGCTGGACGACAGACTGCTCAAGGGCGGCTTTCAGCGCGCAGATGTCTGCGCGCAGCGTATCCTGATCGTTGTAGCCGTAGAAGAGAGCATTGAACTCATCGCCGCTGATGCGCGCGCAGACGGTACGCGCGGGAGCATTCTTGGCAAAGCATTCGCCTGTGAGGCGGATGTACTCGTCGCCCCAGTCGTGGCCGAATGTGTCGTTTATCTGCTTGAGGTTGTCGAGGTCGAACATCAAAAGCGCCGCGTGGCCGAGCTTTTCGGGTGAGCAGAAGAACTCGGCGCAGATGCGGCGGAAGGCACGGCGGTTGTAGAGGTCTGTGAGCGTGTCATAGTCGCGCTCGTGCTCAATGCGCAGCTTTTCAAGCGTGTTGGCGGTTACATCCTCGGCAAGGCCGACCTGTGTGCCGTCCTCGTGCGTCGTCTCGATGCGAAGGTAGCGCTCTTTGCCGCTTGGCAGACGGATGTGGTAGAGCATCGCGCCGTCGGGCGCGGGGGAGTGGGGGCACGAGCACTCAAAGCGCTGCAAAAGCTCGCGGAAACTCTGTGCTGTTAAGTCATCTGCGTCAACGCCGGGCATGCCGAGAAGGTCGAAGAAATTGTCGGTGACATAGATGCTGTCGGGAGCGGAACGCAGCTCATAGCCGCCGAGCTCCACGCTTGCCATGTCCATGATGCGCAGAAACTTGGTCGAAGTATCGAGCACCTCGCGTCCGAGCTGCGTGAACGCGGAGGAGAACCGGTCGAGCTCGATGATGCCGGTGGCGGAGAGCATGGGGATGGAGCTGCGGCTTTCACGCGCGTGCGCGACCTCGTCGGAAAGGCGCGAAATCGGGCGCGAGAGTTTGCGCGCCAGCACAAGGCTGCTGAAAAGTCCTGTGGTGAGCACGACGAGGACAGCGATGATCAAAAGCCGCACCACATCGCCTGAAAAGGCGTAAAGCGCCGATACCGGCACCGAGCCGATGAGCAGCATTTGCTCATTGGAAAACGGCGCATTGCGATTGTAGAGCGTCAGCGGCGCCACGGCGGCGTGACAAAGGCCGAGGGGGGAGTCGCTCTGGTAGCCACCGCGCTTTGACGGCTTGAGCAGCAGCGTCTGGTCATAGGATTGCTGCGGCGCATTTGCAGCGGGAGAGGCGGAGATGACGCTGACGGTAAGGTCGTCTTTTCCGATGGCGGAATTCGATGCGACGCCGAGAAGATAGGTGCCCGAGCTGTCGTTCTGCAGCTCGGTGCCCGGCAGCAGGGCTTGCAGGTAGCTTTCAAGAATTTCGACGCCGAGCACGCCGTAGACCGTGCCGTCATCTAAAATAAGCGGGATGGTGTAGGCGATGGCGGAGTGATCGTCGCCGGAGAGCGTGTAGGGCGAGGACGTCCAGTGGCCGTAGTCCGCGGCGTCCAGTTCGCCGTTTCCGTGGTAGGCTGCCTGAAAGACGGGATAGAGAAAGCCGCTGCTGCCGTTGGCTCCGTAGTTGATCGAGGGTGTCCAGCTCGTGTCGGTCGCAATGTAGAGTGATTGTACGACCTGTGCGGGTGCGCGCACGAGCATAAGATCGGAATTGCGCTGCGAGGGGGAGGAATTCGGGTCAAGGTCGCGCAGATAAAGGCAGGGCAGCGGCTCGCCCTTTTCGCGTGTGTCGAGATCGTGCGTGTTGAGCACGACAAAAATGCCGGTGACGGGGCGATGGCGCATCGAGGAGATCAGGCTGTCGCCGATCGAGAGCAGCAGGGGGGATGCGGCGTCGCTGCCGCTGTCGAGCGTGTCGAGGCTGATCTCGTCGTCGTCGAGCATGGCCTGCGTCACGGCGTTGATCTTGCCCGCAAGCGACGAGAGGTCCTGCGCGTCGAGCATCTGGCTTTGCAGATAGTTTTGGCGGTTTTCCGTCTGTATCTGCAAGATGTCGACAGCATTCTGCTCAAGGCTCGTGTTGATGCGGCAGAGATAGAGAATGCCGACGAGCAGCGCGATCTCGATGAACAGGATCCAGAGCATGGAGCGCAGGATCGTATGGAAGATGGTGACATGCGGCGCGTGATCCGATGGTTTGCGAAAGAACATAAAACGGCCCCTTTTTTGTCATTGAACAGTCACTCAGCCCTGAAAGGCCTCAAGCGATGCAAGCGTATCCTGATACCAGGCTTCAAAGCATTCGTCGGAGAGAAACTGTGCCGAGGCCTCTTCAAAGCTCTGTCCCTGCGCCATTGCCTCTTTGACCGCAGCGCGGTCAGCGCTTGCCTTATCGCTCATGGAATATTCAAGAATGGCGCGGGCGTTCGTGCCGCCGGAGAAGGCGCGGGGCGTGTAGAGATGGTTTTCGTTGACCGTGTCGACTGCGGCGGAGAGGACTTCGTCCATTTCGTCGCTGAGGGCAAGACCGCTTGCGCGGATCGCGTCGATGGAGTTGCCCTCGTGCGTGACGGGGAGGTAGCCTGAGTCGACAGAGAACGTGATGTTGTGCTCGGGCGAGGTGAACCATTTGAGGAACACGAGGCTTGCCTGAATCTCAGCGTCGCTCGCCTTCGTTACGACCATGCCCGCGCCCTGCTGCACGGCGTAGTTCTCGCCGTCCGCGAACTTCGGGCTTTCAAGCGCCTTGCGCGTGATGTCGTGGCTGTCTATGTCGTCGGCGATGACCTGCGTGGGGAAGAACGTTGCGCTCGAAGACGAGCCGACGTAGGCGATGATATTGCCGGTCTTCACATCATCGCTGCGGAAGCGGCCGCTTGCGGAAAAGTAGCCCTTGATGAAGGGTACATAGTAGTTATCCCAGAGGGTGCGCACGGTATCATGGTCAAAGTTCAGCGTCATGCTGCTGTCCTGTGCGTCGAAGATCGTGCAGCCGAGCTGCTTGGCGCCGATGAGCATGTAGTTCGCCATCGCGTCGCGGCCGAAGAACGCGCGTCCATCGTTCGGGATGTCGGGCGTCTGCGCGTCGGTCCACTCGTAGTAGCGTTCGGCGACGGAGACGAGGCCTTCGATCGTGGCCAAGTCGTCATAGGTTGCGCCTGTGGCGGCGGCGAACGGCTCCCAGTCCGTTTCATTGAGAAACAGCAGCTCCGCCGACTTGGCGACGGGGAAGATCTTGATACTGCCCGAGCCGGAGAAGTCGCCTTCGCTCAGATAGTCCTCAATAAAGGCGGCGCGGTCCTCTTCGCTTAGATAATCGCTCAGATCGGCAATTTGACCCATCTCATCGAGCGCGTAGGCAGTGTCGGCGTAGGCGGAGAAGATGTTGGGCATCGCCTCGGCACCAACCTTGCCCTCTGCAGAAGCGAGCACGTTGTTCTCAAGATCGGTCACGCTGCCGTGGCTGGAGCTCTCAACCGTGATGCCCTGTTCCTTGCCGACGGTCGAGTTGAACTCGTCGACGAGCGCGTTGAACGCTTCGAGCTGTTCACCGTTATAGTACGTCCAGATCGTGATATTGACAGGGTTCGCCGGGGAAAATCCGGGGTCTGCCTTGCTGCTGCAGCCTGCGAGCAGCATCATCGCCGCCGCTGCGGCGAGCACGCGGGGGAGAAATTTGTTGTGAGCCATGATGCTTCCTTTCTATTTTGCGCGCCGTTCCGAGATGTGCAGACGAGCTGGCGCAGCAGAATGTCGGTGATGGCACGCACATGGAGAATGTGCGTGCCGGATTCGAAATTGCGCGACTCGACGACGTGGCTCAGAATGTTGATGATGGCGCTGTTCGTCTTCTCGCGCTCGTAGACCTGCTCTTCGGCCAGGTGGACAAGGTGCTTCTGGCGCGCGTAGAGCGTGAGTGCGCTGCTCACGCGCCGCTGCGAGACCGTCAGGTTGAACGGGCGGCGGATGTAATCCGTTACGCCGAGCTCGTAGGCCTTCTGGATGAACGACTTGTCATCCTCGGACGAGGTGATGATGACGGGGATCTCCTGCAGCCAGTTGCGCTGCTTCATCACCTCGAGCACGCCGAAGCCGTCGAGGCGGGGCATGTTGATGTCGAGCAGCAGCAGGTCGATGTCGAACTCGGAGTGCAGCAGCTCGAGCGCCTGCATGCCGTCGTCGGCATAGAGGTATTCGTAGCGGACGCCAAGGATTTCGGAAAGGATCTGCTGGTTCATTTTCTAATCGTCCGCGATCAGGATTCTGGCTTCGACCATAGTGTAGACCTCATACGCATTTTAGGGCGCGCTCTTTTGTAGAAATGCCGCCGCGGGGCGGACGGACAAGAAAATAGGCACCGGAAAAGCCAGTGCCAAACAAAAACTGTTTATGCGTGTTTTTAAGAAACATTTGATACTTAGTGTAAACTTAGCACAGAACCACGGAACATTCAAGGGAAATTTTCCCGGTGTTTCTGCTGCTTTGCCGGAAATGATTGAAAAAAGAGCGGAAAGGGCGAAGCGTTTCCGCAAAAAAACGGGAGAGCCGTCAGCGGACGGTAAAAAATGCACGATAAATTTGAGGAAAAAAGAAATATAGATTGTAAAATATGTGCGAAATGGGGAGAAATATTGAACATTATTGACAATTTTTAGAAAAAAGTTTATAGCAATAGCGTATTTTTCCTGATATACAACTTCTTAACATACATCGGCAGATAGCAGACGGAGGCGGATGAATATGGCGTACATGCGTTTGGGCAATCTTCTGGTCTCGTCGAGCGTCATCACGGAGCAGCAGCTTGAAAAGGCGCTCACTATGCAGAAGGAGACGAAAGAGCGTCTGGGCGACCCAACGATCTGCATGGAGCTGACGAAAAAGGACGAGGGCTGCACACTCAAACACGGCGTTCCGCGCGGTGCACACGCTCAAGGGCGTGGCGCTGAACCTTGGCCTCGGCTCGCTCGCCCACGCCAGCTCTCAGATGACGGAAGCGCTGCGCGGTCAGGATTCGATGCCTGAAAGCGTACAGCCGCTCTATGAGGCGGTGCAGAAGGAGTACGCTGCCGTGTGCAGCGCGCTCGAGCAGCTCGAAAAGTAATTGAGAATAAGAAAAAGTCAAAACCGAACGGTTTCGACTTTTCTTTTTCGTTTTACAGCAGCGGGGCGATGATGCGCATGCCGGGGCCGATGAGCTTTCGCATAAACGGGTCGTTTTTGAGAAGCTCTGCGTCCGCGCGGACGCACTTGGCGAGCGTCTGCTGGAAGTCTTGCTCAATTTTTGGGACTTCGGGGGACGCATAAAGGTACGTGCCGCATTCAAAGTGGTGGTACAGGCTGCGGTAGTCCAGATTGATCGTGCCGACGGTCGCCTTGCAGTCATCGCTGACGAAGACCTTCGCGTGAACGAAGCCCGGCTCGTACTCATAAATTTGTACACCGTTTTTAAGCAGCCTGCGGTAGTACGTGTGCGCAAGCGAGAAGGCGATCTCCTTGTCAGGCACATGCGGCAGGATGAGCTGGACCTCCACGCCGCGGCGCGCGGCGTAGGTCAGCGCCGTGATCATCTCGTTGTCGATGATGAGATACGGCGTCATGATGTGTACGTAACGGTTGGCACGGTTGATGATATCCATATAGACCATCTCGCCGACGAGGTCGCGGTCGAGCGGGCTGTCGCCGTAGGGGATGACATAGCCCGCTTCCTTTTCGCGCACCGGCTGCGGCACGTCGAGATACTTGCTGTAGACTTCGGGCGTAAAGTGCACGGAGCTGACGTCCCACATCTGCAAAAACATCAGCGTCAGGCTGCGCACGGCGTCGCCGCGCAGGGCAATGGCTGTGTCCTTCCAGTGGCCGAGGCGCGAGGTGCGGTTGATGTACTCGTCGGAGAGGTTGATGCCGCCTGTGAAGCCGACCTTGCCGTCGATGACCATGATCTTGCGGTGGTCGCGGTAGTTGTAGTGCGTGGAGACGAACGGGCGCAGCGGCGCGAACATCTTGCAGGCGATGCCGAGCTTTTCGAGCTTCTGCGGGTAGGAATAGGGGAGGAGCGCGACCGCGCAGGTGCCGTCGTACAGCACGCGCACCTCGACGCCCGCGTTGACCTTTTCCTTGAGAATTTCAAGGATGCGGCCCCACATGTAGCCCTCCCTGACGATGAAATACTCGAGGAAGATGAAGTGCTCGGCCTTTTGGAGCTCGTCGCACATGACCTCGAACGCATCGTCGCCGAGGGGGAAGTATTGCGCCTGTGTGTTTTGATAGCAGGGGAAGCCGCAGGAATTCAGGTAGGAGGCAAGGCTTTGGAGCTCCTCCGGTAATTCCTCCTTGGAACACGCGCTTTCCGAGGGGGCGAAGTGCTCCGTCTGCGACAGAATGTCGTTGTAGCGGCGGATCATCAGCCGGTGGCCGAGGTCGGTCTTGATGTAAACATACAGAATCAAGCCGAACACCGGCAGCACCGCGAGGATGAAAAACCACGTGAGCTTGATGGTCGGGTTGTCGTCGTTGCCGAACAGAAACAGCACGACTGCCGCCGACAGCAGCGTGTTGCCGCCCCAGAAGTAGGGCAGAAAGCCCTCGAGCTTGTAAAAGGCGGCAAAGAGGAACAAGATCTGCACGATCAGCGAAACGATGATGATGCCCGTGCGGCCGAAGATGATCTGCAGAAGGCCTCGTTTGCCCTTTTCTAAAAGAAGAATGTGATTGTCGTCGTCTTTCATAGCGGTCCTTTCTCAAAGATGGCCGCGCCCGCATGAGGCGGGCGCTTACATTTTATTATATATCAATTCTATCATAGCATGATTTTTGCAAAAAGCCAACCCATTTCCACTGCAAAGCGGGCGCAGGCGCGTGAAACGGGACTTGGCGATTTGATGTTCCTGTGTTAAAATGGCGAAAAAGGCAGAAAGGGGACGAGAAAATGGAGCTTAAGACGCAGGTCCATAATATTCCGCCGCTGTATGACGAAAAGTCGCGCGTGCTGATCCTGGGCTCGTTCCCGTCGGTCAAGTCAAGGGAGGCGGCATTCTTTTACGCCCACCCGCAGAACCGCTTCTGGCCGACGCTTGCCGCCGTTTTGGAAGAGAAAACGCCGAAGAGCGTCGAAGAGAAGAAAGCGATGGTTCTGCGCCACGGCATCGCCATGTGGGATACCATCGGCTCGTGCGAGATCGTGGGATCGTCGGACGCGAGCATCACGAACGTCGTGCCGAACGACCTGTCCGTCATTTTGGACGCGGCGGACATTCGGGTCATCTTCTGCAACGGCGGCACGTCCTACGCCTGCTACAAAAAATACTGCCACGCGAAGCTCGGGCGCGAGGCCGTCCAACTGCCGTCCACCTCGCCGGCTAACGCCAGATGGACGAAGGAAAAGCTCGTCGAAGTCTGGGGCACGGCACTGAAACCGTATCTTCTTTGACGCGGCGTTGACAAACAACGGCAAATGGCTTATGATACAGGCTCAAACGATACAAGGAGAGTGAAAGCATGGGCAAGCTGGCAGCGCCGGTGCGCGCTGACAAGGATATGATGTTTACGAACCACCAGCTCGTCGCGCTGATGTGGCCGCTGCTGCTCGAGCAGTTTTTGGCCATCACGGTGGGACTTGCTGACTCGCTGATGGTCGCGACCGTCGGCGACGCGGCGATCAGCGCGGTGTCGCTGGTCGATTCGATCAGCAATCTGATGATCTACATTTTCTCGGCGATGGCGACCGGCGGCGCAGCCGTCGCGGGCCAGTATATCGGACAGAGGCAGAAGGAGGATGCCTGCAACGCGGGCCAGCAGCTCATCGCGCTGCTCGGCGCGGTGTCGGTCTTCTTCGTGGCACTGCTGTACCTGTTCCGCACGCAGATATTGACCGTGATGTTCGGCCATATCGAGCCAGACGTCATGGCGGCGACGAACACCTATTATTTATATGTGATGGCGTCCATCCCCGGCATCGCGCTCTACAACGGCGGCGCGGCGCTGTTCCGCACGATGGGCCACAGCGACGTGTCGCTCAAAGTTTCGCTCCTGATGAACAGTATCAACGTGATCGGCAACGCCGTTTTGATCTTTGGCTTCGGTATGGACGTCGCGGGCGTCGCGATCCCGACGCTCGTGTCCCGCACGGTCGCGGCAGTCGTCATCCTCTCGCTGCTTTTCAACCGCGATCTGATGCTGCACCTTTCTGATATCCGCGGCTTTCGTGTCGATATGCGCCTAATGAAGAACATCTTCTACATCGGCGTGCCAAGCGGCGTCGAAAACGGCATGTTCCAGCTGGGGCGTCTCGTGCTTTTCAGCCTGATTTCGACGTTCGGTACGGCATCGATGGTGGCGAACGCCATTGGCAACACCCTTGGAAACTTCAACTGCTTTGCGGGCCAGGCGCTCAACCTGGGCCTTGCCGCAGTCGTGAGCCAGTGCGTCGGCGCGGGTGAATTCGATCAGGCGCGCGCATATCTCAAAAAGATCGCCAAGTGGACGTACGGCATCATGGCGGCCGTCAACCTGACGATCATCGCGCTGCTGCCGCTCATCATGCGCGTCTACAACGTTTCTCCCGAGGCGGAAAAGCTCGCCGTCACGGTCGCGATGATCCACGGCATTTCGGCCATCTTCATCTGGGTGCCGGCGTTCATGGTGCCGGGCTTTCTGCGCGCGGCAGGCGATGCGAAGTTTACGATGCTCGCCAGCATGCTGACGATGTGGATCGTGCGCGTGATGCTTGCGTATGTGCTGGGCAAATACATGGGCTACGGCGTCATCGGCGTGTGGTTCGCGCACGCGATCGTGGACTGGTCGGTGCGCAGTGTCATCTTCTTCCTGCGCTACCGCAGCGGCAAGTGGGAGACGATGGGGATCAAGACGTGATTATTTTTTAAGGATGCCTATGGCATCCTTAAAAAATAGGGGCTGCGCTCCGCTTCGTGCCTCGCCGCCCGTAGGGCGGTTCGACACGCGTGGAGCGAGAAGAATAAATCGCCACGCACTTGTCGCGGCGATTTATGGATCAAAAACATTTCGCGGCTGCGGCCGCGAAGATAAAGAGGTCTCCGCTTTTTAAGCGGAGACCTCTTTGCCTTCTGTTACACTTTTACATTTCAACGGTGATGTTGTCGGTGCCGTGCTGCTCAAATTCGCCTAAGTAGGTGTCCATGCGCTCGCGCAGCTCGTCGACATTTTCGGGCGTGGGCGCGTCGCTGTCCATATCGCGCAGGGCAAGCTCCTGAGCGAGAATTTCGAAAAACATCGTGTCCTCGTAGGCCATGATGGCCTCGTGGATGCCGCCCTCGGCAAACGCGCGCGAGGGGATCAGTTCGCCCTGATAGGCCTCGACCAGCGGCACCATGCCGTGGGAGAGACAGTTGGCGAATACGGTGCTCTCTACATCGTCGTATTCGCGGATACGGTCGTCGCCGCGGGTGGAGTTCATCACCCAGTTGCCGACGTAGACCAGATCAAGAAGACGGCGGAATTGCTTTTCCGTCAGATCAATTTTCATAGTGACGCCTCCTTTGACGGAACAGAGAATCTGCTTACCGGAGATTATAGCACGCACTTTTGCGTTTTACCATAGCAAAAACAGGGAAACGCATAAAAAATGCAAATGCGCCTTGTGTCCCGCTCTCCGCCGTAGTATGATGACAGAAACAAATGAGAAAGAGGACTGTATGAAAAGAAACGTTTGGCTCACCGTGCACGGCGAGCAGCAATACGAAGGCATGAGCGCCGACAGCTCAGATCTCCGCGTGCGCGGCACGATGGAGGAAACGCGCGACGGCTATCTCCTGCGCTATGAGGAAACGGACGGGGACGGCAAGGTGACCACCGCGACGCGCCTTGCCCTCGCGCCGGACTGCATCATTCTGACGCGCACGGGCGAGGTGACGAGCGAGATGGCCTTTGCGGAGGGGAAGGAGCACACCTCATTCTATGCCGTGCCCTACGGAACCTTGCCGGTCGCAGTGAAGGCGGAGTCGGTCAAGTGGAAGCTCGACGAGAACGGCGGGATGCTGGCCCTGCGCTATGCAATTACTATCGGCGGGCAGAGAGGAAAATGCGCCCTGCGCATCCGCGTGAGAACAGAAGAATAAAGGAAAAGGAGCTGCCTGCGGCGGCTCCTTTTTACGCGCCCATGAGTAGCCGCACAAAAAACGCGGATGCGAGGAACATCACCGCATCGGCGCAGAGCGCGGCGGGGATGGTGTAGCGCGTTTTCGTGATGCCCGCCGCGCCGTAATAGACGGCGACGGTGTAGAACGTCGTTTCGCTCGAGCCAAGCATGACCGCCGCAACGCGGCCGACATAGGAATCGACGCCGTAGGAGTCCATGATCTCCGATCCGACAGCCAGCGCGCCGCTGCCGGAGATGGGGCGGATGAAGAGAAGCGGCGCAGTCTCGGCAGGAATGCCGATTCTGTCGAGCGCGGGGGCTAAAAGCGCGCCGAGCGCCTCCATCGCGCCGGACGCACGGAACATGTAGACGGCGGAGAGCAGCGCGATGAGTGACGGCAGAATGTGCAGCAGCACCGTGAGTCCCTCCTCCGCGCCTTTGGTGAGGGCGGAGTAGACGTCGACACGCTTGCCGAGGGCAAAGCAGGCCGTGAAGGTGAGCAGTACGGGCACGATGAGCGTAGAGAGCGCCATAGGTTCAATTCCTCCAGAAGTGGGCGAAGAGCTTTGCGGCAAGGAGCCCTGCGAGGACGGACAGAAGCGATGTCAGCCACACGGCGGGCAGAATGTCAAACGGGTCGGCGGTGCCGAGCGAAGCGCGCACGCCTGCGAGTGTGGTGGGCAACAGTTGAATGGACGCCGTATTCAAAACGACGAGCAGGCACAGCTCATCCGATGCGGTACCCTTGCAGCCGCGGCTCATACGGCAGGCGGCGCGGATGCCGAGCGGCGTGGCCGCGTTGCAAAGGCCCAAAAGATCGGCGGAGAGGTTGGCGGAGATCGCGGCCAGCGTCTCACTGTCGCGGCTCGCGTTCGGCAGGAGCCTCTTGAGCAGCGGGCGGAAGAGGGAAGCGAGGCGGTCGGTGAGATGACACTGGTTCATCACTTCCATCACGCCCGTCCAGAGGCACATCACGCCGCACATCGCCAAACACAGCTCGACCGCGCTCTGTGCGCCCTCGAGTGCGGCGGCGCTGAGCGCATTCAAGTTTCCCGTCAGCGCGCCGAAAATGAGCGAGACTGCCACCATTCCCGTCCAAAGCCAGGCCATTGCCATGTCCATCAACTCCTTTGCCCCTAAATATATCGGCAGGGAGGGGGCAATATGCCGCGTTTTCGTGCCAAAAACGGCATGTTTGCTGTGAAAAGAGGCTGCTAAAAAATTTTTCAAGAAAAAAGTGAAATTTGTCTTGACATGTGCAACGGGATTTGGTACTATATGCAAGTCCGCGATTGGGCGCATCCTGCCCTATTTGCGCGATATTGCGATGAACCGGGAGATTGCTCAGGTTTCTGAGGTAACTTTCGGGGAGTATGTCCGAACATCGGGCGGCTGAGAGAATATCTGTACGTTGCGTAGATCGCTGCGCCATGTGTGGACCGGCCGTTTATTCGTGCCGGTTTTTCTATGAGCCGGAATGATACGCACGGATAAGCGTACAAGAAAACCTCTCACCGTACGGCTTCGACAAAGCAAGAAAACCGTACAAAATGAAGGAGAAACCGAAAATGGCAAAAGAAATGATCCGCATTCGTCTGAAGGCCTATGACCATCAGGTCATCGACCAGAGCGCAGAGAAGATCGTCGAGACCGCCAAGCGCACCGGCGCTACCGTCTCCGGCCCCATCCCTCTGCCCACCAAGAAGGAAGTCGTCACCATCCTGCGCGCTGTGCATAAGTACAAGGACAGCCGTGAGCAGTTTGAGCGCCGCACCCACAAGCGCCTGATCGACATCACCAACTCCACCCCCAAGACCGTGGAGGCTCTGATGGCTCTGGATCTGCCCGCCGGTGTGGAGATCGAGATCAAGCTGTAAGTACCTTTATATATAGGTACACGCTGTGGAAAACCACGGCACCCGGCGCAATGGGCGCCGGAACAAATGAATTTGCTTGCTACCCGACCGTCGGCTGACTTGCGTGAGGCCGGCGGGGGTTACGTCGGCAGAGCAAGCGATCTGTACCCAATGCAGATTGAACTATGCCGACCAATAACCTTTAAGGAGGATCATACATGAAAGCAATCATCGGCAAGAAGGTTGGCATGTCTCAGATCTTCGACGAAAACGGCAAGGTCATCCCCGTCACCGTCATCGAGGCGGGTCCCTGCACCGTCGTCCAGAAGAAAACTTCCGATAAGGAAGGCTATGAGGCTGTTCAGCTGGGCTATGAGGACATTCCTGAGCGGAAGCTGTCCAAGCCCGAAATGGGCCACCTGAACAAGGCTGGCGTGGCCCCCAAGAAGTACCTGCGTGAGTTCAACCTGGATAACGCCGCCGAACTGAACGTTGGCGACATCGTCAAGGCTGACACCTTCAAAGAGGGCGACTTTGTGGACGTGACCGGCACCAGCAAGGGCCACGGCTATCAGGGCGTCATCAAGCGCTGGGGCGCACAGCGCACTCCCACCAGCCACGGCGGCGGCCCTGTCCATCGTCACGCTGGTTCCATGGGCTCCACCACCGATCCCTCCCGTATCTTCAAGGGCAAGATCGGCGCCGGCCACATGGGCGTGGATCAGGTGACTGTCCAGAACCTGAGCGTCGTCAAGGTCGACCCCGAGCTCAACATGCTCGTCGTCCGCGGCGCGGTTCCCGGTCCCAAGGGCAGCCTCGTCACCGTGAAGACCACCGTCAAGGTCCACAAGATCAAGCAGGCTGGTGCCGACATCAGCAAGAACCCGCAGAAGGCTTCCGGCCGCAACCCGCAGAAGGCTTCCGCCAGAAATATGTAAGGAAAGGAGTGCTTGATAAATGTCTACGATTAAAGTTGTCAGCATGACCGGCGCTGAAGTCGGTTCCGTCGAGCTGAACGACGCGATCTTCGGTATCGAGCCGAACATGAGCGTTGTCCACGAGGTCGTCAAAAATCATCTCGCCAACTGCCGTCAGGGCACGCAGAGCGCTCTGACCCGCGCTGAGGTTTCCGGCGGCGGCAGAAAGCCGTGGCGCCAGAAGGGCACCGGCCGTGCCCGTCAGGGCAGCACCCGCGCGCCCCAGTGGACGCACGGCGGTATCGTGTTCGCCCCCAAGCCCCGCAGCTATAGCTATGTGCTGAATAAGAAGGTCAAGCGCCTGGCGCTGAAGTCCGTCCTCTCCGCCAAGGTGGCCGAGGGCCAGATGGTGGTCATCGACTCCATCAAGATGGACGCCATCAAGACCGCTGACTTCCGCAAGTTCCTCACCGCCGTCGGTGTGGACGGCAAGGCCATGGTGGTCACCCCCGCTGTGGATCAGACCATCGTCAAGAGCGCGCGGAACATCCCCGGCGTTGTGACCGCTCCCGCTTCTATCCTGAGCGTCTATGACATCCTGAACGCCAAGTATCTGGTCGTGGACAAGGACGCCCTCGCAAAAATCGAGGAGGTGTACGCGTAATGGCTACCGCTTACGATATTATCATCCGCCCCATCATCACCGAGCGCGCCATGTCCGGTGCCGCCGACAAGAAGTACGTCTTCGAGGTGGCCAAGGACGCCGGCAAGATCGAGATCAAGAAGGCTGTTGAGGAGATCTTCGGCGTGAAGGTCGCTTCCGTCAACACCCTGAACGTCATGGCCAAGGCCAAGCGTATGGGCGCCGGCCGTCCCGGCACCACCCGTGCGTGGAAAAAGGCCTATGTGACCCTGACCGCTGATTCTAAGACCATCGAGTTCTTCGAAGGCATGGTCTAAGGAAGGAGTAAAGCAGAATGTCTATTAAAACTTTTAAGCCGACGACTCCTTCCCGCCGTCAGATGACGGTCTCCGGTTTCGACGGCATTGACAAGAAGGCCCGTCCCGAGGCCTCTCTGGTCGAGCCCCTGAAGAAGCACGCCGGCCGCAACAGCTACGGCCGCATCACCGTCCGTCATCACGGCGGCGGCAACA
>OGMO01001438.1_pt1 | contig 14254 bp, 10 predicted proteins | sample 1573241 | NCBI WGS metagenome assembly OGMO01 (sample SAMEA2581896, study PRJEB24529) | metagenome | biome: Human gut stool | place: China | collected 2011 | reverse complement strand
CTCCTGTGAAAATGCAATGCCGGAGCGTCCGCAGACGCTCCGGCATTGCTCTATTTAAAATAATTTTTCCGCTGACTATGGCCAGAGCGTAAGCGGAGGCCATTCAAAATCGTCATGCCCCATCAAAGCTGTCCCCATCAGCGGGCAGGGCAGCGGCTTGCGCGTCAGCGCTGCCGGTATCCGTTGCCCGGGAAACGCCTTTGTACACCAGTGTCTGCTCCAACACCTCGGCACAGACCGGTGCCGAAAGACTGCCGCCGGCGGTGGTCCAGCTGTGTGGCTCATCCAGACAGACCAGACACAAAAACTGCGGGTCATCGATGGGCGCTACCGCCACAAAGCTGGCAATGCGGGCCTTCTCGTCGGCGCTGTCCAGCTTCTGGCTGGTGCCGCTTTTGCCGCCCACCCGGTAGCCCGCGATCTGCGCGTTGCGTCCGCCGCCGTACAGCACCACTGCCTCCATCATCTCCCGCATGGTGGCAGAGGTGGCGGGCTGGATGACCTGCCGTTTGCACACCGGGGCGTTGTGCTGCAAAATGCTGCCGTCCGGCGCAAGAATGTCCGAGACCAGATACGGCTGCATCAGCTTGCCGCCGTTCACCACCGCGCAGACGGCGGAGGCCATTTCCAGATACGAGATCTTGCTGCTCTGCCCGAAGGCGCAGGAGGCCAGCTCTACCGGTCCCATGCGGTCGGCGGTGTAGTACAGGCTCTTTTTTGGCTCGGCGGGCAGGTCGATGCCGGTGGGCTCCCGCAGACCGAAAGCGGCAAAATAATCGCAGAAAGCCTGCTTGCCCAGCCGCGCCCCGATTTGGATAAAGCTCTGGTTGCAGGAGTTTTCCAGTGCCTGGGTCACGGTCTGGCTGCCGTGACGCTTGTGGTTGGCGCAGTGGAACCGCGTGCCCGCCACCGAGATGGAGTCCCCGCAGTAAAAGGTGGAGTGCCGGGTAATGGCACCGGCGTCCAGCGCCGCAGCGCAGGTGATCAGCTTGAACACGCTGCCCGGCTCGTATAAGTCACTCACTGCCTTGTTGCGCCACTGGGTCTGCTGCGCCAGCTGCAAGGCAGCGGCGCGCTCTTTACCGGAAAGGGCGTCCACGGCGGCGCGCGCGGCCTTGTCGGCGATGACCCGGGGCTGGTTGGGGTCGTAGGCCGGGGTGGTGGCCATGGCCAGCACTGCCCCAGTGTTCACCTCCAGCACGATGCCCACGCTGCGGGTAGCTACATGGTGCTCCTGCACCGCATAATTCAACGCATTTTCAAGATAATGTTGAATATTTGCATCGATGGTCAGCCGCAGCCCGCAGCCCTCCACCGGGGCAAGCTCGGTCTCGTAACTCTGCGCCAGCGTGTAGCCCCAAGCGTTCACGGCGGTCAGCACCACTCCGTTCTGCCCGGTAAGGATGTCATTGTATTTCAGTTCCAGCCCGCTGACCCCGGCGTTGTCCACATTGGTAAACCCCAGCACCGAGGCCAGCAGCTCTCCCTGCGGGTACCAGCGCTTGGAGTCCTGATTGATGCGCACGCCGGTAATGCCGTTCTCTGCGCAGAAATCCCGCACGGCATCGGCAGTTTCTCGCTCCACCCGGTAGCGCAAAAGGCAGTCGTTGGAGCGCCGGTCGCTGAACTTTTCCAGCAGCTTTGCCTCGTCCAGTTCCAGAATCTCCGCAAGCCCCTTGGCGGCAAGGGCAAGCTTATCCTCTGGCATCTCCCGGGGGCTGGCGCGCAGGGTCCAGCAGCTGCTGTTGGCGGCGAGCAGTGCGCCATCGGCGCTGTATATCTTGCCCCGGTCGGCGGGCACAACGGTGTCCCGCAGCTGCTGCCCTAGCGCCCGCTGGGTGTACCAGCCGCCGGTGCATAATTGCAGCCAGAACAGCCGCCCGATCAGCCCTGCAAAGCAGACGGCGCACAGCCCCGCCGCAATGAGCCGTGCCCGCAGACGGAACGCCCGCTCTGGCAAAGTGCGCAGGGCGTCCATGGGTTTTGAACCGCGCATGGTAGCACCCCCTTTGCGGGCAGTTTATGCGCCCGGGGGTTGTGCGTATGACTAACCGCCCCCGCATCCGCGTACAATAACAGAAACGGAGGTGACCGGGATTGCACAGAACTGCTGCCCGCAAAGGGCTGCTGCGGCCGCTGCCGCCCATGGACCTGCCTTTTCTGGTGCTGGTGCTCACGCTGGTAGCCTTTGGGCTGGTGATGCTGTGCAGCGCCAGCAGCGCAGTGGCACTGTACCGGCGGCAGGACGCCTTTGCCTATGTGCGGCCGCAGCTGCTGTACGCCGCCATGGGGCTGGGGGCCATGTGGATGGCCAGCCGGGTGGACTACCATATCTATCACAAGCTTGCGTGGCCGCTGCTAGCACTCTCGCTGGTGCTGCTGACGGCGGTGTTGTTCATGCCGGAATATAACGGCTGCAAGCGCTGGCTTGTGCTGCCGGGGCTTGGCACATTACAGCCCAGCGAGATCGCCAAATTTGCAGTGGTGCTGGTGTTTGCCCACATCATCGCTTTGAACCACGACCGCATGGGCAGCTTTGCGGTGGGGGTAGTGCCCTTTGCGCTGGTGCTGGGGGTGGTGGCGGTGCTCATGCTGCTGGAGCCCCACCTTTCCGGCACGGTGCTGATTTTGAGCATCGGCGCGGTGCTCATGTTCGTGGGCGGCACCGGGCTGCGGTGGTTTTTGCTGGCAGGGGCGGGCGGTGCTGCCGCCATCGGCACGGCCATTGTGCTCATGCCGGAACTGGTGCCCTACGCCGCGGACCGGCTCAACTCGTGGCTGGACCCCTTTGCCGACCCGCTGGGCGACGGCCACCAGACCATCCAGAGCCTGTACGCCATCGGCTCTGGCGGGGCGGCGGGGCTGGGACTAGGCAACAGCCGCCAGAAGCATCTGTTCGTGCCCGAGCCCCAGAACGACTTCATCTTTTCCATCCTCTGCGAGGAACTGGGCTTTCTGGGCGCGTGTGCGGTCATTCTGCTGTTCAGCGCGCTGCTGTGGCGGGGCATCACGCTGGCGGCGCACGCGCCGGACCGCTTTGGTGCACTGCTGGTGGTGGGCTTTGTGGTGCAGGTAGCATTGCAGGCAGTGTTGAACATCGCGGTGGTCACCAACACCATCCCCAACACCGGCATCAGCCTGCCCTTTTTCTCCTCCGGCGGCACCAGCCTGATGATGCTGCTGGGCGAGATGGGCATCGTGCTTTCCGTCTCCCGGGGCGAAAGCTGATAAAAGGCTGTATTTCCTGCCGCAGCAGGGCAGGAGCGGCGCGGAAATACCGAAAAAAACGGACAAATGACCGGACAAACCCCGCAGACGGCGGGAAAGCTGTTTCCGGCGCATTTTATTGACCAAAGACCCTCGTTTTGCATACCATGGGGTATCTTTTGCAGAACGGGGGTTTTGGCATGGCTGGGGATTGGATCATTACAGGCGGGCGGCCTTTGCAGGGCAGGGTGGAAGTGCCTGCGGCCAAAAACAGTGTGCTGCCGCTGCTGGCAGCTTCGCTGCTGTGCAGCGGGCCGGTGCGGCTGCAAAATGTGCCACGCCTGACGGACGTAGAGGACTGTCTTGCCCTGCTGCGGGGCGTGGGCTGCACGGCGGGTTGGCAGGGCGCAGAACTGGCGGTGCAGGGGCAGCCCATGCGCACCGACCTTGCACCGGAGGCCGCAGGCCGGATGCGGGCATCCATCCTGTTCTGTGCGCCGCTGCTGGCGCGGCTTGGGCGGGTAAGCACCGTGCTGCCCGGGGGCTGCCGTATCGGGGCAAGACCCATCGACCTGCATTTGCAGGGGCTGGCGCAGATGGGCGTGCGGCAGCTGCCCGCAGCGCCCGGACAGCTTATTCTGTACGCCCCGGCGGGGCTGCGGGGCGCGGAGATCTGTCTTAGCTTTCCCAGCGTGGGCGCTACCGAGACGCTGCTGCTGGCCGCCGCCACAGCGCAGGGACAGACCGTGCTGCATGGCGCTGCAAAAGAGCCGGAGATCGCGGATCTTGCCGCCTTTCTCAACGCCTGCGGCGGCTGCGTGGAGGGCGCGGGCACCGACACCATCCGGGTGCAGGGAAGGCGCTGCCTTGCGGGCTGCACCTTTGCGCCGGTGGCAGACCGTATTATCGCCTCTACGCTGGCCTGCGCGGCGGCAGCGGCGGGCGGCAGGGTGGAGCTGGCGGGCTGTGCACCCGGGCTGTATGCCCCGCTGCTGGAAATTCTGGAACAAATGGGCTGCACCGTAGAGCGGGCACGCGATGCTGCCGCTATTTCACGGTTCGGGGCGCTGCGCGGCGCGGGAAACGTGCACACAGCGCCCTACCCGGGCCTTGCCACGGACGCCGCCCCGCTGCTGGCGGCGGTGATGCTCTGCGCACAGGGGGAAAGCCGCCTGCAGGACAGGGTGTTTGAAAATCGTTTTGCCTGTGCCGAGGGTTTTGCGGCGCTGGGGGCAAACGTCCGGGTGGCAGAGCGCACCCTGTATGTGCAGCCGGGCGGGGCGCTGCACGGGGCAAGGCTGACCGCACCGGACCTGCGGGGCGGGGCGGCGCTGGTGCTTGCGGCGCTGGCTGCCCGGGGCAGCAGCCGCCTTGGCGGGGTGGAGTTTGTCCGACGCGGCTATGCGGACCTTGACCGGCTTTTGGCGGGGCTGGGCGCACAGATTTGGCAAGAAATACCCGCCCGGAGTGGGGTTGTGAAAAAAACACTCACGAAAAAGCAATTTTGTCTTGCAATCGGAGCAAAAAGATGATACGATACAGTTATATAAATATCGTATGATAATTTCTGTGCGGCATTTGCGCAGTTCCACATAAAAATCCGATGGAGGACAAAGTTATGGCATTGATGCTCGATGAAGAACTGGACGAAAACGTTACGACGATCAAGGTGATCGGTGTGGGCGGCGGCGGCGGCAACGCTGTGAACCGCATGGTGAGCGATGGCCTGCAGGGCGTAGAGTTCATCGCCATGAATACCGACCAGCAGGCACTGGCCAAGAACCATGCCTCGGTCAAGGTGCAGCTGGGTTCCAAGCTGACCAAGGGTCGCGGTGCGGGTGCAGACCCGGAGATCGGCCAGCGTGCCGCTGAAGAAAGCAAGGACGAGATCGCCAACGCCCTCAAGGGCTCCCAGATGGTCTTTATCACCGCCGGTATGGGCGGCGGCACCGGCACCGGTGCGGCACCCGTTGTGGCCGAGGTGGCACACGATCTGGGCATCCTGACCGTCGGCATCGTTACCAAGCCCTTTTCCTTTGAGGGCAAGCGCAAGATGGGTCTGGCCGAGCAGGGCATTGCCAACCTGCTGATGCACGTTGACAGCCTGATCGTCATCCCCAACGAGCGCCTGAAGATGATCAGTCAGGAAAAGATCACCCTGATGAATGCCTTCCAGGCTGCCGACAACGTGCTGCGTCAGGGCGTTGAGTCCATCTCTGCCCTGATCAACGTGCCTGCCTTCATCAACCTGGACTTCGCCGACGTGCGCTCCATCATGAAGGATGCCGGCTACGCCCACATGGGCGTGGGCAGCGCCAAGGGTGCCGGCAAGGCCGAGAATGCCGCCAAGGCTGCTATCTCCAGCCCGCTGCTGGAGACCAGCATCGCCGGTGCACACGGTGTTATCATCAACATCACTTCCAGCCCGGACATCGGTCTGGAGGATGTGGAGACCGCCGCAGGCCTCATCACCCAGAGCGCACATCCCGATGCAAACATCATCTGGGGTACTGCCTTTGATGAGAACCTGTCCGACGAGATGCGCGTGACCGTTGTGGCCACCGGCTTTGACAACAAGAGCGCCAGCGACCTGCGCAACAGCATCAACAACGCCATGGGCGGTGCACAGTCTGTGCCCACTGCGGTGTTCAGCAGCGATACCGGCGCAAGCGCAGCCCCGGCATCCAATGCCGCCCCGGCTGTTGCTCCGGCTGAAAAGAAGACCGTGGAAGAGGAAAGCAGCGACAATCGTTACTACGACGAGCTGCTGGCCATCCTGAACAAGCGGAAGTAATTACAGGCTACAATGGGGCTGGCAGCTGCGCCCATGCGGTCAGCGAAAGCCCCGTGCAAGGTGTGCATGGGAGGGCATCATGGTGCAGACAGAGCGGGAGACCGGTGCCCTGCGCGGACAATTTGCCCGGCAGGCCGCTGTACAGGCATCTGCCGCAGCACAGGCGGAAAGCGCCCGGGCACAGGCAGAGCAGCTGAGCCGCAAGCTGGCTGCGGCACGCGCCGAGGTGCGCCGGTACCAGACCCGGATGTTCGCCTTTGAGCGCACCCTGCTTGCCCTCAAGCACGATAATGCAGAGCTGGAAGCCGCCTGTGAGCAGGCGTGGGAGCAGCTGGAACAGGCCAATGCCCGGGCAGAAAAGGCCGAAGCCGCCTGCCGCAGAGCCGAGGCTGCTCTTGCCGCCATGCAGCAGACCGCCCCGGAAACACCTGCGCAGCCGGACACCGCCCCCGAGGCTGTGCCGCAGTGCGCGGCTGCCCCGGAACAGCCTGCACCGGAAACAGAAGAAATCCTCTGCGCCCCGGAACAGGCACTGCCCCCGGAGCCCGCACAGCCTGCATGGCAGCCGGAGACCCGGCTGGAACAGATGGCTGCGGAGCTGATGGGCTGGTTTGATGCCATGATGCCCCAAGAATGAATCTTAAAAGGACTGCTGTGTGTTTTGCGCAGCAGTCCTTTTTCTTTCTGCGTGGGACGATTTAAAATGCGCTCCGCTTTGCTTTGCGCATCATCAGCGGAAATAAGGTTTATATTTCGCGGTTGCCGCGCTCTGCGGAGCGCGGCAACCGCATTTTCACAGGAAGGGCTGTAACGACAAACGGCTTGCTTTCGAACAACGTTTGCAAAGGGTACTGTAAAAATTGGATTGCATTTATACAACTGGGAATGAGAACGCTTGCAGAAAATACCGGAAAATGGCAGAAAATGTTGCACGCAGCCTTGCATTTTGCTGTAAAATCCAGTAAAGTATAAATGAATGCAATAAAGTGGATACTAGGGAAAACCTATTACATCCAGTCAGTGCGGACGGTGTGCCCGGAACAAAGCCGGGACAGAAAGATGCGCCGCAAAAGGAGAAACATGGCCATGAACGAGAAACCGAAGATTTTGATCGCGGATGATTCCGAGATCAACCGTGCCCTGCTCAAGGAGATACTGGGCGATGGCTATGACTATCTGGAGGCGGAGGACGGCGCAGCAGCGGTGGAACTGATGCGGCAGCGCACGGATATCTCCCTGCTGCTGCTGGACCTGATGATGCCGGGCATGGATGGCTTTGACGTGCTGCGGGTGATGAAGTATCACGCATGGCTGGACGAGATCCCGGTCATCGTCATCTCGGCGGCAGAGGATACCGCCAACATTGAACGCGCTTATGATCTGGGTGTGGCAGACTATATCCGCCGCCCCTTCGAGCGGATCATGATCCTGCGCCGGGTGAAGAATATCCTCATGCTGTACGCCAAGCAAAAGCGGCTCACCCGCCTTGTTACCGATCAGGTGTACGAAAAAGAGCACAACAGCGTGCTGATGATCAGCATCCTGAGCCATGTGGTGGAGTTCCGCAACAGTGAAAGCGGGCTGCATGTTATGCACATCCGCACCCTGACCGACCTGCTTTTGCACCGGCTGGTGCAAAAGACCGACCGCTACCAGCTGGACGAAAGCGATATCGCCCGCATCAGCACCGCCTCGGCGCTGCACGATATCGGCAAGATCGTCATTCCGGAGGAGATCCTGAACAAGCCCGGCCGCCTGACTGCCGAGGAGTTTGCCATTATCAAGAACCATACCGTGGCGGGCGCGCAGATGCTGCAGGATCTGGGACAGGCGATTGCGCGGGACGAGCCGCTTTTGCAGGTGGCGCACGCCATCTGTCGCTGGCACCACGAGCGCTGGGACGGCGGCGGCTACCCCGACCGGCTGAAGGGGGACGAGATCCCCATTGCGGCACAGGTGGTGGCGCTGGCAGACGTGTACGACGCTTTGACCAGCGAGCGCTGCTATAAGCACGCTTACGATCACGATACCGCGCTGCGCATGATATTGAACGGTGAGTGCGGCGCGTTCAACCCGCTGCTGCTGGACTGCCTGCGAGAGTCCTCGGAGCAGCTGCGCACCGAGCTGACCCGCTCGGAGTGGGACCGGGGCTTCCGGCAGGAGACCCACCGCCTTTCCGAGGAGATTTTGCACCGGGAGGCGCTGCCCCGGGAGAACCACTCCCAGCTGCTGCTGGAGCAGGAAAAGGAGCGCACGGATTTCTACGCCGCTCAGTGCGGCGGCATCCGGTTCGACTACGACCTGCTGGCTGGCAGCGTGACGGTGTATGATTATCATGCCGAGCCCATGCAGCAAAAAAAGGTAACCGATTTTGCGCAGGGCAAGGGGCTCAGCTTTTTGAACGAGCAGGATCGGCGCAAGCTTTCCAAGGCCATCAGCCGCGCCACGCCGGAAACGCCGGACGTGGTGCTGCCGGTCATGGTGCAGCGGGACGGGAAGCCGCACCTGCACCGGATGGCGCTGCATACCATCTGGAGCGGTGCCGGGGTGCGCCGCTGCGTGAACGTGCTGGGGCAGCTCACCGATGAACAGCACCGCGTGGAGCATCAGGCCGAGCTGCTGACTGCAGAAGGCCCGGAGGAAGATCCCGCCCGGTTCCTGCGGCGGCTGCAGGGCATCTTTGATGTGGTGCGTCTGGTAGACCCGGAGCACCGCAAGGTGCTTGCGCTGGACAGTGACGGCATCCTGACCGAAAAGCCCGGTAACTGCCACATGATATGGAACAAGGATACCCGGTGCGAAAACTGCATCTCGGCCAAAGCCTATGCCCGCAAGACCATTCTGAATAAGATCGAGTTCAAGGACGAGGAAGCCTATTTTGTCATTTCCAAGTATATCGAGGTAGGCGGCAGGGGCTGTATGCTGGAACTGGTCACCCGGCTGACGGATGGCCGCTGGCTGGATATGGGCGGCCACCGTCTGCTGCTGGACCGCTGCGACGGAATGGAGCGCAGTGCCTTCGTAGACCCTCTGACCGGGGCCTACACCCGCCGCTATTTTGATAAGTTCCTTGCCGGGGGCGAGATGCACGGCGGTGTGGTGATGATCGATGTGAACCAGTTCAAGTCGGTCAACGACAGCTTTGGGCATCTGGTAGGGGACGAGGCACTGCAAACCGTGGCCGCAGCCATGCAGAGCTGCCTGCGCCAGACTGATATCCTGATCCGCTATGGCGGCGATGAATTTCTGCTGCTGATGCCCCAGAACTGCCCTGACGGCGTAGAAAGCGTCATCCGGCGGGTGCAGAACGCTGTGCAGGCGGCACGGGTGCCCAGCCACCCGGAGCTCCGGCTTTCGGTAAGCATTGGCGGCGTGTGCAATGTGCAGCCCCTGACCGAGGCCATCCGGCAGGCCGATGCCCGGATGTACTGCAATAAAGAAAACGGTGAGCCGGTGTTATAACCGCAGCTGACAACAAAAAAAGAGACAGGCGACCTTTCCGGAAAGCCTGTCTCCTCTTTTTTCAAAGAAATCTTTTATTTCCGCTGCCGGGCGGCGATCTGCGCGGCAGTGGGCGGGATATCGCCCTGCGCGGCCTTTTCCAGCTGGCTCAGGCGGCGGTCCAGATCGGTGAGCCGCTGCGAGACGATGTCCGGCAGATCCTGCTGGTCCAGATCGTCGGCAGGGTTCACCGCCTTGTTGTTGATGCGCACCACCTCGGCGGGTACGCCCACGGCGGTGCAGTTGGCGGGCAGGTTGCGCAGCACCACGCTGCCTGCACCGATGCGGGCGTTATCCCCGATGAACACCGGGCCCAGCACCTTGGTGCCCGCGCCGATGAGCACGTTGTTGCCCAGGGTGGGGTGGCGTTTGCCGGTATCCTTGCCGGTGCCGCCCAGCGTTACACCGTGGTAGATGGTGCAGTTATCCCCGATCTCGCAGGTCTCACCGAACACGATGCCCATGCCGTGGTCGATGAACAGACACTTGCCGATGGTGGCACCCGGGTGGATCTCAATGCCGGTGCGGTGGCGGCCATGCTGGCTGACCCACCGTGCCAGAAAAAAGTGCTTGTGCTCGTACAGCCAGTGTGCGATGCGGTGATACACCAGAATGTGGAATCCCGGGTACAGCAGCATTACCTCCAGCACGCTGCGTGCGGCGGGGTCCTTGCGCTGGATGTTCCGCGCGTCCTCAAGTAAACCCATGCGGAAAACCTCTCTTTCCCATAAACACCCGCCCACGCGGCGGGGCTCTCCCTTTTACCGTATTATAATAGCACAGCAGGAGACGAAAGTACAGTGCTGTACTAGGGATTATGGAACAAAATGGCATTTATTTTGCCGCGTGACTCGGGTTTTGGGTAGAGTATCCAAAATTCGGCGAGAGATACCAGAAACCTTTTAGCACCTGTTTTTGCGTACAGCCATTGACATATTTTGCGGTTCTATGATAAAATAATACGAATGAAAACGCAATCATCAAGAAAAGGAGAAACACCATGCTGTGCAGCGCCCAGAACCCGAAACTGAACAAGCAGTTCGCGTCCGGTTTTGCCGTGGCTTCGTTGTTTCCTTTTTTTGCGCAATGAGCTTTTCCCTTTGCGGGGAAAAGTTTTTTTTTGCCCGTTTTCGGGCGCCTGACACACAAAAATATCATTACAGGAGGGAACCGCGATGCTGCTGACAAACGCTGTGAACACCGAGGGACGGCCGCTCGAGATCTATGTAAAGGATGGCAAAATCGCTGCCGTAGGGCAGGACCTTTCCGCCCTTGCCGCCGAGAACGAGACGGTGGTGGATGCCGGTGGGCTGACTGTGCTGCCCGCATTTGTGGATCTGCACTGCCACTGGCGCACCCCGGGCTTTGAATACAAGGAGGACATCGAGACCGGCAGCCGCGCCGCTGCCGCCGGTGGCTACACCTTTGTAAACCTGATGCCCAACACAAAGCCCGTCTGCTCCTCTGCCGCACAGGCCATGATGGTGGAGCAGAAGGCTGCCGAGGTGGGGCTGTGCGATGCAAACCAGACCGTCTCCATCACCGAGAACTTTGACGGCGTGAGCATCGACCACCTCAAGACCCTGCCCGCCAGCGTGAAGTTCATCACCGAGGACGGCCACGGCGTGCAGGATAACGCCACCATGGCGCGGGCCTTTGCCATCTGCACCCAGAAGGACATCACGGTCATGAGCCACGCCGAGGATATGGAGATCAGCCCGTGGGACTACCGTCTGGCCGAGGATATCGAGACGGTGCGCAACTGCTGGCTGAGCGAGTACTACCAGACCCGGCTGCACATGTGCCATGTGTCCACCCGGGGCGCGCTGGACGCCATCCGCATGGCAAAGCTGCGGGGCGCACCCGTCACCTGTGAGGTGACCCCCCACCACCTGTGGTTCACCAACGACACCTGCGACTACCGGGTCAACCCGCCCATCCGCACCGCCGACGACGTGGAGGCACTGGTGGAGGGCATCCGCACCGGCATCGTGGACGCCATTGCCACCGACCACGCACCCCACTCCGAAGAGGATAAGCTGAAGGGAATGGCCGGTATGGTGGGCAGTGAGACCGCCTTCGGCGTGTGCTACACCAAGCTCTGCAAGCAGGAGGGTCTGCCGCTGGAACTGCTGGTGCACCTGATGAGCACCCGCCCCGCCGAGATCCTGGGCCTTGCCAAGGGTCAGCTGGAGCCGGGCTTCGATGCCGATTTTGTGCTGGTGGATCTGGACACCCCCTACACGGTGGAAAAGGAAAAGCTGCACTCCAAGAGCCACAACACCCCCTTTGACGGTGCACAGCTTTACGGCAAGGTGTTTGCCACCATCAAGGCCGGTAAGATCACCTATCAGGCCGAGGAGTAAAAAACGAAACCCTCTCAGGCAAAGCCTTACGGTAAGGGGCTTGGCTCTCCCTTTGGGAGAGCTGCCGAACGAAGTGAGGCTGAGAGGGCGAGGACGCTTACAAGATGCGATATAACGATACCTAATATAACAGAGAACAAACAGGAGGACACCCAAATGACGAACATGGACAAACTGTACGAAGCTGTGGAAGCCCGCGGCCCGGTGTGTGTGGGTCTGGACACCGATTTCAGCTACCTGCCTGCCGATTTTGTGGACAGCACTCTGACCAAGGGCGAGAACATCGTGCGCTTCAACAAAAAGCTCATTGATGCCACCAAGGCTGTGGCGGGCTGCTACAAGGTGCAGATCGCTTATTATGAGTCTCTGGGCATGGAGGGCATGAAAGCCTACGCAGACACCCTGAAGGCTGTGCGCGAGGCCGGTGTGCCGGTGATCGCGGATATCAAGCGCGGCGATATCGCCAAGACCGCCGAGATGTACGCCATGGGTCACTTCACCGGCGATTTTGAGAGCGATTTCGTCACGCTGGCACCCTACATGGGTCTGGATTCCATCAGTCCCTACCTGCCCTACGCTGAAAAGCAGGGCAAGGGCATGTTCGTGCTCTGCCGCACCTCCAACGGCGGTGCCAAGGACTTTGAGTACGAGAAGCTGGCCGACGGCCGCCACGTCTACGACCTGGTGGGCGACAAGCTGAACGCGCTGGGCAAGGACTACATGGGCGAGCACGGCTACTCCTCCATCGGTCTGGTCATCGGCGGCACCCACATCGAGGAGGCCACCGAGATCCGTGCAAAGTATCAGGACAGCTTCTTCCTGATCCCCGGCTACGGCGCACAGGGCGGCAAGGCCGAGGATATCGCCCAGTACCTCACCAAGGGCAACGGCGGCGTGGTCAACTCCAGCCGCGGCATCCTGCTGGCTTACAAAAAGCAGCCCGGCGTTGCCTTTGACGAGGCCGCTTACAACGAGTGTGTGAACATGAAGGAGGCCATTGCTCATGCGTGCAGCCTGCTGTGAAGCCACCGTCCTGCGCAATGAGGTCATTGCCCCGGACATCCGCCTGCTGACCGTGGTGTGGCCGGACCGCGACCATGCCCCCCACGCAGGCCAGTTCTTCACCCTGCGCTCCTGGGGCGCAGACGAAGCCCCCTTCCTGTCCCGACCTATCAGCGTGCACCGCTGGAACCCGGACAGCAGCACCATCGAGTTTTTGTATCAGGTGGTGGGCGAGGGTACCGAGAAGCTGGCACAGCTCAAGCGGCAGGATACCTTCCAGCTTACCGGCCCCATGGGCAACGGCTTTGATGTGCCGGACATTGTGAGCAAGTATAAAAAGATCGCCGTGGTGGGCGGCGGCATCGGCACCGCGCCCATGTTCCAGCTTACCCGCGAGCTGGCCGCTGCCGGAGTAAAGCCGGACGTGTTCTTCGGCTTCCGCGACACCCCCTACTGCATGGAGGAGTACCGCAGCATCGCAAACCTCGTCAAGGTGTCCACCGACACCGGTGCGGTGGGCTTCCACGGCTTTGTCACCCAGCTGTACGACCCCGCCGATTACGACGTGGTGCTGGTGTGCGGCCCCACCGTGATGATGAAGAACGCCGCCCGCCTGTGTGCGGAAAAAGGCACCCCCTGTTTTGTAAGCATGGAAAAGAAGATGGCCTGCGGCATTGGCGCCTGCCTTGGCTGCACCTGCGAGACCAAGGGCGGCGAGGGCAAAAGCGTGTGCAAGAACGGCCCTGTATTTGACGCAACGGAGGTGTTCTTCTGATGGCAGACCTGAAAACCAACCTGCTGGGCTTTGTGATGAACAGCCCGGTCATCGGCGCATCCGGCACCGTGGGCTACGGTGTGGAGTACGAGGAACTGGCCGATTTTGCAAAGATTGGCGGCATCTCCGGCAAGGGGCTTACCCTGCACGGCCAGTACGGCAACAAGGGCGAGCGCCTGTGGGAGACCCCCTCCGGCCTCATCAACAGCATCGGCCTGCAGAACCCCGGCGTGCAGCACTTTATTGACGTGGAGCTGCCCGAGATGCTGGAGCTGAAGCAGAAGTACGGCACGGTGGCCATTGCAAACCTTGGCGGCCACAGCGAGGAAGAGTATGTGGAAGGCGCTGCGATGCTGAGCGAGAGTGCAGTGGACATCGTGGAGCTGAACATCTCCTGCCCGAACGTCAAGGTGGGCGGCATGGCCTACGGCGTAAAGGCCGAGGCCGCCGGTGAGGTGGTGCGCATGGTGCGCGCTGCCTGCAAAAAGCCCCTGATGGTCAAGCTGAGCCCGCAGGCCGAGAGCATCCCCGAGATGTGCAAGGCTGTGGAGGCTGCCGGTGCGGACGCCATCAGCCTGACCAACACCTTCCAGGCCTGCGCCATTGATC
>OGMO01001416.1_pt1 | contig 14494 bp, 9 predicted proteins | sample 1573241 | NCBI WGS metagenome assembly OGMO01 (sample SAMEA2581896, study PRJEB24529) | metagenome | biome: Human gut stool | place: China | collected 2011 | reverse complement strand
TGCAAATCTGCTCATTCCCAACTGTTTACGTTCCAACCTCTCTTATTCTCCTTTGACTGCTTTAGAGCTTTATGTTAAAAAAACTAACTCATAGTTTTTTGATGCGAAAGTCATAACTTTTCGGCTAGAAACTCACCGTTTTTTGCATCGGGATGCACTAAAAAATGCATCGGGATGTAATAAAAACAGCCTGCATGATGGAAGATGATCGCCCTCACCAGGCATCATTTAAGCCTCGTGCCGGTCATCATTGATGACTCTTATCTATCTCCATATAAGGCACTTAACTATCTTAAGAAGGAACGCGAAATGGGTAAGAAAAACAGCTAGGGGTTAACAGGGTTAACAGTTAACACCCCAAAAATGCATACTTCTCCCTACTCACATATAAAAATAAGTATATATATATTTATTATTATATAGGTAAAAAGGAGGGGGACCATGCAAAAAACAGCTGTTAACTGTTAACCCTGTTAACCCCCAAATGAAAAATAGGGCGTAGCCGTTAGCAAGATTGCTATAAACTATAAACTTTCAACTATAAACTAACTTATCCTTTCTGCCTGAAAGCAGAAGGCGTTACCCCTCTCATCTTCTTGAAGAACTTGGTGAGATGAGCCTGCGAGGAGAAACCGAAGGTGTTGGCTATTTCCTGCACCGTATGCGTGGTGGTAGAAAGCTCGCGCTCTATCTCCTTCACGATGTATTCATCGATGATTGCCTTCGGCGTCTTGCCGGAGATGCGACGGGTAACCTGAGCCAGATAACGGCCACTCACATTCAACTGGTCGGCATAGAAATGAACATCGCTGTAAGTGCGGCAGAAGTTATTCACCTGCGAGATAAACTGGTTGTAGAGCTCGGAACTTCTGCCCTGCAGATTGCTCTGGCGCACGAGTTCTACATTGATGAAATCCTGCGCCATCGCCAACGCCTCCTCCATCTTCTTGCCCTGATTCAGATAAACGGCAAGAGCTGAAGAGAAACGGTTGATGAGACCATGCGAATTGGCATTGTCGAGGCGATAGATCCGGAGCCCCTGCTTCTCGGCAAGGCTCAGCAGTTTGGAATTCTGAAGAATGATGTCACTCTCCTTCTTGCGTGACACGACGACAGAACAGAGCGGCAGCAGACGGTATTTGATCTGGCTCACCACATCCTCGGTCATCAGCGCATCGCCCTGGCTCGACCAGATCGCAGGGGCATAGATGATATGGGCAGGACGGTACCTGGTCAGGGCATCGATGACCACATTCAGCGTCTCCACCCTGCGTATCATACCTATCTTCACTATATCAGGCTGCATATCATTCATGATAGCCTCAATCTGCCCCGAAACAATCTCGGCAGGAATATCGAAGAACTCCTGAATACCGAGCGTATTCTGCACAGTGATGCTGGTTATTGCCGAAACAGCATAACCGCCCAACTCGGCAATCGTCCTGATGTCCGCCTGCACACCAGAGCCTCCGGTGCTGTCTGAACCTGTAATCGTTAATATCATATCCTTAAACTTTGAACCCGATGATAAGTTTGAGGGCAAAGATACAAAAAAAGAGCGAATAATCCGCAGAATTTGCAGATAATTCGCTCTTTTTTTTTATTCTTCAGTGAGATCTTTACAATCCTTGAGTATCTTAGCAGGAACCTCATTGCAACGCTTGTAGCGGCAGATGTCGGTAACATCGTCCTTGGCGGTCCATATCATGGAACCCGATTTCAAGAGACGGGTTACGAGATAACTCTGGTTCCAGTCGCCCATGCCGTAATCATAGCTTCCGCTGATGATGTAACCCTGGTATGGATCGTTCTCGATAGCGAACGAACCGGTGATATGGCGACCATACATACTGTCAAACTTCTGATACATCTCGAAAGTCTGGTCCTTGCGGTTGAAAACGATGTAGCAGTATGTGCCCTCAGCAAGAGGTTCACCGTTCCACTCAGCCAACTCCCATGTGCCATGAAGATTGGCAGGTGTAACTTCCAGAGAACGCTCCTCCGGTTCCTCATCATCGCTGCTGCAGGCTGCAAAGCCGCAGGCAAACAAAGCAATCACCAGGAGGGTGAAGAGTTTTTTCAAATATTTCATTGTCTTGGTATTTTTTTCTTTTTTACTTTTTTTCCCTTTTACCTTTTTAACTTTACAACGACCTGTATCGTTCTGTCAGACGGACGGGCATCCAAGCCCTCCAGAATAACAGGGAAGGTGAAGGATTCGGGCATCGTAGCCGGAATCTTATCGGCTATGATGGTGATGACGAGGTCAGCCTCATCACCCGGTTCTATCACCTCAGGCTCTGTCGTAAGACGGGCATAAGGAGGAAGAAGGAGGCTGGATATACGGAGCGGCTTGTCGCCGCTGTTTCCGCAGAGGATACGTGCCTCAGGCTCTGTGCCCGGCTTTACCTCTGTGATACTTGCCTTCGCCTGTTTCAGTCTGAGTGCGCCCATCTTGTGCGGATAGCGTGCCCACTGGTCAGCACCCGGCAGCACCTTTCCCGTTAAGGCGAGCTTAACGGCAGGCTGTCCCTCTACCTCTTTCAGATAGAGATAAGCACCTGTATTGATGGTGCCCGGATAGCGGTTAGGCGTGAAGGTGATCTGCACCTGACAGGTATCGCCAGGCTTCATCACATCGCCCCTGACATAAGAACTGGTACATCCACAGGTGGTTCTCACCTGTGTGATGTGCAGTATCTTCTTGCTCACATTCTTACCTACGAAGGTGAAGGTGCGAGGCGCATCGTCCTCGGTCATCGTACCTGCATCGATAAGCGGATGCTCAAACTTCAGCAGTTCCTTCTGCGCATTCACCGTAACAGGCAAAGCCAGGAAGAAAAGCGATAGGAAAGCAAATATCTTCATATTACATCCAATTACATCCAACCATTGTTACCGGCACTCTTTCTAACGGTCACAACTACGGTCTGGTGGGTACCATCGGCAGCTGTTACAGTGAGCGATGTGCTTCCGGCAGCGAGTCCCTTCACGGTGAGCGTCTTGCCATCTAACGAAGCAGAAGCTACGCTGCCATTCGCTACAGAGCAAGAGAAGCCCTCTGTCTGACCAGCGAAATATGCAGCGAGGTTGAGAGAAACAGTCTTCTCGATGCCCACATACACGTTAGGCAACTTCATATCAGAACTGAGTTCCTTGTTCTTGATGTAATTCAAGAGCTGAGCTGCATCTATCAGACCAGCACCCATCTTGCCGATGTACTTAGAGAGCTGTACAATCTCTGGCGAAGCACCTACGGTAGTATGGTTCATATAGTAGGTCTTGGTTGCACCATTCTGATAATGACTATCCAATTCCTTCACAGATTTCTTCATCAGGGCTACGAAGTCGGCAGCACGATAATGACGGTTCGTCTTGGCAGCATAAGCGAGACCCAAGGCAGCCACACCCGAAACATGAGGACAAGCCATAGAGGTTCCCTCCATGTAACCGTAAGCAGGCTGACCGTTCTTGATCATCGTAGAGAGCACAGCACCTTTCTGCTCGGTTGTCTCTGCCCAATATTCATCTTCCTGCTCGCCAATCTTGCTGTAATATTCCAAGTCGCCACCAGGAGCGCTCAGGGTTACGAGCGAACCGAAATCGGTGTAGCAGGCTGGAGTATAGTCGGCAGCTACTGAAGATACGCAGACGCACTTAGAGTAAGCACCTGGGAAAGCAGGATTGCCAGCATACTCGTTACCGGCTGCGAAGACTGGAATACCGCCGTCGATGACACCATTAGGCGAACCGGCATTGTTGATGAAGTAATCCAAAGCCTCCTTCTCCAAAGGATAAGTCTCAGCCCATTCCTTCTCGGTAGCAGGACCAGGAGTATAACCATTGATGATACTAGACTCTGAAGAGTTGTAACCCCAACTGCACTGCAGGATGACTGCACCATTATCGGCAGCATATTTGATGGCTCTTGCCTCGCCTGCCAAGGTTACACTGTTCTGACCGGAGAATACCTGGCAAGACATGATCTTGACACCAGAATTAGGAGTTCCGTCACCACCGGCTACACCGCAAACACCTTCATCATTATTATTTACGGCTGCAATGGTACCAGCTACGTGAGTACCGTGACCAGAATCGTTGGCATCAGTCCAGGTAATATCGCCGCTCTCGGTTACGAAATTATAACCGTGAAGGTCGCCTTCGTATCCGTTGCCATCACCATCAGTCTTGGCTCCCTGAACACTTTCGCCCGGGTTGCACCACATGTTGGCTGCCAGATCAGGGTGCGTATACATCACGCCCTCATCAAGAATAGCCACGATGATAGAAGGATCGCCTGTACAGGTCTTCCATGCCTCAAGTGCATTCACATCACATCCTGCCTTAGCACCCACGTGATTATTGTTGAGGTTCTCAAAGTTATAGTGGCCCTCGCCCAGGTTACGGTAGTGCCACTGGCTGGCAAAGCCTGGGTCATTAGGCTCGCCCTCGGCTGCTGAGCGGGTAGCCTTCTGCTGAAGTGCCTTATCGCTGAGATAGATGCGCTTGCTGTCTGTCTTGTAAGCACGTTTAATGCGACCGTTGGTCTGAACCTTTGAGATTTCGCCCAACTGCTTCAGGCGCTCGGCAGCCGCCTTCAGATCGGTTCCCTTATTAAACTTCACCGTATACCAGAGGTGGAGTCCCGCCTCGCGGGTTCTTGCCTCAGTATTTGCATCAACCGGGAACACACGCTCGAAGCTGTAGCTTCCCAGGATGTCGAGCACCTCGTCGGTAGAAGGAATACCCGAACGGGTAGCCTTTCCGGCGCGGGTCTTGCTCAGTTGTGCCTGGTCGAGGATATCGCTCATTTCCGGACTGAACTTAATCAGCAGTTCACCCGCCTCAGCATCTGCAGGGATGGTGATTTCTGAATTGCCGTCAGAAGAGCCGATGGTTGACAGGCTGTCAGAACAGCCCGTCAATGCCAATGCGACCATTGCTATATAGAAAAACTTTTTCTTCATTGTTTGCTTCTATATTGTTTTTATGTTTATCTTACTTTTTCTTAGTTCTCCTGTACTTAGCCATCAGCGCAGCTTCATTAATATCGCCTGCTGCCACGTATTTGCGGTAGTAGAGCGGATAAGCTACACCCGGAAGCTCCCACTTGTTGCCTGGGTCGCTGGTTCCGTAATAGTAGTCGTAGCTGTAGCTGTCTTCTGTCATATTAGAGAAACCAACGGCAGCGCCATCGCTATTCTTACCCTTAGGCTGCTGGTTGAAGATCATGATAGAAGGAGTCCATTCTACCAGATGTGGATGATAAAGAATCCACTTTGGCACCGCACCTGTCAGGAAGTTAAGGTTGAGCGACAACTGACGGCAGTTAGGCAATACACGTGGCACCTGGAGAGGATAAACATCCTCATAAACTACAGAACCATCCTTGTGCTTGCAAGTTACTGGATTATCCCAGCCAGAGAGCAACCATTTACAGGTATCACCTACCAGTTTGTCGAGATAATCAGCCTTATTGGTAGAGAAGTCTGCCCTGCTGTAGCGGGTAGCCTTGCCGGCAGCCTCCAAAGCTTCAGTCATCTCTTCATCTGTTGGAAGTTCACCCTCCAGGAAGCAGTATGACAACTCCAGTGTATTCAACTTATCCCATGTCAGGAGCTTGAGAAGCGCCTGGCGGTCTGCGGTTCCGGCATTTACCTTACCATACAGTCCGATAGGATAGTTATTATAAACATAGACGCCTGATGCGTTCTTTTCTCCCAGCGAAGCGATGTTGGTGACAACATCCGTACGGCGCTGTGCGTAGAGAATGAGGTTACGCAACTTAGGGAAGTTCTTCTCGTTGACGATATTGGTGATATCCGACAACTTGTTGAAGTTGTTACTTACCAGGTTGAGCGTTTCAAGACTCTTGCCCAGCTTAACAAAGTTAGTAGGCAACTGAGTCAGACCGTAAGCCTGAACGGTAAGATTCTTCAGATACTTCAGCGAGCAGATTTCATCACCAAGGTTCACCTCACGAATCTGGTTGTTCTCGTTGGCAGCAACAGAGAATGACTCCAGGAACTTGAGATTGCCCACTTCCTTAGGAAGAGTTTCGCCACTCTTGAGGTTGAACATGCTGAACTTGACAGAACGTACACGTCCTAAAGCCTCAGGATGATCCTTCACGAAAGCATCAGTAGCTTCCCAGAGCGTTACGCCGCTCCAGTTGCGCATGTTATCGCTGGAATCGAAGGTAGCAATGCTACCCAGTTTCTGGTTGATCATGATGACAGAGAGAGAGTCACCGGCGCGGTTGTCCTCAATCTTCTGTGCTGCCTTCTGGCGAACAGTCAGGATGACATCATCTGTAGGTTTGCCATCTGCATCTACCAGCTGGTCTTCAGCCTTGACTGGCACGAGATGAACCTTAGCCACACGAACGGCAGGAACCACGTTCATCGCCCAGCGGAACTTGAACTTCACGCTGCGAGGACGGTACTTTCTGTCCAGCTTGATACCCAGGTTAGTACCTGTCAGCTTATCTTCATCCTTGCTGTTCAGGAGCCAGCCCTCACGCTCGCTCTCGTTCTCTGCCTTCTCAGCATCGGTCAGATCACCCTCGAAAGAATACTCAATCTTACCAATCTTGCATTCTACGTTGGCAGAAATCAGACTCTCGAAAGCACGTTTATCGTAAGAATCGGAGTTTTCGATTTCTACAACAGGATCCTTCAGGAAGATCTGCTTGCCATAACCGAACTGGGTGATGGTAAGCTTGCGACTCTGTCCGTTTGCACCCTGGAAGCTGAGTTCTGTGCTGCGGAGCGTGTTGGAAAGAGTAGAATCCACCTTGATGGTACCCTCAACAGAACCCACGCCGTTGGCAGGCGAAAGCATCAGCCAAGGCTCAGAGGTATTTGCCACCCAGTCCTGTGAGGCAGCGATGGCAATCTGCACTGTTCCACCCTGAGGAGCTACTGCTATCACCTCCTTATCGAGCGCCAGTCCTCCTGGGATATCGACATCATCCTTATCGCTGCAGGCTGTGAAAAGCCCGGCAGCGAGAACGATACCTAATGTCAGTTTATTCATATATTTCATATTACTACTTTCTTATAGGGTTTAATTTTCGAGATCCAAAGCATCGCAACCGCGGATGTCCTGATTCTTGTCGTAGAACAGCTTGTACATACCTGCCTTGATGTATGGGCAGACGCTGGTTACATCGATAGAGATGTTAGGGTTGTCTGCGATATTCAGGATATAAAGGTGAGAGGTCAGTGTCTCTTCTACCTTACGGATATCGTTGGAACCAATCTGGAACTGGATCAGACTCGGACAGGTTGTGATTCCTGTAGGCCATGCACGTAGGCAACGCTGGTCGGTATTCTCATCACGCTGGTGGTTGATGGCAAAGGCACGGAGCACGGCACTGTTCAATGGCTGGGTTGGCACCTCGGTGAAGCAGTTGTAGCTCAAGTCCATATTGGTAATGTATGGCAATGTGGTTGAGCGGAAGTCATCAGAGAGGGATGTCAACTTGTTGAATCGGAGGTCGATGACCTGCAGCAGATAAGCCTTCTTGCCCTTGATGGAACCCTTAGGGATGGTGCGCATCTGGTTGCCGCTCAAATCGATGGTTGTGATTGGCGAACCGGCTGTAAACAGCTCTGAAGGGAACTTCTCTATTTTATTGTTTGACAGACTGACTGAAGCTGCATTGATACCCTTGTAGGTACCATGACTCTTATCTACACCTGTAATCTCGTTGTAAGAGAAGTCTACAGAACCCATCTCGCGAACAGAACTTGCATCGAAGATATTCGGAATCTTCTTCAGTTTGTTGTGGGCGAAGGTCAGACTCTCTACATCATCTGTAAAGGCACAGAGATTAGCAGGAACCTCCTCAATCTGGTTGTTGTTCAGATAGAGTGAAGAAAGTGCTACCTCAGAACCGAACGGATGCAACTTCTTGATGTTGTTGTAAGCCAGGTCGAGCAGACCGAGGTTCACCATCTTGCTCAAGGCAGATGACTCTGGGAACTCCTCCAGGTTGTTGTAACTCATATAGAGAATCTGGAGTGTCTTACCGGTCTTCTCGTTAGCCAGACGGGTCCAGTCGTTTCTCAACTGGTTGGCAGAGATGCCCTTGCATCGTGCCAGGTTCATCGCCTGCAATTTAGGGAGATTATAGTAGAAGTCTGGAATGCGACTGATCTTCGGACAGTTGTAAAGTTCGATATCGGTCAGGTTTTCCATCTTGTCCCAATCCTCATCCTTAAACTCCTGCGCAAACTTACCATAAACAGGATCGTCAGCATTGTAGAACTTCGCACAAACCTCATCGGATGTGATAGAAGAGTTACCGATGTAGAACTGCTGCAACTTGGTCAGGCGATAGATGGCCTTGGAAATACCAGTAATGCGGTTGGTCAATGTACCGATCTGTGCATCCTTCAAGTTGATGCGGCTGTCCTTCTTGATTCTGTTCTTCGGTGCCACCTTAGGATCAGAGTTGTAGCTTTTTACAATCATCTCCGACATGTTGGCACGTGGGTCATACTTCAGGAACTTGTTCTCATAGTCGTGACGCATGCTGCTCTTCTTTGCAGCAGTCAGACTGTTTGCATCGTAATCATTGAAGATGTTGGCACCAATCTTCTCATCGTGAGAACCGAGGTTGAGCACCTGGAGTTCTGTCAGCTGTCCGATGGCATCAGGTACGATTCCCTTTGCACCGAAACCGGCGATGATGAGACCGATGACACGGCCGTTGCTGTTGAGCGTTACGCCCGGCTGTTCGCCCCACATATCGAGTTCCTTATTGAAGTTCCAGTTAGCTCCCTTGAAGGTAGCATCGCCATAGAAGCTCCACTCCTTACCCTGGAGAGATTCCCAGATAGCCTTCAAAGCCTCATAGTCCTTGATATACTCCTTTGTCTTGGAAAGCAGGATAGGCACCTGGGCTTTATCATTCAGTTGATTATCCTCAACAATGAAAGCCTCGCCCTTTACAGGCTGGGTCTCATACTTGGTCTTCACCGCACCTGTCTTGCCGTAGGTGGTATAAGAGGTAACCTGATAAGTACCGGCAGGCAGCCATACGGTAGAATCGCAGTAAGCTGTACCTGTGTCCATATACTTATCGTTCTCATTGTCAGGATTCTGATGCTCTACGCTAGACTCCTTATATTTCACCTTCAGTTCAGGGAAGGTATAGGTCTCACGGGTAAAGAGGTTGGTTACGCTGACGTCAACGAGACGAATGTTAGAGAAGAGATATTCTGTACCACCGGCACGAGTCTTCTCCCACTCCTTCACGAGATTGAACTTCACCTTACCACGCTCTACAGTCTCCACCATGAGGTTCTGTACTTCCAGACCGCCACCTACTACAGTGAATGTTTCGCCGGCAGAAGAAGCCAGCAACTCCTCGTCTACAGCATCATAGAGATAGAAACCGATGACGGTGTAAGTACCCGAAGCGAGTTGCAGTTTTTCACTTCTCAGACCATACTCAGCATTCTCTGAATTATAAGAATTGAGCACCAGTGTCTGAGACACAGTTGTACCGTTGTGCTCCATGACCACCTTGATTTTCTTGGCATCATCCAATTTCTCAAGTTTGTCAAGGGCAGCAGCACGGGTAGCTCTTGAAGAAACCTTCTTGCTGAGCTTGAACTGCACATATCCGTATGTGCCGTCCCAGCCTCCGGTCTCATCATCCGAGCAACTTGTTGCTGCAAAGGTCAGGAGAGAGACCAAGAGCAACAAGAGTGCCTTTGAAAATATTTTCATTCTGTTCATTACTTTCTCTTGCTTCTAAATCCCATATTATTGATAAAGACTACTCGCTGGCATACTCCCTGCATGTTGTTGAAACCTGCAAAGATAGGATAAGCGAGCTTATCGGCATTCAAGCCAACATAGATACCCTTTTCGTCCTGTCCTACCTCGTAGTTTTTAACATCAACAGGGTTTCCTGTACCATCGTAAATGACTACGGTTGCTCCAGCTGTAGGATCCCATCCGTCAATCTGAGGATAAATGGCTACATAACCACCATAAACTGTTGATTCAAATACTTCTTTACCAGTATAACTGAAGAAGCCCTCAGCATATGACTTAAAGTCATCATTGGTTGTCAAGGCACAATCTACATTCATACCCATGCTGGTAACAATCGGAGCAGTAACCTCAGACTCGCCCTTCTTTTCTTCCTTCTGTTTAACTTCCATCAGGAAGCAGTTGTCGTAATCACTTTTCACGTTTGTGTAGTTGTTCTCCAACATATCATCTGGACCGTTCTCAAGAGTCTTGTATATGGCCTGTGGCAAAGCATAAACCACGAATGTACGGCTTCCGCTGTTCAAAGGCTCAATTGTGAGTTTTACATTACCCTTCTCGCCCTGCAACTTCACAGCGCCAGATTCATCCACGCGCAGACCATCTTTCTTTTTATCGAAGACCACAAGCTGATAAGCATCATCTAAGGTCTTGAGGGTGAAAGGAACGAAGCTGTGGAATGTGAAATCGTTGGTCTCACCGCCATTCAGTTTAGAACCATTCTGAGTGAACACCTTACCATCGAGTGATACGTTCCAGACATTCCACTTCGAAACAAGTTTATCATCATTAGGATGAGTAATTTCCATCATATCTTTAGGCATACCCTCAAAGATAACAGGTACGGTTTTAGCAGCCTTGCCATCCTCAGAAGTGAAGGTGATGGTGTAGTTACCGTCCTTGATGGCATACTTAGCACTTACGCCCTGATTCTCCTTGAAGGAAACTCCGCCTACAGCATCCTTGTTAGGTGTACCTACCATGAAACCACCTTCCAAGTCTACCCACGCTGGAGTATTAGTAACCGCAAAACGGTAGTTTGACTTTACGGTAAACTTGTTGTATACAGGCAGTTCTGCGAGGTTCTTGTAACCTACGGTGATACCAGTCTCGGTGATATCATTGCCAGCCGCATCGAATACCTGCAACTTATAGCCGGCAGCCGAACGCGTAATCTCAGCGATGGCAACCTTCTGACCACCCATATTCAGGAAGAGCTGAGCCACGCTCATATCCTTGCTGGCATCATCATCAGTAATCTTAATCTTGATGGTCTGCTTGCCTGCAGTACCATTGAGTACGAAGGCGTCTGTTTTCTCGCCCTGCACCAGTTTACACCAGATTTTGTCTGAAGAAAGGCTCCAGCTCTCGTTAGCTTCGAAAGTAAACTCTTTCACTTCGCCAGCTTCACCGGCGATAGGCTGTACCTGTGGGAATACAGGAGTTACGGCATCGTCATCGCTGGAACAAGCTGTGAACAGAGTCACTGATACCAGCGCCATCAATACGAGCCAATATTTTGAAATCAATGTTTTCATTTTCTTTTTATTCTACGATTAATATCCTTGTTCTTTCAATTGCTCTGCCGTTGCATCGTCGATCCATTCATACGTGGTGATGAAGGTTCCTACATTACCGAATAATGAACCATCCTTGTTGTTTACACTCATAACAACATACTGCAATACATAGTTCTGGCAGGTGTTATAATAAGAGGTATAGAGAGAAGGCTGGCTGATGCGCAACTTGCCGTCTCCATAGATGGTACCGAACGCCTCACCGGTCTCACCGGCTATCTGGTCGTCCATCTCTACCTTTGGCTCAAGAACGTTCTTGGTATTGAACTTCAACTTCAGGTTGTAGCCCTTATAGTAAACATCCTTCAGCAGAACGGTATTCTCCTCGCCTTCCACTACCTCGGTCTTGATCAGACGTTTGGTTACATTGTTCAGATACTGGCTGTAGAAGGTAGATTTTACCATGCACCAGCCAGAGAAGTTGTGGATATCGAAAGGACAAGACTTCTGCATTACCACGTGGGCATAGTTCTTATAGAGATCTGTCCAGTTATACTTCTCCGGAATCACCAGTTTCAGGGTGAAGCCGAGCGAGTCGGTCTTGCCGATGTTATCATAGATACCCTGAACCTTCACATTTCCTACCATCTCGCCCGCCTTGATTGTAACGGTGTTGTTGAGGATGCGGTAATGCTTACCCTCGATGGCATTGCTCTGCTTGTCTACTACCTCCACGCCGAAGGTGCGGTCGTAGTCAGCTTTTTCGGTTGCAGATACAGGCACATTGAAAACCTCATTGCTTTCCTGTACAGCATACTGATAGAGCGTATCAGAGAACATGATATGACTTGGACCAGCATAAGTGGTATAATCCTGTGAACAGCTCACAAGAGCGATGAGTGCAGCTACGGCTGCCAAACATCCCATCATTATTTTCTTCATGATCGTCTCCTTATTTTATTTGTTACTTTCATTAGGCTGAATCTCAGAACCTGGAGCCTCAAGCTCATGCTGAGGAATTGGCCAGACAAAGAGAGGGTCATCCTTTTCAACCTTCAGTCTGCTCTGCACGAAGTTGGCAGCAGGCTGGTCGGCAGCCTTACGCTCAAATCCCTTGTGCCAGCGCTTGAGGTCGTTCAGACGGAAGCCTTCCATATAGAGTTCCTTCACGCGCTCTGCCTCGATTATCTTCATGGCGTTGCTCTCGCTCATCGAGGTGTTTCCACCATAAGATGAATAGCGGGCTGTACGCAAGGTAGAGATGTCCTTACCTGCCTTACCATATTCCTCCTTCATGGCGTAAGCCTCAGCACGTATCAGATACTGCTCTGACAGACGGAATACCATTGGCTGGTGAACATGCAGGATATTGTTGCTCCGGAATTCTGCATCGCCGAAATACTTGCTCAGCAAAGGCCACTGCAAACCGTGCTCATAACCTGTTACACGGGTTGTGAAGATGGCTGCAGCACGGAGGTCATTGCTGTCGAATGAGTTGATGACCCATGTCTCAGGCACATAGTCTGGACGATAAGTTACATAGTTGTAGTTATCGAAGATGGTACCCAGTGCACCGCCATAGCTGTTCACGGTAAAGCCTACCTTCCAGATAGCCTCACGCGAATCACCATAGGTCCAGATATACTTGTAATCGTTCACCTGGTTTGAATAGGTGTTGGAAGAAGCCTTCTCTAATGTATAATACTTACTGCCGATTACCTTAGATGCATACTTGATGGCATCATCATACTTGTGCATATATAAGGATACGCGCGCACGTAAGGCATGACAGGTATACTCGTTGAAGTAAATCTCGTTGTAGAGACTTCCGGTGAAGTCTTCGTCTACCTTCAGATATTCAGTAGCCTTGTCAAGGTCTCTCAATACGAAATCGTATGATTCCTTCAGACTGGCTCTCTTCTGTGGCTCATTGCCGTAATAGTGCTCTGTGAGTACAACGCCGAGTTCCTTCGCAGCCTGCTCATCGCTATCGTAAGCCTTGCAGAAACACTTGATCAACTCTGAGTAAGCCAGGGCACGGGCAAAATAAGCCTCGCCCTCACACTGCTCCAACTTGTCGAGTTCCTTATCACTGTTGGTGTTTGCCTTTACCTTATCTACATTATCGAGCAGGAAGTTGGCATTGTTGATAACACCATAAAGCGCACCATATACCGACTCGATGTCGGTGTTGGTAGCCTTGATATCTTTCCAACGGTAGATATCGCCATAGGCATTAGAGTAGCCCTTCACGCAGTACACGAAGTCTGCCTGCAGATCTGGCAGGATAGTCAGATTGCCCGAATAGAGGGCGCTGCTCTTGAAACTGTCGTAGATACCGTACACCAGCTTGTCCATGTCGTCCACCGTGTTGATAGCCTGGTCCATGCGGATAGAATCCTCAGGATACTTATCAAGACAGGAAGACATCGAGAGGGCTAGGATTCCCGACAGGATGTATGTCTTTATATTTTTGATATTCATTTTTTTCTTCTTTCTTGGTTAGAATTGCAATTCAACACCCAGAGTAAACTGGCGTGATGCCGGATACTGTGCCTGGTAAATATTGGATGAAACCTCAGGATCCAGACCGTTGAAACCGGTTACGGTGAAGAGGTTCTGTGCCTGACCATAGATTCTGACCATAGAGAAGAAGTTGGTCTTGCGCAACAGACTCTGTGGCAATGAATAGGACAGACTGAGATTCTTCAGACGGAGGAACGATGCATTCTCCAAGAAGCGGTCGTCGAGCTGGGTTACCTCGCCCCAACGTGGGATGTCGGTAATATCGCCAGGCTGCTTCCAACGGTCGTACAACAGACGGTTTGACTGGTTGTAAGCAGTACCGAAGGTTACACCGCTCTCCTCGAAGTAACGGTCATTGTTGATCACATAGCGTGTACCAATCCAGCTGAACTGGGCAGAAAGCTGCAAGCCTTTCCAACGGAAGCTTGTACCGAAACCGCCCATCCAAGGTGCATCATAGGTCTTGCCTGTCATCACCTTGTCACTCTCGCGGAACTCGTTGGTCACGTTGCCATCCTTATCATACCAGAGCTGCTCACCATTCGCTGGGTTCACACCGGCATAACGGTTCAGGAAGAACTCGCTTACTGAGTGACCTACCACATACTTCAAACCGGTGGTTGAGTTTACATACTCGGTTACACCGTTATAGAGTTCCT
>OGMO01001402.1_pt1 | contig 14618 bp, 17 predicted proteins | sample 1573241 | NCBI WGS metagenome assembly OGMO01 (sample SAMEA2581896, study PRJEB24529) | metagenome | biome: Human gut stool | place: China | collected 2011 | reverse complement strand
AGCCGATGAACTGGAGGCCGGGGCGGTTGACGTCCGTGATGGTCAAGATCTCGGTGTCGTAATCCGTGCCCTTGTTGATGACCTCCATCTGAAATTTTTCTACGATGTCCTTTACGCGGACGGAGCGATTGGTATTCATAGTTCCCTCCATGCGGGCCTTGGCCCGCGTGATAAAATACACTTTAATTATAATCGCTGCCCCCCTTTTTTACAAGCGAAAACGCCCTGCCGCGCCACGCTTTTTTCGCATTTGCGCCGCGAGCGGAAAAAATACAGATTTTTTCATCTTTTTTGAAAATAGTACTTGCATTTTGTGATGCAATCTGTTATAGTATCAACTGCTTGTGAAAGACCAAGCCTTGATTTGACTACAGCAAGGAGGTGCAACGGATGGCAAAGTGCGAGTTTTGCGACAAGGGTGTTGCGTTCGGTATCAGAGTTTCCCACTCTCACCGTCGTTCCAATCGTCCCTGGAAGCCCAACGTCAAGCGCGTGAAGGCTATCGTCAATGGTACGCCCCGCCATGTCTATGTTTGTACCCGCTGTCTGCGTTCCGGTAAGGTTACCCGCGCGATCTAAGCGACCAAACAGATTAGAAGCACTGCGAAAGCAGTGCTTCTTTTTTTGCCCAGATAACCGCTAAAATACTTGTGTTCCTATCTCTCTTTCAATATAATGAATCATATGGTAGGGATTTACCGAACCGGAAGCTATGGGGGGTGTTATTTTGATAAAAATATTTGTCCAATACCTGCTCACGCCAATTCCCTTTCTTCTAACTTTTGTTACACCAATTCTATTCTTCCTCATCAGCCGCAAATATGTCTGGCTCAGCATCCCGTTGACCGTGCTTGTCGAATTGCTCGTCAATTGGAGAAATTTTACCTATTATGAATCGCGCGGCCTGATGATCTTGGTAACTCTGTTTCAGCTCGCTATAATGGCGGTCGTCATCATCCTGTTGAGATCAGCTTTTACGAAAAAGAAAACATAGCCTTTTGTAAAAAGCCTCACAGCGTTTTTATCTGTAATGGATGCGCGGCAACTGTAAAGTAGCAAAGCTATTAACGGCTGCCCAATCGTGTCGTAGCAGTACAAAGTCGAATTGTCCGCTATTAGCGGACAACCAGAGTACAGAGCGCAGAGAATCCTTTTCGAAAAAAGCCGCCCGAGGGCGGCTTTTCCTTATTGATGTGCATCACAGCGGTTTGCTGTACATTTCCTCGACCGCGCCCAGGGCGGGACGCCTCCTTCCACTCGGCTCAAAGCCGAACGATTTATAGAATTGAATCGCCCGTGTATTGTTCTCGAACACCCAGAGCACGAGCTTTTCATATCCTGCTTTTTTGACATCTGCAAGCACACGTTCCATCATTGCTCGACCGTATCCCTTGCGCCAGTTTTCCTGAAGGGAATGAAGGCAGATCAACTCAGCATAGCCCGCCATGTTTGCGTCCCGCGCAACGCTCCACCAAGCGATGCAGTGCGGCTTGCCATCCAATTCCATAAGGTAACCGTTCCCGAACCCTTCATCCAAAATCCGACGATAGATTGCGGCAGTCGATTCCAGCGCGGTACATTCTGCAAGGATATCTGCGGGAACGATCTCCCGGAATGCTGCCTTCCAGCTTTCCGTCTGCACATAGGCAAGACTATCTTCGTCGCCAGGCCGCACATTTCTGATTTGCTCCATCGTTATCCCCCTAAAAACGTAATCTGCTTTTAACTTTTGACCCAGTATAGCAGGAACGTGGATGGTGTGCAAGCATTTGAATAAAAAGGAGCACTGCTGAATCAGTGCTCCCATAAATCCATCGCCATGTACTTTTTCGTTTCTTTGAAAGAGAGCTTTTCGTAAAGACGTAGGGCAGTTTCATTGCGTGATAGAACCTTGAGCTCGACGCGGCAAGCCCCGCTTTCTGCGGCAAAGGCTTTGAATGCAGAAATGAGCTGTGCGGCACAGCCTTTCCGGCGGTATGCCTCCTCAACATACAGTGCATCGAGGATCGCAATCGGCTTTGCAAACATACCTGGAATTTCGTAGAGAAAGCCATACAGGAAAGCGACGATCTCTCCTCCGTCCTCAATCAGCAGAAGCTTATGGCCCTCCAGACCGATGCGGTCGCGGTAATTATCGGTGACAACATACGAGCCGTTCAAATTGGAGTCATACTGTACCTCATCATGGATAAGCCTTGTCAAAAGCGTATCCAAGCAGGCTGCGTCTGCGGTCGTAGCATCTCGAAGCTTCATTCCTGCGCTCTCCCCTTCCGTCCGTTTTCCCTATGAAACTGCTTCATCTTCTCGTTGAGTTTATTGTAGATATGCTCGCGAAACCATTTTTCGCTGCTGGCCTCCACCGCGCCCTCGGGCGTGAACCATTTCACGCCGCTGTTCTCGTCGGGCTTGACAGTGAGATTATCTGTGTCATCCGCAATGAGAAGGTATGTTACATTCAGATGCAGGTGCGAGGAGACGTACTTCCCGCGCTTGACATGACCGTCGACGGTCAGCACCTCAAGCGAGAAAATGTCCTCGCTTGCCGGACGGACGTTTTTCACGCCGCTCTCCTCGCGGACCTCCTTGAGCGCGACGGCGAGCAGGTTCTCTTCCCCATCGGCGTGCCCGCCGAGCCACGACCACGAATCGTAGATGTTGTGATACGCCATCAGCACACGGTCGAAGCGCTCGTTGACCACCCAGGCCGACGCCGTCATGTGGCAGAGTGCATTGTCGCGCGTAAACACATCCTCAAACGCGCGCAGGCAGTCGAGGATCAAACCCTTGTCCCGCTCCTCCTGCTCATTGCACGGCCGGTAATTCTCAATTTGCGTCAAAATATCCATCGTTACCCTCAATATATTTTCGCGCCCGCAGGCGCAAATAATCTTAATCGTTTTCCGCCGCGACATGCGCGTGGCGGAAAACACTTCTCAGCCCGCAAACGTGCGCGCCTACGGCGCGTGCGCTGCCGCGGGCTGCAATCTTACTCAAAAAAGCGGCCCTTGGGCCGCTTTTTTGAAATAATCATAACCAGCTGCAATCGCTTTCCTTCTTCGGCGTGCGGCTCATCAGAACGCCGATGAGCGGTGCGGCGCTCTTGCCCTCGTAGAGGACCTCGTACACTGCCGTCGAGATTGGCATCTCTACGCCATAGCGTTGCGCGAGCTCATGCGCGCTGCGGGCAGCATAATAGCCCTCGACGACCGCGCCGACCTCATCCATGGCCTCCTGTGCGCTCTTGCCCTGGCCGATGAGAATGCCCGCGCGATGGTTGCGTGAGTGCATCGACGTACACGTGACGATGAGATCGCCCATGCCGGCAAGACCGGCGAGCGTCTCCTTGCGCCCGCCCATGCACTCGGCCAGGCGCGAGATCTCACTCAGCGCGCGGGTGATGAGCAGCGCACGGGTGTTGTCGCCCATGCCGCAGCCGTCGCTGATGCCGCAGCACAGTGCCGCGACGTTCTTGAGCGCGCCCGCAAGCTCCACGCCGACGACGTCGTCGTGCGTGTAGACGCGGAAGACCTCGTTCATGAACGCGCGCTGCACGGCCTCGGCGCTCGCCTGATTGGCGGACGCCGCCACACAGCCCGTCGGCAGACGGCGCGCGACCTCCTCGGCGTGCGAGGGGCCGGAGAGCACTGCGATACGATAGCCCTCGCCGCATTCCTGTGCGATGATCTCGCTCATGCGCAGGTGCGTTCCGCGCTCAATGCCCTTCGTGAGCGAGACGAGCAGCGTGCCTTTTTTCAGGTGCGGCGCAGCCTCATGCGCAACGGAGCGCAGCGCGAACGACGGCGACGCGAAGACGGCCATCTCCGCATTTTGGAGCACCGCTAAGTCGCTCGTGACGGCGATGCGCTCGGGAATGCGCACGCCTTTGAGTAAAGGATTTTCCCTTGTCTTATCCAGCAATTCCGCCTTTTTCGGGTCGTGCGACCAGAGCGCGACGGTATGGCCGTTGTCCGATAACAGCATCGCGGCGGCGGTGCCCCAGCCGCCCGAGCCAAGCACTACAATGTTCATTCGTCCTCCCCCGGCTTGGGCGCGTTCACATGGAAATGGAACTTGCTCTCCGTACCGCTTAAGAGTCTTTTGATGTTGCTGCGGTGCGCCCACAGCACAAGAAGCGAAATGCACGTGCCGAGCACTGTGCAGGCCGTGTTATGGAACACGAAATACGTGGTAAACGGCAGGCTGACCGCCGCGGCGACCGAGCCGAGCGACACATAGCGCGTCGTGAGCCACAGCACGACGAACGCGCCCCAGCCGACAAGCGCGATGCGCCAGTCGAGAAGCAGCAGCAGCGTGCCGCTGCACAAAATGCCCTTGCCGCCCTTGAAGCCGTAAAACACCGGAAACATATGGCCGATGACGCAGAACAGCGCACCGAAATACTTGCCCGCGGCGCCCCAGCCGAGAAGATAGCCCAGAAAATAATTGCCCAGCAGCACCGCGCCGACGGCCTTGAGCATGTCGAACGCGATGACCATGGGCGCACACTTTGCGCCGTAATTGCGGTAGAAATTTGTCAGGCCCGCGTTGCCGCTGCCGTGGCGGCGCACGTCGTCATGGTAGAAAATGTGCGACGTTGCGATCGCGCCGTTGATGCAGCCCAAAAGATACGACAGCACCGCAACGGCGACCGGTGCGCCATACAGCACTACTGCTGCGAACGTAGTGACCTCATCAGGATAAATTCCCATCAGTCTTCCTTATCCCCCTTCTCGCGAATGGACATGATGACCGGCGTACCCTCGAGTCCGAAGACGTTGCGGATGCAGTTTTCAAGGTAGCGCTGGTAGGAGAAATGGAAGAGCTTGCGCTCGTTGCAGAACACGACAAAGTGCGGCGGGCAGACGCCGACCTGCGTCATGTAATAGATCTTCAGTCTGCGGCCACGGTCCGTCGGCGGCTGCACGCGCGTCTGCGCGTCGGCCAGAATGTTGTTGAGCATGCCGGTCGAAATGCGCATGCAGGACTGGTTGTGCACGTAGTTGATCATCTCAAAAAGGCGCGGCACGCGCTGGCCCGTCGCCGCCGAGATGAAGAGGATCGGCGCATAGGTCATGTAGGAGAGGTCACGGCGGATGTCGTCGCGCATCTTGTCCATGGTCTTGCCATCCTTTTCGACCAGGTCCCACTTATTCACGACGATGATGCAGGCCTTGCCTGCCTCGTGCGCGAGGCCCGCGACCTTCGTATCCTGCTCGGTCACGCCCTCCTGCGCGTCGATCATGATGAGGCACACGTCCGCGCGGTCGATGGCCATCGTGGCGCGCAGCACGCTGTAGCGCTCGATCACGTCGTCGACCTTCGACTTTTTGCGCATGCCGGCGGTGTCGATGAAGACATACTTGCCCTGCTCGTTTTCAAAGTACGAGTCGATGGCGTCGCGCGTCGTACCCGCAACGTTGCTGACGATCATGCGCTCGGTGCCGAGAATGCGGTTCGTCAGCGACGATTTGCCGACGTTGGGTTTTCCGATGATGGCGACCTTGATGACGTCCTCATCCTCTTCCTCGTCGTCCTCCGGCGGGAAATACTGTAAGCACGCGTCGAGCAGGTCGCCCGTGCCGTGGCCGTGCACGGCGGAAACGGCGATGGGATCGCCGAGGCCTAAATTGTAGAACTCATAAAAATCGGGGTCGACCCGTCCGGTCGAGTCCATCTTGTTGACCGCCAGCACGATGGGCTTGCGGGATCGCAGCAGCATATTCGCGACCTCCTGATCGGAAGCCGTCAGGCCGGTCTTCACATCCGTCAGGAAAATGATGACGTCCGCGTGCTGAATGGCGATCTCCGCCTGCTCGCGCATGAACGACAAGATCTGATCGTCCGTGCGCGGTTCGATACCGCCGGTGTCCACCAGACGGAATTTGCGGCCGCACCACTCGCTCTCGCCGTAGATGCGGTCGCGCGTGACGCCCGGCGTATCCTCGACGATGGAGAGCCGCTGGCCGATGAGCTTATTAAACAGCATGGACTTGCCGACGTTCGGCCGTCCAACGATCGCAACCAAAGGTTTCATCTCTCTGCCTCCTTTATTCCAAAGCGGCGCGCGATCGCACCGCTCTTTATCGCAAAGCAAAATATTACAAATACAGTATAACCGAATTTTCGAGGTTACGCAAGGCTAACCTTCTCTTGCAGCATAAGAAAAAGCTGAGTGGAACTCCACTCAGCTTTTCTTAACGATTTTCGTTCCGAATCAATTATTCGGCTGCGACCTTGGACTCGATGACCTTGACCTGACGGCCGTTGTAGGTACCGCATTCCGGGCACATTCTGTGAGGCTGGTGCAGAGCGCCGCACTTCGGGCACGCAACGAGCGCGGGAGCGGTGAGCTTCCAGTGAGAAGAACGTCTCTTATCACGTCTCTGACGGGATACTTTCCCCTTGGGGACTGCCATGTTGACACCTCCTTAAAGTTAAGCTGAATGAACAGCGAATTTATTGTTCCAAAAGCTTTGCGAGGGCTGCTAACCTGGGGTCGACTTCCTTTTTGCAGCGGCACTTCTCATAGTTGAGGTTGACGCCGCAGCCGGAACACAAGCCCCTGCAATCCTCGCGGCAAAGGGTCTTGCTTGGCATATTGAGGATGAACGTCTCCCGCGCCAGCTCGCTGAGATCAACGGTTCCGTTGTCCAGCAGCAGGATATCGTCGTTGTCGTCTTCCTCCAGCTCCTCAGCGAGCAGACACTCGAACGGGACCTTGTACGGAAGATCAAACGGCGCTCCGCAGCGATCGCACACGGCGGAAAGCGTTGTAGTCAGGTCAAACTGCAACCGCAGCATCCCAGCAATGTTCTCTGCCTGCCCTACCACTGAGACCGGCCGAACCGCGGGACACACGCCGCCGAAGTCCACATCAGAAAAGTCCTCTGTAAAGTCAAAGGGAATTCTGCCTCCGGGGGTGTTAATGATACGTTTTACATCTAAAACCATGCTACACCTCGCAATGACACGAGTGATATTATAGAGGACGTTTTCTCGATTGTCAAATACTTTTTTCACGGTTGCGGCAAAAATTTTGACAGGATTTCTTTACTTTTTTTGCCCGCTATCGTACAATAGCAGAAAATCGCGCGCTGCGCAAGCGGAGGTGCCGCCCATGCGGGAGTTTCACATCGGAAAAAATGACGAAAATCAGCGGCTTGACCGCTTTCTCGGCAAGGCCATCCCCCTGCTCCCCGCGTCGCTCGCGCAGAAGTACATCCGCCTAAAGCGCATCAAGGTCAACGGCGCGCGCGCCCAGCGCGACCAGAAGCTCGTCGCGGGTGATATTTTACAGTGCTACATCAACGATGAGTTTTTCGAGTCGCCGAGCGAGGAAAACGTCTACCTCACGATCACGACGCCGCGGCTCAAGATCGTCTACGAGGACGAGAACATCATACTGCTCGACAAGCCCGCGGGAATGCTTGCCCACGCCGACGAGCACGAGAAAGTCAATACGCTCGTCAACCACATGCTCGCCTACCTCTATCAAAAGCGCGAGTGGCGGCCACGCGAGGAGAACGCCTTCACCCCCGCCCTCTGCAACCGCATCGACCGCAACACTGGCGGCATCGTCATCGCGGCGAAAAACGCTGAAGCGCTGCGCATCCTGAACGACAAGATTCGCGACCGCGAGATCGCCAAATACTATTTATGTATCGCCCTCGGCCGCGTCGAGCCGCCGAAGGGCCGCATCGAGTGCTTTCTGCGCAAGGACGAGAAGAGCAACACCGTCCGCGTTTACCACCGCCCCGTGCCGGACGGCCGCAGCGCGATCACCTTATACCAAACGCTCCAGACGCGCGGCGAGCTGTCGCTTCTGGAGGTCGAGCTGGCCGCAATCCTGAAATGCCGGGCCGCACGCATCAGATCCGCGCGAGCATGGCCGACCTCGGCCATCCCCTGCTCGGCGACGGCAAATACGGCGTCGGCAGCGTGAACCGCAAATACGGCGAAACGCATCAGGCGCTCTACTCCTACCGCCTGTGTTTCGACTTCCCCACCGATGCGGGCATTCTCGAATATCTGCGCGGGCAGGAATTTCAGGTGGACGAAGTGCCATTCCAAAAGAAATATTTTAGTTAAATCCTACAAGCGGAGGGCCATAACATGGCTCTCCGCTTTCTCATTTTGCAAAAGTTCAAAATATTGAACTTTTTGTTAAATATACTCTTGCAATTTTGCGCGCTGTGTGTATAATGATTTCGGTTTAGCAAAAACTGACCAAAAGTTTAGTATATCAAACGAGGAGGCATGTGCATGGACATCGGCAATAAGATCAAGCAGCTGCGAACGCGACAGGGACTAACTCTGGAGGAGCTTGCCAGCCGAAGCGAGCTCACGAAGGGGTTCTTGTCCCAGTTAGAGCGCGACCTCACCTCCCCCTCGATCGACTCGCTCAGCGATATCCTCGAGGCCCTCGGCACCAACCTCTCGGAATTCTTCCAGGAGGATAAAAACGACCAGTTTGTCTTCCGCTCCGAAGACTTTTTCGTCGACGAGCGCGAGAACTGCACCGTCAACTGGATCGTTCCCAACACGCAGAAGAACCAGATGGAGCCCATTTTATTGGAACTTCCCGCCGGCGGCGAATCGTTCGAGGTCGAGCCGCACAACGGCGAGGAGTTCGGCTACGTGCTTGAAGGCAGCGTCATTTTAGAGTGCGATGGCGAACGCAGCGTCGTGCGCCGCGGCGAAACGTTCTATCTCCACGGCAGAACATTCCACTACCTCAAAAATGAACGCAAGACCACCGCGCGCATCCTCTGGGTCTGCACGCCCCCGCTTTTCTAATTACTACATCATGATTTAAGTGAGGATATCGGAACATGGCTGAAGAAAAGAAAAAGATCATTCAATTCAAGAACATCGTCAAGAGCTTTGAGGACGGACAGGTCGTTCTCAAGGGCGTCTCTCTTGACATTTACGAAAATGAGTTCGTCACGCTGCTCGGCCCCTCTGGCTGCGGCAAGACGACACTGCTGCGCATCCTCGGCGGCTTTTTGCAGCCGAGCGAGGGCAAGGTGCTCTTCGACGGTGAGGACATTGTCAGCGTCCCGCCCTACAAGCGCGAGATCAACACCGTCTTCCAGAAGTATGCCCTCTTCCCCCACATGGACGTGTACGACAACATCGCCTTTGGCTTAACGCTCAAAAAGGAGCCGAAGGACGTCATCGAGCAGAAGGTCATGCGTATGCTGCGCCTTGTTAGCCTTGAGGACTATGCCCACCGCAACGTGACCGAGCTCTCCGGCGGCCAGCAGCAGCGCATCGCCATCGCCCGCGCGCTCGTTAACGAGCCAAGCGTGCTGCTGCTCGACGAGCCGCTCGGCGCGCTCGACTTAAAGCTCCGCAAGGAGATGCAGCAGGAGCTCAAATACATCCAGCAGGAGGTCGGCATCACGTTCATCTTCGTCACGCACGATCAGGAAGAGGCGCTGACGATGTCCGATAAGATCGTCGTCATGAATGCGGGTGAAATTCAGCAGATCGGTACGCCGACCGAAATCTACCGCACCCCCGTCAACGAATTCGTCGCCAAGTTCATCGGCGAGACGAACATCATCGACGGCGTCATGCTTGAGGACGACCTCGTCATGTTCGAGGACAAGAAGTACGCCTGCCGTGCCCGCGGCTACAATAAGAACGAAAAGGTCGACGTCGTCATCCGCCCCGAGCACCTCGACATTGTCCCGCGTGCCGAGGGTATGCTCAAGGGCACGGTCAAGTCTCAGCTTTTCAAGGGCATGCACTATGAAACCGTGGTCGAAACGCGCGTCGGTACGTCCATCACCGTGAAGATGCAGGTCTCGCAGGACCGCCCTGTCTACAACGAGGAAAAGGGCGAGAAGATCAGTGCGAACGCCTTCCTTCTGGACGTGGAGGACGTCGAAGAGCTCGACGACGCCAAGGTCGTCGCCCTCGCCTCTGCCGAGGCGTGGGACGCCGAGACCGAGGAGCCCATCTCCATCAAGACCGTCGAATACGACATCAAGCCCGAGACCGGCAACTACACCGTGACCTTTGCCACCGCGAACGATACGTCTATCACCGTCAAGGTGCTCGTCGTAGCGCAGAACCGCGTCGAGAGCAAGGTCTATCAGGAAGAAATTTACGCGATGAACTTCTTCAAAAAGGTCGAGGACATTCAGGAGAGCATCGCGCTCGACACCGACCTTGAGACCTGGGCCAGCGCGTCGGCGTGGTCCCTCGAAGACGGCGAGCAGGTCGAGATCACGGACGTCAAGTACGACTTCGACCCTGAGACCATCACCCCGGGCGTTTACGATGTGACCTTCTCCACCGAGGGTTATGAGTACAAGGTCTCCACCACCCACGCCTTTGAAGAGGGCGAGCAGGTCGGCCTTGTCTTCCGTCCCGAGGACATCCACGTGATGAAGAAGGAGGGCCAGTGGTGAAGCGCTTTCGTTCCATGACTTACCCGTATATCGCGTGGATCATCGCGATCATCGTGGTGCCGATGCTTCTGATCGTGCTCTATGCCTTCACGACCTCCGGCAACTCGGTGCTGACATTCCAGTTCACCTTTGAGAACTTTGCCCGCTTCGTCACGGACAAGGTCTTTATGGATGTGTTGCTGCGCTCGCTCTATATCGCGCTCATCACAACGCTCATCTGCGTTGCGCTCGGCTACCCCATCGCCTACGTCATCGCGCAGCGCGGCGGCCGCAGCAACACGATCTTAATCCTGCTCATCACCATGCCGACCTGGGTCAACATGCTGGTGCGCACCTATGCTTGGATGGGCATTTTGCAGGACGAGGGCATCTTCAACACGATCCTTTCGTGGTTCGGCATCGGCCCCGTGTCGATGATCCACACGAGCTTTGCCGTCATCCTCGGCATGGTCTATAACTTCATACCCTTTATGATTTTGCAAATTCACACCTCCCTTGCCAAGATGGACAAGAGCCTTTTGGAAGCCGCCAACGACCTCGGTGCAACGCCGGTGCAGGCATTCCTGCGCGTGACGCTGCCGCTCTCGCTTCCCGGCGTGATCTCCGGCATCACGCTCGTGTTCCTGCCCGCGGTGTCGAGCTTCTTCATTCCGAAGCTTCTCGGCGGCGGACAGTACGTCCTCGTCGGCAACATCATTGAAACGCAGTTCCTCACCACTGGCGACTGGAACTTCGGCTCGGCCATCTCGCTCATCATGGCGGTCATCATCATGATCTCGATGTGGCTGACGCGCAAGGCGGACGTTCAGGTCGCCTCGCAGGGAAAGGAGTGAGAAGCGCATGAAAAAGAAAACCTCTGTCGGCTCGAAGATCATCCTGACGCTCACGATGCTCTTCTTCTACCTCCCCATCCTCTATATCATCGTCTTTTCGTTCAACGATTCCCGCTCACTGACGAAGTTCAGCGGCTTCTCGCTGCGCTGGTATGAAAAGATGTTCGCAGACTCGACGATGATGGAGGCTGTGCTCTACACGGTCATCATCGCCGTCATCGCGACGGTCGTCGCGACAGTCGTCGGCACGATCACGGCCATCGGCCTTTCTAAATCCCGCAAGGTTGTGCAGAAGATGGTCGAGCGCATCAACGACCTGCCCGTGATGAACCCCGATATCGTCACGGCCATCTCACTTCTGATGTTTTTCAGCGTCCTCACGGTCAAAAAAGGCTTCGGCACGCTGCTCATCGCGCATATCATGTTCTGTATCCCCTACGTGATGCTCTCCGTTACGCCGAAGCTCCGCTCGCTCGACCCTAACCTGATCGACGCAGCGATGGACCTTGGCGCAACGCCGTTCCAGGCGCTCGTGAAAGTCATTGTGCCGCAGATCAAGCCGGGTATCGTCTCCGGCGCGCTCATTGCGTTCACGATGAGCTTTGACGACTTCGTCATCTCGTACTTCACGACGGGCAACGGCGTCAACAACATTTCGATTTTGGTCTACACGATGTCCAAGCGCGTGAACCCGTCCATCAACGCCCTTTCTACCATTGTGATTCTTCTCATTACGCTGGTGCTCGGCGTCGTGAACATCGTGCCGATCGTGCGCGAAAAGCGCGAAAAGGACGGCAAAGCATCCCGCGCCGTGAGCCGCAAGGCCATGGCGGCTGTTGCCGCCGTGCTGGTGCTGGCCGTTGTCGGCGGCACCGTGGGCGCGAGCCTTTCCCAGCAGCACAAGAGCGCCGCGGCTGTCGAGAAGTACGGCAGCAACGTTTTGAAGCTCTATCTCCCCGGCGAGTACCTCGGCGAGAACGTCATCTCCGACTTTGAAAAGCAGTACGGCGTGCGCGTCATCGTCGAGAACTTCGACTCCAACGAGATGATGTACACCAAGCTCATGGCCGGCGACCGCTACGATGTCATCATTCCGTCCGACTACATGATCGAACGCCTGATGAACGAGGACTTCCTCCAGCCGCTTGACAAGAGCATGATCCCCAACATGGAGAACATGTCTGATGCCGTGCTCGGCATGAGCTACGACCCGGACAACACGTACTCCATCCCCTACTTCTGGGGCAGCGTCGGTCTCGTCTACAACCACGAGAACGTCGACCCTGCCGTCATCGAGAGCGAGGGCTGGGAGGTCCTGCGCAACACCGACTACGCCGGCCACATCTACATCTACGACTCTGAGCGCGATTCCTTTATGATGGCGTTCAAGGCGCTGGGCTACTCGATGAACACCGAGGACCCCGACGAGATCAACGACGCCTATGAGTGGCTCCTGCAGATGAACAACACCATGTCCCCCGTCTACGTGACCGACGAGGTCATCGACGGTATGATGAACGGCTACAAGGACATCGCCGTTGTCTACTCCGGCGACGCGGCCGTGGTGCTTGATGAAAACGAAGACATGAGCTTCTATATGCCCTCCCAGGGCACGAACATCTGGTGCGATGCCATGGTCATTCCCCAAAATGCCGAGAATCCCAAGCTCGCCCACGAGTTCATCAACTACATGCTCACCTATGAAGCCGCGTTTGACAACACCGAAACGGTAGGTTATACTTCTCCCAACGCGGAAGTGTTTGAAGAGATGACCTCGTCTGAGGATCTCTACGCGGACAATGCCGCCTACCTTCCCCGCAGCGGCTACGACAAGGACGAGATGTTCCACGACAACCAGACCCTCATGCGCGAGCTGAGCAAGCTCTGGATCAAGGTCAAAGCTGCCAAGTAATATTGTAAAGGAGTTTTTTAAGATGAAAATCGGAGATACTTTTACCGTCAAGAAAGTTGTTACGGAAGACATGACCGCTGCCGCGCTCGGCAGCGGCGGTCTGCCGGTGTTTGGCACGCCGTATCTCGTCGCGATGGTCGAAAACGCCGCCTTCACCTATCTCCAGCAGGAGCTGCCCGAGGGTAAGAGCACCGTCGGCACCAAGGTCGAGGTCTCCCATGTCTCCCCCTCGCCCGTCGGCATGGAGATCACCGTCACCGTCGAGGTCACGGATATTTCCGCAAACGGCAAGATGATCGACTTCAAGGCCACCGCGAACGACACCGCCGGCCTCATCGGCGAGGGCACGCACCAGCGCGCCGTTATCACCGTGGACCGTTTCATGGACAAGTGCCAGGCCAAGCTCGGCTGATTTTGTAAGGAGGAACCCTGATGCATTATTCGGGAGCCGTTTACCGTCCCCCCAGCGAGGCGCGCAGCCTCATCGTGCAGTGCACGCTCGGGTGCAGCCACAACAAATGTGCGTTCTGCACGATGTACAAGGACAAAAAGTTCTCCATCAACCCCATTGAGCAGGTGCTCTCCGACCTCGACGAGGCACGCGCCTACGGGCGCTACATCGAGAAGATCTTTTTGGCCGACGGCGACGCGCTGATCCTGCCGATGGACTATCTTCTGACCGTTCTCGACTATATCCGCGACCACTTCCCCACCTGCAAGCGCGTGGCGGCTTACGCAACGACCAAGGCCATCATGCGCAAGACGGACGACGAGCTGCGTACGCTGCGCGAGCACGGCCTCGGCATCGTGTATATCGGCCTTGAGAGCGGCAACGAAGAGCTTCTCAAAAAGTTCTGCAAGGGCGTTACTGCCGAGGAGATCGTCTTAAACGCCATCCGCTGCAAGCAGGCGGGCATCGCCACCTCCGTCACGGCCATCAACGGCATGGCGGGGGCGAACGGCGACTGGCAGGCCCACGCCATCGACACGGCGAAGGCCGTGTCGCGCATGAAGCCCGACTATATCGCGTTTCTGACGCTTCGCGTCTACTCGGGCACGCCGCTGCACGACTGGATCGAGCGCGGCGAGTTCCAGATGATGAACCCCACCGAGCTGATGACGGAAACGCGCCTTTTCTTAGAGCATATTGACTCGGAGGGCAGCGTCTTCCGCTCGAACCACGCCTCGAACTACCTCCCCCTCGGCGGCACGCTCAACCGCGACCGCGAGGCGCTGATCCACACGATCGACGAAGCGCTCGACGGCAAAGTCCGTCTGCGCCGCGCGGTGGAACTTGGCCTATAAGGAAAGAAATAAGACCTGCCTTTCGGCAGGTTTTATTTTTGCGTTTTGCCCTAAAGGGTAAAGGGGTTCCCCGTACCGTGCGGGGTGTGAAAAAAGGGGGATATTCTCTCACGTGAGAGAATATCCCCCTTGGACCCCCAAGAGAAC
>OGMO01001397.1_pt1 | contig 14702 bp, 14 predicted proteins | sample 1573241 | NCBI WGS metagenome assembly OGMO01 (sample SAMEA2581896, study PRJEB24529) | metagenome | biome: Human gut stool | place: China | collected 2011 | reverse complement strand
ACGACACCGATCAGGACCGCCTGCTCGAGCAGCACGACCTGCACCCGCAGACCTGCTTTACGACGCGAGACGGCTTTACGACCTACAACATGGTCGAGGTGGGGCTCGGCGTCAGCTTCAACCAGCGGCTCATCTCGCGCAAGTGGAGCGGCACGGTGGCGGAGGTCCCGTTCGCCCCGCCGCAGTTCGTGACGCTCGGCATCTCGGTCCCGTCGCTCAAAGAGGCCTCGCCCGCAGCGAAAAAGTTCATTGCCTGCGCCATCGAGACCGTCACGGGTGGGAAGAAAAGCCTTTGATAAGGAAAACGCTTCGCAGAACTTCTGCGAAGCGTTTTTTACCCAAAAACCGTTTATTTGAGCTCGGCGGTGAAGGTGATCTTCCCGTCGTCCACGATGGCGCGGATGGAGCCGTGGTGTCCCTCGGCGATCGAGCGCGCGATCGAAAGGCCGATGCCGAAGCCACTGCCCGACGAGCGCGACGGGTCGGCACGGTAGAAGCGGTCGAAGAGCTTCTGCGCGTTTTCCGGTGTGACATCCTCGCAGGCGTTCGACGAGCGGAGGACGACGCCGCGCTTCGCCTTTTCGAGCGAGAATTCGATGGGCGAATCCGGCAGCGCGTATTTGACCGCGTTGTCGAGCAGGATCGAGACGAGCTGGCGCACGGCGTACTCGTCGCCGCGGTAGGTGAGGCCGTCCGTGATCGAAAGGTGCAGCTCGTGCCCCTTCGACGCGGCAAAGTCGGTGAACGATTCCGCCGTTTCGCGCACGGCGTCGCTCACGGGAAAGTCCTCCATCTTGAGCGGCGAATCCTCCTCGTCCATGCGCGAGAGCGTGACGAGCGAGTTGACGAGCGAGGTGAGCTTTTCCGTCTGCGCCATGGCCTTGTCGATCCACTTCTGCTTGCCGGTCTCCATTTCGAGCACCTTGAGGCTCGTGGCAATGACAGTGATGGGCGTTTTCAGTTCGTGGCTCGCGTCGGTGATGAATTGCTTCTGCTGCTGCGCGCTGCGCACCACGGGGTCGATAGCCCGGCGCGAGAGCAGCACGACAAGTAAAAAGACGAGCAGGATGCACGCCGCATCCGCGAGCAGCGACCACATGAACACCACGCGCATCGCGCGCAGCTCATGGTAGCAGTCGAGGAAGATGGCGATGTTCTCGCCGTCGTCCGTCTGCGCGACGAAAAAGCGGTAGCTGCCGCAGTAGCCATACCCTGCGCCGTGCACAAGCGCGGCGGAGAGGTAGGTTTGCGTGTCATCCGTCGTGACGGAGGCGATGTTGTCAAGATTTTCCTGTGTCAGCGTGCCGTCGGAGGTGTAGCGCAGGACGAAAAAACGCGTGGAAAACGGTGTTTCCGCGGTAAACGGTCCCTCGCGCCGCGCGACCTTGTCATCGGGCGGGGCCTGCACATCCTGCGCATCCGGCGGAGCGATGTCGCTCAGGCTGCCGTCATTTTCCGGCGGCGTGGGTGCATCGGCACTGTCCGAGCCGCTCGGCGGCAGGAAACGGGAGTGGGGGATGGTGCCCGCGTTCTCGTAGATGAGCGTCAGCGTTTGCTTCAGGTCGGAATCGGTCGAAACATAGTTTGCAACGTTCAGAATGACCGTCAGCAGCAGCATCACCGCCGTGACGGAGAGCATCGCGATACTGATGAAGCGGTTTCGCAGGCGCTTGATCATACGCTCTCCTCCAGCGCGTAGCCGAGGCCTCGGTTGGCTTGCAGCGTGACGTGCGAGCCGATGGACTTGAGCTTTTTGCGAAGATTCGAGATGTTCACCCATACGACGTTGATCTCCGCCTCATTATCCCAGCCCCACACGCGCTCCATGATGCGCTCGGCGGAAAAGACCTGCCGCGGCGAGCGCATGAAAAGCTCCATGATCTGAAACTCGCGCCCGCTCAGGCGGATGGACTCGCTGCCGCAGCTCAAATTGCCGCTGTCGGGGTCGAGCGTCAGATCGCCGTAGGCGAGCACCGTCGGCTGGTAGGCCTCGCTGCGGCGCAGGATGGCGCGCACACGACTCAAGAGCTCGTCGGGGTCGAAGGGCTTGGGAAGATAGTCGTCCGCGCCGGCGTTGAAGCCCGTGATGCGGTCACTCTTCTGGCCCTTGGCCGTGAGCATCATGATGGGCGTTTTCACGCCCTCCTGCCGCAGCTTTTCGAGCACTTGAATACCGTCCATCTTGGGCATCATCACGTCTAAAATGACGGCGTCGTACGCGCCCGACGAGGCATATTCATAGGCGTCGAAGCCGTTGTGCACAGCGTCGACGGAGAAGTGATTTTTTTCAAAAAAGACCGTCAGCGCCTCGGCAAGGTCCACTTCATCTTCTGCGATCAGCAGCCGCATAAAAGGTCCCCCCCTGATTTCTGGTGATACGTGTAGTATAAAGAGCGCGCGGGCAAAAATCAAGATGCCTCAGAGCGCGTCTTTCGTCGCCTCGCGCCCGCAGATGATGTTCAAGTTGCCGTTGCGGCAGCGCAGTTCGTCTAAAAACGCCTTGGGCGCGTTGCCGTCAGGCAGCGTGACGCGGTAGGTGAGCTCGTAGAGCGTGCCCATGTTGCTCGTTTTCACGCGCTCGAGCACGCAGGACTTGGTGTACTTTTCAAAGAGATTATCGAAAAGACCGTCGTAGTCGAGGCTTTCGGGGATCGTGATCTTGAGCACGCGCTCGTGCTCGTCCGCACCGCCGAAATTGACGGCTGTGAGCAGCAGCATCATCGCCGCGACGATGACAAACGCCATGACGGCGAGTCCCACATAGCCCATGCCCGTCGCAAGGCCGATGGCCATCGCAAGGAACAGCGCGCCGATCTCTTTCGCCGTGCCCGGTGCGGAGCGGAAGCGCACGAGGCTGAACGCGCCCGCCACCGCGACGCCCGCACCGAGGTTGCCGTTCACCAGCATGATGACAAGCTGCACCACGGCGGGTAAGATCGCGAGCGTGACGGCGAAGCTCTGCGTCGTACGCGAGCGGTACATGGAAACGAGCGCCGTGCCGACGCCAAGCAGCAGCGACACCGCCGTACAGATGAGAAACGAGACGAGCGTCAATTCGCTTCCTAAGATCGAGTTAAGCACAGAAGGTATCCTCCTTTAAGTCGGTTGTGTGGACGCCTGCGGACAACTCGTCACGGTAGCAGGCGCCGTATTTGGAAAACGACGTGGGGAACGCCTGGGCGTCGGAGAGCAGGTGACTAAGCCACAGCGGGCACGCGCCGGGAATCTTGACTTCCATCAGCACGTCGCCGCAGGGCAGCGCGATCGGCGCGCCGTGGTCGCCGAGGCGAAGGTCGACGCCCGTGTCGCGCCACCTTAAATTGGTGTCGAACGTGATGCGGAGCTGCGGATCGTCGATGCCGGCAAAGGCAAGCCGGTCGTAGCCGATGAAGACCTTGGGCACGGTCTGATAAAACGACTGAAAATAGCCGATCTCGCGTCCAATCTGGCCAAAGTTTTCACTCGGCAGCTCACCGGAGAGAAACGGCTCCACGTTCTGGATGCCCGTTGTGATGCGGCGCTTATAGACGACGCCGTCGAACTTCTTCTTGAGCTCGACGAAGACATTGCCGTCCTCCTGCGGCACGCCGTAGCTGCGCACGCGCAGCTTTTCCTTATAGACGGGCTTTTCGAGCGACGCGCGGATCAGGCGGTAGTCGTCGGTATCATAATAAATGTTGCAGATGGTGTACTCGCCGTACGCGTCCTTTTTCATATAGGGCGTCATCCGCTCCAGTAAAAAGCGCTGCTGGGAAAGGGTCAGGCAGTATTTCTTTTCATATCGTTCAAAACAGCATTGAATCGCCATGGTGTCGAACCTCCTTTGTGAGCCCCAGTATGAACGCGCAGCCTAAAAGTAACCTAAAGGTAAAATCTTTGTTTTCTTTAGGTAACCTTTAGGCAAAGCGGGTATGCTGTCGCCAGGCTCAAAGGAACGGGCGCACGGTGCGAAAAAAGCTCGCGCCCGCCCTGAGAGGACCATGTAAGATTATTGATCGAGGAGATATTATGATGAAAAAACTACTGCCTTTCCTGTGCGCGTCGGCGCTGGCGCTGTCACTCACGGCCTGCGCCGGTACGATAAATAATAGTACGGCGGACGCGGCAAGCGATGTGACCTTTACCTTTACCGACAGCGGCGTGACCGCCGCGGGCGAGACTAACACGGGCTACGAGATCGACGGCACGGCGCTCACCATCACAGACAGCGGTACCTACACCGTCTCGGGCAGCTGCGCGGACGGCTCCATCAAGGTGAAAAAGGGTACGACCGGCGTGACGCTGGTGCTGAGCGACCTGACCCTCACGAGTGAGGACACCGCCGCCATCACCTGCGGCAAGTCGAGCGAGGTGACCATCCTTGTTTCCGACGGTACGGAAAATTCCCTGAGCGACACCGAGCAGAACAACGATGACAACTACCCCGAAAACGAAAATGCCGAAAACGCCGTCATCAAGTGCAAGGACGGCTCGACCGTCACCCTCTGCGGCGATGGCGAGCTCGCCGTCACGGCCAACGGCAAAAACGGTATCAAATCCGGCGCGACGACGGACGAGGACGGCGAAGCGTCGCTGACGATCCGCGATTTGACGCTGAATATCGACGCGCCCGTCAACGACGCGATCAACGCAGAGCAGCTCTTGAATGTAGAGAGCGGCACGCTGACCATCGACGCCGCGGACGACGCTATCCACTGCGATTTGGTGCTGAACATCGGTGCGGACGGCACGGACGGCCCTACGATCGATATCACGAACTGCTGCGAGGGCCTTGAGGGAGCGGAGCTGAACGTTTGCTCCGGTGATATTACGATCAACGCCTCGGACGACTGCCTGAATGCGGCAAATTCCGACCTGACGGACTACGACTTCACGATGACGATCTCCGGCGGCACGATCGACGCCTATTCCTCCGGCGGCGACGGCTTTGACTCCAACGGCGAGCTGACCATCACTGGTGGTACAGTCATTGTGTGGACGGCCAACACGGCGGACAACGAGCCGCTGGATGCCGACGGCACCATCACCGTCTCGGGCGGCACGGTGCTCGCCGCGGGCGGCAGCAGCGGCATGGGCATGAACCTGGAGGCCACGCAGCCCTGCGTCATTTACGGCTCGACGGGCTTTGGCGGCGTGCCGGGCGGCGCGCAGAGCAGTCTGATCGCCGCGGACGCGGATTTCACGATTGAAGACGCCGACGGCAATGCCGTGTACAGCGGCACAATCGGATGCGGTGCGAACTTCATCCTCTTCTCGTCTGCCGATGTGGTGGCGGACAGTGCGTATACCCTCAAGGCGGGTGACAGCTCCACCGAAGGGACCGCGCAGAGTGGGATGGTTTCCACCGGCATGGGCATGGGCGGCGGCTTCCCCAGCGGCGGACAGAAGCCAGACGGTGAACCGCCCGAGAGCTTTGATGGTCAGATGCCAAACGGCGAGAAGCCAGAGCTTTCCGACGGGGAAGTGCCCGAAATGCCCAGCGGCGAGCGCCCCACACCGCCCAGCGGGCAGGGAAGCCCCACTGACGGCTACGCCCCAGCGGGCGACAGTACCTCCGATACCACTCCAACTGCCTAATGGCAGAGATAAAGAAAAGCAGACGGCTCGCGCAGGCCGTCTGCTTTTTGCTGTCTATTCGGTTTTACATCGTCTCAAAACCGACGATCACGCCGCCGCGCTCGGCATAGTAGCTGCAAAGACCACGGCAGGGACGGATCTCAATGTCTGCTTCGGGAAAGTGCCCGCGCAGCGAAGCGGCGAGCGCCCCAGCCGCCTCTGGATTTTCGGCGTGGTGGATGCGCACCTTGCCGCCGTGGTAGTCAGCTTCCAGAAGCTTCTGTACCATCGCCGCGCACGTCTTTTTTTCGCCGCGGCATTTTTCAACGGGCTGGATCGTGCCCTCAAGACTTGCGGTGGCGAGGATCTGAATGCCGAGAATGCCGATGGCGCCCGCGGCGATTTTGCTGACGCGGCCGTTTTGCGCCAGATTGTGCAGGGACTTAAGACTGAAGAAGAGGTGCGTGGTGGCAAGATATTCCTGCGCCTTTTCGCAGATCACATCGAAGGGGAGGCCCTTGGCGTGCAGCTCTGCGAGCTTCTCTGCGAGCAACTGCATCTCCGGTCCCGTGCTCAGCGTGTCAAAGATGCGAATTTTGACCTCGGGATGCGACTGGAGATACACGTCGCGCGCGGCCATGGCCGAGGCACAGGTGCCGGACAGGCTGCTTGTGATGGTAATGACGAAAATCTCATCCGCGCCCTCGAACGCCTTGAGCCAGCCGTCGAGGCTGGGGCAGGCCGTGCCGGATTTGCCGTTGTAGGCCGCGAGATAGTCGAGCAGCTCGTGTGTGTCGAGCGTTTCATCGTCCACAAAGTCGCGCTCGCCGGCGCGGATGGTCATGGGCACACTCTGATAGGTTACGCCCTCCAGCATCGTGAGGTTGGCAGAGGAGTCGGCGATCAGTTTCATCATGGGGAAGCCTCCAAAAAATAATCGGTTATTCAAAAACCTGTTGTCAGGTGAAATTATCTTTGACTACAATACAACGATTTTCAATAACTGTCAATCGGTTTTTAGAAAACTTATTGACATTTTTTTCACCAAAGTTTAAGATGATGAAAACGCAGTTTGAACGGAGGAGCAGCTATGGACGAAAATATGCGCAGCCGTCTGGCGGAGTCTGTCCGAAGCTTTCATATCCCGCGGCTCGGGGAGATCCCCGACGTGGGGCTGTATCTCGAACAGGTGACGCGTTATGTCAATCAATCCATCACGGGATGCGGGCTCAGTCCCATCACGGCCTCGATGGTCAGCAATTATGTTAAGCAGAAGATCATCCCCGGGCCAGAGAAAAAGGCCTACGGCGCGGAGAGCATTGCGTACCTCATCTTTGTCTCGTGCATCAAGAGCGTCGTCGCGATGGACGACATCCGCGCGCTGATCGGCATTCAGCACGAGACCTACGATCTGCCGACCGCTTATCACTACTTCTGCGAGGAATTTGAAAATCTCATCCGCTATGTCTTCGGCGCGAGCGACCATCTTGCAAGCGTCGGACAGGACGAGTCGGATGAAAAGGAACTGCTGCGCTCGGCACTTTTAAGCGTGACGCACAAGCTCTATCTCGACGCCTATCTGCGGCTGCTGAGGCAAGACGCGGAGCGCGCACAAAAGAAAACAGAGGAAGCGCAATGACCGTTGAACAGTTTGTCATGACCTACGGCGCGGAGCAGGACCGTCTGCGCGCCCTGCTGCCGGAGGGCTTTGCCTCGCTGCGGCCGGTGCTGCGCATCAACGCGGAGGTGCGCGACGGCAAAACAGGGGCTCTCGAGTTCAACACTGCCGCGGAAAAAGCCGACAATCGCGGCTGGGTCAACATCGGCCGCTGGGACGATGTTCCCTTTACGAAGGACGGCAAAAAGACGTCTTTCACGCTGCCGGAGCTGACGATCTCGTTCACCGGCGTCGGCATCGAGGGCGACTGCCCTGCGGAAAAGGACAACGTAGGCTGCTATTACTTGAAAGACGGTACGTTTACGCTCGTGCCCGCGGAGAAGATCACAGCAAACAAGGAATTCTGCGACTGTGAATTCGCCTGGCGCTTTGCAGGCGGCGCGCACGGTGTCAGCCTTGGCAAAACGCTGCCCGCCATCCACGAAGAGGAGACGACGCACTATGAAAAGGCGGCTTTCACGGTCGAAAATGCCGCCGTCATCCCCTGCACGCAGGTGTTGGGGGCCTATCAGGTGACGTTCGAGCGCTGATTTTTGAAAAAGGGCTTGCATTTTTGCCCGCGCTTTGCTATACTGCGCAATCGGGAATGAGGTTCTCCCACGGCACTGCCGAAACCGCTTTTTTGAGCTGATGACTTCTGTGATTTTGAACGGTCACAGGGGGCATCAGCTTTTTTGTGTCCGGAGGAGGAAATTTATGTTAACTTCACTCGCACTCATCTTTTTGGTCGGCCTTGCGCTGGCCGCGCTGTGTCAGAAGCTGAAGCTGCCGCGCATCATCGGCATGCTGGCGACGGGCATCCTGCTGGGGCCGTGCGTGCTCAACGTGCTGGACGGCTCGATTTTGTCGATCTCAGCCGACCTGCGCAAGCTCGCGCTCGTTATTATCCTGCTCAAGGCGGGACTGTCGCTCGAGTTGGGCGACCTCAAAAAGGTCGGCCGTCCGGCGATCTTGATGTCGTGTTTGCCCGCGACGTGCGAGATCATCGGCTATGTGATGCTCGCGCCGTGCTTCCTTGGCATCACGCGCGTGGAGGCGGCGGTCATGGGCTCGGTGCTCGCGGCGGTGTCGCCCGCGGTCGTCGTGCCGCGCATGGTGCAGCTGATGGAAAGCGGCCGCGGAACGGACAAGAGCATCCCGCAGATGATCCTGGCCGGCGCATCGTGCGACGATATCTTCGTCATTGTGCTGTTTACAACGTTTCTGCACACGGCGCAGGGCGGCAGCGCCAACGCCGCGGACTTTTTGAGCATCCCTGCGTCGATCGTGCTTGGGGTTGCGCTGGGCGCGCTCGTGGGCTGGCTGCTCAGCCGCTTTTTCGAGACTGCCTATGCCCGAGCGCACTGCATCCGCAACAGCATGAAGGTCATCATCGTGCTGGGGGTCTCGCTGCTGCTCGTCGCGGCGGAGGGCTGGCTCGAGGGCATCGTGCCCGTGTCGGGCCTGCTCGCGGTCGTCAGCATGGCGTGCTTACTTAAGATGAAGTGCACGCCGTTCGTTGCCAAGCGGCTCTCTGAAAAATTCGGCAAGCTCTGGCTGGCGGCGGAGGCCATTTTGTTCGTCCTCGTCGGAGCGGCGGTCGATATCCGCTATATGGCGGGCGTGGGCCTTGCGGCGGTCGGCATGATCTTCTCGGCGCTCATTTTCCGCGCCGTGGGTGTGTGCCTTTGCCTTGTCAGAACGCCGCTCACGGCGAAAGAGAGGCTTTACTGCGTGTTTGCCTATCTTCCCAAGGCGACGGTGCAGGCGGCCATCGGCTCGGTGCCGCTTGCGGCGGGGCTGCCCTGCGGCAGCATCGTGCTGTCGGTCGCGGTGCTCGGCATCGTCATCACCGCGCCGCTCGGGGCGTTTTTGATGGACACAAGCGCGCCGAAGCTGCTGAGTAAAGCGGAGGAATAAAGAAAAGGACTTGGACGCTTTCGTCCAAGTCCTTTTCTGTTTTTATCAAGTGCTCACACGTCGAGCGCCATATTTGTGCGTTCCATCACCACCACAAGGATGGGAATGAGGATGAGCTGCAAGATGATGCCGGGGATGGCCGTCATCACCGCGCCGGAGAGGAAGAGGGCGAGGCTGAACTCCGTGCCCTGAAGGCCCGCGAGCAGGAACTTCACAAGGCCCCACACAAGGCGGCCCGCGACCATCGCGGAGATGAGCGAGGCATAGATGCGCCAGCCCGTTTTCGGCAGCTTGCGGTACAGAAGACCGGCGATGGCGCCGTAGGTCGCCATTTCAAACGCCATGGCGATGGCGACCCAAACGGGCGGCATGCCGAAGATCATCGAGCGCAGCAGCGGGGAGATAAAGCCGACCGCGAGTCCCCACGGCCAGCCGCACATGAAGCCGCACAGCAGCGCGGGCAGGTGCATGGGGCAGAGCATGGAGCCGATCTCGGGGATCTGGCCGGTCAAAAACGGCAGGACCATCGCCAAGGCGAGGAAGAGCGCGGAATAGGTGAGTTTTCTCACCGGGGAAGCGGTACGGGCAGTTGCAGTGGCAGCGTTGTTCATGGTTTGTTCTCCATTCCTTCGAGCAGCGAACGGATGTGCGCCATGGCGTCGTCCAGAATGGCGGAGGACTTTTTGTCCACGCCCGCGACATACGTGCTGCATAGATTCATCGGGATGAGCACACGGTAGGCGTTGCTTGACGCGACGGCGTTTGCCATGGCGGGGGAGATCTCGCCCATCAGCGCATCGGCGATCGCGATGCCGATGGGGCCGATGATGATCTGCGCGCTGCGGCAGGCCACGATGACGGGGTTTTCGCCCGTGGCCACGCGGTCAGCGCCCGCGCGGCGCATCGCGTCGGAAGCGGCGCTGTTCGTACCGACCGCCATGATCTCGAGGTGCGGGAAGAACTTTTTGATGTTCTCGACCAAAGTTTTGCCGAGCTTTCCGCCCTGGCCGTCGATGACAAGGATCGTCACGGTGTTCTCATCCTCTCTTGCGTCTTGTTTTCTGCGCGAAAACCCTTGAAAAGACAAAGAAAAGGCATCAATATTCCCCTTGCAGGGAGATTGATACCTTGGTGATACCTCGTTTGCTTTCAGGGAACGCGCGGAAGAAAAGTCAGCTTGTGCCAACGCTGCCGGCTTGTGCCGACGCGGGAATTTTATCAAAAAAGCGCAGGGCTGTCAATCCCTTGCCCCTTGCGAAAGGGGCGAAAAAGCGCTATGATAAACGAAACTTTTTGGTAAAGGAACCCTGCCGCTATGACGAATTTTACCGATATTCGCGACTTTCTGCGCGCCCACTGCGCGCGCTATCCAGAGCTGGCGCTTCAGGACGCCTTCAAGGCGCTCTATCAGAGCGCCTTTGGCTGCGAGCATCTGATCGCCGACCCGTCCGCCGCCGCAGACTACATCCGCGCCGAAGCGGCGCGAAGCGGTGACCGTATCTCCGAGCTCGTCGAGCTGCTCAGCGGCGACTACTGCCGTGTGCACCTCGGCATTTTGCAGGACGGCTTGAGCGCGGAGACGTTTGCGCGGCTCTTCGCCCTCTCTGCGCGGCACGAGGAGTGCGGGCGCGAAAAGCTCGAAGCGATGCTCACCGCCTTGCAGACAATGGTCGACGCGGGCGAGCTGCCGTTTTCTGCGCAGGAGACGGCGGAAGCTGTTGAGAGGTGGCGCAAGGACGGCTTTCCGCCGCTGCACCACTCCGAGATATTTCGGCAGAATTACGCGCCCGTGTACCGCGTCCTGCGGCGCGACTTCGCCCGCGCGCTGCCGCTGTTTGCGCGCATCGACTGCCTGACGGTGGAAAGAAGCCGCGTGCTCGTCGCCATCGAGGGCGGCAGCGCCAGCGGCAAGACGACGCTCGGCGAGCTGCTGCAAAATGTTTACGGCTGCCCTGTCTTCCACATGGACGACTTTTTCCTCCGGCCCGAGCAGCGCACAGAGGCGCGCTTCACGCAGCCCGGCGGCAACGTCGACCGCGAGCGCTTTTTGGAAGAGGTGCTGATCCCTCTGCGCGAGGGAAGACCCGTCGACTACCGCCGCTTCGACTGCGCGACGTTTACCATCGCCCCGCCGCAGAGGATCGAGGCGGGAACGCTCAACATTGTCGAGGGCGCGTATTCCATGCACCCCGACCTCGCGCCGTACTACGATTTATCTGTTTTCCTGTCGATTTCGGCAGAAAAACAGCGCGAGCGCATCCTCAAACGGAATGCGCCCGCGCATGCAAAGCAGTTTTTCGACCGATGGATCCCGCTCGAGCAGCGCTATTTCGATGCGTTCGACGTGCAGGACCGCTGTGATCTCGTCCTTTCGGCGGACGATTAAATGAGCGTGCCGCTCGGCGCGATGCCGAGCACATATTCGACCGCAATCGCCACAAGAACGACCAGCAGCGAGATGATAAAGCCGTGGAGCATCGGCTTTGCGCCGGATTTGCACAGCGCCGCGAAGTTCGTATTGAGGCCGATGGCGGCGAGCGCCGCGACCATCAGAAACTTGCTGATACTCTTGAGCGTCGCGGCGAGACCGGCGGGGATGACGCCGACGCTGCACAGGATCGACATCGCGAGGAAGCCGAGAATGAACCACGGGAACACCGACTTCATATTGACCTTGACACCATGGTCGCCGCTCTGCGCGGCGGCCTTTTTCTTTAAGTGCACGCTGATGGCGGCGAAGACCAGCACCGTCGGGATGATGGCGAGCGTGCGCGTCAGCTTGACCATGGTGGCAAAGTCGCCCGCGGCCTCGCTGAAGGCGTAGCCCGTGGCCACGACGCTCGACGTGTCGTTGACCGCCGTGCCGGCCCACAGGCCGAACGCCGCGTCGGAAAGGCTCATCGCGCGGCCGAGCAGCGGGAACACGACGACCATGATCGTGTCAAAGAGGAACGTTGCCGACATGCCGTAGGCGATGTCCATGTCCGTTGCCTCGATGACCGGCGCGATGGCGGCGATGGCGCTGCCGCCGCAGATGCCCGTGCCCGCGTTGATGAGGCTGCTCGTCTTCCAGTCAAGCCCCAGCGCCTTGCCGATCACATAGCCGAGGCCGAAGCACGTCGCCAGTGTGAAGAGCATGACGGTGAGCGAAAACTTACCGACCGTCAGCACGGTCGTGATGTTCAGGCTGGCACCGAGCAGGATGATGGCGAACTTCAGAATTTTTTTCGAGGTGAACTTGATGCCGGGCGTTGTCTTCTCATTCGGCGCATAGAAGCGGTTGACGATCATGCCGATGAACATGGCGATGACCGACGCGCCGATCAGGTGCAGCCCTGCGGACTCTTCCAGATGCTCTAAAAACTTGGCTACCACGGCAATGACGAGCGCGATGGCGCAGCCGGGCAGCATTTTTTTCACGGTTTCGATAAATTTCATGTGCTTTTTCTCTCCTCCAATGCGTGTTGCGGGTGTATTATATCACCGACTTATGATATAATAAAATTATAAATAAGAATATGTCGATTCCTGTTTGTTATCGACAAAGGAGAGAGAACATGGACCAGCGGCTTGAGACCTTTTTGACCGTGTGCGCCACGATGAACTACCGCAAGGCGGCGGAGCAGCTGCATTTGACGCAGCCCGCCGTGACGAAACAGATCCAGGCGCTTGAAGCGCTGTACGGCGTGCGCCTTTTTACCTACGACAGCCGAAAACTTAAAAAAACGCCGCAGGGCGAAACGCTTGAGATCTATGCCATCAGCCAGCGCTATCAGGACGAGGAGCTGCGCCGCGCGCTCAAACGGCAGGAGAAGACGAGCCTTCGCATCGGCGCGACGAAGTCCATCGGCGACTATATCCTGCTGCCGCAGATCATCCGCTTTTTGAAAGAACCGGACAACGAGCTCTTTTTTACCGTCGACAACACGGCACACCTGCTCGCCCAGCTCGAGGGAGGTGAGCTTGACTTCGTCGTGCTCGAGGGCATTTTCGACAAGAGCCGGTACGAGAGCTTTTTGCTGCGCAACGAGCCCTACATCGGCATCTGCGCGAAAGATCACCCGTTTTCGGGCTGTGAGGTGCCGATGGATGAGCTCTTTTCCGAGCGGCTCATCCTGCGCGAGCCTGGCTCCGGTACGCGAAAGATTTTAGAGCGAGAGCTCATGCAGTGCGGCTACACGGTCGAGGCGTTTCGCGCGAATGTCTGCATCAGCAGCTTCAAGCTCATCCGGCATCTGGTGAGCGAGGGCTGCGGCGTGAGCTTCCTCTACGAGGCGGTGGTCAAGGACGATACGCAGTTTGGGCGTTTTTCCTGTCCGCCGCTCACGGGCGTGCACGAGCTGAACGTCGTGTGCCTCAAAAACACCAATGTGCCCGCGTTTGCGCGGCGGTTCCTTGACCTGTAAATTTGGGCAATTCTGCCGATCTGCGCAAAAATGCGGGGAATTGAGCGATATGACTGCGGTTTATGGAATCAGTCAATGGAAAAATCCAACATTTTCCTGTAAAATAGAGCTTGGATAAGATAGGTGATGATCGCCGCGCAATATTTGCTGCGCGGCGGCAAGCACGCGGTACGCCGCGAAAAGGGAGAGCAGGAACATGAGCGATATCAACGGCAGCAAGCCCACGAATTTCCCTCTCGACGCGAGTAAACTGGATTTCAAAATACCCCGCACGGACGCCCCGCGCGAAAACGTCCTCAAGCTCGGCAGCATGATCACGAACCGCATCGGCCTCAAGGCCACGGCGGACGACCCCGAATACTGGGGCCTTGCCAGCGTGATGACCGACGAGATGGTCGACGTCGCGCTCAAGATGGGTGTGCGCAAGCCCAAGACGACCGAGCAGCTGATGAAGCTCACCAAAATGGAGCGCGAGCCGCTCGAAAAGCTCCTGACGGAGATGGCGTGGACAGGCATCATCGAGTACAACTGGGAGAATCTGGACGGCAAGAACCCCAAGCATGAAAAGCGCTGGGTGCTGCCGCTGTTCGTCCCCGGCAGCGCGGAGTTTCTGAACATGCGCAAAAGCCAGATCGACGAACATCCCGAGGTCGCGGCGTTCTTCGAGCGCATGACGATGCTGCCGCTCGAAAAGATCACGCCCATGGTGCCGCCGGGAGGCGCGGGCATCGGCATGCACGTCATCCCTGTGGAAAAGGCCATCGAGACGGAGAACGAGTCCGTTGACTTAGAGCACATCTCCTACTGGCTCAGCAAGTACGAGGGCAAGTACGCCAAGAGCATGTGCTCCTGCCGCGCTAGCCGCGCCAAGCTCGGTGAGGGCTGCGGCGATGACGCCGAGAGCTGGTGCATCGGTGTGGGCGACATGGCCGACTACATCGTCGAAACACAGCGCGGCGAATACATCACGAAGGACGAAGCGCTCGAAATTTTCAAAAAGGCCGAGGACAACGGCTTTGTCCACCAGATCACGAATATCGACGGTGAGCAGAAAATTTTCGGCATCTGCAACTGCAACGTCAATGTCTGCAACGCGCTGCGCACATCGCAGCTGTTCAACACGCCGAACATGAGCCGCTCGGCCTACGTGGCGCGTGTCGAGC
>OGMO01001396.1_pt1 | contig 14719 bp, 13 predicted proteins | sample 1573241 | NCBI WGS metagenome assembly OGMO01 (sample SAMEA2581896, study PRJEB24529) | metagenome | biome: Human gut stool | place: China | collected 2011 | reverse complement strand
CGCAGCTCTTCGAGTTGCTCGCTTGCAATGAAAATTTTCTCAGGGAGGGTGTAAGGGAGGGATGTCTCTTTTTCAAAAAGAGACATCCCTCCCTTATCCGCGTCCCCACACAGTGTGGGGAACATTCCTTCCGCATGAAGTGCGGAAAACTCACATCATATCCTTGATATGATTCAGCCGATCCAGCGCGGCGAACAGCGTCTCATCCTTCTTCGCAAAGTGCAGACGCACAATATTGTTGATCGGTTCATTGAAGAACGAGCTGCCCGGCACGGCGCCGACGCCGGCTTTTCTCGCCAGCTGCTCGCAGAAGTCGACGTCGCTCTGGCCCTTCTTGAGGTACGGGGAGATGTCGGCCAGCACGAAGTACGTGCCCTCGGGATCGGTGAAGGGGATGCCGATGTCGCGCATGCCCTCGGTGAAGATCTTTTTCATGTGCGCGTAGTGCGCGCCGAACTCGTCATAGTAGCTCAGCGGCATGTTGAGGCCGACGACGGCGGCCTCCATCAGAGGCGACGGGCAGCCGACGGCGTTGAAGTCGTGGTACTGGCGGATGCGCGCCATGATGTTCTCCGGCGCGATGGCATAGCCGAGTCTCCAGCCGGTGACGGAGTAGGTCTTGGAGAGCGACGAGCAGGAGACCGTGCGCTCCCACATGCCGGGGATGCTGTTCATGTAGACGTGCTTGCGGCCGTCGTAGATGATGTGCTCATACACCTCGTCCATGATGGCGTAAACGTCGTAGCGGATGCAGAGGTCGGCGATGGTCTTGAGCTCTTCCTCGGTGAAGACCTTGCCGCTCGGGTTCGAGGGATTGCAGATGATGATGGCCTTCGCGCCGCCGCGGAACGCATCTTCGAGCACGTTCGGGTCAAAGGAGAACGTCGGCGGATTCAGAGGGACAAAGACCGGCTCGCAGTCAGCCATGATGACCTGTGCGCGGTAGTTTTCGAAGAACGGGGAGAACATCACGACGCGGTCGCCCGGATTCGTCAGGGCGAAGAGCGTGTCGACCATCGCTTCGGTCGAGCCGATGGTCGCGACGATCTCGGTCTCGGGGTCGATGGTGCGGCCCATGAAGTGACCGCATTTGCGCGCGATGGCCTGGCGGAAATTCGGCGCACCCATCGTGATGGGGTACTGATGGGGGCCTTCGTGGCTCACGACCTCGAGGCGGTCCATCATCTCCTTGGGCGGGTCAAAATCGGGAAAGCCCTGCGCTAAGTTGATCGCGCCGCATTCGTTGGAGATACGCGTCATTCTGCGAATGACGGAGTCGGTAAAGTGCTGATTTCTTCTGCTCATTTCCTGCATGGGTGTGCCGTCCTTTCCGTTGCGGTCAGTGCGGAACACGCTCGCAGAGCCGCGATCAAGTGAAGTTGTTCTTAATATTACATAAAGATGAGAGAATGTCAAGTATTACAAAGGACAACATGACGAAGTTCGACGCTTTGTCACGATAAAGCAGGAACGCGGCGGCCGCTTTTGTATAGAATGGAGCAGGCGAACGCCGGGAGAGGAGGGGAAAAGCATGTATTCGAATCCGCCGCCGCGCCCGCCGGGACCGCCGCTGTTCGGCCCGTGGCGCTGCGTGGGTGTTTGCGCGCTGGCGCTGGGGCTCGGTATTTTCATCGCGGCTGTTTTTCCGGTGGGGGCGCTGATGTTTCTGGTCGCGTTTCTTCTCATCTTCTGCGGCATCGGCTGCCTGCGCAGATTTTAACATTGGTTGAAAAGGGCATGAATATTGGGAGGGGGAAAAGCATGAAAATTGTCGTTTGGAAGTCACCCAAGGTTCTCTCGTCGCTGCTGCGGCGCGTATTTGGCGTCAGGGAGGAAGCATAACGCGCGTCCACAGTGCATAGAGTGCAGTAACCACTTAGCCGAAGGAGAGGGACTGCAATGGAACTGGAATTGAAAAAGGAGCAGTTTGCCTGTTATCAGGCGTTACCGCAGCTCAGCGAGAACCGCGAGGAGACAACGGAGACCATCGTGCCGGACTATCTGCCGGATATTGCCCGCATCGTGGATGCGAGCGGGTGCCTTTTCCTGCGCAGCCGTGAGATCGCAGACGGAAAAGCGCAGGTGTCGGGCACGGTCCGCATGACGCTTTTGTACGTGGCCGAGGACGCGCAGGGGATGAAGTCGTTTGAATACACGCTGCCGCTCGACGAGACGATCGAGGGGCGCGCGCTGAGCGGCAGCGCGGACAGCTGCCTCGACGGCCGGCTCTGCTCGTGCGAGGTGCGCATGCTCAACCCGCGCAAGGTGTTCACGCGCGTGAACGTGGAGCTGACGCTTACGCCCTACGTGCCCGCGTCGCTGAGCGTGTGCAGCGGCGTGAAGGAGCAGGAAGCCTACAAGATCGAAACGCTGTGCGAGAAAAAGGACATCGGTATTATCCGCGCCATTCGGGAAAAGGACTTCACATTTTCCGATGAAGTGCTGCTTTCGGGCACGAAGGAGCCCATTCAGGAGCTTTTACGCACAAAGTGCGCGCTGCGCGTAACCGACTGCAAGTCAATCGGCAACAAGATCGTGCTCAAGGGCGTCGCGCGGCTGGATGCCATCTACTTGGATGAGAGCGGGAATCTTGCGTCCATGAGCAGCGAGCTGCCGTTTTCGCAGATTCTCGACGGCCTAGCCGAAGAGGAGGGCGAGACGACGGTGCGCGCGTCGCTGCGCCTGACAGGCGCGGAGATCCATGTCGGCAGCGAGAGCGAGCCGGACAACAACCGCGCCATCTCGCTGCGGCTCTACATCAGCGCGTTCACAGCGGTGCGCGAGGTGAAAAGCGTTTGCTGTGTGGCGGACCTTTACAGCACGGCCTACGACCTGACCGCGAAGACGGAGACGGTCGAGCTGTGCGACAGCGCGGCGCTGGTGCTGCGCGAGCAGCTCGTGCGCGAAAAGATCGAGACCGGGGCCGAGGTGCAGACGGTGCTGGCGACGGACGTGATCTTCAGCAGCGCGGGCGTGAGTGGCGGGGGAGAGAGCGCGTCGCTGCGCGCGACGGCGAATCTGCGCGTGCTATATCTCGACGAAAACGCCGTGCCGCTGCTCTCCGAGCGGCGGAGCGAGGTGCTGCTCGAGACCGACCTTCCGGCCGGAGGCCAGGCGCGGGTGCAGGACATGTACGCGGGCGAGATCGCCGCGTCCGTCGGCGCGGACGGCGTGGAGCTGCGCTTCCCCGTAACGTTTGCCGTCAGCGTGGCGGAAACGCCGTGTTATCCTTGTCTTCAGTCGCTTGAGGCCGAGGAGTGCGGGAAAAAGGACGAGAACGTCCCCTCGCTCGTGCTGCGCGCGATGAAGCAGGGCGAGCGGCTGTGGGATATTGCCAAGCTGTACCGCACGACAGTCGAGGCCATCCTCGCGGCCAACGAGCTCAAGGAGGAATCCGCCGCGGTGATCGGAAAGCTGCTGCTGATCCCACGCAGGCGCTGAGGAACGGAGGAAGAAGGTATGAGCATGAATACGGAGATCTATCAGGATATTTCGACCCGCACGGCGGGGGACATCTACATCGGCGTCGTCGGCCCCGTGCGCGCGGGCAAGTCGACGTTCATCAAGCGCTTTATGGAAACGCAGGTCATCCCGAATATCGACAATGTCTACCGCCGCGAGCGGGCAAAGGATGAGCTGCCGCAGAGCGGCAGCGGCCGCATGGTGATGACGGCGGAGCCGAAGTTCGTGCCGGAAGAGGCGGTGGACATCGCGCTCGACGAGGGAAGCAGCTGCTCGGTGCGGCTCATCGACTGCGTGGGCTATATGATCCCGGGCGCGACGGGGCAGATGGAGGGCGAGAGCCCGCGCATGGTTTCGACGCCGTGGCTCGACCACGAGGTGACGATGAGCGAGGCGGCGGAGCTTGGCACAACGCGCGTCATCCGCGAGCATTCGACCATCGGCGTCGTTGTGACGACCGACGGCAGTATCACCGATATCCCGCGCGAGGACTACATAGAGGCCGAGGGGCGCGTCATCCGCGAATTGCAGGAGATCGGCAAGCCCTTCCTCGTCCTGCTCAACGCGACCGAGCCAGAAAGCGATCGCGTGCAGGCAATGGCAAGGGATATCGCTTCACGCTATGGCGTGACATGTCTGCCCGTCAATTGCCTGACGCTCGACGACAACGCGGTGGGAATGATTCTCAAGGCCATCCTTTACGAGTTCCCGCTCTGCGAGCTGGACCTCTTCATCCCGCCGTGGGTCGAGGCGCTTGCCGACGATCACCCGATCAAAAGCGGCCTCTATCAGGCCATCCGCGAGAATACGGGAACACTTCACTGCATCCGCGAGGTGCAGGGCGCGATCAGCGCCATCGGCGGCTGCGAAAGCGTCAGCAGCGCGCGCATCACGTCCATTCAGCTCGGTACGGGCGTCGCCGCGGCGGAATTGCAGCTCCCGCGCGCACTGTTCTACCGGACGCTGAGCGAGCAGTCGGGCTTCGATGTGAAGGATGACGGCGATCTGCTGAGTCTTCTCACTGAGCTCTCGTCGGTCAAGGCGGAGTACGACAAGGTGGCGCAGGCGGTGTCCGACGCGCGCGAGAGAGGCTACGGCATCGTTGTGCCGACGGTCGACGAGCTGAACTTGGAAGAGCCGGAGATCATGAAGCAGGGTGGGCGTTACGGTGTGAGGCTCAAGGCGAGCGCGCCGAGCCTGCATATCATCCGCGCCGACATCGAAACGACCGTTTCGCCCATCGTCGGCAATGAAAAGCAGAGCGAAGACATGGTCAACTACCTCTTGCAGGAGTTCGAGGGCGACACGACGAAGATCTGGCAGTCCAACATCTTCGGCCGCAGCTTCCATGAGATCGTGAACGAAGACTTGCAGGCAAAGCTCAAGCACATGCCGGACGACGCGCGCCTCAAGCTCCGCCAGACGCTTGAGCGCATCATCAACGAGGGCACGGGCGGTCTCATCTGTATCATCCTGTAAAGAAACAAAGCGAGAGGAGGTTCCTCTCGCTTTGTTACATTCCTGTAACTGGAATGTCATCACTTTGTAACTTGTCATTTCCGCTGCCCGCTGTTATGCTGTTCTATAAGAAGGATAACAGGAGGAAGAGGATATGAGCCGAAAGATCGCGCTGCCGTTGCTGGTAGCAGCGGCACTTGTCAGCATCATCTTAGCAAGCCGCACCCCGCAGCCCATCATAGAGGAATTGCCACCGGAGGAGGCTGACGCGCCCACCGCGCTGCTCACGCAGACCGAGGAGGTCGGCGGTTAGACCGTCACGCTGAGAGTCTACGATCTGGATGAGGCTGGCTATGCGCGCTACGCGCTCTTTGGCGCGGACGGTGCGGAGATCGACATACCGTTCGGCGTGGATCGCGGCACTTGGATCGGAAATGGTGACGCTGCCGAAAAAGTCTCCCTGACTGCATGGGACGATGTGCTCGGCTTTCCGGGCTTCGAGATTGAAACGATCCAAGGCATAGTTATGACAGTTTGTGACTTCTATGCGCTGACGGAGCAGGGCTTTGTCTATGTGGGCAGGGCCTTTGGCTATGACTTTGATGATGCGGTGGAAGGCGACGGCGCGTGGCCGCTTGATCTCACGGGAGACGGGCGCAGCGAGCTGGTTACGCGCAGCACCTTTGGCGACGACGCGCCGTGCGTTTTTGTCTACTGCTGGAACAGTGCGGAGGGCGTTTCGCAGAGAAGCAGTATCGACTGGGAGAAGGCGGACGCGCAGCTTGCGCGCCTGAGTGCGCCCCTCGGCGTGACCGCGCGGGCGGAGACCTATCACGCACAGGACAATACCGTTACGCTGACGCTCTACACGGAAAGCGGCACGAAGGAAACGACGCTGCCGCTTACCACAGATATTCTCGGCGAGTGGTTTGCAGATGACTGACCGGAATGATATAAAAAGGAACCGATTCGAAAGAATCGGTTCCTTTTTTACTGAAAAATTTACTTGGCCAGCACTTTTTTGAGTTTGGCGAAACGGGGGAGGGAGTCCTCCTTCGGGAGCTTGGGCTCGCCCTGGATGAGGGGGAGGACATAGTCGATGAACTCCTGCTTGACGCCGTTGTGAGAGTCGTTGATCCACTCGATGGGAATCTTCTTCTCGAAGTTCGCGACTGAGGTGAGCGGCAGCAGCTTCGTCTTGCAAACGTAGTGGCCGTCCACAGTCTCGCGCTCGAAGGCAACCATCTTATCCGTGATGCCCGCGACGGCGTTCTCCACCGCGGCGCGGCCCGCCATGACGGCCTCTTCAATGTCGGTCTCGGAGGCCAAGTGCGCGCCGCAGCGCTGGAGCAGCGACAGCTCGATGCCGCGCACCTTCGCGCCGGTCTTTTCCTTCACGATGCTCGCAAGCAGCGCCGCAAGGCCGCCGAGCTGCGCGTGGCCAAAGCCGTCCGTCGCGCTGGTCTTGGCCTCGGAAACAAAGCTGCCGTCGGCATAGTGGATACCCTCGGATACGGCGACCATGCAGCTGCCGGTCTCCTTGTAGACGCGCTCAACGTCTGAAAGGAAGGAATCCATATCAAAGTCGGTCTCCGGCAGGTAGATGAGGTCGGGACCTGCGCCGTACTTCGTTGCAAGCGCGGCGGCGGCGGTCAGCCAACCGGCGTGGCGGCCCATGATCTCCACGATGCAGATCATGCCCGTGTCGTAGACGTGCGCGTCCTGATAGACCTCCATCAGGCTCGTTGCGATGTACTTTGCGGCGCTGGCGTAGCCGGGGCAGTGGTCGGTGCCGTAAAGGTCGTTGTCGATCGTCTTGGGAACGCCCATGACACGGCACTCGTAGCCGACCTTCTGCATGTACTTGCTGATCTTATTGCAGGTATCCATCGAGTCATTTCCGCCGTTGTAGAAGAAATAGCGGACGTCGTGCTTTTTGAATACCTCAAGGATGCGCTTGTAATCGGTGTCGTCCTCGTCGGGGTCCTTCATCTTGTAGCGGCAGGAGCCGAGGGCGGAGGAGGGGGTGTACTTTAAAAGCTCCAGCTCCTTCTGGTCTTCCTGACTCATGTCGAACAGGCGGTCTTCGAGCACGCCCTTGATACCGTGCTCTGCGCCGTAGACATTCGTGATGCAGCCGGAATCGAGCGCCGTGCGGATGACGCCGTAAGCACTCGCGTTGATGACGGAGGTCGGGCCGCCGGACTGGCCGATGATGCACGCGCCTTTCAATTCACTCATAGCAGTTCTCCTTATCACTTAGGCCTTGCCGGCGCAGCCGAGCACGTCGACGAGCTTGTGGCGGACGAGCTCCTTGATGTTGGCACGGGCGGGCTTGAGGTATTCACGCGGGTCGAACTTGTCGGGGTGCTCATCGAGGAAAGCACGCACGGTGCCGGTCATGGCAAGGCGCAGGTCGGAATCGATGTTGATCTTGCAGACGGAGAGCTTTGCGGCCTCGCGCAGCTGATCCTCGGGCACGCCGATAGCGTTGGGCATCTTGCCGCCGTGCTCGTTGATCATCTTGACATACTCCTGCGGGACGGAGGAGGAGCCGTGCAGCACGATGGGGAAGCCGGGCAGACGCTTGGAGACTTCCTTCAGCACATCGAAGCGCAGCGGGGGCGGGACAAGGATGCCCTGCTCATTGACGGTGCACTGCTCGGGCTTGAACTTGTAAGCGCCGTGAGAGGTACCAATGGCGATGGCAAGGGAGTCGCAGCCGGTCTTGGAGACGAATTCCTCGACTTCTTCGGGATGGGTGTAGGACGCCTCGTGCGCGGCGACCTTGACCTCGTCCTCGATACCGGCGAGGGTGCCGAGCTCGGCCTCGACCACGACGCCGTGGTCATGTGCGTACTCGACGACCTTCTTCGTGATCTCGATATTTTCGGCAAAGGGCTTGGAGGAGGCGTCGATCATGACGGAGGTGAAGCCGCCGTCGATGCAGGACTTGCAGGTCTCAAAGTCCGGGCCGTGGTCAAGGTGCAGCACGATGGGAATATCGGGGCAGCACTCGACAGCAGCTTCCACGAGCTTGACGAGGTAGGTGTGGTTCGCGTAGGCGCGGGCGCCCTTGCTGACCTGCAGGATCACGGGCGCGTGCTCTTCCTGGCAGGCCTCGGTGATACCCTGCACGATCTCCATGTTGTTGACGTTGAACGCGCCGATGGCGTATCCGCCGTCATAGGCTTTTTTGAACATTTCAGTAGATGTTACGAGCGGCATAATATCTTCTCCTTTGATAAAAAAGTTATTTCAAATGTTTGGTACGTTTGGAACTAATTGCATTGTAACACAGAAATTTGATTTTGCAAGAGGATTTGCGATATTTTTGAAAAAAAGGAGACAAAACCGATTCGCTTTGTCTCCTTTCTTTCCTCAGATGTTCACTTTGACCGTCTCAGCGATCTGGTCCGCTGTCAGGCCATACTCGCGCAGCACGTCCGCCGCCTTGCCGGACTGGCCGAAGCGGTCGTTCACGCCGATCTTATGGAACTTGCAGTTGACCTTACCCATCAGGACGTCGGCCACGGCGTCGCCCAGACCGCCGATGACGCTGTGCTCCTCGACGGTGATGACCTTGCCGCATTTTTCGGCGTACTTCGTCACGCACTCTGCGTCGATGGGCTTGATGGTGTGGATGTTGATGACGGCGGCGTCGATGCCCTCGCTTGCGAGCGCTTCCGCAGCCATCAGGGATTCATTGACCATCAGACCCGTTGCGAAGATCGCGACGTCCTTGCCCTCGCGAAGAACGTTGGCCTTGCCGATCTCAAAGGGCTTGACCATGTCGCCCTCAAAAACGGGCGTGGCGAGGCGCGCAAGGCGCATGTAGACGGGACCGTTCATCTCGGCGATCGCCATGGTGGCGGCCTTGGCCTCGTTGGCGTCCGCGGGGCAGATGACCGTCATGCCGGGGATGGCGCGCATGAGCGCAAGGTCCTCGATGCACTGGTGGCTGCCGCCGTCCTCGCCGACGCTGACGCCCGCGTGCGTGGCGCAGACCTTGACGTTGAAGTGCGGGTAAGCAACGGAGTTTCGGATCTGCTCGTAGGCGCGACCGGCGGCGAACATCGCGAATGAGGAGCAGTAGGGGATGAGGCCCATCGTGGACATACCGGCGGCGATGTCGACCATGTTGGCCTCGGCAATGCCGCAGTTGTAGAATTTTTCGGGGTGCGCCTTGGCGACCTTGCAGGTCTGCGTGGCGTTGGCGAGGTCGGCGTCGAGCACGACGACCTTATCGTTCTTTTCGACCAGTTCGATCAGCGCTTCGCCGTAAGCCTGACGGGTTGCAATTTTATCAGCCATGTTCTTAGTCCTCCAATTCCTTCAAAGCCTGCTCGCGCTGCTCGGCATTTGGGGCCTTGCCGTGCCAGCCGATCTGGTTCTCCATGAACGAAACGCCCTTGCCCTTGACTGTGTGGGCGAGGATCGCCTTAGGCTTGCCGGGCATGGTGGGCTTGGAGAGCGCCGCCTCGATGGAGTCAAGATCATTGCCGTCGGGCAGCTCGATGAGATCGAAGCCGAAGGCGCGCAGCTTGGCGGGAAGATCGCCAAGGCTCATGACCTGATCATTCGTGCCGTCGATCTGGAGCCCGTTGTTGTCGATGATGACGGTCAGATTGTCGAGTTTATAGTGCGCAGCGGCCATGTAAGCCTCCCAGATCTGACCCTCCTGGCTCTCACCGTCGCCGACGAGGGCGAAGACCTTCGTATCCTTGCCGAGATGCTTGGCACCGAGCGCCATGCCGACGGCGATGGACACGCCCTGACCGAGAGAACCCGTGGAAGCGTCCACGCCGGGGACCTTCTTCGCGTCGGGATGACCTTGCAGAATGGAGTGCAGCTGGCGGAAGTTCGCGTACTCGTCGCGGGAGATGAAGCCCTTGGCGGCGAGCACCGCGTAGTAGCAGGGGGCGGCGTGACCCTTGGAGAGCACGAAACGATCACGGTTGGGATCGTGCGGGTTCTGCGGGTCAACGCGCATGTGGTTGAAGAAGACGCTGGTCATCAGCTCCACCGCAGACAGCGAACCGCCGGGGTGGCCGCTGCCGGCGTTGGCGGTCATCGTGATGATGTCACGCCGTACCTGCCGGCAGATGGGGGAAAGCTCTTTTGTATTCATGGAAACCCTCCTTGAAAAATACATTTCATCAACTGTTAAGTATATCGGATGAAGCCGGGAAAGTCAATTTTAATCCTCGTTCTTTTTCATCTTTACATGCGACAAGGGATTTGCCTTTGCAGCCACGCGCAGCGCGTCGTTATCAATGTGTGTGTATATCTCCGTCGTGTTCAGATGCTCATGCCCAAGCACCTCCTGCACGGCTTTGACGTCCACGCCATTTTGCAGCATGAGCGTTGCCGCCGTGTGGCGCAGCTTGTGCGAGGAGTATTCTGAAGCGTCGAGCCCCGCGGCGCTCAGGTGCTTTTTGACGAGCGCGTGGACGCTCGAGCGGCTGATGCGCTCGTTGCGCGACGAGAGAAAGAGGGCATTGTGGTCGCGGCCGGAGATGGGGCGGCGGACGGCGAGATAACGCTTGAGCGCATCCTTGCAGGCGTCGTTTAAGTAGACGATGCGCACCTTGTTGCCTTTGCCGAGCACGCGCAGCGCGTCGTCCTGAATGTCCTGCAAATCAAGGCCGCAAAGCTCGGAAATGCGCAGCCCGCAGTTCAGAAAGATCGTCAGAATGCAGTAGTCGCGCTCGCGGTTCTGTCCGTCGACCGACTGCAAAAGCTGCACGCTTTCATTGAGCGTTAGGTACTTCGGCAGCGTTTTTTTAATCTTGGGGGAGTCGAGATCCTTGCAGGGATTTGTGTCCAAAAGGTGCGCCTTATTGACTAAATAGTTATAAAAAGACCGAATTGTCGCGATTTTTCGCGCTCTGGACGCGGCGTTCAGGCCGTAGTCAGACACGTCACTGTTCTGATGCTGCACGCGGTCGCGGCTCAGATAGGTCATGTAGGCGTAGATATCGGTTAATGTTACTTTTTCCACAAAGTCGAGATCGACATCCATGATGGAAATTTCACTCAAAGGGAGGTCGCGCAGCGACGGATCGCGCGACTGCTTCAAATAGCGGAAAAAGTTGCGCAGGTCGAGAAAGTATTCATCGACCGTTTTCTGTGAGTGGGCTTTGATGGTCTCGTGATAGGATAAAAAATCACGCAGGATCGGTGGCGATTCCAAGCGGTAGTCGTTCATAGTAAATGAGCGCCAGTGCAGGCACAGAAACAGCTCATCTAAATCAGAAAGAAAAAATACGGAGAAGTTACGAAGTGTTGGATTTCAAAATACCGGAAAAAATTCGGTAGCTCTGATCTGTGAGCGTTGTCGGCGGTTCAAGCGTGATACACAGCTGCGCAGCGATTGATCGTTCGAACGGATGCACAGCGTACATGCCGTTAATCGACGGTATGACGGCTTTCAATAAAAGAGGCCGATGGAGAGGGGGTATTTTGAAGTCCATACTTTATTGAACAAAATAAAAATTTTGTTCAATTGAGGGGAGCGGAAAAACGTATTTTTGCGGAAATGAGCGTTTTGGCGTGGCTGGCGGCAAAAAACCTCCTTTGTCAGGATCATGGGATTCTATGGGTCCGGCAGTGTGAAAACGCTGCCGGTTTTGCTACTATATTATAGATTATAGAAACTGCTTTACAATCGGCGCATCGGCGTTTACGCCTGCACAATGGCGCGCAGCGCTTCGGCGATATTGCGCGCTTCGATCAGCGCAAGCCCCTGCGGCGCGCGGATCTGATCCTTGCGCTGCTTTGGGATGATACACGTTTCAAAGCCCAGACGATGCACCTCGCTGAGCCGCTCAGAAAGATGGTTCACGCTGCGCAGCTCGCCGGTCAGGCCGACCTCGCCGATGGCGGCGACATGGTTGCCGATGGGCTTGTCGAGATAGCTCGACGCCAGCGCCAGCACGGCGGCAAGATCCGCCGCAGGTTCGTCCACGCTCAATCCGCCGATGACGTTTAAGAACGCGTCACAGCCGGACACCTTGAGCGCGCCGCGCTTTTCGAGCACCGCCATCAGCATGGCGGCGCGGTTGTAGTCAAAGCCGTTGCTTGTCCGCCGCGAGACTGACTGCGCCGCGGGCGCAAGCAATGCCTGCACCTCGGCCAGCACCGGGCGCTGGCCCTCCATCACGCAGGTCACGCAGGTGCCGGGCGCGTCGTCGGGCCGTCCCGAAAGCAGCATTTCCGACGGGTTCGGCACCTCGACAAGGCCCTCACTGCGCATTTCGAATACGCCGATCTCGTTCGTCGCGCCGAAGCGGTTTTTCGCCGCGCGCAGGATGCGATAGCTCATGTGCGCCTCACCCTCGAAATATAAAACGCAGTCGACCATGTGCTCCAACACCTTCGGGCCCGCAATAGAACCCTCTTTGTTGACGTGCCCGATGACAAAGACGGTGATGCCCTCCCCTTTGGCCAGCTGCATCAGCTCCAACGTGCAGGCGCGCACCTGCGCCACGCTGCCCGCGGGCGATTCGAGCGAGTCCTGATAGAGCGTCTGGATGGAGTCGACGATCAAAACGTCGGGCTTTTCTTCTTCGACGGATTCCAGCACATCACCGAGGCAGGTCTCGGACAGCACGTACAGGTTGTCCGACTGCACGCCGAGACGGTCGGCGCGCAGCTTGAGCTGGCGCGGCGATTCCTCGCCGGAAACGTACAGAATTTTGGCGTTTTCACTCAGTTTTCCGCAGATCTGCAGCATCAGTGTTGACTTGCCGATGCCCGGTGCACCGCCGACGAGCACGAGCGAACCCTGCACAGCGCCCCCGCCGAGCACACGGTCAAGCTCGCCCATGCCGGTGGGAAAACGGATCTCCTGCGCCGTGTCGAGCTCTGCGATCGGGTGCGCCTTGGCGCGCAGCGCGCGGCTGCGGCCGCCCGTTTTTGTCTTTGCACCGTCGCCGACGGCCTGCTCGACGAGCGTGTTCCATGCGCCGCAGCTCGGGCAGCGGCCCGCCCATTTGGGCGTTTCGTTGCCGCACTCCGTGCAGAAAAATACACTTTTTGCCTTTGCCATATTGTAAACCTCTTTTGCTTTACTGCTACTGCTGTAAAAGACCGGACGCGATCACAACGGCCAGTCTTTGCTGATATTCGCCACTTTTCAAAAGCGCCGTTTCGTTTTCATTGCTCAAAAATCCGCACTCGATCAGGATCGCGGGCGCGGTGACGTTTTTCATCAGGAAGATCGACGCGTCGATGGCCTTCTCTGTCTTCTCATTGCCCGCATTGACAGTCTGATTCAGCGCGAGCTGCACCGCATTCGCGACCTCGGCACTCCCCTCTTTTTTGCCGTAAAACACCTGCGCGCCGTGCGTCTGCTTGGATGACGGAAGACTGTTCTGATGGATGCTGACAAGGATAGCACCTTGCGTGCTGTTGACCAGTCCCACGCGGTTTTCGAGGTCGGAGCGCTTCTTTTCCCGCAGCGTGGACGCACTGGCATCGTGGATGGAGATATCCTCTGTGCGCGTCATGCGCGTCTCCTCGCCGAGAAAAACGAGCAGCGCGTCGAGCCGCCGCGCGATGGCGAGGTTCATGTCGCTTTCCTTGCTGCCGTCGGCGGCGGCGGCCCCGCCGTCCTCCCCACCGTGCCCCGCGTCGATGACCCAGACGGTCTTCCCTGTCGGCGCCGACACGCTCGTCTCCACCGCCTCCGGCGGCAGAAGCAGACTGACGGTCGCCGCCGTCAGCACGAGCAGCAGCGCGAATATGGTGTAAAACGCCTTTTTTCCGAACACGATAAACAAAATACCCCTCACCCCGGAACAATGTATGCCCCGCGGCGCGGCCTTATGTGATTTTCATTATACAGGATTTTGAACAAAAAGAAAAGCCCCGCTTCCCTTTTTTCTCCCGCTGCATAGGATGGTGTGGGCGGATGCCCGATTTCTTTGCAAGGAGGAGACTTCTTTGGACGACAACAGAGTCATGCGCGCCGAGTCCGGCGTGGGCACACTGCCGAACGGCTGCTGCGCGCCGCTGGCTTTTCCCTATGTCCCCGTGCAGAAAAACGACCCCGAGCGCTATTCCCAACAGGACGCGCTCAAGGCCGGCACGCTGTTTCCGGGGCTGAACCTACCCTTTCACGCGCAGATGAAGACGAAGTTCCCCGCCGTCAACACGGCGCTCTCAGAGCTGATGGCGCTCGATTTTGCCATCGACGAGCTGGGGCTTTATCTCACCACACACCCGGAGGACACCGAGGTTCTGAACCTCTACTGGTCGTATATCAAGCTCGGCCGCGAGGGGCGCGAGGCCTATGAAAAGCAGTACGGCCCGATTTTGCAGACGGACGTGACGCCCGGCAGCTTCAAGTGGCTGAATGATCCGTGGCCGTGGGATCTGGAGGGAGAAAAGTAATGTTTGTATATGAGAAAAAGTTACAGTACCCCGTCAAGATCAAGAACCCGAATCCACGGCTTGCCGCGGCGATCATCTCGCAGTACGGCGGCCCGGACGGCGAGCTCGGCGCGTCGCTGCGCTACCTCTCCCAGCGCTACTCCATGCCCTACCCCGAACTCAAGGGCCTGCTGACCGACATCGGCACAGAGGAGCTGGGGCATTTGGAGATGGTCGGCACGATCGTCCACCAGCTCACGCGGAACCTGACGGAGGAGCAGCAGCAGGAGAGCTCCTTTGCGCCGTATTTCGTCGATCACACGGCTGGCGTCTATCCGCAGGCGGCCTCCGGCACGCCCTGGTCTGCCGCAACCATGGGCCTTGACCTCTCCACCGAAGGCCTTCAGGCCAAGAACCTTGC
>OGMO01001387.1_pt1 | contig 14797 bp, 13 predicted proteins | sample 1573241 | NCBI WGS metagenome assembly OGMO01 (sample SAMEA2581896, study PRJEB24529) | metagenome | biome: Human gut stool | place: China | collected 2011 | reverse complement strand
TTTTTTGTTTTACAGTCCATAATATTTCCCTTAAATATAATTCTTATTGCAATTCTTTTTGCTAATTGATATATTTATTTTAGAATTAGCGCGAAAAGAGGGATTGTTATGGCAAAGAAAAAGCATACCAGAATTATCACCGAACCAGATGGCACAAAAGTTGAGCTTGATTATAGTTTTAGTGCTTTTATGGACATGCTTATGAATCATCCACCGGATAAAGCTGCGGCAAGTATCAGGCGTAGCCGCAATACAAAGAAAATGGCTAAGAATCGCAAAAGAAATCGCCGTAAGACGAGAAATTTGGTTATTGCCCGACATTGCGGGAAGGCGTTAAATGAATTTATATTTGGAAAACGATAGGAGTATAATTATCGCAAGAGTACTTGAATATGACCTGATTTTAATAATTTTGAATTAGATAACCCCCTGCTTCGGTATTAGCGAAACAGGGGCTTTAATATTTATTGTGTTTGTTGATTTTTCTTCGGCAAAAGCACGATATTGCATTCTCATTTTACCGAATGAATATGATTCTACTTAAACTTATAACCTCTGCCCCAAATGGTTTTGATACAGTCTGTGTTTTCGTCAACTTCTTTAATTTTGTCACGCAGGCGGTTGATATGCACTGTTAATGTTGATGTATCCCCGAGGGAATCATAACCCCAAACGCTTTCAAAAAGCTCTGCTTTTGAATAAATCGTGTTAGGGTGGGAGGCTAAAATATAAAGCACTTCAAATTCCTTTTTGGTAAGTGTGATTTCTGAATTGCCTACAAAGGCTTCACCCGTGTTTTTATTCAACTTTATATTATCGCGTACAAGAATATCTCCGTTTTCGCTATTTTGGCTTGTAAGAGTTTTATATCTGTTGATGTGAGCCTTAATTCTTGCCACAAGCTCGGCAGGTGAGAACGGCTTAACAATATAATCGTCTGCACCGTATCCAAGGCCTGAAATTTTATCAATTTCATCACGCTTTGCAGTTACAAATATAATGGGAGTATTTTTTGTTTCTCTTATCTTTTTGCAGATTTCAAAACCGTTTATACCCGGCAGCATTACATCAAGTAAAATTAAATCATATTCATTATTAAGCGCAAGTTCAAGGCCCGTATTTCCGTCTGTTGCACCGTCTGCGTGCATTTCGCTTGCTTCTATATAATCTTTTTCAAGGTCAAGTATATTTTCGTCATCCTCAATAATTAAAATCTTACTCAATATTATCTTTCCTTTCTTCGATTTTTGGCATTGAAATAAAAATTGAAAGCCCTTCGCCCTGCTTACTGCTCGCCCAAATAAGACCGCCGTGCAGCTCTACAATTTGCTTGCATACCGCAAGCCCTAAGCCTGAACCTTGCGATACTTTTGTGCGTGCCGGGTCTGTGCGATACATAGTATCAAATATTTTTGATACATTTTCTTTTTCAACACCTATTCCGTTATCCGTAAGTTCAATGATTACAGTGCGCTCGTATTCGCTTACAACCAAGCGCACATTGCCATGCACATTATCACGCGCGTATTTAATTGAATTCATAATAATATTTCTGAATACGCGTGCAAATGCGTCTGTATCAACGCTTATTTGCGTGTTTGGATTAACATTCATTTGAAGTGAAAAATCAAAATTGCTTCTTTCAAGCATTGTTTTGATTTCACTTGCACCGTCATTTATAAATTCTTTTAAATTTACATTAACTTTATTTAGCCTGTAACTTTTTAATTCATATCGCGATATATTTAAAAGGTCGTTAAGTATTTTTTCGGTATCATCAATTGATGTGCAAATTCTGTTTAAATACTTCTTTTGCTTTTCGGGAGTGGTGGCAATGCCGTCACGAAGCCCCTGTGCATATCCCTTTGCAGATGTAAGCGGAGTTCTTACATCGTGTGCAATTCCCGCTATAAGCTCCTTGCGCTCCTCTTCTGCTTTATTTTGCTTATCTATATAATGTTTAAGCCTGCGGCGCATTTGGTTAAAGCTTTCAACCGTTTGCCCAAGCTCGTTTTTAGAATTATAATCTATTTCATAATCAAGGTTGCCGCGGGCTATTTCATCTGCTCCGTCGGCAATTTTTTTAATTGGGCTAACAATTGTTTTAGATGTAATAAGTGAAATGATTACTATTGATAACACAAAAACTAAAGCTATAATAATGGCTATAATGCCCGTTCTGCCGAGTAAAAGATTTGTAAATTCTTTTGCGGCATAGTGCGTGCTGGCATTTTTAACGGTGTAATCCTTGTTTATCGCCACAATTAAATATTTATCTTTTTTTCCATTTGCGTGGTTTACGATTACAAGTCCGTTATTAGCAAAATAATTCAAATTTTCATTTTTATTTACTTTTACAATTTTATTTGCTTCTTCTAAAATATCTGATTTGGAGGAGGAGTAAAACGGTTTTCCGTTTTTTTCAATATATATGCTTGAACCAAGCTTTTCAATAGGGGATACAAATTCATTTAACCCATCAAGCTTCTCTTTATCCTCACCCTCCGATAAAAGTGCATTTGAAATACTGCTGATTGTTTGCGCCCATTGAATTTGGTTTATTGTGCTGTAACAATTTGTTGTAACACTTGAAATGTTGAAATAAGAGCCTGTAAAATATATCAAAACAGGGGAGAATGCACCGATTAAAAATATAGGTATAAGTATACCCAAAATAGCGGTGAGCATAATCCTTGTACTTATTTTAAAGTTTTTGGAACTTCGCATTTTCGTTCCGGCTTTTTTTTCGGATTTTTTGTTATTCCTCACTCTTTATAGCTCCGTTCCTTTTTGACTTTCCCATAGCTTCAATCAGCCCGCCAAAATGAATTTCGGCAAAACGGTAAGCTTCGCTGTCAAGATTTGAATATTCGTGGGTAACATGATATTTGATTATTCCACAGATTCCTGAAATTATGTATTGCAGTGAATATTCACTTATTGAATCAATATCGCTTTTGATAAGGTCAAACGCACGGCGAATTGCCTGCTGAAGCTTTTGGGTGAGCAAATCAGAGCCTGAACTTGTGAGCAATATTCTGTAAGCCTCCCTGTCTTCCTCAATAGTTTTAATTCCCATTTTTATTACACTTGCTGCACCGTATGTATCAACTCGCAGCTTTCTTGTTTCACGCCTTAACTGCTTACCTACACCGAGAAAAAGCTTAAATACAAGTTCATCACATATTTTGTTTAATAAATCAAATTTATCACTGTAATGCAGGTAAAATGTGTTTCTGCTTATCATTGCACGCGCGGTAATATCTTTTACTGATATATGGTCAAATCCTTCTTCTTCAATTAAATCGAAAAATGCCTGCTTTATTGATTTCTGTGTTTTTTGTATTCTTAAATCTACTGTTCCGTCTTTTTTTGCCATTTCATTCTCCTTAAAAATATCAATTATTTATCACACTGTTAAATAAATAACTCGTTGCTTTATTTTACCATTATTTAACACAATAATCAATAATTATTTGTCATTGCCGAGTTTGACAATACACGCTATATACTATAAAATATAATCATCTTTACTATTTCTTTATTTTTTCTTTGCCACGCTTTAGATTATATGTTGTTAAATATAATCATCGGATGAAAAATATTTTATTACGGAGAATTGATATGCAAAATGTACTTGTTTGCGATGATGACGAGGCTATCCTTGAATCATTAAGAATTTATCTTGATAACGCAGGATTTAATGTTACTACGGCAGTGGACGGCCGGGATGCACTCGAAAAGGTGCAAAATAATGATATTCACTGCGTTGTGCTTGATATTATGATGCCCCGCCTTGACGGACTTAAAGCCACTTTAAAAATTAGGGAAAAATATAATTTTCCTATAATTTTGCTTTCGGCTAAAAGCGAGGATACGGATAAAATTACAGGTCTTGGCTTTGGTGCAGATGATTATGTAACTAAACCGTTTAACCCGCTTGAACTTGTGGCAAGGGTTAAATCGCAAATCAGGCGGTATGTAAATCTCGGCAGTATGGTTGCAACACCTACAAGGCTTGTAACGGGCGGGCTTGTGCTTGATACAGACGCAAAATGCCTGTTTGTTGACGGTGAAAGTGTTAAAGTAACGCCTATTGAATATAAGATTATGGAATATCTTATGTCTAATATGGGCAAAGTGCTTTCATCTTCACAAATATATGAAGCAGTGTGGAATGAACCGAGCTTTACAAGCGAAAAAACAGTAACAGTGCATATCCGTAATATCCGTGAAAAAATAGAAATCAACCCAAAAGATCCGAAATATATAAAGGTGGTGTATGGCCTTGGATACAAATGTGAAAAAATTTAAGTATTCTTATTTAGGAAAATTATTGTGCATAATTCTTGCACTTATAACGGGCCTTTCGGCGATATTTTTGACTACTGCCGAGGTTTTGACCGTTATAAATAACACTGTAAACGGCAAGGATTATTCAAATTATACTCTGAATACTGCTGTTCAGTATGAAATTGAGCATAATATAGCCTACGGAGTAAACACGGCGCATTTAGACACAAAGGGGCTTAAAAAGCATCTTGATTCTCAAAAGGAGAAGGTTTGCAAAAGTGTTTATAATAATGTGATGAGCCAGCTTAATTCTTATCTTGACAAGCTAACGATTGATGAGGGCGGCTTTGACCAAAACGATATACAGTACAGCGAAACCAATCCAATCAGCTATTATGTAGAAGATGCTTCATATAGTGTAGACAGTGCAGACTATTTTAAATACGATGTCGATTTAGATGAATTTTCATACAACTCCGATGTCGTAACTCTCAAAAATTATGAGAGTATGCTTTATAAGGATATTGAAAAAAAATATGATAATTATGTAAAAAACGCTTTAATACAATACGAGAACTTTGATTATTGGGATATCAGTGACGGCATTGCATACATAATCGTAAAAAATAATAAGGTTGCTTATAAAACCACGGATTTGCCTGTAAAAGAGATTATGGCAAAGCACGATAGCTTTAAGATTGAAAACGGCAAAATCGAAAGCAAGGAAATTCCTGAAAAAACGCTTAAAAACATAATGGAAAGCAATCAGGCAGACTTCAAGGCAAAGGACTATTCCCTTTATGCCTACATTATTACCGCTAAAAACGAGCCTAATGTTTCAAACTATTTTGAGGCTATGAGGCAGTTTAACGATTATGCAGGCAAGGTTAATGATAATCTTGTTAAGCTTGCAATTATTGATGTAGTTTTGCTTGTTGCTTCTGTTGCTATTGCGTTTTATTATTTCAAAATAGCAGGCAAAAAAGATAAAAATTCGCCTGCAAAGCTGATATTTATAGATTATATTCCGCTTCTTCTTCAGCTTGGTATAGTCGGCGGTAGCGGCTTCGGGTTTGTTGCGCTTTTGATAAGCGCATTTGATGAGTATTATGATACAACGCTTCTTTTTGCAATTTTTGCAGGAACTTGCCTTGGCTGTTGGGTGCTTCTTTTTGAACTTTGCTGTTCAATTTCAAGGTGGAGCAAAAGCGACAAGAAGTTTTATAAGCACCTGCTTTTATATTGGCTCGGTTTTGCGCTTTACTATATTTTTAAATTCATATTTAAAATATCAGTCAAATTCTTTAAAAAATGGCACGAATTCAATAAAAAGTTTTTCGGCACATTTAAGCTTTTGGCTTATAAGCCAAAGACATTTGTAAGAAATATAATTTTGCTTTCGCTTGCATTTTTTGCAGTAAATATCGTTTTGATGATAATTATTGTATTTTTCTTCGCGGTTGACCTTCCTATTTTCAGTATTATATTTATTCTGGGCGATATAGTTGCAAATACATTTGCACTCAGGGCGGTGTGCAAGTATTTCAAGGCACTTGATGAAATTATTTATGCTGCATCACAGCATATTGATTTGCCAATGGCAATAGATACGCTTCCTCAATCGCTGAAAATTCTTGCCGATAGTATGAAATATACTAATGTTGAGCTTCAAAATGCGATAGCAAAGGCAGTTAAGGATGAAAGGCTTCGTGCGGAGCTTATCACAAATGTTTCCCATGATTTAAAAACTCCGCTTACATCTATTATCACTTATGTTGATTTGCTTAAAAATTGCGATATTTCAGATCCGAAGGCGCAGGAATATATCCATGTGCTTGATGATAAGGGCGCAAAGCTTAAAAGGCTTATTGATGATTTGATTGAAGCGTCAAAAGTAACAAGCGGCAATGTTACGGTTAACCTTACGCCGATGAATTTATCGGAACTTTGCCTGCAATCAACTGTTGATGTGCAGCAGGATTTTGAAAAAAATAATCTTAATCTCGTTGTAAAGCAGGGCGAAAAGCCAATAAATGTTACAGCCGACGGAGCAAAAGCATTCAGAGTGGTTGAAAATCTGCTTTCAAATGCACGCAAGTACAGTGCAAGGGGTACCCGTGTTTATGTCAGTGTTTATGAGGAAAACGGCAAGGGTATTTTTGAAATTAAAAATATTTCCGCCCAGCCGCTTGATATTACACCTGATGAACTGACGGAAAGATTTGTACGCGGCGATAAATCACGAACTGCCGAGGGTAACGGTTTGGGCCTTTCAATTGCAAAAGAACTTTGCAAGGTTCAAAATGCAACGCTTGATTTATCAATAGACGGTGACTTGTTTAAAGCAAAGGTAGCTTTTCCGTTAGCATAAAATAAAACAAATAATAAAAAAGGTTCGGATTTTCCGAACCTTTTTATATTTGTAGGGGCGAACATTGCTCGCCTTATTATTTTCTCCCTTTCAAAATCGGTGAAAGCGGCTTATAAATAATCATTGTTATTATTGAAACAATAAGTCCTTTAACAAAAGTGAAAGGCAGATTGAAGATTAAAAGTGCCTGCAAGATACTCTTGGTTTTAGGCAAAATAATCTGATACATCTGCAAAACTGCAGCTTGTGGGAAGCCTAAAACATTGTAATAAAGTGGGTATATCACAAAATAATTGAAAGGCACGCTGATTAACGCCATAACAAGTGAAGCCGCTACGCTTGCTATAATTGCTTTGCCTTTTGTTTTTTTATGCTTATAAATCAAGCCGGCAACAAGCGAAAATGATGCACCGAGTAAGAAGTTTGAAAGTTCACCCACAAACCCGCTTTGGCTGACTGCCATATGTATCAAATTTTTAAGCAGTGCAATAAGCACACCGGCAAGCGGACCATAGGCAAATGCGCCTATAAGTTCCGGTAAGTCCGAAAAATCAAGCTTAATAAAGCTCGGCATAATCGGAATTGAAATTTCGATGTACTGCAAACCTACGGCAACTGCTGTCAGCATAGCCGTGCCTGTGACGGTGCGAATTTTGGTTGATTGTTTTGTTTCCATAATTTTCTCCTTTTGGGCAAAAGAGAAGCCCCAACTGAAAGTTGGGGCGCAATGCTTTGACCTTGCAAGATATTATTATACCTTGCTTTAAACATTTCTCTCATCCGGACTTTAACCGTCGGTAACGGAATTGCACCGTTTCGGCCGCAAAAGCGGTTCGCAGACTTTACTGCCGGTGAGGAATTACACCTCGCCCTGAAATATTTTATTTGATTTTAAAAATGCACTGATAGGCGACTGCAGGTCGCCGCTACGGATTTATTTCAAAATCTGACGCACAACCGTACGGCAGATTTTGAGAGGAAGAGCTACGTAGTGAGTGAAAAATAAATTTTATAAAAATATTGAAAATTTATTTTGAATGATATGAAGTCAGCGATGACGTGTTCGCCGCTACCCAATGCTTTTTCAAAACCTATAATCATTATATTCTATTTTACGAATTTGTCAATAGCGTTGTTAAATTCATCAAGCATAGAGGTATCGCCCTCTTTAACTGCGTGTACAATGCAGTGGTCAAGATGGTCTTTCAAAATCACCTTGCCTGTATTATTAAGTGCAGATTTAACTGCCGCAAGCTGAATTAAAACATCCGAACAGTCATCCCCGTTTTCAACCATTTGCTTAACTTTTTGCAAGTGGCCTATTGCACGGGCTAGGCGGTTTGAAACCTCTTTTGTATGCTCGTGCGAATGAGTATGGGTGTGCGAATGGCTGTGATTTGCAGTATTAACTTTATTTTCATTGCTGTTTGCTTTTTCACCCATACTCGTTTGCTTCCTTTAATTAAATTTGTGCAAGTGCCTGCTCAATATCGGCAATAATATCATCACTGTCTTCAATTCCGCAGCTGAAACGCACAAGGTCGGCACTTACACCGCATTCTTCAAGCTGCTCATCTGTAAGCTGGCGGTGAGTGGTTGAAGCAGGGTGCAGGCAGCAGCTTCTTGCATCTGCCACATGGGTAACGATTGCCGCAAGTTTAAGCGAATCCATAAACTTTGTGGCTGCCTCTCTGCCACCTTTAATTCCGAAGCTTACTACACCGCAAGTTCCGTTTGGCATATATTTTTGCGCTTTTGCGTATTGCTTATCATCTTCAAGCATTGGGCAGTTAACCCAAGCGATTTTTTCGTGCGATTTAAGATAATTTGCAACTTTTTTCGCATTTTCACAGTGGCGAGCCACACGAAGATGCAGTGATTCAAGCCCAACATTAAGTAAAAATGCATCGTGCGGAGACGGCATTGAGCCGAGGTCACGCATAAGCTGAACCGTTGCTTTTGTAATATATGCGCCTTTGCCGAAAGCCTCGGTATATGTAATACCGTGATAACTTTCATCCGGAGTTGTTAAGCCCGGGAATTTATCGTTTTGAGTCCAGTCAAAATTGCCGCTGTCAACAATCGCACCGCCTATTGTGGAAGCATGCCCTTCCATATACTTGGTGGTTGAATGTGTTACAATATCAACACCCCAATCAAATACACGGCAGTTAATTGGGGTTGCAAAGGTGTTATCCACTATAAGCGGAACACCGTTTTTGTGTGCCACCTTTGCAAAGCGCTCAATATCAAGAATATCAAGGCTTGGGTTAGATATGGTTTCGCCGAAAACAGCCTTTGTATTCGGCTTAAATGCGGCTTGGATTTCTTCTTCGTCAGCGTCAGGGCTTACAAAAGTAAAATCAATTCCAAGCTTGCGCATAGTAACATTAAAAAGATTGTATGTGCCGCCGTATATTGCAGATGAGCTTACAATATGGTCACCTGCTTGCGCAATGTTAAATACAGCGTAAAAGTTGGCAGCCTGCCCGCTTGATGTGAGCATACCTGCCACACCGCCTTCAAGCATAGTGATTTTGCCTGCTACGGTGTCATTAGTAGGATTTTGAAGTCGTGAATAGAAATATCCGCTTGCTTTTAAATCAAAGAGATTTCCCATTTCCACGCTTGAATCGTATTTATAAGTTGTGCTTTGAACAATAGGCAAAACCCTTGGTTCGCCGTTTTTTGGGCGGTATGCGCCCTGCACACAAATTGTACCTAATTTCATAATATAATATTCCTTTGCTTAGGTTGTGAATAAACAGCCATAACCGCACCTAAATTGTTAATGTTATCGCGTTTTATTTAATAAAATCTATGTATAATTAAATAATCTATATCAACAACTTTGTAACGATACGATTTTAGGTATCAAGATACCGTAACCGTATCGTTAGGTGCTTTGAGCCTTTTGCTCGGGGGCAGTACACGCGTACAGCTCCCACTCGCAAAATGCTCAATTATGGCCGCTTCTTCGCAACCTTACTATTTTATATTTTTATATTGCGGGCAACCATTGGTCGCCTCACATTCTCAATCATTTAAAAAATGCTTCATAATGCTTGGCCCGTTTTCAATAAAGTTACCTGTTTCTTTAGCTGTTTCTTCATTGATGGTGTCAACACCGTCAATTTCATTTTGCTTGTGGTAAATAAGATAAGGAACAGGGTCACTTGCGTGTGTGCGGGTAACAATCGGAGTAGGATGGTCAGGCAAAATCATGATTTTGTAATCATCATATTTTTTAAGTCCGTCAAAAATAATCGGCAAAACTCTCTCATCAATAAGTTCAATTGCCCTTACTTTATTTTCCGGCTCGTTTCTGTGGCCGCATTCATCCGGAGCTTCAAAGTGAACATATACAAGATCGTTTCTTTCCAAGCAGTCAATTGCGGCTTTTGCCTTGCCTTCAAAATTGGTGTCAATATATCCTGTTGCACCCTCAACTTCGGCAACTTCCATTTTAGCACAGCCGCCGATACCTTTAATAAGGTCAACAGCAGATACAACCGCACCTTTAATGCCATAAATTTCTTCAAACGGTGAAAGTGCAGGTCTCTTGCCCTCACCCCAAAGCCAAATTGAGTTAGCAGGTCTTTTGCCTGCTTTCTTTCTGGCAATGTTTACCGGGTGGTCTTTAAGCAAGTCATAGCTTTTTTTCATCAATTCAATAAGCGGCTTTGCATTTTCGCTTGTTGAAAGATATTCTGTGATAACCTTGCCTGTAATATCGTGTGGAGGTGTCATTTTGCCAAGGTCGGTTGTACCGTTATTCCAAATTAAGCAGTGGCGGTATGATACGCCCGGGTAAAACTTGAATTCATCTGTACCAAGCTTTTCATCTATGTATTTGATAAGTATTTCTGCTTCTTCTGTTGAAATATCATCTGCGCAGTAATCTTCAATAGTCTTTTGCTCATACGGTAAATCATCTTCCGAAAGAGTAACAAGATTTGTACGAAGTGAAACATCGCTCGGCTTCATATCAATACCGATTGATGCAGCTTCAAGCGGGCTTCTGCCGGTATAATATTTCATTGGGTCAAAGCCTAAAACGCTCATATTTGCAACATCAGAGCCGGGTTTTAAACCATCGGCAACAGTTTTTATAAGCCCAACTTCACTTCTTTTTGCAAGAAAGTCCATATTCGGCTTTTTTGCGCACATCATGGGTGTTTTACCGCCGAGTGCAGGTACGGGATAGTCAGCCATACCGTCATATAAAACAACTACATATTTCATATCTGCTAATTCCTTTCGATATGTATTATATTATTTAAAGTAGTTTACGCCGCTTTCAAAGATTTTCATATCCTTTTCAAACGGAACATTGGCATAAAGGTCATTGCCTTTTCTTTCAACATGGCCCATTTTACCGAGGACTCTGCCGTCAGGTGATGTAATACCCTCAACTGCGCAAACAGAACCGTTAGGGTTAAACGGCATATCGCTTACAGGTGTACCCTCAAGGTTAACATACTGTGTTGCAATCTGTCCGTTTTCAATAAGCTTTTTCATTACATCGTCATTTGCTACAAATCTGCCTTCACCGTGGCTGATAGGCACTGCAAATACATCGCCTGCATTTACACTGCTAAACCAAGGTGATTTAACACTTGCAACTCTTGTATAAGCCATTGAAGAAATGTGCCTGCCGATTGTGTTAAATGTAAGAGTAGGGTCATCTTCGCCGATTTCCTTGATTTCACCGTAAGGTACAAGGCCAAGCTTTATAAGTGCCTGGAAACCGTTGCATATACCAAGCATTAAACCGTCACGGTTGTTAAGAAGTTTTGTAACTGCTTCTCTAACCTTTGGATTTCTGAATGTTGTAGCAATAAATTTACCTGAGCCTTCAGGTTCGTCACCGCCGGAGAAACCGCCCGGAAGCATAATAATTTGTGATGATTCAATTTCTTCTACCATTTTATCAATTGTTTCATTGATAGCGGAAGATGAAAGGTTGTTTACTACAAGGATACTTGTATCTGCACCGGCTTTTTCAAATGCTCTTGCCGAGTCAACTTCGCAGTTAGTACCCGGGAATGCAGGAATAAATACCTTTGGCTTTGCAACTTTATTTTTAGCTACAAATATTGAGCGTTCCTTGTAAAGAGGAACATCATATGGCATTTTGGCTTTTTTGCCTGAATCTGTTGCAAATATTTTTTCAAGCTTGCCGCACCAAGCCCCGATAAGTTCGTCAACGGTTTGTACATCCCCGTCAATGATAAATACACCGTTATCATTTGTTTTACCGAGAGTGATACCGTCATATGTATTTTCATCTGCAAGTTCAACTACAAATGAAGCTTCCTTTGCTGCAAATAAAGTTTGCTTATCAAGCCCCTGCGCAAAGGTGAAGCCGAATTTGTTACCAAACGCCATTTTGCATACGCAAGCGGCCGCACCGCCCTCTTTAATAACAGAAGCTGAAAGGATTTTTCCGTTTCTTATTCCTTCATATACGCTTACCATAAGTTCCATAGCTTTATCATAAATCGGCAAGCCTGTTTCATCATCAATAGGAAGTTCAAGAAGTTTAACTGTTGAATTTATACGCTTAAATTGTGCAGAAACTGTTTTTGAAGCTTCGCTCATACCCACTGCGAAAGAAACAAGGGTAGGCGGTACATCAAGGTCGTTAAAGCTACCGCTCATTGAATCTTTACCGCCGATTGACGGGCATTTGTAACCAACCTGTGCAGTAAGCGCACCCAAAAGTGCAGCGGTAGGTTTGCCCCAGCGTGCCGGTACATCGTTAAGTCTTTCAAAATATTCCTGGAAAGTGAGCCTTGCTTGTGATGGGTCACAGCCGACGCACGCAAGCTTTGCAAGTGATTCCGATACAGCAAATGCTGCCGAATGGAATGGTGACCAGCGTGAAAGTTTAGGAATAAAACCGTAGGCCATAACAGTGGCTGTGTCTGTTTCGCCCTCTAAAACAGGGATTTTTGCAACCATTGCTTCTTCAGGGGTAAGCTGATACTTGCCGGCATAAGGCATAAGTACGGTTGAAGCACCGATTGATGAGTCAAAGCGTTCAACAAGCCCCTTTTGGCTGCAAACTTCAAGGCGTGAAAGGTTAGCTTTAAGTGCGTCTGCAAGTGAAAGGCTTTCAAGGCAGGTTGGCACTTCATTTCTGTAATTTTTGTTTTCATCTACCGATGTAATTTCAACTTTTGCGTGCTGGGTTACACCGTTTGTGTTGAGGAAATCACGGCTGAGGTCAACAATTTTGTCGCCTCTCCAGGTCATTTCAAGCCTGTTTTCATCTGTAACAACTGCTACAACGGTAGCTTCAAGGTTTTCTTCATTTGAAAGTGCAATGAATTTTTCAACATCTTTTTTATCAAGAACTACTGCCATTCTTTCCTGTGATTCGGAAATAGCAAGCTCTGTTCCGTCAAGCCCGTCATATTTCTTCGGTACTTTGTCAAGGTCGATTTTAAGTCCGTCTGCAAGTTCGCCGATAGCAACGGAAACGCCGCCTGCACCGAAGTCATTGCAACGCTTAATCATTTTGGCCACTTCGGCTTTGCGGAATAAACGCTGAATTTTACGCTCGGTAGGTGGGTTACCCTTTTGTACTTCTGCACCGCAGGTTTCAATTGATGATGAGTTGTGCGCTTTTGATGAGCCTGTTGCACCACCGCAGCCGTCACGGCCGGTTCTTCCGCCGAGAAGTACGATTACATCATCTTTTTGCGGGCATTCTCTTTTTACATTATCTTTTGGTGATGCACCTATAACAGCGCCAATCTCCATTCTCTTTGCTACATAGCCCTCATCATAAAGCTCTGTAACTTGGCCTGTTGCAAGGCCGATTTGGTTACCGTAGCTTGAATATCCGGCAGCAGCGCCTGTGGTAATCTTGCTTTGCGGCAATTTAGCATCAAGTGTTTCTTCAAAAGGAGTGGTAGGGTCGCCTGCGCCGGTAACACGCATTGCCTGGTAAACATAAGCTCTGCCTGAAAGCGGGTCACGGATTGCACCGCCAAGGCAGGTTGCAGCACCGCCGAAAGGTTCGATTTCAGTAGGGTGGTTGTGAGTTTCATTTTTAAACTGAACAAGCCACTGCTCTGTTTTTCCGTCTATCTGAACAGGAACTTCGATTGAGCAAGCGTTGATTTCTTCGCTTTCATCAAGGTTGTTAACAAAACCGCGCTTTTTAAGTACCTTTGTACCGATGCAAGCCATATCCATAAGGCAAACGATTTTATCCCTGTCACCGTAAACTTCCTTTCTTATATCAAAATACTGCTCTAAAGCTTTGTTGATAGCTTCGGTATATTTTCCGCTGTCAATTTTAATTTCGTCAAGCTCTGTTGCAAAAGTGGTGTGGCGGCAATGGTCAGACCAATATGTATCAATAACTTTAAGCTCTGTAAGGCTTGGGTTTCTGCCCTCGTCATTTTTAAAATAATCCCTTACCCAGCATAAATCTGCAATGCTCATTGCAAAGCCCATTGATGCATGGTAAGCTTTGATTTCTTCATCGCTCATTTCAATAAAGCCGTCAATTCTTGCAATGTCGGCAGGAATTGATGATTTAATGTCAAGCGATTCAGGAATTTCAAGCGATGCAACCCTTGATTCAACAGGGTTGATGATATAATTTTTAATCTTTTCAAATTCATCATCGGTAATGTCGCCTTTAACTGCAATAATTTTTGCGTACTGAACAACAGGGCGTTCACCGGCAGTCAAAAGCTGAATGCACTGTGCGGCAGAATCTGCTCTTTGGTCATACTGCCCCGGCAAAAATTCAGTTGCAAAATACCTGTAATCTTCCGGAATTGAAAGTTCGGTATAAACATTGTCAAGGTTTGGCTCTGAAAGAATTTGCTTTACCGCAAGATCAAATTCTTCTTCGGTAAGGCCCTGTGCATAGTAACGGTTGATAATTCTTAAATCATCAAGAGCGTTTAACCCTACATTGTCACGCAAATCTGCAAGAGTTTGGCCTGCTTCAATGTCGTTTCCCCTTTTTTTCTCAACAAAAATACGAAAAACTTTAGCCATATTTTTTGTTCTCCTTTTGTCATCTTAACTTGATGTATATAATATACATTCCTATTTTAACACAAACGCACCGCTTTTCATATAGTAAAATTATATTTTTATATA
>OGMO01001374.1_pt1 | contig 15022 bp, 12 predicted proteins | sample 1573241 | NCBI WGS metagenome assembly OGMO01 (sample SAMEA2581896, study PRJEB24529) | metagenome | biome: Human gut stool | place: China | collected 2011 | reverse complement strand
AGTGGGTGTTATAGTACTGTGCAACACGTCGGGCGTGCCGGTTAGCACGATCGCGGATGCAGCAATGCGGATGTATCATGGAAGAAATCCGATCGAGGATCGATTTGTTTATCAGGAGACGGAGTGGAATGCGGAAAAGAGAAAGGCGATGTGCGGCACCTTCCGTTCAGATGAAGATAACAATATCACGATCTTTGAAAAAGATGGAAATCTGGCAGCCAAAGAGGGAGAGACGCTTCTTCGATTTGTGCCGGTGCAGGAATTTTTAGGGATTGTGCGCAACCCGGATAAGGATGGCTACGTGAGATTCTTCGAAAATGAGAATGGTGAGATCTGGAAATGCAGTCCCAGCACCTCTTCCTCGATATAATCTCTTCCGTATAACAGCGTTACCTTCTCCGGCACAACAGCATCCGCCAGAGAATCATTTGCCGTATGGAGAATACCAACGATCGTTCCGTCAAGCGGAAGTGCCAGAAGCCCTTCTACATATGCATTCAGATCCAGATTCTCTAATCCGTCCGTGCTGGTTACAAGATTTACCAGAAGTCCGCCATTTGTCTTGGACTGGCGAAGCACCAGATGACGAAGCAGTCCTACATGCTGCATTTTCTTATGGTAGGACAGTCCATGCTCCCTTGCAAATTCCATCGTATAGGAAACAATCCTGTTATAATCTTCGCTTACGATCACGCAATTACAGACAGGAACGATGTCGTACATGCTGTTCTTCTTATGAAGCCCCAGTACCAGCGGACCATCCTTATATTCGTCGCCAAATGAATACTCCATCTTATTCCGGTAAGCAGTCGTAACTGGCGAGCCGATGATGCCCTCCCAATCATATGGATGTGCCTCTGAATCGATCACACCGTCTAACAGCTTCTTCACCTGTCCTGCCTTTAATTCCAACTGATGCTCATAGCTCATGGTCTGGTATGCACAGCCGCCGCAAATGCCAAACTGTGGACATGGTGGTACTGCATCTTCGATCTCAGAGCGTTCCAGCACATCCAACAGACGTGCTTCTGCCTTATCCTTCCGCACCTTGGATACCATACAGGACACCTTTTGTCCGGGCAGTGCTCCCTTCACGATCACTTTTTTGCCATCCAGTTCAAAGCTTCCCTTATTTGGGAAATCATAGTCTTTTATAACACCTTCTATAATCTCTCGTTTCTTCACAGCCGACCTCTTTCTTGTCTCTAATAATCTCTACTCTTCCCGGTCGCCCCACATATCTTCAAATATGCTGCGCATCCGGCGTTTCGGTTTCAGTTCATTTTCCGCAAAAAATGGTGTTCCATGCTGGTCAAATTCCAACAGCATGTATTTGCCATTCATGCCATCACGCGGATATGCCAGACTGCCCGGATTTACGATATAAGCACCGCCATATCGTTCCAGATTCTGGACATGCGTGTGTCCATACATCACAATATCGTAACCATCATATTTGATCAACTCCTGTAAGCGGTCCGTTCCATAATGGACGCTGTACCGGTGTCCGTGCGTGATAAATACCTTATACCGGCCGATCATGAATTCTTCTTGCATCGGAAGATCAGAAGTCCAGTCGTTATTCCCGGCAACCATGTGAATCGGGCAGGTTACGTTGTCATAAATATATTCTTCATCTCCGCAGACATCTCCCAAATGGATAAACATATCGATGTCACCCACCGTATCTAAGACATCCCGGATCGTATTGGTTCTTCCATGTGTATCACTAATTATCAGTATTCTCATTTATAACTTCCTTTATCAAACGAAGTGCGTTTCCTCTATGGCTGATCGTATTCTTTTCTTCCGGTGACAGTTCTGCTGTGGACTTGCCATACTCCGGCAGGAAGAAAATAGGATCATATCCAAATCCATTCTCGCCGCGTTCTTCATATCCAATGATTCCTTCAATCGTGCCACGTCTGGTAATGGTCTTTCCATCCGGGAATGCAGCCGCGATCGCACATACGAATCTTGCAGTACGCTTCTCATCCGGAACACCGGCAAGCTTGTCAATGATCGCTTTATTCTTGATCCGGTATGAGGTGCCTTCCCCCATAAATCTTGCAGAGTAGATTCCAGGTGCTTTATCGAGATAGTCTACCTCCAGACCGGAATCGTCCGCAAGCACCAGACAATTTGTCATCTTACGGATCGCCTCTGCCTTGATAATGGCATTTTCTTCAAATGTTTTTCCATCTTCTACGATGTCAGCCTGAATTCCGGCTTCCTTCATCGACAGGATCTCATATCCACAATCCGCAAGGATCATGCGGATTTCTTTCATCTTATTCTCATTACCCGTAGCAAAAATCAATTTCTTCATCTTGTCTTCTCCTTTTCTATTCAATCCCCCACATCCGTGAAGGCTTTCAAACAGACATTACAGTCATTCTCCTGCTCCGCACTCGACCACTTCGTGCCATACAGGCTGATATAGCCTTCGCCATCCGTGATATCGAAGTTTGCCGTTTTCTCATCATTATTATATTCGATTGCGATCGGCATCGTGGAATCCTGTGTGTTCACATGCACAACCACCGCAAATTTCCGATCATCCGGAAGCGGTACTGCCTCTTTTAGATTGATCGTATAATAACCCTCGTACTGCATTTCACCGGATGCCACCTTTGTCCGCTGTTGCAAGTCGGATACATCGGTAAAATCCGTCACAACATACACATCATATGTCGTTTTCGGGCCTGTCGCATAAAAAGAAACTGCCTTTAATGTCTCGTTCTTTCCAGCCGTATAGACATTTGCAAAATAGGCCTCCGGCCTGTCGTCAAATCCCATCGTTCCGACCTCGCCCATCAGATCTGACTGATAGATCTTGTCGTAGTTGTCACTATTTCCAAGCTTCGTATATACTACGCTGTTCATACCGATATTGGTATCATAATAAGAGATATAAAAGAATCCCTCGTCACCAAAATCCTGCCCCCAGCTATTCTTGCAGATAAATGCGCCGTCTCCCGCCGGTTCTGTATTAAAATATTCCTTCGGATAGTTGTCATCCCAGCCAACGATCACCACGTCATGATTCGGCGTCTGATCTCCATCATAATAATAGGAACTACGGTTTCTGTTATAGTAATAAGAACTACTCGTTGCATTCTTCATATCACAGTAAATAACCGTTTCCACACCGCCATATTTGTATACGGATGATTTGATTGCCTCGTAATTCTTGTCCTTCAGGATGATGGCTTCTTCCAGATGCTTTACCGCCGACAATCCATTTACCGTCTGGTTATCACCATACGGATCATCTTCCTCAAGCACCGGTCCCTGCCATGCCGCAAGATAGGCTATACTCATATAATATTCGCCACCGTCAAATGGGCTGACATTAAAGCTGTTATTCATTGCCATATGATCAACAGAAAACACCAGATTTTCAGCCGGACGGATCGTACTTTCCAGTGCCGCAAGTGATGCAAATGCCCAGCAGGTTCCATAGATACCCTGATCTCTTACAAGAGATACACGATCATGTTCTCTCATGTCATATGCAGCCGGAAGCTTTTCTTCCTCGGCAATCTTTTTTAACACCGCAGCATTTGTCTCCAAATTGATATTACAGCTGTAGTTTAATGCCTCGCAGATCTCATTCACCGGCACATAGATGATATCATCCTTTTTCTCCGGCTTGTCGATTGCCTGTATTGCATTTCCATTGATATTTACCACATCCGAATCACCATAAACTTTAACAAGGCTGTCACCTTTTGCCAGTGTGATCGTTCCGTTTTCATATACATTTACCAGACAATCCAGTTTATCGGTAAATGCTGCGATTGGGATCATCAACTGCAACCGATCACTGAAATATGCCTGATATTCCGCCTCTGTGATCTTATTGTCATTGATATATAACGTAACACCCTTTTCATTTGCACTTGTTACGATCTCTTTCATCATTGCCTCGGCCGCAGCCTCCGAACCGTCGGTCTTTTCCACGCTCACATCCGGATGCCGGAAGAAGCCCAGATAAAGCAATACACTCAAGATTGCAACTGCTACCGCTATCAAAAACTTTTTCAATTTGGTCTCACTTTCTCTTTGGCGGCTTCGGTCCCATGAACTGATAGAAATATGATTTGATCATACCATTGTAGATCTTACGGTTCTTATCCGCCTTTCTTCCTATATATTTCTCCGCCTCACTGTATGACGTGATCAGGAACATCGACCAGTCATCCAGCCGTCTGAAACTTTCCCCGATCGTCTTATATAATTCCGGAAGGTCCTCCCGATCCTCGAGACGTTCACCATATGGCGGATTTGTAATGATAAAGCCATATTTTTTCGGATGCCTGAGATCCTTTACATCTCTCTGTTGGAAATGGATATGTTCATCCACTCCCGCTGCTCTGGCATTCTCCATCGCACACTTCACCATTTCATTATCCAGATCGTAGCCCTGAATATTCATCTTCACATCATGGTCGATCATGTCATTTGCTTCATCGATCGCATTGTACCACATCTTCTTATCTCCGACCTTCGCCCACTCGGAAGCCAGGAAATCCCGGTCGATGCCCGGTGCGATCCTTGCTCCGATCATAGCAGCCTCGATTGGAAATGTTCCGCTTCCACAGAATGGGTCGACCAGTACACGATCCTTGTTCCACGGTGTCAGCATGATCAGTGCCGATGCCAGGGTTTCTGATATCGGGGCCTTACCAACCAGTTTCCTATAGCCACGTTTATGAAGAGATACTCCTGATGTATCTAACCCTATTGTAACAATATCCTTAAATATAAATACACGAACCGGATATTCTGCTCCATCCTCTGTGAACCATGATACATGGTAGGTCTGTTTCATACGCTCTACCATAGCTTTCTTCACGATAGACTGGATATCAGATGGACTAAACAACGCACTCTTGTTTGATGTAGCCTTGGATACCCAGAATTTTGCATCACGGGTCAGATACCGCTCCCATGGAATACTCTTGGTTCCTTCAAATAATTCATCAAATGTTACAGCCTTAAAGCTTCCGCACTTGATCATGATACGTTCAGCTGTACGAATAAACATATTTGCTCTTGCAACCGCATCTTCTTCTCCTGCAAATGTAATTCTTCCGTCTTCTACCTGAACGATCTCATATCCAAGATCCAGGATTTCTTTTTTCAATACTGACTCCAATCCAAAATGACATGGAGCGATCAATTCGATTCTGCTCATATGCTTCCTTTCAATCACAAGTGCCAGATTCAGACATTTCTGTCCAAATCCAGCACTCCTTTTCTCTTATATCTTTGTTTCTGATTTTATTTTCTGCGTTTATTTATAACAACGATTCCGGCAAGCCCCAGTGAAATGATCATACCTGCAACTGCTGTCTTCATAGCAAAATCATCTCCTGTCTTTACTCCGGTGTTCTTCTGGTCATCCGGCTTATCGGCATCTGTTTTCTCTGTTGTTTGGTCCTCCGTTGATACAACTTCTTCGGATTCTGTTGTCACATCTTCCGTTTCATCCTGAGTATCATCCGTTGACTCTGTCGTTACATCTTCCGTTGTATCATCGGTACGATCTTCTGTCGTAGTTGTAGCTTCCGTTGTATCCTCTGTCGTTGCATCTGTAGAAGCTTCCGTTGTCACGTCTTCTGTTGTCACATTTTCTGTTGTTCCACCATCCGGAACAGACATTTTAACCGTTACTTTTGTTGCTCCCGATGCATAATAATTTGCTGTTTCCTTATATCTGACGTAATAATCACCGGTAGAAATGCCTGTGATCGTATTTGCTGTGATCGGCTTCCATACATTCTGGTCAACGGAATATTCCATGGATACATCAACATTTTTAATGGAACCGTCCTTTTTCCCTTTTGCACTTTCATTTTCTGTCGTAAGACCGGTTGGTGCTGTCTGTGGTGCTTTATCGATCGTATAATTCTTTACGGTTTCTCCGTGATAAGTCTTACCCTTTGCTGTTATTTTTACGCTTGCTGTTCCTACATTGATATTATCTGTAAATGTACAGGTATAATCCGTTCCTTCTGTCAGATCTCTTCCATCGTATGTGACAGTCACTGTTGGCTCTTTTGCTTTTCCATCATATACATAAGAAGTCGGGGCAATGGATACAGAAACTGTCGCATCTGTCAGCCGGCGATAACGAAGCTCTACGCTTCTCGCCTTTGTGCCTGTTTCATCTAATATCGTATTATAGGAATTCGGCTGTCCATCCAATGTGTATCCAGCCGGAAGAAATTCCTCAATACCGCCCACAGCTTCATCTAATGAAAGCAACCCATAATTGCTTAGTCCGCTTGGCGAATTTGTAATCTTATAAACAGATGTCTGATCCATCTGCAACTTTTCAAGCCACCATTCTGTAAATGCTGCACCATCATGTTGCTGTTCTATATTACTGTTTACCAGTTTAATGCCACCCTTTGCATACCATCCAAGCTGCGTAAGATCTGCTCTCACATTTTCAAATGTTAATGTATGTTCATTCCCTGTCGCTGCATTCCTTATATAGCCACTATATTCTCCATTTTCTATCACAAGCGAACCCATGATATCGAAATGAACAGCCTTTAACTCCTTCTTATTCAGATCAATCGTAAGATTCTTATTCCCCGCATCAATATATGTTGATGTACTCTCACAATTATATAGAAGCTTCAGTATATCACCGTTTCCGGCAGCCGCCGCTGCATCTTCCAGTTTAGAATAAGTGCCCTTTGCTGTTCCACTTGCATCCTCTACCTCGATGCATTCTACCGGATCATTACAATCCACACAGGCTCCATCCTTCACCTGTGAATGTTCACATGCCGCCTGTGTCTCTGCCAGTCCATTTGCCCCTACAAATGCTGCTACTGCAAAAAAACCTGCCGCAATGATCGTTCCTAAAATTCTTTTTCTCATTTACCCTATATCCTTTCTTTTCTAAAAAAATAAGTACCTCCGGAATATCCTGTGATACCCGCCAATTACCCTGTCCATATTATACATACTTCCCCCTGCCACCACAAGTAAATTAAACAAAAAAATCCCGGCCATGCACTTCCTTAACAGGTTCTGTCATGTCCGGGATTGATCTATTCTGTTATTCTCATTTTCAAACCACATTTTCTTCTCTTTCATAATGGCTAGTTACACCCTCTGTCAGCGGTTTTTCGTCAATGCTCCTTTATACTGTACGATTCCCCCAACGGTATTGATCACCTTATATCCTGCCTGCGACAGCAGTCTCGCTGCCAGTGCACTGCCGCCTCCATACTGACAATATGTGAGCAGCACTTTATTTTTAGGAAGATTATAATTACCATACTGTATATCCGACAATGGTACATTGACTGCCATCGGTATGTGTCCTCTCAGAAATTCTTCTTCTGTACGAACGTCCACGATCACCCCGCCATAGCGGACTGCTTCTTGCATGATATCGCGGACCGGTATGTTGTGAAATCTCATCATTTCACCCCCTGGCAAATGTTCCTGCTATATGGATTCCTATATATTCATCATATGTCTCTTCCATCAAAACGTGAGGCATATTCAGCGTTTCTGCCACAATTCCTGTCTTATTTCCGTCCTTGTCCGTTGTACCCTGTCATGCCATAATCCGTACCAGTGCCATTCGACGTATAACTCTGAGAATAATTCTGTGATCCGGGATTCTCCTGCTGCCGATATGGATTCACTCCAGTTTGCGGATATTGATTCATCCCCTGCACATAGCCATTACCCGAATACTGATTCATCCCCTGTGTATAACCACCATTGTATGGGTTGTAATTTGTATTCTGCATATATCCTCCGGCCTGACCATACGCATCACCACCCGGATAGCCCGGATAACCCGCCCGGTAATCCGGTTGATCTGGATAATAATATCCTCTGCCCGGTCTGCGAAAATCCATCCGGTACATCCCATAATCTGCAGTCTCCGGTCTGCCGTCAATTCTGCGGTCATGTGCTGAACAGTAAAAGATCAGAAAAATTGAAAGTACATACATCACTCCAAGGATCAGGAATACCCATGCCTCCGAAATATATTCATACGATGCCGCCATCACAAGATAGTCATATAAGCCATGAATAAATACCGGCACGATATATGCCCATGCCATAAATCCGATCATACCCGCACGGTCACCTGCATATGCCGCTTCTCTTCCCTTCGCATAAAGTGCACCCATGATAACACCTACCGTACAATGAAGTGGAATAGCGGTAAATGCCCGGAGGATGCCCGTTCCGATTCCGCCGGAAGCAACATATAAGATATTTTCCAATATAGCAAAGCCAAGAGATGCACAGACCATATAAATAACTCCATCATAGCTGTGCTGAAATTCTCTGCTTTTCCATGTAGTGCAGACCGTTACCAGATATTTTCCAAGCTCCTCCACAATTCCGATCACCAGAAAGCAGAGCACCAGTAGCATCGTCTGATGATCCGTATCTGTCTGTGTAACGATTAACTGCCCGATAAATTCTGCGATCACTGCCGGAATGATCGTACCTGCACCAAGTGCCAGAAGCAATACCATTAATTTGACCGGCGGCTTCTCTTTCCGGTCTCTCATATATATAAAACCCAGCAGGATCAATGCCGGCAAGACTGCTATTATGATCAATATTCGACTCATATGCCCTCCCATTATCCTGATCCGATGTCTGTGAGCACAACCATCGAATCTTTTCAACGTAATATGACTTGTTTAAAATTATACCACCCAGCAGTGAAAAACTCTACTTACAGGTCTTATTTTACATATAAAATATGGGAGACGCAAAGCTTACGTTTCCCATAGCATTTATTCATATTTTTTTGAGGAAAATATATGACAATAATTATTTTACATTGAAGGCTTTCATCCCCGGATATACGGCTGAAGCACCGAGCTCTTCTTCAATTCTTAAGAGCTGATTGTACTTAGCTACACGCTCGGATCTGGATGGTGCGCCGGTCTTGATCTGGCAAGTATTTAAAGCAACTGCAAGATCTGCGATCGTTGTATCTGCTGTCTCACCGGATCTGTGCGATGAGATAGCTGTGTATCCAGCCTTGTGAGCCATCTTGATTGCTTCCAGTGTCTCTGATACAGAACCGATCTGGTTTAACTTGATCAAGATACTGTTACCACAGCCAAGCTCGATACCCTTTGCAAGTCTCTCTGTATTTGTAACGAAAAGGTCGTCACCAACTAACTGTACCTTGTCGCCAAGCTCTGCTGTAAGCTTCTTCCAGCCTTCCCAGTCTTCTTCGTCCAAACCATCTTCGATGGAGATGATCGGGTACTTCTCAACCAGTCTCTTCCAGTGAGCGATCAGCTCCTCTGATGTATATACTGTACCGGCCTTTGGCAGCTTGTACTCGCCAACCTTGCCTGTCTTCCACTCGGATGAAGCTGCATCCATAGCGATCTTGAAATCCTTACCCGGTTCATATCCGGCTTTCTTTACTGCTTCGAGAATTGTCTCGATTGCTTCTTCATCAGATGCAAGTGCAGGTGCAAATCCACCTTCATCACCAACTGATGTAGCAAGTCCTCTTTCCTTTAAGATTGCCTGAAGTGCATGGAATACTTCTGCACACCATCTGAGACACTCTTTGAATGAAGGAGCACCAACCGGCATGATCATGAACTCCTGAACATCCAGACCGGATGATAATGCATGACATCCACCATTGATAATGTTCATCATAGGAACCGGAAGTCTATTTCCGCTTACACCGCCTAAGAAACGATATAAAGATACATCCAGTGAAATAGCTGCTGCTCTTGCAGCTGCGATTGATACGGCAAGGATTGCATTTGCACCCAGATTTGACTTGTCCTTTGTTCCGTCTGCCTGGATCATTGCCTGATCTACCGCATATGTATCAGATGCGTTCATTCCAACTAATACGTCATTAATTGTTGTGTTGATATTTTCAACAGCTTTCCGAACGCCCTTACCGCCAAAACGATTCTTATCGCCATCACGAAGCTCTAATGCTTCAAACTCACCTGTTGATGCACCACTTGGAGCTGCTCCACGTCCAACAGTACCATCTGCAAGAATAACTTCTGCTTCTACTGTAGGATTTCCTCTTGAGTCAATAATCTCTCGTCCAATTACTTTTTCGATTTCTAAATAATTCATCATTATCCAATTCCTCTATTCACAAGATTTTAGTTAGTTTTTTCTAACCAACTAAAAAATAGCATGTTATAACCTCTGTCGTCAACAAAAATACGTCGAATTAATTGAGAATTTCTATCACATATTTCGCTTGATTTTTACAAGAACACACCGTATAATGCAGCCATAAGTTAGATGTGTCTAACCATTGCATGAACGGTTCTGAAATGACACATACTAATACTGTCGCATTTGATAATTTAATGTTACAGGAGTTTCAGATTATGTTTGAAGAATATTTGATCACACATTGTTCGCCTACATTGGCGTCCTTAAAACCTGCCAGCCTGTTTCTTTATCGTTTTTCTTCCGGAGAAGAATTATACGAAAGTGTGGCTGTCTGGGATGCACAATTTCAGAAAAAAGGGATCCGGATCACGATCCTGCGGGAAAATGCTGAAACTGCCCTGATCTATGTCTACAGACCGGATGCTATGGTTCGCGAATTATCAAGACCAGAGATCCTCTCTTTTCTTGTAAGCACAGGATATCAGGCAGGAACGATCGATCAAATGCTTGAACAGCTTCGTACACGTCTTCATGGTTCGGAAGAGTTTCCGCATGAGATCGGTGTCTTCCTTGGCTACCCGTTAAATGATGTTCTCGGATTTATCAAATACCACGGAAGCAACTGCAAGGGCATGGGCGACTGGAAGGTATACGGAGATCTGGGTGAGGCCCAGAAAACATTTGCTAAATTTAAAAAATGCCGTGAGATCTATGCAAATCTCTGGCATCAGGGACGAACCATCTGGCAGTTGACGGTTGCTGCATAATTATAGCATCTGCATAACAAAATAAGTATTTATGCACATGGCGTCCACATAACAAAATGAATATAAGGGATTCCCGTAAGCATTTTCGTGCGGAGATCTCTAAATATAAAATACATGAATTATAAGGAGGAACCTACTATGAGTAAGGTTGCAGTTGTATATTGGAGTGGCACAGGTAATACAGCATTAATGGCACAGGCTGTTGCAGAAGGTGCAAAAGCAAAAGGTGCAGAATGTGATCTTTTAACATCCGCAGAATTTACTGCAGATATGGTAGATAACTATGATACGATCGCATTTGGCTGCCCTGCTATGGGTGCTGAAGTCTTAGAAGAAAGCGAGTTTGAGCCAATGTTCGCTGAATGTGAACCGGCATTAAACGGTAAGAAGATCGCCATCTTCGGTTCATATGGCTGGGGAAGCGGCGAATGGATGGATACATGGGAAGCTCAATGCCAGGCTGACGGTGCTGTATTTGCAGCAGCTCCACTGATCTGCCATGAAACACCGGATGAAGCAGGTCTTGCTGATTGTACTGCACTTGGCGAAGCACTTGTTTAATAAATAATAATACACATCTCTAAACACAACCAAAACACAGAAATCTGCCATGTGGCAGTCCTTCCGCTTGTACATTATCGTACAATCCAAAAAATGCTCTGGCAAACCACACCTCTGCCAGAGCATTTGTTTTTTTATAGTTTCTGTTTTATATATGTTCTATTTCTGACTCTTCTTTAATGTTGCGACAACCTTACCTTTTACATTGATGATCTTTACAGTTCCATCTTCATAGCTTGCTTTTTGATTGCTTTCCGCAAACATGATATATCCCGGACATGCTGCCAGAACGTATACCTTCTTCTTGGATGACTGGTAGATCTTTTTCTTGGAAGTTCTGCCCGTACTCTTTCCATAATAAGAATCTCCAAATTTATAAATGGAATTTGAGCTTTTTCCGTTTTTGATCAAAGTACCATACTGATATCCCCTGACGGTCAGACTCTCATTATACTGCATATCATCAAAAGCTCTGACAAATGCATTGCAAACCGTTTTATTTCCTGCCGGGTATTTCTTTTTATGCTTATATTTTGTGTCAACGGAATAGGATTCTGTCACATACGGAAATACACTGTAGAAATATTTGCCCTTATAATAGAATACCGTTCCATTTGCACCATCTTTTACCCTCATGTGACACTTCTTATCAGTTCCGTCCAGTTTCATTGAGCATAAACCAGAATGACCATAATAAAGTCGATTGTTTTTCATAAAACCAAGTCTTCCATTTTTACAGATCTGTTTTGGCTTTGAACTTCCATCAGCCTTGATCTTATAGATACTCATCTGGCTGTCCTGATAAAGGTTGTAATACAGATATCCTTTGTGTACCAAAACTCCACTGACAACGGCGCTCTTTACAACATACTTTGCAGTCTGTTTTTTCATATTATACGCAAGTACACCCTTTGAGGTTTCTATGTAGAGATAGTCACCTGCATGATACAGTTTTCTCGCTGATACATGCTTTACGGTTGATGCTGCTTCCAGTTCTGCCGTCTGCTCCGTCTCAACGTCTGTTGCTGCCAGACTTACATTGGAACCTGTCACATTCATTACTCCACACAGTACAAATGCGATCATTGCCAATACTACTTTTTTTAAATGTCTTTTCATTCATTTTCCTCCTGATTTTTTATTCCTTCCTTCTGCAGATTTTGCAGATACCTGTATTATATCACTGCATATAAAAAATAAATATATAAATTTGTCATGCATGACAGTTTATCCGTCATGGTCTGCATTGTCCATATAAAAAACATCTGCTGATCCATAAACTATATAAAGTCCATACATCAGCAGATGCTTTGTTTTCTTTCACTATATTATATCGTGAGACTTTCTTTATATACAGATCTTGTATTTATATCGCTCCATGCTCCCGGAGAAGTTTCTCAACATCGGTTCCTTCTACCGCCTTTAAAAGCTCCTTCATTGCGATCTTCTCTTTCAGTCCAAGCTTCATATCCGTGATCTTTCTGCCATCACGGATCGCTACGGTCGCATTTAACAGATCCCGTACATCATAGACACTGCCCCAGACCTCAGGCACACCACGATCGATATTCAACAGAGTATATACTGCCTCCATACCGGTACGGATCGAATACTCGGTCGTAAATATCGTATCTCTTGCTGTCTCTGCAAACTGTCCAAGAAATGCAAAGTTTACCGCGCCCTCCGGTACAACATCCGGGCGGTCACCTTTCTCACGCGGCATGAAAAATGCTGTAATATACGGCATCATAACCGGCACTGTGTTTGCGCTGTGCTCAGCAAGCTCCGGTATTTTCTCCTCCGGTACTCCGATATGGTAGAGCCATTCTTCGCAGATCTCCTTACCGGTACATTCCCGCATGGTCTTCTTTACATAATCACCCGGTTTATTCGAGAATAAGGCATATACCCATACAAGCACCTGACCCTTTGGCTGATTACGAAACTGTGGCTGGCGATTGATCGTCCAGGAGAGCAGCCATTCGGAATCTCTTGCAGTCACGATACCACCTGTAACTACCTTGCCGGAAAGTGGATCCCTCTTGCATATATTCTTAATATACGGAAGAATCTTTTCATCCAAAGTCGTTACCGTTGCACTCATCCAGTTTGACTGCTCCGGATCGTAACAGAATTTGTCCGGATGTCCGAAGGATGGATCCTGTGCAGCGATCTTCCGCCACATATCCCATCCGCCGCCTTCGCGGATCTCGGTCTTGAACTCAGCCGGCTTGTTCTGGCTTCCGTATGAAGAATTCTCCACGCAGCCGCCATTTGTGATAAATACCAGATCATTCTCGGTCAGGTCGATCGCATCTGCTTCACCGTCACGGATAATATCAATCTTCTTTGCCAGCTTTCTTCCTGCTTCGATCTCGAATTCCACATTTATAACCTTGGTATTATAATGGAACACCACACCGAATGATTCCAGATATTTTACCATCGGAAGAATCATGGACTCATACTGGTTATATTTGGTAAAACGAAGTGCCGTGAAATCCGGCAGTCCTCCGACATGATGGATAAAACGCTTAATATAGAGCTTCATCTCAAGTGCAGAATGCCAGTTCTCAAATGCAAACATCGTCCGCCAGTACATCCAGAAGTTAGAGTTGAGCACTTCTTCATCAAAATACTCATCGATCCGTTTATTATATAATTCTTCATCCGGGGTAAAGAACAGCTTCATGATCTCCATTGCACCCTTATCGGATAATCCGAATTTCTTATCGGTATGTGCATCCTGTCCCTGATTCTCAGTTGCCCGACACAAAGAATAGTTCGGATCTGCTTTATTCAGCCAGTAATACTCATCCAATACACTGATGCCCTCTGTCTCAATGGACGGAATCGAACGGAACAGATCCCACATACACTCAAAATGGTTATCCATCTCACGTCCGCCACGCATAACATAGCCAATATCGCTGTACTGATAACCATCACATGCACCGCCCGGAATTGGATCTTTCTCCAGAATGTGTACATGTGAGCCTTTCATCTGTCCATCTCTTACCAGAAAACAGGCTGCCGCCAATGCACCAAGTCCCGAACCTATAATATATGCCGATTTCTGATCCACACCCGTCGGCTTCTTAGGTCTGGCAAATGCTTCATAATTTCCACTTGCATAATACATACGAATTACCTCCAATCTATACATCCTGCCCGCAAACAGACCAGTTATTTCAAAAACTGTCTTTATTATAAGATGCCCCGTTTTTGCCCTCAATAAACAAAAAAAGTACCGTGATAAAAATATATTCACGGTACTTGTTCTGTCTAAAATTTTATCATTTCCCCTGTTTTGATGGGATAACCGGTCTGAAAAATAAGATACATTATTTTTTCAATGTATCTGTCAGCTCTCTGTTTTTTTGTGAAAGGCATCTGTCCGAAATGCTTCCAGTGCTCTGGCATATGCAACTGTAACAACTGCAAGAAATCTGAAAGCAGCGTGTATTATTACACCAACTGTATCAGGAGCAACTGCAAGAGTTGTGTCCAAA
>OGMO01001369.1_pt1 | contig 15078 bp, 10 predicted proteins | sample 1573241 | NCBI WGS metagenome assembly OGMO01 (sample SAMEA2581896, study PRJEB24529) | metagenome | biome: Human gut stool | place: China | collected 2011 | reverse complement strand
GTATTTAATCTGCAGCCTGTAAGCTTTCCGCTTTTTTGCTGCCCGGGAAAACTATCATCTGCTCCAGCTCTTCTTTGGGAACCGCCTGGTATTCTTTGAGGTAGTCCACTGTATTGACTGTGGTTCCCTCTGTTCCCGGAGTGTCATATACAACTGTCTTGTTCTCTGTGAATTTATTGTCCGGAATTATATCATACTCTATCAAATCCAGATTATTTCTTACGCAGAATGTCATGTATGTTTTTCCATCCAGCTTTATCCTCTCAAATGTTCCAAATGATACTATATCTAGACTGTCCTCTTTCTCTGTCTGATTCCATACCTCACTTTCCGCCTCTCTTGTATAAAGAGTTCCCTTTGAATACATATACAGTGTCTCCAGCTGGGCATTATTTCCCGAATCATCTGTAGTGATTTCGCGCTGTACATAGCCTTCTTCTTCCACATACTTTTCGTCTCCACCAGACACATGACGATGTCGCTTCCAGTTCCCACCATATGTGCCTATATTATATGTTGAATAATCCACTTTATTATGTATTATGTCACCAAGTCTGGTCTCCATAAGGAAATCATCAGGATTCTTATAGCCTGTTAGTTTATCTCCATCATATGAAATAATCTTAACTTTTAAATCCTCTGTAATTTCTACAGGTGAATTTGATTCGGCAATACGCATCCTATATAAAGTTATCTTTCCTTCCTCTTTAATCCTCTGATCTATCATCTCTGATATCGTGATTTCACCTTCCGGCTCTGTGGTCACAAGCTCTGCTGCCGTGCAATCTGTTTCTGTTGCCTGAGCTGCTGATGTGTCATTTTCATTTTTATCCTTTTTTTCACATGCTGTCACCATACATAACATACATGCAGCTATCATAAGAACTGATATTGCTTTCTTCATAATAAATTTTCCTTTCCGTCTGCGTTGCATTCATGCCTATTTATTGTTATCTTAATTTTTTATAACGTACTTAATATAGTCTGTAACTCTATCACACAACATATCATAGCTTTCGTCATCCTCTCTCTGATTTTTATCGCCTGCTCCCCTGGCATAGTCCTCCAAGTCATCAATACTTACCTGCTTTTTCGGCTCTGCCTGTGCATTATATGCATCCACCATCTTCGTCACTTTCTCCACATCCGTCGTGATATTCTCGCAGATATAGGTGTCACCTACCCTGGTTATCTCCATATCCATGCCAAAATAATTGGCATCTTCTATCATGTCCTGACATGTAAAGTCTGTTTCTGTCAGTCTGTCTTTTGCTTCATCAATTTCTGCATTATTTTGTACATTTTCAATATTTTCATCATATGCTGCATTTAAGTCATTTAAATAATTTATTGCTGCGTTAGCCTTGTTAATCTTATCTCCTACGGTTTCATTTATTATTACTCCTGAAAGGCCTATAGCTTCATCAATAATCTTACCTTTTAAAGTATTACTTGTTACATCAAAAAATACCCTGCATTCAGTCTTTTCCTCTTCCTTTTGATTTTCAAGATTCTGCTTTGTATTCTCAATCATGCCGTGTGGAAGTACATGGCTTACAATCTGATTATCTACCATTCCATACGCATCTATCTGATTGACCTTCTCATTTTCTTTTCCTACTTTTTCATTGATAGTTCCATTTGTTACCTTGACGTTATAATATTTGTCCAATATCTCCCTGTCATTGCTATCTGTAATCTTGCATATGCTTACATCAAACGGCAGCTCTTTCAGGCATACGGATACGGTCACATTTTTCTCTCTATCGGAATGTATTGTAAATCCATCGTTTTTTCCATTATATGCAACTCCTATTGTCGGGCAGCTATCAACCATTGCTTTAAACAGGGATGACACTCTGTACTGCTCTTTCATCTCTTCAAGCGCTTCATCACTAATCTCGTCGTTTCTGTATGCACATTTTTCGCTGTAATAGTCAATTATATCCATACTTGTCTTATATATATCCACCGCCCTCTTAAATGTATTCGTGACACTCACACTGTAATACTTAGGGTCTTCCAGATCTGCATTATCTATCCACTCATCATCCTTGGCGTTTCCATAACCTGCGCGCAGCATGTTCTCTATATTTGCTATGGTTTCTTCCTCATCATCTGTGGACAGCTTTGGAAATACTGATACAAGTGCCTGCAGCTCTGCATCTGGTACAAATTCCTTCCGCATCTCATAGTTTATTTCGTCCCAGTTCATAACTGTCTTTCCATTAGAATCCACTGAATAGAATCGCTCTTTATAATACTCTGTTATCTTCGAGTCCACTTTTGCCTGTATATTACCAGCTTTTGTTTTCAATGTCTGGCAATCCATAGTATATATATTCTCAACGGATCTTACATTAATAAGAGCTGCCAGTTCTTTAATTGCAGTGCTGAATCTTTCCAAGTCCATATATTCGTCCCGAAACCTGGCTGCATATATATCATCCACACCATTTACATTATCAAACATCCTTCTTACACTATTGCTTGCCTCTTCATTTTGTCTCTGATATTGTGTTGCCGCGTTTCTTAGCTGTGATTCATAATCATATTGAAATATACCTTTGGTTTCCACTACACCGTAGGTTTTGTTTATTTCCTCCCACTGTTCTTCTCCTCCCATATAGCTTTGTATGTCATCGTATGCTTCCTGCGTAAAATCCTTAAATTTCATTATGCGTCACCCATCCTTCTAATACGCTTCATATGTTCCTATACCATATATATCTCCATCTGCCTCATCTACATCTCTCACAAATTCATTAAGTTTTTTTGACATTTCCCTGAAGGATTCCCCCAGTATACTCTGATATGTATGAACAGCATCCTCGTACACTTCCAGCTTATCGTGCAATTCACCGCTTATAACTGCATTTGTGTTTATAATATCAAGTATCATCTGATATTCGTTCATCTGTCTATCTGCAATCTTTGCAAGTTCTGAGTATAAACGCACAAGTTCTGTAAATTCCTCCTGCTCAAACCTTAAATTGTACTGTCCCATTACTTACTCTCCATTCTTCTTTTTTTTTATTCTCAGCTGCTCTATATTGTCCTCATATGTACACAGCTGCTGATTTATTTCATATATCCTGTCATTTCTGCTCCTGATTGCATTCTCTACATCTCTCAGCATTGAATCTATAGCATTCATCGCATTGGCTACATACGATTTTCCATCATTTAATGAATTAATACTCTTAAGTCTGCCCTTCAGATTTGTTATATTACGACTGCTATATCTGTCCATGCCGGCTATATTATCAACTCTGCATTTAAACCGGTTTTGCGCCTGCCATTTATATTCCTTTATTTTCAATGCTTCCTGATCCAAAGCATCTATTTCATTAAGCAGCCTGTTTTTCTCAAGCTGCAGATTTTCTACATTTGCCCGGTACCTTGATATTCTGCGACTTAATTCTTTTAGTTCCATAATAGTATTATTCTCCTCACCTTTTATATTTAAAGCTATTCATTAAATATAAATTCCTCATTAGCTAACATCAGACAGTCTCCCGGTAATATCTCTGTTTCCTGCCCCGCCTTTATTATCCTTCCATTGATAAATGTGCCATTGGTAGAATTTTGGTCCATTACATAATAACGTCCGTTTCGCATGGTTATCACTGCATGCACCCTGCTGATATTCGTATTGTCTGCTACCGCATAATCTGACTTTTCCGGATTCTTTCCCAGCACAAACGATGGTTTGCCAAGCTCTATCTTTTCACCTGTTACCTGCCTTGTAAGACTTGCAAAATGATAGTTCACCGGTTGCATCTGCTGTATCTGCTGTACGGATATGCCATCATCTGACAACACTGTAGTTCCATCCATGCTGCCCTGCATTACCTGCTGCATTATCTGTTGCTGCATTATCTGTTGCTGCATTGTCTGTTGCATTGTCTGTTGCTGCATTATCTGTTGCTGCATTGTCACTGCTTTGTTTTTCAGCACGTTCACAACTGCACGCTCTTCGCGTGAGATATATTTTTCTATTGCATTACCGTTGAAGCCATGGAAGCTTCTGACATAATACATAAATCTGGATATATAATTCGTATCCTCATTGATAACAGGTGTCATTGTATAAATTATGTTTTCTATAAATCCGACAATATCTGCACTTTCCTGTCCTCCTACTATCGGAAAATATATAAAGTACATCTCTTTTGTCATCTCGTTTATGTATACGTCATCCATATTAAAACGAACACTGTTTACGTTCAGTCCGTTATTGTATACATCCTGAACCATTATTACTATCTGCTCCATCATGAAAAAGAAATCATATTTGCTTACGGCTTTTTTCAATCTATCGGTAAGATTTATATTTGCAGGGCACGTATATATGACACTGTCTTTTTTTGTTTTTGTCACATGCATGATTCCACATGGTTTTATTCTGGCTAGCTGGCTTAGTTCGGTTTCATTTATTCTTTCCTTTCGTCCTGCCTTCATCATGGCAGTAACGGTCGATTTTTTTATGCTTACTTTTAATTTAGACATTCGCTATTTTCCATTCCTTATGAGATACATTCTGTCGTATGTAAAAATTCTATTTTCTTTGTTACTTCGAACCTGATATTGGTTTTTTGCAGCTTTTCGGTTATATCTTCCAATACTGTGGTTTCATCCTGCAATACTTCTGTCGGTGCATCCAGCACAGTAGTTTCATCTATATTTTGTGTATATCCCGGCTTTTTCTTATTCTCCCCTGCCAGGTTATATGACGGTGCTATCGGACCGGACGATGTTATGTCAATATGTCCCGCTGTCTGCTTTCGTACAATTGCTGCAATTCCTTTCCGGGCAGATTTTCCGGTAAGTGCACCTATGACCTTAGGTATTTCAAGCACTATAAGTATGACTATTGAAGCTATAAGCATTATGGCAAATGCCGTGAAGGATACGTAAAATATCATCCTGTACTGATTATAAGTCATCTTTGTTTTCCTCCTTCACGCTCTGTGCCTTCTCAATTGTTTTGTCTATATTATCCTGCAATCCTGTTATCTGCTCGCGCATTATGGATTTATCCAGCTTTTCTGTTTTGTCCTTTATTGTCTGTAATAAATCCATAACTTTATCCTTATCTGTCACTGCTATAAATGATGTGATATTTGTGTCAACTATATCATCTATCTCATTCCATACCTGAATCTTTGCGTCTAAGCTGTCAAAATTCTCTGATTTTGCATATAGCTCATTTATTTGCTTCCATAGCTTTTTGTATTCTTCATATGTTTTTTCTGTCTGTTTTATCTTTGCTCCATCATACTGGCTAATCAATGTCAGACAATCTGATATCTCACAGTATATTCCTGCCTCCGGATGATTCTCCTTTACTTCCTTGAACCACTGCGCCGCACTGGAGTATCTGTCTTTTTCCACATTGATTTCGTAGTAGAATAAAAAGCTTTCACCAATCTTATAGCATACATCCTCATATCCCTTTGGATTTTTTTCTTTCAGCTTTGCCATGACATCATATGTATGCACCCGGCCATTGTGGTCCTTGCAATCTATACCTACCATCAGCCTGTTCAATATCTGCGCCTCATCCCTGTTCAGTACAAAATCGTCTGTCAGTTTGTCATTCAGCTTAAGATACGCCTCCGTCCTTGTCGGGTCGGTTACTATAGCCGTGTAATATCCGTTGTCATAATTGTCATAAGTATCCGCTTCTTTTAATATGCTATTATAGTTTTCATTTTTTTTGTGTTCTGCCGCACAATAGCTTAATACTGTACTTGTTCCAAGCAGCAGCGTCAAAGCTGATGTGGTGATAAATACCGCAAGCTTTCTCTTTAGATTCTTCCTATACATGTCATCAATCTCTGTATAGTGCTCAAGGTCATACATCAGCTCAGCTGCGCTCTGATATCTGTTGTTTGGATCCGGCTGTGTACACTTTGTAATAATACGTTCAAGACCACCTGACAATGTTGGGTCAATTTCTCTGATTGGCCTTATTTCGTAAGGTGGCTCACAGGGATTCATTCCCGTAACAAGATGATACATTGTGGCTCCCAGACAATATATATCTGTTCTCGCGTCTGTCTGCCCCATTCCACCAAACTGTTCCGGTGCAGCATATCCCATCGTGCCAAGACATGTCGTATCCTCTATGTTATTTTCCTTATATTCCCTTGCTGTTCCAAAATCTATAAGCACCACATTTCCATCCGGCTTTAGCATTATGTTTGCCGGCTTCATATCACGATATATGATTGGCGGGTTCTGTGAGTGCAGATACCCAAGAACGTCGCATAGCTGTTTGGCCCACTTTATCACATTTTTCTGCGACTGGGCTCCGTACTCCTGCAATGCTGTCTTGAGAGAATTTCCCTCTATATAATCCATTACGATAAGGAATCTGTCATCCTCATCTATGACATCGACAATATCAGGAAGACTGGGATGGCTCAGTTTTTTGAGCATATTGGTCTCCGCAACAAGACTTTGCTTTACCACCTCAAAATCCTTTACTCCATCCTTTCTGACCTCTTTTATTGCCCACTGTTTGTTTGCCCTTTCATTCATAGCCAGGTACACAACGCTCATTCCGCCGTGTCCAACTTCGTTTAGTATCTTGTATTTTCCGTCAATTAAAGAGCCTATTTCAAGCATCTGTTCCTCCTACTGTGCCTTTATGAGCGCTGCTGTTATATTATCGCGCTCTCCTCTTTGCATGCTGAGTCTGATGAGCTGCTCCAGTCTGTCGTGCATATTCTGCCCGTCTACAGTTGCTGCCGTTTTCAGCATCTCATAGATTTCCTGTTCTGATACCTCATGCCTGAAGCCATCTGAACAAAGCAGAAGTGACATTCCATTTTTCATTGCCCCGGTCCTGTACTCCGGCTTTACCTCTGCTGATGCCCCGACACACTGCAGCAGTACATTCCTTCGCGGGTCTTTCATAGCCTGCTCCTGTGTCATATTTCCATTCATAATTTCCCGCTGTACATATGTCTGGTCTGTCGTAAGCCTTTCTATACGGTCTGAAAGGCTATATATTCTGGAATCGCCCACGTTTATAATGTAGTAGGCTTTTTGCGTGACAAGCAGCGCTACCACTGTTGTTCCCATGTTTACTGCATGTGCTTTGCCATATGCTTTTATTTTTTCATTCTGCTGCTGTATTACTTCATCCCACTGTTTTTCCAGAATCAGACTGTCAATATCCGGGTTCGACGATTTGCAAAGCTCAGGCAGCTGCTCGTCACTCCATCTGTCAAATGCTCTGACTACAGTGGCACTGGCCAGCTCACCCTTCGATAAGCCGCCCATGCCGTCACATAATACTGCAAATGCCATGTCTCCTTTGCATGTTGAGAAGCACTTTACCAGCAGACTATCCTGATTAGTTTCTTTTACGATTCCTCTGTCCGTATCAGCTGCTATTTCAAATCTCATACACACTCCTCCCAGAATTCAAAATCTTTGTTGCCAAGTCTGCCTTGAAGGGCATGCGCTTTCGCGCATGCCACAGACATTGTTGTTTTTCCCACACCACCACATGGTGATGTAAATACATAGGTAATTATCTTATTGCTCATCATTGTCTTTTTTTTCTTTCAGCTTTTTTCTCATGTAATAAGCGATTATCAATATAGCAATTATAAGTACAAATAATATTATTGCTCCAATTATATATACTGCCTTATCATTGTTTGTTTCTACTGATTTGACATCTGACGAATTTGATTCCATAGGTACATCATCTTCGATAATCTCTGTATCTGCTTCTGTATCCTTACCATAAATTTTTTTCACTTCATTGGTCTTTCCACTTTCGTCAACAGAACAGTCTGCACACTCTACCATAAGCCTTGAATCACCGTCTTTTGCAGAGAGCACCTCCTTAGGTACTTCAAACTCTATCTTTCCGTCATGCTTGTCCAGATAGTCAAGCATATCGTCTCCCGACATTTCCTTGATAACCTTTTTTTCTTTGTCATCCTTGCCCACTACAGTAATCTTTACACGTCCAAGCTTTCCGCCATCATCCTTCGGCATCAATACTGCATTCTTTGAGCCAATATAGTTTTCATTGTTTTCATCTACACCTGTCAATGTATATGTAGGTGCTGTCTTGTCCACAATAAATTCAATATTTACACTCTTCACATCACTATAGGCAACTGAATCTGCTTTGTCCTTTGTCTCCACAACGATATTGTACTGACCCTCTTTTTCAAATACCGCATTTGATATCACATATTCGTACTTATGCCAACCATCGCTTTCACTTACATTATTCACACTGAAGTCTGTTCCCTGCTTAAGCGCTTTTCCATTTACTTTGACAGTACAGCTGGTAACTTCATCCGGATTTATCTCTCTGACTACCACATCATGGTATACCTTCTGCACATAGTAATCCTTTACAAGCTTCATCGTATTGTCATCCAGCGAGAAGATTGAACCGCCTTTGTTTATGGAGAAATCCATCAATTTTTCTCCCTGCCCTGCAGTCTCTGTCACCTGCTTTCCGCCTGCATCTATAATATTGACTGTTTCATAAGAATTTCCGGCCTTATCCTGTGCATGGCATGTCAGTGAATACACTCCATCCTCATTGAGATTTCTAAACTCTACACGTTGTCCGTTTGAAATTGATATCACATTTCCGGTAATCGTTTTTCTTACGAATCTGCTATTTTCATATACCTCAACTGTAAGCACCGGTGAAAAGGATTCAAGATTAGTATCTGTGCACTCTATTACAAATGACATATTTCCTGAATTATTGTTTACTGAGCCCGGGGTTACACCTTTGATTGTTACAACAGGCTTTGTCGTATCTATGCAGAACTCCTGCTTTGCAAGGTCTTTTGCCTTATTGCCGGCTTTGTCTGTATATGCAAGTGACCATGTATATGTGGCATCCGCATCAAAGCTTAATGTTGCCGTATGTGTATCACCATTATCTGACCAGCTTCCAAATGCCGGTGCTGCTACTGATTTTCCTGCATCATGTGCAGTCATGCTCAATACTATTCTGCTTGTATCAAAATTGTGCTCTGTGATTGTCACAGTTGCTGTTCTCTTGTTATTATAATAGTTTCCGTTTGATGCACTGTTGTTATCATATGCTACCGAAATAACAGGTGCTGTCGTATCAATTGTAAATTTTGTCGGTGCAAGCGAATTTGCATAATCCACTCCTGCAGCGGCATTTCCCGCAATGTCTTTTACTCCGATTCCAAATGTGTAATCGTCATCATGTCCGTAATATATTGTGGCAACATGTACTGTATCATCACCGTTACCGCTTCCACCTTCTGTGCTCCAGTCTGAAAGAGCAGGTGCCTTACCTGCTGCGGCTTTTATTTCCGCTGCTACCTTTGATGCATCAAAGTTACGCTCTGTTACTTTTACGGTTGCTGTTCGCGGTGCTTTGAAGTATGCTGTGTCTCCAAATGATGTATCTGCACTGTTATTGTCATAGCTTACCTGCACTGTTGGTGCTGTTGTATCTATTTTTATGTATTTTGTTACTGTGTATGCCGTTCCTGCATTGTCTGTTGCGGTAACATCTATACGCACTTCATTACTGTTGTTTGAAGCCGCGCTTATGTCAAATTGCTCTGTTACATGATTTTCCAGATCTTTTAAGCCCGCTGCTGTCTTATCATAGCTATATAATGTTCCATCCTGTGTCGGCTGTCCCATATTTGTTACCGTATAGTTTACGCTCTTTATTCCTGATGCAGCTCCTGTGGCATTCTCATCTGATACCTCTATACTTACCGGCACATCTGCACTGTACACTCCTGATGCTGTCTCAGGTGTGATGACTGATATTGCCGGTGCGCATGTATCAACTACCAATCCATTTGTGCTGATATATGAAACATTACCGCTTAAATCTGTAACCCTGACATATACCACGCAGTTTTTGTTCTCGCAGTCTATCTGTTCACTGAAGGTGCCATCCTCATTAAGGCTGTCAAGTGTCTTCCAGTCAGCCTCCTGAATACTGTCTACGTCAATTATTGCATCCTCTGCTGAAACGAAATACTCTGCCGACTCGATGCTGCTAAGCTCATCTCCTAGCTGTCCGGCAATATTGACCTTCTTGGCAGCAAATCTTGAAATCTCATATTTGTCTTTTGGCAGCAATAAATCCCACACGGTATCCATGCCTGTTGAAAGTCCGTCAAACCTGATATTTCCTGTCGGCGACTGTACGTCAATTACAAACTCTGCTGATTTGTCTCCTTCTATCTCAAATCCATTATCTGAATTACCACACAAATCTTTTGCACTGACACTCAGCTCATACTTGTGTCCTGCATTGAATACAAGCTGCTTACTGTAAACAGCTTCTGCTCCCTCGCCTGTCTTTACCCAGTATGACTTTTCAGACCATGCATCTGACTGTGTCTGTTCATTTCCATCAACCTTTACATTGATTTTTGTTTCATCGGGGTCAAAGAAAAGCTCATTCTCTTTTACCGAAATGGTTGCAATCCTGTTTTCCCTGTAATACTCAGTGCCTTTTACACTGCTGATGCACTGTGGATCCGGCTGCTCAGGTGTACCATATGTCACTGTTATTGCAGGCGCTGCCTTGTGAATATAAAATGGCTGGCTGCCGCTTGCTGTCAAATCCGCTACAGTCACGTTTCCTGCCTCATCAACAGCTTTAACATATACATCTGCCTTTTTATCCAGATAAGCCTCAGCCGATACACTTATGATTCCTGATTCATCAAGCTCCTTCCATGCCCCTTCATCATCCGATACTGACTGATCATCTGTCACTATTTGGTATTTTGCTGATACAACACCTGAAATGCTGTCAGTTACACTTGTTTTTATACGGACATCGTCATTGAAATATTTTCTGTTTTTGCCCGCTTCCGGCTCTATAATGACATCAGGTGACTGACTGTCCATGCTGAACTTGAAGCTGTCACCTGTAACCTCTGTCTTAAGTCCGGCATAATCAGTTGCCTTTACTGAAAGCATCAGATCCGTTCCGTTAAACTGCTCTGCTGCCGGAATGGTTATCCTTCCTTCCCCGCTTGCGTCAAGCTCAACAGTCTGTCCTGATACAATTTTCTTTTTCCCGTCAAATACAGTGTATTCAACACTCTTAATTCCTGATAAGCTGTCAGCTGCCTTAACGATATAGCTTATATCATCCTTATGCCAGCCTTTTTCATTGGCTGCTGTCATGGTATCCTGTGACACTGTAAGCTCCGGTGGCAGGGTATCAACAACCAGCTTCGATGTGGAGAAAAATGCTGCCTCGCCATTACAATTGTCCTGAGCCTTTACGTATACGTTATATGAAGTATCCTTCAGATCAGATGTATTAATCTTGTACTTATATCGGGCATCATATGTATCCTCGATAAGCTCTAACGGCTTCCATGCTGAATCATCAAGCGCTTTTACCTGCTCATCATTTAAAATACTGCCACTTTCATCTGATTTATTCACATAGTAGAATGCCTGCTTTATTCCGCTGATATCCTCCAGCTGTCCATATACCTTTGATGCCTGCTGACTAACCATATTCTGCTCGTCTATTAAATCAGCATCATATCCAATCGTACCTGAAGGTGCTTTTCTATCCACATAAAACGGCTGCTCTATTGAGCTTGTATCATTACACTCATGCTCCGCCTGATCCTTCGCATACATTCTGATTATCTGATATTTGTGTTCCTCATCCGCTTTTGTGCCGAATGTGATGCAGCTGCTATAATCAGCCCCTGTCACGGTCCAGTCACTATACTCTATTCCTGTATCAATCAGCTTTTGGGCATTATTGACATCAAATACATCGAATTCTTCCCGGTCATCAACCTTTACCCAAAGCTGTGTGGAACCATCATCCAAAGAGACATCGTGGATATTCATGTCTACTTTTCTGACATTTCCATAATAATCCACAGCATCCTTTGTGAAAGCAGGTTTATCATCCTCCTTTGGATTCAATGTTATCTTTGGAGGCTGTGTATCATATTTGTAGTCGAGCTGCAGACTTCCAATATCTGTGATAGCTCCGCTTTCCTTGTCCTTACGTGCTATTACAAGAGTCTGTCTGTTATCACCCTGCTGTGGCATAAGCTGATATTTATCAGCTTCAATCCATTCATCACCTTTTCTAACCACATATACCGCCTGATTGTCACTTGCCAGCGATAATGTAGGTGCTTCTACATAAAACTGTGTACCGTGCAGCATTGTCCCTGTCAGGCTGTTATTCATACTGCTGTAATCATATTCTTTGATGGTAACAGTATATTCTGCCTCTGCTGACTTATATTTGTCATCTTCTGCTTTTGTCACCTTTATCCTTACAGTTCCGGTATCCTTTGCTGTCCATATACCGTTTGATGCAAAGTCTGTATCCTTTTCAATCAGATTTTTGCCTTCTACAACAGTGTATTTTAAATTGTCAACGGCTGCATCCGCCCTGTCGGATTTTACCACCGGAACAACTTTGTTACCCACATAAATATCATCCGCCGGTGTATACTCTACCGTCAGCTGCTGTGGCTGTTTTTCCTCGGTGGCATTATTATCCGAATCCTGTTCATCTGGAATTTTACTGTCAGATATATCATCCGAAGCTGCGTCGTTAGATATATCATACTCTGAAGAGGGTGTATCAGCACTTACCGGTGTTGCCGGAAGTGATGTCGCACCCATTACAGAAGCTAGCATGATTGCTAGTAACCTGTTAAGTTTTTTATTAAACACTCTCATATCTCCTTTTCTATTGTATTTTTTATAACTATTCCGTTATGATTTTATTTATATTCCCACTCTTTATTCCATTATACAAAATAATGGTCACACAACGGTCACACAGCGGCCACACGGAGACAACTTTGTGAAAACTGCATAATGAAAGCGCCGAAAATTGCATATTTTTTAGGCAATTTTCGGCGCTTTTTCGGATTATTTTTTTATAACTATTATTTATTATACTTGTTGTATATCTTTTCAAACGCAGGCATGGAGCGCTTTATCATTTCCCTGTCCACACAGTATGATATTCTCACCCAGCCCGGACAGCCGAAGCCGTCTGCTGCTACTATGAGCACATCCTCCTCCTTTGCCTTCTCGCAGAATGCATTGCTGTCATCCTCGAGTGCCTTTACAAACATATAAAAGGCTCCGTCCGGCTTGAAGCAGTGATAACCTATCCTTGTGAGCCCCTCATACAGAAGGTCTCTGTTTTCTTTGTAGGCATTGATATCACCGGTTGCCCCCTGGCATTTTACTATCATCTTCTGGAACAGGCTTGGTGCGCACACGTAACCGAGTGCTCTTCCCGCACCACAGACTGCTGCATACAGCTCCGCCTTATCGTACACCTCATCAGGCACGAGGACGTATCCTATTCTCTCTCCCGGCAGCGAAAGTGACTTGCTGTATGAGTAGCATACCAGCGTGTTGTCGTAATATTTGGTCACAAACGGTACCTTGATTCCGTCGTAGACTATCTCCCTGTACGGTTCATCTGCGATGATGAATATCGGTCTTCCTATCTCCTTAGACTTTTTCTCAAGGAGGTCTGAGAGCTTTTTGATGGTCTCCTCAGAATAGACTGTGCCGGATGGGTTGTTTGGTGAATTGATTATGACACCTCTGGTGTGCGCATTGATTCTCTCCTCAAGAGCCTCAAAATCTATCTGAAAATGCTCTGTGTCTGCAGGCACCTCTACAAGCCTTGCGCCTGCTGCATTCACAAATGCCTTGTACTCCGGGAAATATGGCGCTATGGTAATAAACTCATCATATGCGTCACTTGTCAATGCACGAAAGCAGATTGACAGCGATGCCGCCGCTCCCATTGTCATGTAAAAGTTGTCTGCATTAAAATGTGTGCCGTGTGTATTGTTCAAAAACTCAGCTATCGCCGCTCTCGTTTCCACGTCTCCCTGTGCTGAGGTGTAGCCGTGCAGCGCAACGGAATCATAATCTGTCACAAGCTCCTTTATTGTGTCGTTTACTATCTGCGGAGCCGGTATGCTCGGGTTTCCTATTGAGAAATCATATACATTTTCCTTACCTACAATTGCTGCTCTTTTTTTACCATACTCGAAAAGCTCCCTGATTGCTGAGCGCACGCTTCCGAGCTGGTACATGCTTTCGTTTACTACCATTTTCCTTGTCTCCTTGTCTCTGATGATCTTGCATGTTTACTATTATAATATGATATGAGGGTTTATCCTGATATGAATGCCTCCATCCCGTTCCTCTTCGTCATCTCAATATGCTCCTTAAGCTCGCGGGCTGACATTCGCAGTGCACCCAGGCTCATGACCGTCTGCTGCTCCAGTCCGTCCGAGGTTGCCACTGTTACCTTGTACCTGTCACGTATGCCAAACACAGTCTTTTCGATAAATGCATCGGCTGTCTCGTCCTGCTTTGTATACACAACCTCTATGTTGTGGAAGGTCTCTCTCTTTCCGGCATTGCCCTTCACCTTGTACGCATCAAACACCAGCAGCAGATGACAGCCCTTATAGCCCTGGTAATCCGATAAAACATCCTTCAGCGCATCTCTCGCCGAATCGATGTTTATGCGTGAAAGCTCCTTTAAATCCTCCCATGCAAATATTATATTATATCCGTCAACTATCAGGTACTCTTCCCCCGGGGATTTCTTCGGATAAATCGGATTGCCGTGCTTATCATGCTTTACGGTGCGCGGTTTACCACTTAGACCTTCATACTCATTTTTCTTTTTACCTGACCATTTGCGCCTCTGATCCTCTGCGATATCGTTTTTTCCCATGCCAAACTCCCTGGCATAAACATCTGCAAGCTGCGCATCAAGCTCAACTGATGACATACCGGAAACAGCTTTCTCAAAGCTCGTCCTGCGGCGGTTTCCGGCAAGCGCCTGCGCATCCTCCGCTGAAAATGCATTCTGCGTGCGGGCACTCGCTGCAAGTGCCTCCTCAGACTCATCTCCGTGGTAGACATACGGCAGGTGCATATGCTCCGGGACCTCATCCCACGGCACCACGTAGCCTGAGCCGTGCGCACAAAATACCGAGCCTGTCGGATTGCGGAAATCCTCCTCGCTGTCAT
>OGMO01001368.1_pt1 | contig 15079 bp, 10 predicted proteins | sample 1573241 | NCBI WGS metagenome assembly OGMO01 (sample SAMEA2581896, study PRJEB24529) | metagenome | biome: Human gut stool | place: China | collected 2011 | reverse complement strand
CCAAAGTATCCAAGCCATGCCGACATAATTATTACAGCGAATTTGAGTATCCTAAATGAAAATGCAAACTCCTCACTCGGTATGGCAAACGAGCAGAGTGCGGTGAATGCAACCAGGATGACCACTATAGGGCTCACTAAATTTGCATCCACTGCTGCCTGTCCGATTATGAGGCCTCCGACTATGCCTATCGTATTTCCCATGGCTCCGGGAAGTCTTATGCCGGCTTCGCGAAGCAGTTCAAAGGACAGCTCCATCATGAGCACCTCTATGAGCTGTGGAAACGGGCAGCCGAGTCTTGCTTCATAAAACGCCAGTATGAGTGGTGTCGGCAGTATCTGTGTATGAAAATTTGTGACCGCCAGATAAAGCCCCGGCAATGTAAATGACATAAAGGCTGCCACGTACCTTATCAATCTGGCAAAGCTTGCCGCTATCGTTCTGTTATAGTAATCATCTGCGGTTTTTAAAAAATTGTTCATGGTGGTTGGCAGTATTATTGCTATCGGTGAATTATCGCACAGCACCACCACCCTCCCCTCTAGGAGCGCATTTACCGCCACATCCGGCCGCTTTGTGGTCTGAAGCTGTGGGAACGGTGAATACCATTTTGCCTCAGCAAACTGTTCAAGAACTCCCGAGTCACCCACATGGTCTATCACATAGCTGTCCAGATTCTTTTCCACTTCCTCTACAAGCCCCGGTTTTACGAGGTCTCTCACATACAATATGTCCACATTGCTGTGTCCGCGAAGCCCCTTTTTCACCTCTTTACACTTTAAGCGAGTGCTCCTTAACCTGCGCCTGATAAGTGCAGTATTTATCTTTATTGAATCAGTAAAGCCCTCATTTGAGCCTCTTATGACCTTTTCCGAATCAATCTCCTGAATTGACATGGCGGGATATCCCTTGTCTGGAAGCTTGAAGGCATCCGGATAGCCATCCACAAAAAAAATCACGTCTCCTGTCAGCATCATCTGGGCTGCCTCATTAACCGTGTGCAGATGTGCAAATTCGGATAGAGCTGCCTGATTTTTGTCAAGTACTTCCTTAACCTGATCCCGGTCTATCCCTTCAAGGTATGATGTAAATCGTCCAAACGCACTGTTATTGATACCGGAGCCTGCACATGTCACCTCAATATATGCAACAAAACACTTTATGGAAGCATCACGCCCCAGATACATCTCCTGCATCTTGATATCTGAGCAGTCAGAATATATCTGCCTGAAGCTTTTTATGTTCTCATCTATGTTTGTGGTCATCTTTAACTCTCCTATATACCCAATAAATCCCGTAAGATTTAAAATCCCTGATATAGTATGACCATACAAGCCCGCAAATATCCCTGATTACTTATTTTTTGCTATTATCTAAGCCACTAACTAAGCCACTAAAAAAAGGCCGCCGTTCACACGTCAGTGCAACCGGCAGCCCCTGGTTTTGTTATATTATTTTGTATTTTATTATCTTTGTCTGCTATAATCTTGTTATATTTCTGTTTTATTTCTTCTCTTCATCCTGCTTTTGTATCACAGCCTTCACAGCAACCGCCTGATTGGCCACATGCGTATGCATTTCTGTAGTCACAAGCTCCATATTTCTTGACTCAAGCGCCCTGTAGATGGCGTCATGCTCCTTCACAAGCATCGGATAATTCTTTGGGTCCTTCAAATACTCCACTCTGTAGCGGTACATCTGCTCGCGGATATTGTTCATCATAGATACAAGCTTCGCATTGCTGGTTGCCTCATAGATAGCATCGTGAAACTTCACATCCTCCTCAGCTATCTTTTTCACATCTCCTGAGTCCATGCTCCTCTTGAACTCGTCCTTTATGGTTTTTAGATTCGCAAGCTGCTCATCACTGATTTTCTTACAGGCTATTTTGGCTGCAAGCTCATCAAGAGCCTCTCTCACCTCAAGCACATCCTCCATATCCTTGAGAGTCATCTTGGCAACCTCTGCGCCCTTTCTCGGCATTGTGACTGCAAGCCCCTCCTGCTCAAGCATTCTGATTGCTTCACGTATAGGTGTACGGCTGACTCCAAGCTTTGACGCAAGCTGCAGCTCCATAAGTCTCTCTCCCGGCTTGAGCTCGCCCTTTAAAATTGCCTCACGAAGTGTATTAAACACCACATCACGCAGTGGCAGATATGCATCCATATTTAAAGTTAAATTATCAGTCATCAAACTTCTCCTATCTCTTGTATTATCATTCTCACATATAAGAAAAAAGTAACTATAAAGCACCCGCTGTGCTATCCGGATATCACGTTATTTGCGATTATTGTATACAGATGTCAGATACACCTGTCTGGCAAGATGTGAGCTTCTCATGGCTTTGTACGCTTTCTTTGCAGTATCTTCATCGTCAAACAGACCAAAAACCGTCGGACCACTACCGCTCATCATGGCTCCTACCGCGCCATTTGAAAGCATATGCTTCTTTATCTCATCTATCACCGGATAATTTGGTATAGTCACAGTCTCTAAGACATTTCCCATATGCGCTGCGATATCATGCAGATTCTTAGCCTTTATATCATCTATCAGGCGGTCTATATCCGGATGAATAGTCGTATCATCAAGCTTCAGATTCTGGTACACAAACTTTGTGGATACCGAGATGGATGGCTTTGCAATAAGCACCGGACACTTTACCATTGGAGGAAGAGGACTAAGCGCCTCTCCTATGCCCTCGGCCAGCGCCGTGCCTCTCATAATACAGTATGGTACATCCGCACCTATCTGCACACCTCTTTCCATAAGCTGTCTCTTTGTCAGTCCCAGTGAAAAAAGCCTGTTTACACCTATAAGCATGGTTGCCGCATCAGTACTGCCCCCCGCCATCCCTGCTGCAACAGGAATACGCTTGTCCAGCTTCACTGATACACCGTCAGTTATAGAAAACTCATCCATCAGAAGCTTTGCAGCCTTGTATATGAGATTGTTCTCGTTTACAGGGAGAAAAGACAGATTGGTCTGTATCTGTATGCCGGGCTCCTTTGTCCTTTTGATATCAAGCCTGTCATACAGATGAATGGTCTGCATAATCATACGGACCTCATGATATCCGTCCTCTCTGCGCCTCACAACATCGAGCCCCAGATTAATCTTGGCTAATGCTTTTAATGAAATATCGTTATTACTACCCATATTGTATTACCTCTGTTTTTTGTATACAAGGATTATAACACACCCTGCCAAAAAGAGCAAATTTAAATATTCTCATTTAATTGTTCATTTTCATTACTTTTCAGATTTTCCATGTATTGCACAAAAACACTATGTTCACATAGTACATGTTTACTAGATTTAAAAAGTAACCCTCTAACGCACCACAACAAAAAGCCTCACAGCATTGATAATGCTTGTGGGGCTTTTTTTAAAAAGTTTTTCTAAACTCGTATGTACAATTTTTCTATTTCTTTTCCAATATAAATTTGCTAATCAGCTCGTTCATTGTCTCCGCCTGTGCTGAAAGCTCCTCACTTGTTGCTGATGTTTCCTCTGCATTTGCTGAGTTTGACTGTACAACATCTGATATCTGATTAATGCCAGCCTCTGCCTGCTCCATAGCCTTTGCCTGCTCCTCTGCAATCTCGCTGAGTTTTTGAGAAGAATCTGCAACTTCCTTCATACCATTGATAACCTTTGCAATAGAAGTACTTACGCGCTCTGCAGCTTCATTACCCTCGTTAGATACCGCAATGGCACTCTCTATAAGCTGACGTGTGTCAACTGCAGCCTTGGCACTCTGCTCTGAAAGACTTCTGATTTGTCCCGCAACAACTGCGAATCCTTTACCTGCCTCACCTGCACGCGCTGCCTCGATAGCTGCATTGAGTGAAAGAAGGTTTGTCTGACTGGCAATATCCTCAATCTCAGAAATGATATTCTCAATCTGCTTAGATGTATCATTGATGCGTCCGATAACATCAACCATGCCCTGCATCTCTGTATGGCTGTGATCTGCTTCCTCAGCATACTCCTGTGCAATCCTGTATGTATCATTGAGCTTCTCAGATGTTTTCTCAACACCGCCTGTGATATCTGCAAATGTAGCCTGAAGCTCCTCAATGGCTGCTGACTGGTCCATAGCACCTTCTGCCATTTCCTGTGATGCCTGAGCAAGGTTGTTAGAACCTGCTGTAACAAGTGATGATATCTCGTTGATATGTGACATAACATCATTCATCTGTGTCTTCATCTGACGCATTGCCATGAGAAGTCCAATAAAATCTCCGGTATATTTATCTTCCATGTCTGATGAAACTGTATAATCTCCTTCTGCCATCTTTCCAAGAAGCTTGTCAGAGTCAGATATGATAGTCTTAAGGTCTGCTGCCATGTTTTTCGCAACCCCTACCATATCAGCAATTTCATCTTGTGAATCAACTGCCGGGAATGGAGCCTCAAGATCACCCTGTGCAAATGTACGTAATCTCTGTTTTAACTCATCGAGTGGTTTAGAAATACCAACTGCAACTTCGTCCCCGATTTTCATCGAGATAAAATATGAACTGACAATGATAACAATAACAATACCAAATACGGCATATGATACTAATGATAATCTCTTGCTTAAATTATCTCCATCTGTTACCTTTGTATCCATAAGGGCAACAAGCTGCTGATATATCTCATCATATGCAGGTGCAAGATCTGCTACTGCTCTCTCCTCGGCTTCCTTCTGTGTCTCAGGATCTGTAGCATTCCTACCTAACTGTCCGATTTCATCATCGAGACTCCAGTATGAATCGAGCTTACTGTTTATATCATCATATATATCCTGCTCCTCACCTGTCTTTATAGAGCTTTGCAGCTCTTTCCAGTATTTTTGAAATGATTCCTTTTTAGAATCATGTGTATCAGACATCTTACTTAATGTGTCAGAAGCTGTATAACCGATAAGAGCTCGTGTAGCGCTTCGTGTCTCTGAGAAGGTTACCATAACCTTTCCTATATCTCCCTGTGAAAATCCGTAAAAGGTTAGTGCGCTGGAATATCTCATTGATACAAGAATCATAAGAATACCCGCGATAACCCCCGATGCCGATGCTACAAATGTAGTCAGTCTGAAGCCTTTCTTTAAACGATTTTTGATGCTAAGTGCTTTCCACTTTGACATGTCTAATTTCATGATATTTCCTCCACATGAATAATGATACTTATATACTATTCTTCTATTATACACCTCTCAAAAAATTATACAAGCACTAAAAAGGTGACTGCACGCTGCGTGCAGCCCCCTTTTCTTAATTCATAAATCAGATTTCTTATATAATATTCGTTCCATCACGACACTTTTACATACACATCCGGCTTCTAGCCCTGTACCTGTGTGTCCTCTGTGCCATTCTTCCAGTCATCAAACTTCTTGACTACGGCATCATAAGTATCCTGGCAAATTGATGGCAGCTTGTCTCCCCAGGCTCCTGTTGCCTGTGAAAAGCCCTTCTTGAATGCATTCAAAAGCTCATCAGCCTTGTCCTTGTCGCCTCCCGACAGTGCCTTTGCAAAGTCAAGAATACGGTCTGAGGTCTTCTCAACTCCCCAGTATCCATCCTCTGCGATGTCCTTTTTGGCCTGCGCTATTGTGTCTGCATCTACAGTCAGATTCTCAAACAGACTCTTTAAGCCCTGTGACTTGTCCCAGGTTGAAGCCTGTCCCGTCATGGACTTTCTGACGATCTCGATAAGCTGCTGCTGTCTGGCGTTGGCATCATCCTTAAGTGCCTGTACCAGTGCATCTCTGTCTGCCTTGCTCATCTTCTGGTTTACTGTGCTCTTTGCAGTATCCTTTGAATCATCCTTGCTGTCTGATTTCTCATATACAGCTGCCTCCTCGCTGAAGCCTGCAGTCTTTGCATCCGACTTATCCGTCTTTGCATCCTGCTTCTTTGAAGCGGTATTAGTATTCTTTGTCTGCGCCTCGTCCTTTGCTGTGACACTCTGCGCCGCTACTGCTGAAACTACACTTGAAATAGCATCTAACATCTCTCATCCCTCCCTGGTAATGTGCGTGCGGGAATCCTTTCCCGCTATACTATTATCAACCTGTATAGCGTCTGATATAGCTAAACAGTCTTTCTCTTATATTGTGTATCGGCTGTTTTGCGTCTGTTGCTTATAGCTTTAGCCGTTATTTTTTCAGCTTTCTGCCAAATATAAATGTCGAAAAATATATTACCGATGCGATAATCACTATCATCGGGCCTGTTGCCACATTGGTGTAGTATGACACTGCGAGGCCGACTATACCGGAAAATACTGAAAATATCACTGAAAAGAAATGATACTCACGCATATTTTCCGAAATATTCCTTGATGAAGCCGCTGGTAATATAAGCAGAGCATTTATTATAAGTATACCTATCCACTTGATGGATAGCATAACTATGAGTGCTACAAGCACCGCAAACAGATTATCCAGAAGACGCACATGGATACCCTTGCTTTTTGCCACGCTTCTGTGTATACATATGGCGTTGAGCTTATTGAAGCAAAGCACCCAGAACACTATAGTGACCACAAAAATCACAATTAGATAAACTATCTCAGTCTTTGTGATGCTTAGCACATCGCCCACCAGTATACTTGAGTATTTGCTGAAATTGCCGCCCTTTGACAGTATCGCAAGACCTATCGCCACAGAGCACGATGAAAATACCGATATAATGGTATCTGTCGATGCAGTGTTCAGACTGCCTATCTTATTTAAAAGAAGTGCAAACACTATCGCAAATATCACCATAGCAAGCGAGGTGTCTGCCATGCCGCATACCACTCCGACAGCGATTCCGGTAAGTGCTGAATGTCCGAGTGCATCTGAAAAGTATGCCATCTTTTTGTTTACAATCATGGTTCCCATTATGCCAAAAAGCGGTGTGATGATGAGCACAGCGATAAGGGCATTTCTCATGAAATCATATTGAAGCCAGGAGGTTATATTCATTTGTGCTCCTCCTCTCTCACCCAGGATTCCTCTCCTGTGTAGAAAATTCTCTCAAATTCCTTGCTCTCGAAGACTTCCTTCACAGTTCCCTGCTTTACAACTGTCTTATCAAGCAGTACAACATGGTCTGCGTACTTTGCCACATAATCCAAATCATGTGATATGAGTATGATTGCAAGGTCATAGTGAGTCTTTAAATAATCCATGGTCTTATAGAAAAGCTCCATGCCGTTTTGGTCTATTCCGGACACCGGCTCATCCAACAGTAGCAGGTTCGGCTCGTCCATGATTGCCATGGAAAGAAGCACTCTCTGCAGCTGTCCTCCCGAGAGGTTGCACACCTGCTTGTCGATAAGCTCCTCAGCCTCAAACACCTCGAGTGTCTCCTTAATCCTTGCCTCTATCTTTTTGCTCTTCGGCAGAAAAACCGGATAATTGTACCGGTAGCTTGCTATGAGGTCATACACGCTGACCGGTGTATTTTTCTCGATATTGACAGACTGCGGCACATAGCCGATTTTAAGCTTAGCCATATGTCCGTCCTTAGTATCCTTGAACTCAATCGTACCGGTGTGAGGTATCTCGCCTAGTATCGCCTTTATGAGTGTAGATTTTCCGGCACCGTTTTGGCCTATTATGACATTGAATGAGCCGCAATGTATGTGCATATTTACATCCTCAAGCACTGTCTGCTCTCCAAAGCTCACTCCAAGGTTATTTATTTTTATGCAATGAAAGCCACATGGCTGTATTATTTTCCGCATATTTTCTCCAATTTTATTTAGTAAATGCCTCTTTGATAAGCTCTATATTGTGCTCCATACCATCAAGATAGCTGTCCTTGTCGTACTCTCCCCTGTTGAGAGGGTCGATATAAACCACATGCACATCTGTCTCACGCGATACGGTATCTCCCATGCTCTTTCCGTAGAGTTCCTCAGCGAGTATTACCGACACTCCGTCATCCTTTATGGCACCTATTACCTGCTTTATCTCACCTGCGCTGACTGAGCGCTCCTCGTCAAGGTCTAACAGATAGCATGCATTCATGGAAAAATCATCAGCTACATACGCATAGGCCTCATGGAATATGATGATATTCTGTCCATTGGTAAGACTCTTTATGCTATTTATCTTTTCTTCAAGCACTGCAAGCTTTGCATCATATGCTTTTGCATTTGCATAATATTCATCAGCATGCTTTGCATCCTTTTCGGCAAGCCGGGATGCGATTGTCTGAACCATGGTGCGGTAACGCGGCACGCTCATCCATGCATGGGCATTCTCATCACCATGGTCATGATCGTGCGCGCTATCTGATTCTGCGTCTGCTTCGTGGTCATGGTCGTGGTCACTGTCTGCATCATCCTCAGAAAGAAGTGCCACATCCTCACAGGTCTCAACCACATCAAGCTTCGGATACGCCTTTGCCACATCAGACATAAACGACTCTATACCGCCTCCGTTTATTACAAAAACATCGGCTGTGGATAAAAGCTTCATATCCTCCGGTGTGAGCTGGAAATCGTGCAGACAGCCTGTCTGTGGCTCGCTTAGGTTTTCAAGTCTCACTCCTTCCACACCGTCTACTATGTTTAAAGTAGCAATATACATAGGATAGAAGGATGTCACGACAGTAAGCATATCATCAGCTTCGTCAGTATTTTTTGCATTGTCCGAAGCATCTGACATTTCACCGGCAGCTCCTGCTTTACCTGCCGTGTGTTCATATGCGTGTTCGTATGCCATTACAGCAAGCGTACACACTGTCAATATACACAAAAACATAATGCCTACAAATTTGCATTTATTCTTCATATATTAAATATTCGCCTTTCTTTCTATAACTTTATTTCTATGACTCTATTTCGACTTTATTTCTTTTTATGATTATTAACGCTTTTTTTGCTCTTGGCCTTATCTCTGCGTTCTTTAGTCTTTTTGGCAACAGGCTTTCCGGTCTTCTTCCAGCGCTCCTTTTTGTTTAGCTCCGATGAAACGGCTTTTTTTGCTGCTGATTTTGCCTCGCGCTTTGCTTCTTCCTCCTGTTTCATGGCAAGAAGCGTCTCCTCGTCAAACACCAGTGAATCTATGAGATTCCAGATTTCATCCCTGCCTTCCTTTGACATGGACGAAAACGGTATAACTACCGTGCCGGGCTCTACATGAAGCACATCCTTGATAGTCTTTATGTGTGCGACAATCTGGCTTTTTTTCAATTTATCAGATTTGGTCGCAATGATAATCGGTGCAAAACCCTGGTTTACCATCCAGTCATACATCATGATATCATTGTCCGATGGCTCATGCCTTATATCTATAAGTAAAAACACCGCCTGAAGCTTTTTTGAGGTGTGCAGATAGTTTTCTATCATCTGTCCCCATTTTGCTTTTATCTCGATATTGGCATTGGCATAGCCATAGCCCGGCAGATCGACCAGATACATGGCGCCATTGACGTTATAAAAATTGATGGTCTGTGTCTTGCCGGGCTGTGAAGAGATCCTGGCAAGTGACTTTCTGTTCATGAGTGCGTTGATCAGTGACGACTTGCCTACATTTGACTTGCCGGCGAATGCCACCTCATTATACTCATTGTCAGGGATTGTGCTTGTAATTCCGCAAACTGTCTCTAAATTAACACTTTTAATTACCATAATCTCTTCCTCATTTTCATTTTACAAATGCAATCTTCTCTACCTGTGAAAATTTCTCCACCGGCACGATTTCCATGCCGTCTGTTATTTCCTTTGAAATCTCCTCCAGGTCCTTTTCATTATCATTTGGAATACACACTGTTTTTATTCCGATTACTTTGGCTGCAAGCAGCTTTTCCTTGAGTCCTCCTATCGGAAGTACCCTGCCGCGCAGTGTTATCTCGCCTGTCATGGCTACATCTGCCCTGACAGGTCTGTCTGTAATGGCTGAAAGCATGGCTGTCGCCATAGTGATACCTGCAGATGGTCCGTCCTTTGGCACTGCGCCCTCCGGGATATGTATATGGATATCATGCTTCGTGTAAAACTCTGCATCAATGCCATATCCTTCGCTTATTGAGCGCACATAGCTAAGTGCCGCCTGTGCCGACTCCTTCATCACATCGCCAAGCTTACCGGTGAGCACAAGCTCTCCCTTTCCCGGCAGCACATTCACCTCAACCTCGAGTGTGACACCGCCTACGCTGGTCCATGCGAGCCCTCTTACGATTCCCACCTCAGCGTGGTCATTTTTCTTCTCCGGACTGTACTTCGGATTGCCCAGATACGTCTTGAGATTGGTCTTTGTAACCTTTACAGCTGCTTCGCTATCCTTAAAGATTTCTCTTGCAGCCTTGCGGCACAGCTTGCCGATGGTTCTCTCAAGACTTCTGACTCCGGCCTCTCTGGTGTACAGCCTGATGATGTCCTTTAAGGCACCGTCTGTTATCGTAAGCTGTTCCTTTTTAATTCCGTTTTTGCTCTTTTGCTTCTCAACCAGATGCTCCTTTGCTATGTGAAACTTCTCATTTTCAGTGTAGCTTGACACCTCAATAAGCTCCATCCTGTCAAGAAGCGGCTTTGGAATGCCTGAAACCTCATTTGCCGTTGCAATAAAAAGCACCTCCGACAAATCCACAGGCATCTCAACATAATGGTCCCTGAATCTGCAGTTCTGTTCACTGTCAAGCACCTCAAGAAGAGCGGCTGATGTGTCACCCTTGTAGTCACTTGACACCTTATCTATCTCATCCAACAGCATGAGAGGATTTGAAACGCCTGCCTGTCTTAAGCCATTTACTATACGGCCCGGCATAGCGCCGATATATGTCTTTCTGTGCCCACGGATTTCTGCCTCATCGCGCACACCACCAAGAGAAATACGCACATATTTCTTCTCCAGTGCAGACGCAATTGAACGGGCTATGCTTGTCTTTCCTGTTCCCGGAGGACCTACAAGGCAAATTATAGGACTCTCTCCCTTGCTGGTCAGGTTTCTGACTGCCAGAAATTCAAGTATCCTCTCCTTGACGTCCTTTAATCCGTAGTGATCATCATCGAGCACCTGCGCTGCATGGTCAAGATCCTTGTTGTCAACAGACATTTTGTTCCATGGAAGCTCAAGTACAGTCTCTATATAACCTCTCTCAACTGTGCTCTCTGATGAGCTGCTGCTCATATTTCTAAAGCGCTTTATCTCTTTTTTCGTCTTTTCCTTTACGTAGTCAGGCGCATCTAACTCAGATAGCTTTTTCTCATATTCATCAGCCTCCGAGTCAGCATTCTCGCCCAGCTCCTCACGTATCACACCAAGCTGTTCACGAAGCACATACTCCTTCTGATGCTTGTCCACACGAACCTTTACTTTTTTCTGAAGCTCATTCTTTATGGAAATAACCTCCACCTGGGAGAGAAGTAATGATACTATAACCTGATATCTGTCATTGATATCCTCTGCCTCAAGCACCTGCTGCTTAAGCTCATATGACACCGGCAGATTGTTGGTTACATAATCTATGAGCTTTTCAAGATCCTCATACTGATCTATCTGTCTGATAAGCTCCTTGCTGATTTTGCCGACGACTGCCGCATATCTGTGAAAAGCCTCTCTGACTCCGAGAAGCATGGCTTCCCTGAGATCCTCCGGCAGGCTGTCCGCATTACTATCACAATAACAGATTTCTGCCTCAAGGTACTTCTCACAACCGGTAAAGCCAAGCAATGCTGCCCGGCTTATTCCATCTACAAGTATTCTCACAACATCATTCTGCAGTCTGACAACCTGCTTTATGTCGGCTACTATTCCCATCCGGTAGAGGTCTTCCTGAGTCGGGTCCTCCCTGTCCACATTCCTTTGTGTGACAAGATAAATCTTTTGATCCTGCTCCATAGCCTCCTCGACAGCACGGAGTGAGCGCTCTCTGCTGACATCGAAATGAGCAATCATCCCGGGCAGAATAGTAAGCCCTCTCAGCGCTACTGCAGGCATGTTAATAATCTGTTCTTCCACTTATATCTCCTGTATTATTGCACAGCTAAGCTTAACGAACCGCTGTGCAATTTATATTATCCGATGCTGTACCTTTGTTAAAATACCGCCATGTACTTATGATGCTGCTTTTTCCTCGACATATGCCTCCGGCACACACTCACCATCAAGCTTTAAGTTAGCCTCAACGATATCCTTGTCTATTACGCACTTGCTGATGCTCTTGTCTGACGGTATACGATACATAAGGTCAAGCATAACAGCCTCCATGATGGCACGAAGTCCTCTGGCTCCTGTCTTTCTCTCAAGCGCCTTGTCAGCGATGGCATTTACTGCATCGTCTGTGAACTCAAGCCCTACTCCGTCAAGCTCAAAAAGCTTGGTGTACTGCTTGATAAGCGAGTTCTTAGGCTCCTTAAGTATACGGATAAGTGCATCCCTGTCGAGTGCCTCAAGTGAGACTGTGATAGGTACACGTCCGATAAACTCAGGAATCAATCCAAACTTTACAAAATCCTGTGGAAGTGCATGCTTAAACGCCTCTCCTACATTGAGCTCTGTCTTTGACTTTACATCTGAATTGAAGCCTATAGATGATGTATCCATACGGTTGTCGATAATTTTTTCCAGACCATCAAATGCTCCACCGCAGATAAAAAGTATATTAGTAGTATCAATAGGAATAAGCTCCTGCTGAGGATGCTTTCTGCCGCCCTGTGGCGGTACAGATGCCTCTGTGCCCTCAAGAATCTTTAAAAGAGCCTGCTGTACACCCTCACCTGACACATCTCTGGTGATTGAGACATTCTCTGATTTCTTTGTAATTTTATCTATCTCATCTATATAAATGATACCATGCTCTGCACGCTCGATATCATAATCTGCCGCCTGAATAAGCTTTAATAGGATATTCTCCACATCCTCACCTACGTATCCTGCCTCTGTAAGTGTTGTAGCATCAGCGATAGCAAATGGAACATTTATCACTCTGGCAAGTGTCTGCGCAAGAAGTGTCTTTCCTGAGCCTGTAGGTCCAAGCATGAGAATATTACTCTTCTGAAGCTCTACATCTGATGTATCACCTGCCAGAACTCTCTTATAGTGATTGTAAACAGCAACCGAAAGCACCTTCTTTGCCTGGTCCTGTCCTATTACATAATCGTCCAAAAACGCCTTAAGCTCCTCCGGAGTAACAAGATTTATATCATCCTTAGCGCTGCTCTTGTCCTCATGACCCTCTACGCCTTCCTCCTCAAGAATCTCGGCACATATATCTATACACTCATCGCAGATAAAAGCTCCATTAGGTCCGGAAATCAAACGATTTACCTGGTCCTGTGTCTTACCGCAAAATGAGCAGCGAATCTTTCCGTCGTTTTTTCCTGCCATTATTAACTCCTTTTATTGCACGAGGGCATCCCATATGGGGTACCCTCTTAAATTCATCTAACTTCTGATTATCTGTTTGTTATTACACTGTCTATGAGACCATACTCAGCTGCTTCCTGTGCTGACATATAGTTGTCACGCTCTGTATCAGCTGCAATTGTCTCGTATGGCTTGCCTGTATTTGCTGCTAAAATCTCGTTTAATCTCTTCTTTGTCTTTAAAATATTCTCTGCAGCAATCTGAATCTCAGTAGCCTGACCCTTTGCACCGCCTGATGGCTGATGAATCATAATCTCTGCATTTGGAAGAGCATATCTCTTGCCCTTTGCACCGCCTGCAAGAAGGAAAGCTCCCATGCTGGCTGCAAGACCGATACAGATTGTTGAAACATCACACTTGATGTACTGCATAGTATCGTAAATAGCAAGTCCTGCTGTAACCATTCCACCCGGTGAATTGATGTAAAGGTGGATATCCTTATTCGGATCCTCAGACTCAAGGAATAAAAGCTGAGCAACAACAAGGCTGGCTGTTGTCTCGTTTACTTCCTCTCCAAGGAAAATGATACGATCTTTTAATAATCTGGAGTAAATGTCGTAGTTGCGCTCTCCTCTGCTGGTCTGTTCAATGACATATGGTACTAAACTCATATAAAATGCCTCCTTTATAAAAGCTCAAAAGACCGGCTCAGAAAATAGGCTTCTGAGCCAGTCCATCAAATTTTGATTCAAAAAATCTTATTCTTCTGTAGACTCTTCTGCATCAGCCTTTTTCTTTGCCTTTGCACGCTCTTTAACGTTGTCCATGACAAGATCTACAGCCTTTGTGATAGCAAGGTCTTTCTTCATAGACTCCTTCTCAGCATCTCCCATGTACTCTTTAAGCTTATCAGCCTCCATGCCGTATGCCTTAGCCATCTTCTCTACCTCAGCATCGATATCTGCATCAGTAACCTCGATGTTCTCCTCCTTGGCAATCTGCTCAAGTACAAGGCTGCTCTGGATACGTGTTGTAGCCTCTGGACGAACCTGATCCTTAAGCTGGTCAACTGTCATACCTGAGAACTGTAAGTACTGCTCCATTGTAAGACCGCTCTGTGCGATTCTCTGAGCAAACTCCTCAACCATTGTCTCACACTGTGTCTCAATCATTGCCTCAGGAAGATCCATCTTTGACTTGTCGATAATCTTCTGGATAGCCTCATCCTCTTTAGTCTTCTTAGCTTCTGTCTCTTTCTTCTCTGTGAGGTTCTTTTTGATTTCCTCTTTGTACTCAGCTAATGTATCAACACCTGCTGCATCCTGTGCAAACTCATCATCAAGCTCTGGAAGCTCCTTAGCCTTGATCTCGTTGATCTTAACCTTGAATGTAGCCGGCTTTCCTGCAAGGTCTGCTGCCTGATACTTCTCAGGGAATGTTACATTGACCTCAACCTCATCGCCTGTGTTCTTTCCTACTAACTGATCCTCGAATGTATCGATGAATGTGTGTGAACCGATCTCTAATGGATGATTCTCACCCTTTCCACCCTCGAAAGCTACTCCGTCAACAAATCCCTCAAAGTCGATAACTGCTGTATCTCCCTCTGCTACAGGACGATCTGTAACTGTAACTGTTCTTGCATTTTTGTTTCTCTGGTTCTCAAGCTCAGCGTCAACCTCTTCATCAGAAACTGATGTGTCGATCTTTGTAACTGTAACGCCCATGTACTTACCAAGAGTAACCTCAGGTCTTACAGCAACCTCTGCTGTGTAGATGAAAGGC
>OGMO01001359.1_pt1 | contig 15171 bp, 16 predicted proteins | sample 1573241 | NCBI WGS metagenome assembly OGMO01 (sample SAMEA2581896, study PRJEB24529) | metagenome | biome: Human gut stool | place: China | collected 2011 | reverse complement strand
ATTTCCATGCCCCAGAGCGAGGGGGAAAAGGGGGAGGTGACTTTCTCTTTAAGGCGGCGTAGCCGCCGCTCTTTTGCTCCCCCTTTTCCCCCTTCCCGCCCGCAGGCGTTCCCCGCCGCAGCGGATTTTCTTTTTGCTACTTTTTCTTTTGGAGGTGAGAGTATGACCATGGATCAGCAGGCCGCCATGGAGCGGCTGCAGGATTTGTACCGGGAAAAGAATGAGTATTTGGAGGAGTTTTTGGAGTGGATCACGCCCTATGAGTTTTACCGGGAGGTCTTTCCGGTTGGCAGTTTTGAGCGGCGGGGCCATTTTGAGGATGCGAAGGGTAACGGAATTGCTGTGACAATCCCAAAAGGCAAGGCTGGGGCGGGCGGTGACGGTGTAACCGGGGTTGCTTTGGAAATTGAGGGTAACGGTAAGGCCAAACGCTATACTATTACCGACGAGCTGGCCGAGTTGGAACAGCTTCGGGATACGGATTTTACTATTATGTCTCCTATTTCCTACTTTGGCCGGCAGCGGAGTGGCAAGAATGCCAGATATCTCTATGCCTTGGCGTTTGATCTGGATGGGGTGGGGATGCCCCAGCTTCGGGATACGCTTCACCAGATGAATAAGGATATTCTGCCCAAGGCAACCTTTGTTGTAAACAGCGGGACGGGGCTTCACTTGTATTATGTCCTTCAGGAACCGATTCCTATGTACCCGCACAACCAGAGATGCTTGAAGGAATTGAAATATTCGCTAACTCGGCAAATATGGAACAGGTACACATCTACCATCAAGGAGCCGCAGATACAGGGTATTTTGCAGGGGTTTCGGGTGGTCGGTTCCGGTTCCAAACTGGGGCGGGAGTATCCTGTGACGGCTTATCGGTTCGGCGGACCGGTGGAGCTGGAACGGCTGCTTGATTATATCCCGGACAGCAACGGGGAGCAGCAAAGGATTGAAGGGCTTATGAGAAAGAGCCGCCTGCCTCTGGCGGAGGCGAGAGAGAAGTATCCGGATTGGTATGAGCGGCGGATTGTGAAGAAGGAGCGACGGGGACGCTGGACGGTCAAGCGTGATCTTTACGACTGGTGGCTGCACAGGATCGGGGACGAGATCCGGGTGGGACATCGGTTCTATGGCATTATGACGCTGGCAATCTATGCTAAAAAGTGCGGGATTGATGAGGATGAGTTGCGCCGGGACGCTTTTGATCTGCTAAAGCCCTATGATGATATGAGTGTAGAGGATATAAACCGCTTCACAAAAGATGATGTGGTGTGCGCTCTGGAAATGTTCAATGAGGACTATGTGACATTTCCAAGGGACGATATAGGGAAACTCTCTGGCCTAACTATGCCCATAAATAAGCGGAATTGGCGTAAGCAGGCAGATCATTTAGAAATTGCCAGGGCAATTCGGGATATCGGTGTTCGACAGAAAGGAAAGAAGGATTGGCGGGAAGGAAACGGACGGCCTATTGGTAGCGGCACGGCCAAGGGCCGAGTATGCGAGTGGCGCCAGCAGCATCCGGAGGGCTGCAAGGCCGATTGTCACCGGGACACGGGACTTGACCCGAAGACAATTCGTAAGTGGTGGGATATGAAATAAGTAGTGCTTGCTTTAATTGGCTCGATATGGTACAATATATAGTACAAGATGTGGTGCATAATATGGAATGGAGGTGTGTACTATGATCGCAATTAACTTTTCGACTGCCCGTGGTCGCTTGAAGGATTTCTGCGACAGAGTGACGGACAGGGGAGAAACGGTAATTGTAACCAGAAAAGCCGAAAAAAATGTGGTGATCATCAGCGAGGAACGGTTTAATGAGCTGGAGAAGGCAGAGCGGAATGCTGCCTATCTTGGAAAGCTGGAAAGAGGTCTGGAGCAGGTGCGCGCCGGCTTTGGGATTGTGAAAACGATGGAGGAGCTGGAGGCGATGGCGGGCGATGGCACATAACATTACCTTTTCGCCTGACGCCTGGGCAGATTACCTGTACTGGCAGTCAGAGGATAAGAAAACGCTGAAGCGGATCAATAAGCTGCTCCAGGAGCTGCAGCGTGATGGGGCAGTGCAGGGCATAGGAAAAGCGGAGTTACTGCGGAAGATCAAAGGTATGAGTAAACGTATTGATGATACGAACCGACTTGTTTATACCGTTGAAAATGACAGCATCGTCGTTTTGTCCTGCCGGGGACACTATGAGGACTGATTGGAGGGAGAACTATGTCTCGAAAAGTCTTGCAGATCGGCTACGAGCCGGAGCGTGATCGATTGACTTGGGATGGATGGGACATTCATTGCGGCCAGGGTCTGGATGTGCTGCTCCCGGATCGGCTCGATGGCGGCACATGGCGGACCGTCTCCTTTGAGTACAATGACGATGGATGGTATATGCCTGGGCATCCTGGTGTGTCTCCAGTGGGCCTGTGGGCGCGAGAGAGAGCGGAGGGATGATATGAATTGCCGCTATACTGATGAATAGTTGAAGGAAGATGTGGAGCGTACCATCGGGATCAGAGCGAAGGATATTGAGAAGATTCAGTTCTGCGGCTTGTGGCATATTCGCTTTCGGGCCTTTGGAACGGACTTTTATTATTACCGTTCTGATTCTGATGATACAGTGCATTTAGTTGAATCGCCCTGGAAATGGGAATGAAGAAAGCCGGCCTTGGTTGGCTGGCTTTCTTCTTGTTTTCTGTATTACTATATTGCTATAAAGACAGAAATATAGTAAGATAGATATATAGATTTCTATAAAAATAGAATTGTAGAAATGGAGTGTGACAAATGATAGTAGCAGTAGCCAATCAGAAAGGTGGCGTTGGCAAGACCACCACGGCCCAGGCCCTTGCTGCAGGACTGGCGGAGAAAGGATACAAGGTGCTGGGTATTGACCTCGATCCCCAGGGGAACTTCTCTACGGCCTGCGGAGCGGAGAACTACAATGTCCTGACGGTCTATGAGGTGATGAAACGCGGCAGCGACGTCCGGGAGGCCATCCAGCACACGAAGGGCGGTTATGATGTGGTGCCGGCAAACATCATGCTGGCCGGAGCGGAGCAGGAGCTGTCCCAGACCGGGAAGGAGCACCGGCTGAAGGAGGCCGTGGCCCCAGTCGCCGGCGAGTATGACTTCATTGTGATCGACACGCCCCCCTCCCTGGGGGTGCTGACGGTGAACGCCTTTACCTGTGCCACAGATATTCTGATCCCCACCACGGCCGGGATCTTCGCCACGGCTGGGATCTCCCAGCTCAATGAGACAGTCACCAGCGTTCAGAAGTATTGTAATCCCGGCGTGAAGATCCGTGGCATCCTCTTTACCAAGTTTAATCCCAGGGCAAATATTAGCCGGCAGATCAAGGAGCTGGCGGAGCAGCTGAGCGAGTACATTTCGGCGCCGATCTACAAGACCTATATCCGCTCTGCGGTGGCCGTGGAGGAGGCCCAGGCGAACCGGGCCGATATATTTGACTATGCCGGGAAGTCTACTGTGGCCGACGATTACAGGGCCTTTATTAAAGAATTTCTGGAAGAGGTGAATGTGTGATGGCAGGAAAAGCAAAGTTCGATCAGGAGGCTGCATTCAGATCCATTATTGGAGCTGGCCGGGAGACGGGTGTAGTGGCTGCGGAGAAGCCGGCAGCAAGAGAGAAAAATAAAGAGCGTGTGCAGCGGTCATACTTTCTGGATCGTGACATAGATAGGGCGCTTAAACGAATGTCTCTGGAAGAAGATAAGAATCTTACAGAGGCAGTAAATGAGATTTTGAGAAATGGTCTTGCTAAATATTTATGAAGAGGATTCGGAAGAATCTTCTTCTGAGAAGAGACCGGCATGGTTGCATAAGAGGTTTACAAAATGAAGCCTGTACGAAAAAATGTGATGTTTTTTCCGGAAAAAGATTGCAAGAAACGTTTCTGTTATGTATAATAATAGTCAGAATAGCTTTTGGCCAACACTGTATATAGGAGGTGACACCATGTATCTATTTTTTGAAACGCAACCTGTCTTCATGAGGCGATATTGGTGCGGCTCCAATTTGTGGTTGGGGCGTATCAAGACTGTTTGGATTGGCGCGTAGGATTGGTTGCGATTTATAACCAGCCTTACGCGCCATTTTGTTTGTTAGGTGAAAATTATTATAGGTGTAAGAAGCTGTACACCTGTTGCTGAAGAAAGGAGTTGCTATTTAGATGAAAAAACTTATCTCTTTTGTATTGGCATTGGTCTTGAGCGTGGGAATCGTAAGTGCTCCCGCCTATGCTGCGTCACCTGAAGTTTCCGCTACTGGAAATGCTGCAGATACCAGTGATTTCATTGTGGCGGAATATTCTGTAGCTGAATCCTCCGAGGCATCCCTTTCCGATGATATGCAAAGGAGAATCCTGGCAAATACACCGACTAACGGTGACGGTCAAATTGACCACATTATTGTCTTGAATGCAGATTTAATGTTGCGGACCAGCTACACAAACCTCGAAGTTCCCGCAAACACAGCCATCTACTTCACGTCGGAATATTTAACTACCATTACAATGAGCGTCTCGTATATGCCCAGTAATCTTACTTTGTATTATGGAATCTCCAGATACAATAACGGTTCGGGCAATCATTGGGCAAACAGTGCGACAGGAGGAAGCGGAAGTGCAACAATCACTCCCGGAACAACGAGATCTTATTATCTCTACTTAGCAAACGGGAACAGTAAAGTGATGTATGTTGACGTGAACTATACTGCACTTGCTTCCATGAAACTCGGCTAAGGAGGCACCATGAGGACGGCTTTACTTAGTTTCGTTCTGGCGTTATCATGTTTTTTGAGTGGATTCGGGTTGGTTATTCCGGAGGAATGGGCAAAGACGGATCCTGAGTTTGATATTACTATTGATTCTCGGAAACAAGATCCTGGGTTTTTGATCCCATGGGGTGAGAAGGGCAACACACCGAGTATCGTTCCAATTCCAGATGATACCGAAGATATCACAATAGTTCCAATTCCGGATGATACAGAAGCGGACAATGATATCACGATTGTTCCAATAGAGCCTTAGCGCAGAGCGAAAAAACAGAAGAAGGAGGGATGCGGGCTGCAGCTCTCCTTCTTCTGTTTTGAGCAAATAACGGTTTATCCGTTTGCGCAATAGCGTGAACGGGTAAACCGTTATACGGTTAGTTTCCTGAATATGTTGACACGCCCTGGATAGTATGGTAAGATATTCTTGAACAGAAAAGGGCTGCTGATTGGCGGTGGAGTCAGAGAGAGCGGCCCAGCAGAAAGGCGGTGATGGATAGAACGGCTGCGGCTGGAGCTGGCTGCGGTCATCACAAAATATAAATTGCTCGTCTGGGCGAGGGTAAATAGTAATTAGGCCCAGAGCGTCTTGGCCGGGAGCTGCCGGCTGGGGGTTTAGCTGTATGCTAATCAGAAGCCATTTTAGGTCTGATGCGCCTATGTGGTGTGCGGGCTTGCCGTAGTAGCCTTTTGCGAATTGGAAAGCACACCTTGGACCCCATGTGAGTAATCTTTTTGAAAGCTTGGGTAAGTAAAACGCATCGTGTCCCTACCCACCCTACTGATAGTAGCCAGGATACTGTAGATCTCCTGGAGAGCCGCACCCTCTACAAAGGTGCCGACAGAACCCGAACTGCCGTAGATCTCAATAAATCAGAGCTGCACACATAAGCAGCTCAAAAAAGTGTAGGGAGAGATCCCAAACCCGTCACACATAAGACGTTAAAAAGTGTATTTGCCGATTGCCGAGTCTCCGAGGGGAGCTGACATGAGGCGGCTTTGCTTGAACGACTTGAATATATAGAATTGTAGATTACTATAAATCCACAAAACTTTATTTATATGAATATAGATTTATATTTGTGTAGGAAACTATATTTATAGATTTTCAAAACTGACGCCGAAAAGGAGGAGCCGGGTGGGAAGAAGAAATAAAGCGTATTCCAAGGATCTGCACCAGCAAGCCTATGACCGGCTCACGGGGATGCAAGCCTTTGGCGAGAGCAAGAAAGAGGCTACGGCTCATGGGGAGGAGAAGGATAAAATCTACTCTTTTAATACATACAAGAGCTACTGGAAACACACAAAGTATTTTATCAAGTACATCAAGGAGAACCACCCGGAATGTACTACGCTGAAAAGCGCAAAAAAGTATGTCAATGAGTGGCTGCAGGTCAGAGTAGACCAGGGCCTGTCCGCCTGGACGGTGCAGCTGGAGGCCAAGGCCATGGGGAAGCTGTACGGGATCTCGCCGGATGACGAAAACTATTTCAAGCCGCCCAAGCGGAACCGGGAGGACATCAAGCGGAGCCGCGGGGATCGGGTGCGGGATCGGCACTTCTCCAAGACCAACAACGACGAGCTGATTAAATTTTGCCGGGGGACTGGGCTGCGACGGAAGGAGCTGCAGGAGCTGCGGGGAAAAGACTTGGTTTCCAGAGAGCAGATCGAGGCGGAGATCTCCCAGCTGGAGAGCGTCCCGGTGGAGCAGAGGGCGCCGAGCGTCATAAAGCGGCTTGAAATGCTCCAGGACGCCCGGATGTTCCCGGAGGGGTGGTTTATCCATGTTCGCAACGGAAAGGGGGGACGTGAGCGTTTAAGCCCGATTATCGGCAAAAATGCGGAGCAGATCATTGAGCGGATCGCCGGCACGCCGGCAGAGGAAAAGGTGTGGCAGCACGTCCATAACAGTGCTGATATTCATGGGTACCGGGGAGACTATGCCACGGCCATCTATAAGGCCCACGCCAGGGAGATCAAGGACATTCCCTATGACCGGGTGAACCGGGGGACGGGGAAGCGGTATCAGAGCCAGGTCTATACCTGCAGAAAGGACGAGGCCGGGAAAAAGCTGGACAAGGCGGCCATGCTGATCTGCAGCAAGGCCCTGGGCCATAACCGGATCAGCGTGGTGGCCGACAACTACATTCGGGGCCTGTAAGGAGGTACGCTGCCATGGGCGAGTTTGTAAAAAAGACAATGATGGGCTATAAGGAAGTTCCTGGCGGCCATTCTGATCCAGAGTGTACTCATGTGATTTTGACGGAGGCCGAATATGCCAAGCTGTTGCGGCAGCTGTCCGATGCGGAGCAGAAAGCCAGGATTACAAAGTCCGAGGCGGATAAAGAAATAAGAGAGGCTAAAAGAGAAGCCGACAGAAAGGCCCAGGAAGCCGCTCTGAAGGCCAACCAGGCGATAGAGGAATGGAGGGCGGCCCTGGAGGCAGAGCGGGCGGAGAGCGCCCACCAGCGCCACCTGAACGCTAATTTATTGCGAATCGCAAAAGAACGGGCTAATGCAGATCGAGGGCTGAAGCCTAAAAAGGAGCGGCCCGGGTATGTCGTAGTACATTCTGAAGAAAAAGAATACTCGTTTAGGGACGGAAGAAAGCGGCTGTATAAAGTAAAACTGTGGGAAACCATCATTCAGAGTCCGTATTCAGTAGAGTTTGCGGAATCGGTAGTAAGAAAGCAGATAGAAGATGAAATGTTCCCGGAGGGGAAAGAGTGGCTGATTGCCAAGATCGGCATAACTGGTAAATATAACGGCAGCTATGAAAAGATGCGGGAGGCCATGGAGCAGAATCCGGAGGATTCTTTTTATAGTGGAAATGTGGTGATAGCTCGGCAGCAACGGTTAAAACGGAATTTCCGATCTAAATATTGGGAAGTGGCAATCGTACATACTAAGCCGTTGGGAGACGTTCCAGAGGACTTAATGCCAGAAGTGAAGAAGCCTTCCAGGGGACTTGAAAAGCTCTCCTGGACAGGCTATAATAACAATCAAAAATAGGGAAATAAATATATTGATAATATATGCCGTGTGGACTGGCCATGGAGAGGCAGAAATAAGGTCGGAATTTTGGTTGTCGAAAAATAGGGAAATAAATATATTGATAATATATGCCCCCCTTTGCCTTTAGGCAAATTAAAAAATCTCTTAAATTTCTCTCTCGGATAGGGAGAAAGTCGGAGGGGAAAAGAGGGGTGGGCGGAGGCTGTGGGAATGTGGTAAACCCGTAGGGTTTTCCATCATTTCCATGGCCGGAGCCAGGGGGGAAAGGGGGAGGTGACTTTCTCTTTAAGGCCCCGGAGGGGCCGCTCTTGGCTCCCCCTTTCCCCTCTTCCCGCCCGCAGGCGTTTCCCCGCCGCAGCGGTTTTTCTTTTTGCTACTTTTTCTTTTGGAGGTGGTTGTTTTGTTTATTCGGAGAAAGAGAGGAAAGCCAGAAGAGAGTAAGACTGTACGGCAATGGGCGCTTTTGGGACGAATACCTATAGATGCGCTGAAGCCAAGCTACGTATGGGAGACGCAGACTGATGGGCCGGTAACGGTTTATTATCATGAAGAAAACACCCGAGAGATGACAGAAGATGAAAAGGCTGATTTTTTGGCGGATCAGAAAGGCTATGGTCAGCGGTATTTGCAGATGTTCAAGAGAGAATGTGATGGAAAAGAATGAAGAATGAACAGGACAACATGGAACGATTACAGGATTTGTATCGGGAAAAGAATGAGCATCTGGAAAAGTTCCTGGAGTTGGTCACGCCCTTTGAGTTTTACCGGGAGATCTTTCCGGTGGGGAGCTTTGAGAGAAAGGGACATTTTGAGGACGCGAAAGGTAACGGGATCGCGGTGACGGTGCCGCCAAAGGCTGCAGGGATTGCTCTGGAGATCAAGGAGGAGGGCAAGGCCAAACGCTATACCATCACCGATGAACTGTCGGAGCTGTCGGAGGTCTACGACACGGATTTTACCATCATGTCCCCTATCTCCTATTTCGGGCGTCAGCGGTGCGGCAAAAATGCGAGGTATCTCTATGCCCTGGTCTTTGACCTGGATGGGGTGGGGATGCCTCAGCTCCGGGACACGCTCCACCAGATGAACAATGATATTCTTCCCCAGGCAACCTTTGTCGTAAACAGCGGAACGGGACTTCACCTGTATTATGTCCTGAAAGAGCCGATCCCTATGTACCCGCATAATCAGAAATGCTTGAAGGAATTGAAGTATTCCCTCACCCGGCAGATCTGGAACAGGTACACCTCCACCATCAAGGAACCGCAGGTTCAGGGTATTTTGCAGGGCTTCCGTGTGGTCGGTTCTGGTTCCAAATTGGGCCGGGAGTATCCAGTGACGGCCTATCGGCTCGGCGGGCGGGTGACGCTGGAGGAGCTGCTGGAGTTTATACCGGACAGTAACGGGGAGCAGCAGCGGCTCCTGGTCCTTATGCGGAAGGGGCGGCTCTCGCTGGCCGAGGCGAAGGAGAAGTATCCGGACTGGTATGAGCGCCGGGTGGTGAAGAAGGAACGCCGGGGGCGCTGGACGGTGAAGCGGGATCTTTATGACTGGTGGCTGCACAGGATCGCCGATGAGATCCGGGTTGGGCATCGGTTCTACGGGATTATGACGCTTGCCATCTATGCCAAAAAGTGCGGCATAGACGAAGAAGAGCTGCGCCAGGACGCTTTCGCGCTGATTAAGCCATACGACGATATGAGCGTGGAGGACATCAACCGCTTTACGAAGGACGATGTGGTGTGTGCTCTGGAGATGTTCAATGAGGACTATGTGACTTTTCCGAGGGACGATATTGCAAAGATATCTGGTCTGACTATGCAAAAAATAAACAGCTTTTCATGCTGACACGGATAAAAAGGTAGTGTACAATGACTATGTGTGGGAGTATAAGTGTAGTTACCATATTTAGACCGAATTATTTTCGGAGAAAGGAGTAAATCATGAAAAAGTTTTTAAGTCTACTCTTATCGGCATTGTTGGCAGTATCTTTTGTGGTTTCAGCCAGTGCGGCTGAAAATGTGGTTGATGATGGCGTACAGGAAAGTGCGGTAGCGGCTTATGACGAATTGATGGCCTCTTTTGCTACCACGTATTCTAATTCTGGTGAGAAGATCTATCCCGATTACTATGGCGGATCTTACATCAATGATGCTGGACAGTTGATTGTCTATGTTACTGATAATGTGCAGAGACCGGCAGTATTGAGTGATAATGCCAATGTAGTCTATGAGCCCTGCACCTACTCTTACAACGAATTGCTTTCTGTTATGGACACATTGAATAATTACAAATTCAGTCGTTCCAATGATGCTATTGCAAGCAATTTCAATGAGTTTGGCCTTTATGATTCAGAAAACAGAATTATTGTTAAATTGGATGATCTGTCTGATGAAAGCATAAAGGAATTCAAGGAAAATGTTTGTGACTCTGCTGTAATTAAGTTTGAACAGGGTTGTGGTCCTATCGAGACAGAAGTAAATGTCAATGCAGGTGATAAGATTTCTTTCTCTGGTGGAAGTGCATCCGTCGGATATCGTGTTAAAAGAGATGGTGTCGTTGGATTTGTAACAGCAGGTCATGCGGCCAACAGCGTGGGTAAATCTATTATGTACAATGGAACTACCATTGCTTCTTGCGAGGCAACGCAACAAAGCGGAAATGCTGATGCAGCTTTCTGTGCGATTACTAATTCCGACTATTCGCCGACCAACACACTGTCTGGTACAAGTAATACCTTATCTACCACAATCAGTGAACCTGGTGTTGGAACGGTCATCAATAAGATTGGTATGAAAACCGGACATACTTCTGGCAAAGTTTTGTCTACGAATGTAACTATAACTTTTTCCAGTGGAGCTACTATTTCCAATTTGACTTCTGCTGATTATGAAAGCGGTCCTGGCGATAGCGGCTGTGTTGTCTATTCTTATATCGGTTCTACTGGTGCCCGCCTTACATTGGGTATTCATACTGGAGCTTCCGGCAGTGGCACGAGATACTATACAAAGGCAAATGAAGTCAATGCTGCATTAGGCACCAGCAGATATTGATTTCCAAGCAGGGAAAGCTAAAATGAAGAAAAATTATTCGTTTATTTTGGTATTATTTCTGAGCTTGTGTCTTTTGTCAGGTTGCACTGTTTCACCTCAAGGAGATTTGCCTATGAACAGTGATGTACCTTCTGTTGATAGAGATTCTGCACAACAGATTGAAAACAATAAACCGACGGATGATGGTTTAACTGTCAGTCCTTCAGAATTAGATGGAAAAGTTAGTATGACAGTTTCGGCTGATGCAGCAGGTAGTCTTGACATAACTATAACCAATAATTCTGATGTCGATATTGATATGGGAGAAGATTTCTCTTTGCAAAAAATGGACAGTGAAACATGGAAAGATATACCATTGTCATTAAGCTATGCTGATAATTTAATTGTTATTTCTCCAAACGAAAGTCATACTTTCCACTATGATATTGGAAGTGCTGTTGTTTTGGAAAGTAATAAAACATATCAGATAGTAAAAGTTGTTTCTGCTGGACAAACAAATCACTCAGTATTTGCATCTTTTGAAATCAAATGATGACCAGGGGGCAGGAAATTAGGATCTCCTGCCCCCTGTATTGTATTCAGCGCTTGACAGCTTTTTACTGCACAAGTTGTCGGCTATTTAGCCCCCCGGCAGGGCGCAAAGCACTTTCCTACTGCCAGCCCCAACGGGGCGGCGGTGGGAAAGTGCTTTTGTTACTTTCTCACAAGAAAGTAACAAAGAGGTTACCTAATCGGTACTTGTATGGTAAAATGACAGCAGTACGAAAACGGAAAAACAGGGCAGAGGAAAGGAAGGGTGAGAGGTATCGGAACAACGATTTCCGGCATGATGGGCCGGGGAAGCATCCGGCACAATAACCGGGAGTTCACGGCGGCCAATGTAGACCGGAACCGGTCGGGGCAGTACATCGTCTTTGTCAACGAGGATCTGAAGCAGGTCTATCACGAGCTGTTTGACGAGGCGCTGGAGAGCTACAACGCCGGGAAGAAAAAGACAAGGGACAAGATCCCAGACTACTACGAGCATATCCGGCAGAGCAAGCAGGAGAAGCTGTTCCATGAGGCCATCTTCCAGATCGGCAATCTCAGCGACTGCGGCTGCGGCTCGGAGGGCGGCCAGCGGGCAGCCGAGGCGCTGACGGAGTTCGCAAAAACCTTTCAGGAGCGCAACCCCCATCTCCGGGTGTTCAACATGGTGCTGCACATGGACGAGGCCACGCCGCACCTTCATGTAGACTATATCCCGGTGGCAACGGAGCAGACGCGGGGCCTGTCCGTGAGAGTATCCATGAAGCAGGCCCTCAAGCAGCAGAGCTTTACAGGGATTGGTCGGAAACAGACCGAGTGGAAGACTTGATGGATCGGGAGAAGGACGCTCTGACGGAGATCGTCCAGCGGCACGAATTTGAAATCATTTCTCTCGGCAGCAACCGGCGGCACATGGACTTGCCGGAGTACCGGGCGGCGATCCAGGGGGCCGAGGCCGTGCAGGAGCAGACGGCGGCAGCCACACAGGAACTGACAGACCTGCAGGAGCAGAAGACGGAACTGAAGAGGGAAATCAAGTCGCTCTCCGGTGCTTCTGCGGCGCTGAAGGCTGCAGAACGGGTGCGGGTGGACTTCGACACCATCCGACCGGAAAAAACGCTCACAGGGGCTGTCAAGGGCGTTACGGTGGAGCAGATCAGGGATCTCAAGGCTGCGGCCATGTGCTGAATATGCTGGAGCGGCACCTGCCGAAACAGCTTCTTCACCTCGTCGATAAGGCGCGGGATCTGCTGCCGGAGCATCAGTCCTAAACGGCTTTGCCGGCAGCTTTCTGTCATTGGAAAGTTATATCCTGCTGACGGTTCTGTGGCTTGCCATTTTGATCGTATTGGGCTCATGGATCGTTTGTAAACGCAGCTCTTTTCAATGGCAAAGGATCATACTTCCCATATGTGGGCTCATTCTTGGTGCGGCGGGGATTGCCGGAATGCTTCATTGGTTTTCTCTTTACACAATTATTTCGACGGAGTTGAACATAGTAGCAGGTATAGGAATTGCAGCGGCCATCTGCGGGATTTTCACGGAACTCAGCTATGTTGTAAAGAGAAAAAATAGAGCATCAGTACTTACGATTCTTTTATGTGCATTGCAAATTATAGCTGCGTGGATACTCGGATTCTTAACAGTAGTATAAATTAACAGAAAACGGAGGGACGGACTTATCCAATATAGGTGAACAGAGAGTATTTGCGTCGAGTAGACGTAAAGCCGAATAAGAAAACGTGTTTGGATCGATTGAATCTTTCGCTGAAAGTACTGAGGCCTTCCCTCTCGGCACACGGATGACATTGGGCAAACGGAAAATTCCAGGAAAAGCAGGAATGTCTGGTGTTCTGTAGGAATGTCTGGTGTTCTACATTGAAATCCCTGCGCGCTTATGGTATAATATTCTTCACAGGCGCTGTGCCGTCGGATTTGAGGCAAACTGCGTACAGGCAGGCTGCCTTTTCTTTCATCCACCGGTTAGAGTAAGCTAACTTGTGCACGGAACTGGAAAGGTGGAATGGACCAATTTGCATAAAAGTGTCTAATCATGTGTCGGAGGAGGTGGTCTGGTATGCAAGAAGCACGATATGATTTTCTTCATGGGCAAACGGAGCGCAACGACTTTTTCACCCCCGTGATGCAGCAGCTTTGCGGTATTATGAAAGACAATCAGGTTGCTTTGCCAAGCGATATTGGAGAAGGATATTTCCGCTATATTTCACCGTGCCCCAATATCGAGATGTATATCTGCGATGTAATGTTTTACAGGGACACAGTATTGCGGGAGCAGGTGTATAAGGATTCTTTTTCCGTCATTTTCTCTCTTTCCGACGCATTGGAGTGGAAGTCTTCGGGCAGAAACCAAAAAACGTTGTTGGAAAAGGGAGATTGCTGCGTATACGGCAGCGGTCTGTTTGATGCGGAAAATATCTATGAGGCAGGACAGAGATATATAGGCGTCGGGCTGAACCTGCATCCCTGTCGGTTTCGGTCTGTGATGGATGGTTTGCAGAAGAAAAAGGTTTGTACCGTCTTTGACGGGACAAAAACCCCGCCAAAACATAGAATCACCACTACCATAGAAACCACAATACGCCAGATATTGCAGTGTAATTATAATGACTGCGCAAAGTCATTGTATCAGGAAGGAAAGATACTGGAACTTGTTGCCGCCTTTGCGAACGAGATGATGGATCAGAATTCTGTTGCTGTGAAGAGGTCGTTGAGCTGGGCGGATAGCGAGGTTTTACTTCAGGTCAGGCGACAGATAGATGAGGGATTTCTGGAACCCGTGACCATCGCGGAGCTCTCCAAACAGCACTTTATGTGCGAATCCAAACTCCGTGAGATATTTCGAAAGCACTATGGAATCACCATATATCAATATATGTTAAATCGCCGCATGGAGCATGCCTGTGAACTGTTGTCTGCGCCCGATGCTCAGGTGAAAGACATAGCAGGGTTGGTGGGGTACAGCAACATCAGCCATTTCAGCGACACCTTCCGAAAAAAGTTTGGATGCACTCCGAGTGAATATAAGCGGAGCTTACCATTCTGAAACATAAAAGCAAAGACACAGGTGTATTCTTTTGTGGTTACTTGGATGGAAATTACAAAGATTGCATCTTCCCTTGAAAAACCAGAATAGTAGGCAGCACATTTCGAGGAAGATCTTGCCCAGTGGAAACTATATCATTTGAAATGTGAGCTGCTCAGCAGCGGTATACACATCGATCTTAGTGCTGGGCGGAATTAACCGTACGCGCGGGGCTGCAAAACGAGCCTGCGCACAAGTAAAACTTTGACCGCTGAAAAAGCAGAGCGGCGGGACAGATAGAGTCTGTCCCGCCGCTCGTGTTTTAAGGGCATATTGGCTTGATGAACCGGAAGTTACAGCGCCGCCTTTTTCCATTTTCTGATCTTAGTTCTAAAAGTTCCGAAAGGAGCAACGGTATTCACATGAATAAACTTGTAAACTTCCCATACCGCTGTTTTTGTGGCATCATCTGCCCACTTTCTCATGTGCGGTTGAAACAGTTCGTCCTCACTCATGGAATCAATCATGGTGTAGAGTGCCGTAACATTTTCGTTTAACATATTTTTTAGCTCTGTTAATGATAATGGGGCATAAGTATCGGTAAACCAATGATATAATCCGCCAAGCTGATTCCATTTGAATTCATCTGATGGAGTTTTTACCGGAAGTCCGTTTCTTTCATCTTCTTCCCATTTAAGAACCAACGTTGTCCATCCCACATTATAAGCAAGGTTTTCTGC
>OGMO01001358.1_pt1 | contig 15207 bp, 16 predicted proteins | sample 1573241 | NCBI WGS metagenome assembly OGMO01 (sample SAMEA2581896, study PRJEB24529) | metagenome | biome: Human gut stool | place: China | collected 2011 | reverse complement strand
CGCTGCATAATTCTTGTTCGAATAAAATGTGTCAAGTGATATTGACAAAACCACTATGAGGCATTGAATGTTATCGGCGAGTATGTTGAGATCACTTCTATCGATGATGAACAGACAGAAGATGAGGATATGGAAATGGAGATGATGTAAATGACGTATTTGTTCATTGGAATGATGATAGGTGTTATCATCGGAACAACGATAGGTTCTCTTGCCGTGGCTTTTAAGTCTGCTGAAAAAGAGATCGCACGTCTTGATAAGGAGGTCAAAGATGCACACAAACAGAGTTAAAGCGAAAGTAGACTTCAAGTTCTGTATGGGTAATATTCCTGCAATGCTGAGAGCAACAAAGCCTGTGCTTTCGGAAAAGCAATACAAGGAGCTGTGTAATGAGGTAAACAAAGCCGACGGCTACCTTGAACAGAAACGCATAATATTCAGCTATGTTGACCCGATAATTAAGGGCTGAGATACAACAAATGAAAATCAGCGGGCAGGCAGTATAGCTCATATTAAATTCGAGCGTGAAATGCGCCGTCCGCGCTAGGACAGGTCGTTTTGCCAATGACAGAAAACTTCTGTTTTTAGCAAAGCGACTTTCTTTCTGTCATTGGTTCTAGCGGCAGAAAGGAAGAAAATGAACAGTTTTATGTCATAGGTAGGTGGAAAGAAGAATCTTCGTGACGAAGTGCTTGCAAGATTTCCGCCTTACTATGAAAGGTATATCGAGGTGTTCGGCGGTGCAGGCTGGGTGCTTTTTCACAAGCCGCCCGGTGCAGATTTTGAGGTGTATAATGACTTTAATTCAAATCTTGCAAATCTGTACCGCTGCGTTCGTGACAAACCTGCAAAGCTGAAATACAAGCTTAGGTATGTGCTTGATTCAAGAGAAGATTTTGAATATTTAGCCCTACTGCATAAGCGTGGTATACTGCCAAGGCTTTATGACGTTGACAGAGCGGCTAAGTTTTATCAGCTTATACGTTACAGCTATGCAAGCGGTCTTGACAGCTTTGGAAGTCAGCCACATTCGATGTGGTCTGATTTTCCGATGATTGATCTTGCGGCTAGGCGTTTGCAGAAGGTCGTTATCGAAAACAAGGATTTTGAAAAGCTGATTAAGCAGTACGATAGACCCGTCAGCTTTTTTTACTGCGATCCGCCGTATTTTGCTACAGAGAATTACTACAAGGACGTAGGTTTTACTGCAAAAGATCATATCAGACTGCGTGACGCTCTTCTTGATATCAAAGGCAGATTTTTGGTTTCGTATAATGATTGTCCTGAGATCCGTGAGATATGGCATAAACCAAACATTCACATTGAAGAGATAAGCAGGCTGAACAATTTGGCACAGCGGTATGACGGCGGCTGTCAGTATGCAGAGTTGCTCATATCAAATTATGACACAAGCGAACGTGCGAAAGCTATCAAACAGCTTTCGCTTTTTGATTAGGAGGTTTTTATGAAGAAGATAATATTGGCACAGGTTTTAACGGCAAAAGGCAAAACAGAATTTTCTGGGCTTTATGACAGGCACGGAAATGCTGTAACGGTAGAGGTCGAACGTGACAGCAGCGGTGTTTCACTTATCGTATGGCAAGACGAACAGAAAAAGCAGCATTTTGACTGTGGGATATCCGAAGAGGAAATACAGCGTACCTGTGCGATGTTTGATGACTGCGGCGATTGTCCGCTGAAAGAGTATTGTGAAAGTGAGGCAAAAGAATGAGGATACTCGTGTTTGAACCTCTGAAAGAACCGTATGTGAAAGATATCGAGGACGATATCCAGGCAATGCAGGAAGTAGTGGGAGGAAGCATTGAACCTATATATTTTGAGCAGACAAATGACGCACTTTGCTGGTGCAATGATGAGTTTCTGCTGAACGGTTCAAAGCCTAACAGGATAGTTGGAAATACACTTGTTCACGGCACTTTCTATATTTCAGGCAATTATCGTAACGAATACGGCGAATGGGATTCCTGTTCACTTACTGATGAACAGATAGAAAAGTACAAGCAGCAGTTTGATCATATCATAGTAGATCTGCCTGGTATCGGGCTGGTTGCTGTGAGAGAAACAAAGCCGGAAGTGATCCAACCGCTTGAAGAATATGAAGAAGAACCGGAAATCGAACAGACAATGTAAAGGAGAATGAAACTATGAGAATACACGCATCTATCAACAGAATGGTAAACAAAGAGGATTCAGCAATCAAGGCATATGCCAGCGTAACGATGGACGGTATGTTCGCCGTTCACGGACTGAGGGTCATCGAGACCGAAAAGGGCAGATTTGTCAATATGCCCTCCACCTCATACACCGATAAGGACGGCAACAAGCAGTACAGCGACACCTTCCACGCCATAACCAAGTCGGCGAGAACTGCCGTAAATCAGGCTGTGCTCAATGCTTATGATCTCAAGCTGCAGCAGGTTCAGCAGACGGATATCGAGGTGGAGAACACTCCCGATGAGGAAATGTCGGAGCCTGAAGATGAACCTGAACCGGAGCTAAGTATGTAGTTTGCTAAAGCATTTGCTGTGTATCTTGTAACAAAGGTAGAACTTTTGCAAAAAGTATAGATTTGTGGGCGGATATATGATATATTGCTTGACAAGGAGCGTGATGATATGAAAAGAGCGATATTAATTTTGATACTCTGTGCGGTGTTTTTATCAGCCTGCGGAAATGCAGCGGAAACTGCCGAAAGATCAGTAAGCGTCGACACTTCGGCAGTGAGCCAAACTACGACTGCGGTCACAGTTTCCGCAGTAACATCTGCAAAGGAAGAAAAGGATACAAGCGAAGCCACAACTACTACTTTTAAAACAAGTTCGCAGACGGTATCCGAGACTTCAAAACCGACAAATATCACAGTAACTACGACCAAGAAATCAGATCCGTCAGGTTATTCGGGAAATTCCAGTCAGGGACAGAACAATTCTGCACAGAATAATAACGGTCAGGAAAATAACCATCAGCCTGTGCAAAATGATCCGCAGCCAGATAACTCGCCGTCCGATAATAACCGGAGCAATAACGGAGCGGAACAGAATAACGATCCGACGCCTCCGACTACAACTGCAAAGCCTGCGGTAACAAATCCGCCTGACACAACGACAAAGCCGCAGACTACAACAGTTCCGCAGACTCAACCACCCTTGCCGGTGCCTACTGAGGAAGAACGATATATGGATATCGGCAGAAGCTTATCTCATAACGGCTCTGATTACAGCAAGGCAGAGGCGGTATACAACTGGATGACTGAAAACGGTTCGGGCACTTGTGTGAATTATTCGTGGCAGACCTACTATTTGTGCAAAGGTACAGGTCTGGAATGCTATCTTGCATGGACGCCGTCAAAACTGTATGGTCATGTAGCAAATGTCGTTAAGGTAAACGGAACATGGTTTGTTCTTGATACGCAGGGACAAGGATTTCTGCTGAATAACGACTGCGGATTCAGCGAAATAATAGATATTGATGAATCATATATATCAGTGGCGGATTTGATAAGCAACCAAAGATATGATGAAATATATTAAGATGTGCAAACGAAAGAGCCGAAATCCGGCTCTTTTTCTTTGCAAAAATGAAAAGGAGAAATGCACTTTATGTTCAAAAAATCGAAAATATTAAAGAAACTCGGTGCAGGGTTCATGGCAGGACTCTGTGCTTTTTCTATGTTCGGTTCATCTATGAGCGGAGCAATCACAGCAAGTGCCGCAAGCACACCTATGGAAAACCCGGCATTTCCGTCAGCGGATACGGTGATCGCAAAGGCGGCGACCTTGCTGGGTACACCGTATACTTATGGAAACAAGGGCTACTGGTATGCGTATGATCAGGGTCAGTACACTCCGCTTTCTGTTGAAACGATAAATAATCTCGGCATTGACTGTTCGGGTCTTGTGTACTATACTCTTACGCAGCTTGGATACAAAACATCGGGGTTCAGTTGGAACAACCCTGTGCCTGTTGATACAGATCATTGGCTTACAGTCAATGATAACTGCACCATAACTTACGACGGAAAGACTTCAAAGGTCGAAGTCGAAAAGAAAAACATCAAGACAACGGACCGCCCGTATTGGGAGTGTGCTGACGGTTCGGTTATTACAGCAGGTTCTGTGGTGGTCGCTCAGAATCCGGTTGGTGAGGACCACGCTTGGATATATATGGGCGAATTTGATTCAAGAAATGATGTAATAAGCTATCTGAGATCTATTGGTGTTTCGGAAAAACTCATAAACTCAAAGACAGTTGGCGATGGAAAAGGTGCTGGCGGAAAGCATTGGAGAATAGAATCCAGCGGTTCGGAGGGCGTTGTTATCAACAACAAAACAGATGGCAAGACCGCAACAGCTATGAATATGTCGGCGTTCAGGATAACAAAAAATGATGTGAAATTTGAAATAACTAAGGTTCTTGCCTCAGACAGAACGGTTAAGATTTCAGGCACAAGCAAGGTAGACGGCACGGTTGCAAAATACGGAGTATATACCGATAAGGCTTGTAAAAACAAGGTCGGCGAGATCACTATCGGCAAGGACGGAACAGGCTCCATTCAGTTACCTGAAAAGAAGTATTACGTTAAGGAGATCTCCGCACCGACAGGTTACAGTATCTCTGAAGAAGTGTTCGCATTAAAGGCTGACGAAAATATATTTGTGACCGAAGATTTTACGAGAGGCAAAATTAAGGTCAATAAGACCGCCGATGACGGGATCGTAAGCGGCAGAGAGTTCAAGGTCACAGGAGACGACGGCAGCAGTTACACCAAGAAAACCAATGCAAACGGCGTTGCCGAATTTAGCGGATTAAAGGTATACAACACATCTACGGGCAAAGCGATCACCTACACCGTATCTGAGATCAATGTAGATACAAGATACGAAGTTCCTAAGGCTCAGAATGTTACGCTGACGAGCGGAGATGTTGATCTGACTGTGAATGTGAAGTTCAACAATCAGCTTAAAACGGGCTCGATAAAGATAAATAAGCAGTCTGAGGATAATCAGAACGGTGATAGGGAGTTCACTATTACGGGCAACGGTAAGACTTACACAATAAAAACAGGTTCGGACGGTATTGCAATCCTTTCCGATATTCCTGTTTACAACAGCAATAATGAGAAGATCGTGTACACCATTTCCGAGAAAAATGTTCCCGTAAGATATGTAGTTCCTGCGGATCAGACTGCAACCCTTACGGCTGATGCAACCACAACCAAGACATTCAAAAATATCCTCAAGAAATTTACTGTAGAGGTGACAAAGCAGGATTCCGAAAAAGCATCAGCACAGGGCAACGGAACGCTTGCGGGAGCAGTTTACGGACTGTACAAGGACGGCGAGCTTGCTGATACCTATACGACCGATGAAAACGGATATTTCAAGACAAAAGATTATGTATGCGGAAACTACACTGTTCAGGAAATTTTGCCAAGCGAGGGCTATCTTCTCGATGAAACGGTATATCCTGTCGGTGCAGAGGCTGAGAATTATACAATTGAGCATAATTCACTTTCTATGACAGTGACTGAGGACGTTATCAAGGGAAATATCGCAATGATCAAGCATTCCGATGACGGCTCTACTCAGATAGAAACTCCGGAAGTGGGAGCTGAATTTGAGGTTTATCTGAAATCTTCGGGTTCTTATGCAAATGCGAAGGATTCCGAAAAGGACTGCCTTGTGTGCGATGAAAACGGCTTTGCACAGACAAAGGATATGCCATACGGCGTTTACACCGTTCATCAGACAGTCGGCTGGGATGGTACTGAGTTTATTGCTGATTTTGATGTCAACATCAGCGAAAACGGACAGACCTACCGCTATCTTATCAACAATGCAGAATTCAAAAGCTATATCAAGGTTGTAAAGGTGGATTCCGAAACGGGAAAAACCATTCCTTACGAGGGTGCAGGATTTGAGATCTACGATTCAAATGGTCAGAAGATCTCAATGACTTTTGCATACCCTACCCCAACAACAATCGACACTTTCTACACAAACAGCGAGGGCTATCTGATCACTCCCGAAGTTCTTCCCTACGGTGAATATTCGCTTGTTGAGGTTCAGGCTCCTGTGGGTTATGTTCTGGACAGTACGCCCGTGTCTTTCACAGTTTCTGCTGATAACGCAGAGGAAGAAAATGCCCTGACGGTTATTAAAGTCCGCAAAGAAAACACCGCTCAGAAAGGCAGGATTTCGGTTCAGAAAACAGGTGATATTTTTAAAACCGTTGCTACGGCATCATCTGCTTACACAGATGAAAACGGCGAGATGATAGTAAATCCGACCACCTACACTCCCGTGTTTGCAGACGGAGATCTCAGCGGCGCGGTATTTCAGGTAAAAGCAAAAGAAGATATTGTAACGGAAGACGGTACGGTCAGAGCTTATGCAGGAGATGTTGTTTCTGAGATCACGACAGACGAAAACGGCTATGCCGAAACTGAGCCGCTTTATCTTGGCAAGTATGAGGTCAGAGAGATAAAAGCTCCCTATGGTTATGTGCTGAACAATGAGCCTAAAGATGTTGAAGTGACATATGCAGGACAGGAATTTGAGGTGAGAGATACTGTGAATACAGCTTTTGAAAATGAGTATCAGAGCGTGAGGATATCGCTTTCTAAGGTTATGGAAAGTGATGAACTGTTCGGGATCTACGGCAATGACTACTATACAAGCGTTCGTTTTGGGCTATTTGCCGCAGAGGATATAACGGCGGCTGACGGTTCTGTTATTCCTGCTGACGGACTGATTTCAGAAGTTTCACTTGATGAGAATATGACCGCAAAATTTGATGTACAGATACCTTTCGGCAGGTATTATGTTCAGGAAATTGCAACCGATGAACATTATGTTCTCAATGGTGAAAAGTATCTTGTAAACTTCGAGTATATGGGACAGGACATCCGGACTGTGGATATTGACTGCGGACAGTTTGTAAATCTTCTCAAGCGTGGCAGGATAGAGGGTCACAAGGTAGATGACAAGAGCGAACCTCTTGAAAATGCTGTGTTCGGGCTGTTTACTGCCGACTGCGTGAAGTTCAGCAGAGATACTGCAATAATGACTGCCGCTTCAGATGAAAACGGATATTTTGTGTTCGACGAAATCCCCTATGGCGAGTATATTATTCATGAGATAGAAAGTCCAAGGGGATATATTCTTAGCGGTAAGGAATATGCTGTCAGCATTGCAGAGGACGGAGAGGTTATTGAGATAACTGCGGAAAACAAGCCTGTTACTGTTGAGATATCAAAGCGTGATGTGTACGGAAACGAACTTGTGGGTGCTGAAATGGTGCTTGAAAATGCTGACGGTGAGACAGTTGATAAGTGGACTTCCGACGGCAAAAATCACATTGTTTCAAAGCTTGGTGCGGGTGAATATGTGCTTAAAGAAATTGCCGCACCTGACGGATATGTGATTGCAACTGACATTAAGTTCAGCGTTGATATTTACGGCAATGTTACGGTAGAAAACGTTGATTCAAAAGCCTTATCAGATAACGGCTATCCGCTTATCACTATGGTGGATGATACGACTAAGGTTCGTATTTCAAAGCAGGACGTTACAACAGGCGAAGAATTGCCGGGTGCTACTTTGCAAATTATCGACGAGAACGGAAATGTTGTTGAAGAATGGGTATCTACAAATGAACCACATATGATTGAAGGGAAACTTATTGCCGGCAAGGAATACACACTTAAAGAGATCATAGCACCTGAGGGCTATGAGATAACAAATGAGATAAAGTTTACTGTGAATGCTGACGGAACTGTGACCGAGGTCGTTATGTACGATGAGCTTACGCCTGATCTTGAAACCCCTCCTACGGTCATAATAGATATTCCTCATACAGGTGTATCCGCAGACAATAGTGCTGAGCTTTATCTCGTAGCCACAGCGGTTATTATGGTTTTCGGTATGGTCATATGCAAGAAGAACGATAAGAAACAAAGAAAGGATGATGTGAAATGAGATCTAAAAAGAAATTGATCGCAGCAGCAAGTTCGGTGTGCTTTGCGGCTATGATGTCGCTAACAGCTTATGCTTCGGGCGATGTTGCAGGGGCGGTGACAAGCACTTGGGGTGCGGCGAAATCGCAGGTCGTATCAGTCGTAAACAATGTGGTGTTTCCCGTGATAGACGTTATACTTGCAGTTCTGCTGTTTGTGAAGATAACACTCGCATATCTCGATTACCGCAAACACGGTCAGCTTGAATGGACGCCGATCGCTATCATTTTCGGCTGTCTGATCTTTTCTCTGACCTGTCCGCTGTACATCTGGAGCATAATCTGATAGGGGGGGAGGAATGAATATGAAAGCAAAAGTAATGGCTGCAATTTTAGCGGCGATTATGCTGACAATGACAGCCTGCGGAACGATCAGTCCGCCGATTCAGAATGCTGTTACGGAAACTACGACTACTACAGCCGAGTCCATACACGACTCGGCTGCCTCTTCGGAGGATGAAAGCAGTTTAGAGGATGAAAAGATAAAGACTGACACCTTTATTGCCGAGTTTTTCGATTCCGATATATCCTTTGCGGATACAAGTGAATTGGCAACGGAAGCTATGAAAGGCTGTTCTTTTGAGAACGAAATTGATAACTCCAACGGTGTGAATAAGATTACTTTGAAAGGCTCAAACGGCGGCGGAATGATCGATTTTCTGTGCATTGATTTAAGTCAGAGTGATCTTGATCACGATATGGAATATATCCTCGAAAACTTCGGAGATCATTACTTCAGGCAGACTGCTGCTCAGATGAACGGTATCACAGCGGACGATTTTGTGTCCAATTACAGAATGACAAGCAGTGTTGTTTCAAAGGGTAAGTATCAGCAGTACGGCTCTGTTCAGAAATCCGATGGTATGGCGACGCAATTCGGGTACACAGAAACCTACGCTGTGCTGAACGAGAACAAGCTTACCGTTGTGTCGGGTGCTTTTCTCAGTACGGATATGATGGAGAGGCAGAGCTTTTCGCAGGTTATGGGACAGTTTAGAGAATGCGTTGGTGGATGAAAAAAGGACTGATTTTACTCAGTCCTTTTGGTATGTGGTATTAGATAAAATGGAAGTTATCGAGCAGTAAAAATGCAATTTATAAAGAAAAGGCTTGAACGTTATAATAAAAAATTAGTGGCCTGAATTTTCAAACGTCAAGTGTCTTGAAATCAAATCATCAATTTTAATTATAAGGCATTCTAAATCTTTACTGTATTCATCTCTAAGGCAAGCCATATTATCCATTCTCTTAAATCCAAGTTTTTTATAGTATTTTTCAAGATTACCTGTTTCATTATCAGCACAAAAAAGTATTAAATATTGAAACCCTACCTTTTCAGCAACATCTAATACTATTGGAACAATATGTTTGTAAAAGACAAAATGTCCTACGTTATAGCTATTGCCTTTATAATTCACTTTCCAAGATTTGACCCTATTCTTGTAACGATCATTTACACATAGTTGAGGAATTTCTATTACTGGAACAATAGATGTCACCTCAATTTTATCATCATCAATATAATATTTTTCTTTTTTCGAATCATATATTACGCCACCTATTTCTTTGGTACGACATTTTATTGTTGCACCCATTTGAAGAGAAAAATACATGACTATTTCTTCGTTGTCTAGAATAAGGTAGAAAGCTCTGTAATTGTTTGCCTCCTCAGTTTTAGCATGATAATGCAAGTATTTACCTAGTCCTGGATTTTTTGTTGATAGGAAATCTCTAATCTGAACTTTTATGTTATTATTATCAAACACCTCTTTTAAACGTTTGCAAGTAAAATTATCAACTTTTAACTCCTTCCTTTTGTTAATTGGTTTTTCTCTCAATTCCAATTTTCCCCCCCTCTAAATAAATTTCCGATTTATCAAGCGATATTGCTCTTGATCTTTCTTCTCATTATACCACATCAAACCAAAATTTTCAACCCGGAAAGGAGACATTTAATGCCCTACATCCCATTCACAGACGAACAAAAACAGCTTGCCAACAGCGTAGACTTGGCAGAATACCTGCGTGTGCGAGGCGAAAAGCTTGAACGTGCCGGCATAGAGCATAAGCTCATATATTACGACAGCTCAGGCAAGCACGACAGTATAACTATCCGTGGGTCAAAATGGTTCGACCACAAAAATCAAATCGGCGGCGGAGCGATAAAGTTCATGCAGGAATTCTATGACATGGACTTTCAGACGGCGGTACAAGAGCTGTTAGGACAGACGGTAACTCCGCTGTCCCACAGTCCGCCGAAAGTATCGGCAAAGGAAGAAAAGAAAGAGTTCAGACTTCCCGAGGCAAACACAAATATGCATAGGGTTTATGCCTACCTGATAAAGCAGAGGTTCATTTCTCCCGATATTATCAGCCATTTTGCAAAACAGCACACGCTTTATGAGGATAAAGAGTACCATAACGCAGTCTTTGTTGGAACAGATGAAAACGGCGTACCACGTCAGGCAAGCAAGCGTTCAACAAATTCTTACGGCAATAGTTTCAGGATCACTTGTCAAGGTTCTGACACAAGATACAGCTTTGCACATTTCGGTGAAAGCAAAAGGCTCTATGTGTTTGAGGCTCCCATAGATATGATGAGTTTTCTTACGCTTTATCCGAAAGACTGGCAAAAGCACAGCTGCATTGCAATGAACGGAGTGTATGAAAATGCTGTGCTTGCGGCATTAAAGAATCATTCTAACTTATCGGAAGTAATTCTCTGCGTTGATAATGACGAAGGAGGGATCGAGGCCGTTGACCGCTTAAAAGATATTCTTTCAGAGAATGGATATACCGATGTGAAACGGCTTGCACCGAAGTTTAAGGACTGGAACGAGGTGCTGAAAGCAAAGAACGGGGTCAAAGCTTTACCTGCTGTTCCTCACAAGCGGAAGGAAGAATATCTGAAAGAAGTAAGCGAACTGGGGTATTTAAAATGCCGTCCCGATAAGCTGACCTCGCAAATCTATGCAACATTCAAAAACGGACAATACAAGTATCTTGCCGAGTATGCACTTGCAGGCTCGGCTTTTTTTATGCCCAAAACCGAGCAGATAAACAGCGAGTGTAAGGCGTTTGTATGGCTCCAAAACAAGCTCAAAGGCAGTTACAAGCCGTACACAGATAAAGGCAAAGCAGCCGCTAAGCAAAGAAATTTGCAGGAATGTGTTACTGAAGTAATGAAAGATCTAAGGCAAACAGCTCGTACCCGTGAGCAGTGTATAAATACTGCGAAACTGCTGTATCAGCTTGCGGATAGTGCTGTTAGGTTATCTGTTGAAAAAACTCTGTATGAACCTGTGGCAGAACATATCGAATCTGAGGACATCGTTTCCGAACCTGAACCTTGTATGGAATTTGGTTGATGCGATACCCTCTGCCTCACGGTGCAATACCTTAAAGATAACAAACTAACTATCTTATTAAATACAAAAGAAAGAATATTTTATACAGATCGGAGATGAAATTTTGAATGAGAAACAGATGATTTTGATAGGCGTACTTGTTGTAATTTTCATTGCCTTTTTAGTGGTAGTAAATCTGCTTGACAACAAGTCGCTTAACGGAATAAAGGCAAAAAAAGTCGGAAACGGACAGCACGGAACAGCTCGGTGGGCGACAAAAGCTGAGATAAAGCGTACTTTTATCCCTCTGCCATTCGAGCCTGATAAATGGCGTAAGGGAGAAAATCTTCCGCACAGTTCCAACGGAGATGTTATTCAGGGAACTGTGGTCGGGTGCAGAGGTTCTGGAAAGAAAACTGTTGCACTTGTGGATACCGGTGATGTCCATACTCTTATGATAGGAGCGGCCGGAGTCGGAAAAACAGCGTATTTCCTATATCCGAATATCGAACTTGCCTGTGCAAGCGGAATGTCTTTTATCTCAACTGATACAAAAGGCGACGTTGCAAGAAACTACGGAACTATCGCCAAAAAGTATTATGGCTACAATGTTTCTGTGCTTGATCTGCGTAACCCTACACGCTCAGACGAAAACAATATCCTGCATCTTGTAAACAAGTATATGGATATTTATCTGTCCGATAAAAACAATCTTTCAGCGAAAGCAAAGGCGGAAAAGTATGCAAAGATAACAGCAAAGACAATTATCAATATCGGCGGAGGTGACAGCCACAGCTACGGACAAAACGCTTTTTTCTACGATGCAGCTGAGGGTCTGCTCGCCTCGGTCATACTGCTTTTAGCTGAGTTCGGCGACAAGAACGAACGTCACATTGTTTCGGTTTTTAAGCTGATACAGGACTTGCTTGCAAAGTATCAGCCAGACCCGAAATCAAAGCCTAAAATGTATTTTTCAAAGCTTATGGATAAGCTTCCAAGCGAACACAAAGCCAAATGGCTTGCAGGAGCGGCTCTGAATGCGTCCGACCAGTCTATGCTGTCGGTAATGTCGACTGCACTTTCAAGGCTCAACAGTTTTCTTGATTCTGAACTTGAACAAATGCTGTGCTTTGGAACGGCGATAGACGCTGAGAAGTTCTGCAATGAAAAGTCTGCTATTTTTATTGTTCTTCCCGAAGAAGATACAAGCAAGTACTTTATGGTCAGCCTGCTTATCCAACAGCTATATCGTGAGATATTAGTCATTGCGGACGAAAACGGCGGAAAACTAAAAAACAGAGTTATGTTCTACTGCGACGAGTTTGGAACTTTTCCTAAGATAGAGGGTGCTGAATCTATGTTCTCCGCAGGACGTTCAAGAAAAATATCCATCGTGGCAATAATCCAGTCCTTTGCACAGCTGGAGCAGAACTATGGCAAACAGGGTATGGAGATAATAACCGACAACACTCAGCTTACTGTGTTCGGCGGATTTGCACCAAACAGCCAGAGTGCAGAGGTGCTTTCAAAAGCTTTGGGCGAACAAACGATATTAAGCGGTTCGGTATCAAACGGCAGGGACAGATCTCAGTCATTGCAGATGATAGGCAGACCGCTTATGACTGTGGATGAGCTGAAATCTATGCCGAAAGGACAGTTTATCGTTATGAAAACGGGAACACACCCGATGATAAGCAAATTAAAACTGTTCTTCAAATGGGGTATCAAGTTTGAAGAAGAATACAAACTTCCCGATAAGACCGCCCGTGCCGTTTCATACAAAGAGCGTGATGAACTGATAAAAGACGTTGAAATGAAATATCCGCAGAAGAAAAAAGAGAGTCCGATAGAATATGAGGAGCTGACAGCAAAGAAAAGGACAACTGTTAAAACGTAAAAGGAGCTGATGCATATTGATATTTCCAAGAAGGATCTACGACTTAGGACTAAGCCACAAGGCGGTGGCTGTGTACTGTTATCTGGCAAACCGTGCGGACAAAAACGGAGAATGTTTTCCCTCTGTACGCAGGATAGCAGAAGATCTTAGCATACACAAAAGCACGGTGTATCGTGCATTTACGGAACTTGAAAACCGTGGATTGTTAGAACGGATACCTCGTTATCATATCCAAGGCGGACGCCGCAGCTCGCTGTACAAGATAAAGGGAGAGATAACAAAGGCAGGAGGTGGTGCGGATGTTTGAATGGATCTCAGACGCCATTGACTGGATAGGCGACGGTATTTCGTCGCTTTGGGACAGTACGGTAGGCTCGGCGGTGGACGCAATTACCGACGAAATATGGGACATCATGTTTTCATGGTTGTTCAACCTCATTTACGGGGCGGTAGCTGATTTGTTTGAATTCATAAACGAAAGCACAAGCGATATTTTTGCCCTGTCGTGGGTGCAGTCGTTCATTGCATTGTTTCACAGTCTTGCATGGATGTTATTTGCCTGCGGAATGATAGTTGCGGTGTTCGATACGGCAATTGCATACGAATCGGGGCAGGCAAACATCAAAAACACCTGCATAAACGTTCTGAAAGGGTTTATGGCGGCGAGTCTGGTGACAGTTGTTCCTCAGCGTCTGTACTCGCTTTGCGTTGCTCTTCAAGGGACTTTCTCTTACGAGCTGTTAGGCGGTTTCATAGGGGCAACTTCATCAACTGTTGCAGGCACGGGACTTTCGGTCATAGTCGCTCTTGCCTCTGATGTATCGCTGTTCAGCCTGTTTTTCATAATTCTGTTCGGCTACTGCACGGTAAAAGTTGTGTTTGCAAACATCAAGCGAGGCGGAATAATGCTCTGTCAGATAGCTGTGGGAAGTCTGTATCTGTTCGGAGTTCCGAGGGGCTACACCGACGGCTTTTACAGCTGGTGCAAGCAGGTCATAGCAACCTGCCTGACGGCTTTTTTGCAGACAACGATATTGTATATCGGACTTCTGACGTACACTCAGCACCCATTACTTGCTGTGGGGATATGCCTGTCGGCAAACGAAGTGCCGAGGATAGCTCAGATGTACGGGCTTGATACCAGTGTTAGAGTCAATATGATGAGTGTTAGTCATACCGTTTCTATGGGAGCTAAAGCAGTCGGTATGCTGAAACATAATGCATAAAACTTAAATTCATATTTTTATATTGCTATTTATGATTTAATGTGGTATAATATGTTTGGATAGTAATAATTTCGATTTTTAGCATCAGCACACTGGGAATTCCAATAGATATTATTTCGTTAATGGTAAGTATATTGAGTTTATTTGATCTTGATTTTATCGGAGGAGGTAATATGGGATTTAAAGCATTTCTAAGAAAGGCTATAAGTGGCACTTGTGAGATGATTCTTGTGAATGTACCAAGTATGATGTTTTATTGAAATTATTATATATAAGTGCCATCAAGGGTTCGAATCCCTTGCATCTCACCAAGAACTCTGAAAGCAATTTCGGAGTTCTTTTTTTAGGAGGTCTGATAAAATGAAAAACTACATCTATCCCGAAAACCTAAAAGCTAACGTCAAACTATGGTTCTGGAACGTCCGTGACTTTATCATTATTTGCACAGGGCTGATCTTGTCGGTAGTAGTGCTTGTGAACCTGTGGAACGTTCTTCCCTTAGCGGCAACAGCATCTTATGCATTTCTTAGCCTGAGGGCTGACGAAACTTCGATCATAGACTATATTTTTAACGCTGTGAAGTTTTTTCTGACTTCGCAGCAATTGTATTTATGGAGGAAATTTTAAATGACAAAGAACAAAAACTAATCCTGTATAATAAAACTTGACACATAAAAAACAATCAAAGTATAATAAAAAC
>OGMO01001353.1_pt1 | contig 15226 bp, 9 predicted proteins | sample 1573241 | NCBI WGS metagenome assembly OGMO01 (sample SAMEA2581896, study PRJEB24529) | metagenome | biome: Human gut stool | place: China | collected 2011 | reverse complement strand
TTTCCCTACACGACGCTCTTCCGATCTTCTAAAAATGCCTTACGGATCGTTTCTCCCCGTTGTGCAAACAATATAAGAGGTTGCAAACAACAGAATATCCCTAACCATATCAGTTTGTAGTTTTTCATTGTCATTCGTTTAAATAAATTGTATCATTATTCTTGATAAGCTCCCGGCCACATCGCATTTTTATCACGCGGATTCCCCAACTGGTCAGTGGAAAAAGCATCCATCTCTTCCAACCATTTTCCAAACTCCTCACCTAAATTCTGGAAAGGACAACTATCCGGTTTAAAGCCGGTTGTGATCGCATTCTTAACAGCGTCGGAAGCAGTCCGGGTAAACTCATTCACATTCCCGTCCCAAGTATAGACAGAACGATTGGCATCCCATACGACATTTAAAGAGCTAATCGTACTGTTATACTTATCAAACTCTGATGTTGTAAACTTGTTGGTTGATGCAGGCATGATCGTACCGCCCATCAGATTATACCCTTTGGATGTCAAATGGCGAGTATCATCACCGGACATTTCAACAACCGGATTAGCTGCATTTTTATTCAGGATGATATTATTCATCAAGAATGATTGCCGGGCCGGCCAGGATTCACAACGAATAACAGCCCCGCTATTTTGAGCACCATCCTCGATAATGGTAGAGTTTACAATCAACATACTCCCCGCGCCGTTAATGGTTCCATCTCTACCACTATTATTGGTAACAGTTGTATTATTCATACATAAATGACCGTTTGACATTTGAATAGCATAACCGAACTGTCCGCCTTCATTGCCTGTAATGGAGCAATTATTCATAAAAAGAATACTCCCACTGTCATTGACGCGAATTGCGCCTCCACGCGAAGATGCCTTGTTGTTTCTCAACTGCACATGATTTAGTTTGGCTGTCCCCTTATACATGAATATACCGGAACCACCAGCCTCACCTGAACCATTTACTCCCGCATTATAGCACTTTTCAATGATACAATGATTCAACTGTAATGTTGCATTGCCACTGCTACCATTCGCAATCAGGAATCCACCGCTATAGCCATTTATTTTCTCATTGGGATGATAACCGCAAGAGAACGTACAACCTTCAAATGTAATATCTATCTGGTTTCCTAATGTAAACAAGGAATAATCACCCGCATCCGCAATGCCGTTATTATTTGCGTCTCCTGTGAAAGTAGTCAGATACCGGACAGGATCACGCTTGCTTAAATCCTTCCGGGTACTTTGAGGATCATATCCACCCACAACCTTTATTTCGACTTGTTTGCTATATCCGCTATAATCTATTTTCAGACCGGCTTCCTGATCTGCTATCAAATAGGTACCGCCTGCCACATAGATATTCTTACCATCCAATTTCTTAGCATTCGCAGTCGTGATCGCACTGTTAGTGTTAGTTCTCAATAGATTGCGTAACCCGTCTACTCCCATTGCATTATCCCAATCCATACCGGTAGCATTCCCTGTAGCATGCTCTTTCACATAATAAGCGTCCAATTGCAATTCCGTTGCATCTCCCCCATTGATTGTACCAGTCTCCCATGGAGTGACAATCGGTTCACTCAATATAATGACCGAACCTTCTACTTTCAAAGTAAATTCATAACAAAATCCGGCCTTTATTGCAGGAATGCCCGGCAATACCAGATCTTCCCCCTTGTAATTTAAAGAAACGAAAGTACTATTAGGATTTGCAGCTCCCGGAGCTACGATCGCCGTATATTTACATCCGCTTTGTCCGGCTTTCCCTCCTTCAGGAATAGTGACATACGGTGTAACAAGTGCAGTTCCCGATGAAACATTTCCGTCCGTATATCCCTGATAGGAACCGATTTTAACTCCTAGAGCTTTACTTTGTGAGTCTATATCGTCCAATGTCATGATAACTTTCGCCATTCTCCGGTTCATATTCAGATGAAGGACACTTGATCCCTCATTTATAGCATCTTCTACTGTGCAAGTCATGTAGTCTGCGCTCGCCAGATTTTCCAAACTCTGCTGATTAATAGGAAGAGAGAAGTTGGCTACGCTTGTTCCTTCAGTCACCGGATAAAAGGCAGAATAAGTAACAGGTTCATTTCCCCACCTAAGATAATAGTTATCCGTAGGAGCCCATTGCCCTCCAGACAACATATAAGTCACACTACCATCTTCGCAACTCAACAGAATCTGGTCTCCATTATTAAATTGCATTTGCTGTTCATTTGTTCCTGTAGGATTACTACGGGTATATGCAGCATCAATAACAGCATTGATCTTGATTGCACCGGAGTCTTCATTGAACACGGCTATCTCTTTATCCGTATCACAAGCTGCCATACCCGTTAATATACATGCAGCCAATATATGTTTAGTAATTTTCATAACTCATCTCCTCCTTTTTATTTCTGATAGATAATCTGACCGGTTGCCCGATATTTCATTTGCATGGTAGCCAACCGTGCCGTTTCATTTACATTCAATGCCAGCGTATGCTCTACTCCCTTTTGCAACTCAATGGGCTCTTCGGCAGTCCATATATACAATTTTCCGTCATAACTGAAATTGACAGAAAAGCCTTCTATTATTGTTTGCGGGAGAAGAATACATTCATACCCATCCGTACCCTTATAAGGGGCGATAGTTGTAGCTACAGCATCTTCCCGTGGAATGACTACCGGTTCCGGCACTGACAAATCACAAATACCACCCACTATTGTACCATTTACAGCCATATCGCCCAATTTACTGATCGCCGCATCTTCCATACCATTATTTACCGTCACTTTTATAATCAGCTTGCTCATGGCATGATCCAAAGTAACTTTCAATCTACCATCTGCGGTGAGATCCTGTTTCGGATCAACCATTGATTTAGTCAACAGGAAATCAGAAGCAATCACATTTTCTTCAGTAGTTTGGTTGCTTTGTATGTTGATAGCTAACGGAGTGTCCAAACTAGCTTCCGAAATGTAAGGAGCATACGCCACTACTGTTACCGGAGTTCTTGTATTATCCCAAAGCATTTGTTGCCCGTCCGCCGTATTCCAGTCATTATTAGATTTTACCATTTGCGAATTATAATCATAAGCAATGTTTTCACTGTTATGAATGATCAGTCCGAAACTCTCCAGATTACTTGCATCATATCCGGCACGCGACACAGGAGCCTTCACTTCTGTTACAACACGGATTATATGATCTTCGGGAAAGTTGCCGGTCGGCTGCGTCCCGTCTTCAATGTTTGAACAGCCTGTCAGACTAATGACCAAAGCGGTCATTATATAAAATTTGTTTTTCATATCACAATTACTTTTTAAAGATTCAGTTGGACAATACAGCATCATAAGCTCCCATTTGCATCTTATCAGGATTGCGTGTCACGCCACGCTGATCCAATCCGAAAGCATCTTCACCCATCCATTCCACGAATACCTCACCTAAATTAACCATAGGAGAAGCAGCAGGATTGAAACTTTTCACAGCATTGATTACAGCTTGTTTGGTAGCATAACCACCCACCTGTCCGATCTGGTCAATATTCCACTTATAAACACCCTCTTCCGTCAGGTTGCCATTCACAAGGGTAGGATAAGCAGTATCAGAAACGCCCATTGTGAAATTATTAACTCGCTGATACAAGTTATATCCCATGGAGTAAGCTTCTTTATTCGCTCCGTTCAAAATGAAGCTTGGAGCGGTAGAATTCTCGGAAATCAACAGGTTATTAATAAACTTAGTATCACCATCAATAGAGGTTTCACATCGAAAGGCGCCATACTCTTGATCAATATCATGCCCTACAATCGTACTATTAGCGAGCATGAAACTACCTCCCCCGTTTAAAGCAGCACCTTTTCCCGGATTTCCGACAATGGTTGTGTTATTCATACAAATATGTCCCGATGATATCTGAATACCGACCCCAAAAAGTTCTCTTACTGAATTGCCAGTTATCAGGCAATTATTCATAAACACAACAGCCTTATTGCTGTTACACCGTATTGCTCCGCCACGGCTATCCGCCGCATTATCCAGGAACTTCACATTGTTCAGTTTCGAGCTCCCGGAAGCAATAAGAATAGCTGTACCTCCCGCTACTCCTCCTTGCCCGTTGACAGCTTCCGTTTTACAATCCCTGATAATACAATCCGTTAATTCGACAGAGGTGCTATTGACGTTACCATTGATATAAATTCCGCTACCACACTCGTTAGACTTGGCATCATTATTAGAAAGGTACCCATATTGAAAAGTAACTCCTTCAATCCCAATAATCCCTCCTTTCACCAACAATAGTCCGCAATCACCGGAATCAGCCTGATTATTACCGTTTACATCTCCGCTGATCACTGTCTTATACGTATCAATACGACGATTAGTCAGATCTGTCCCTTCGCTCAACAAACTATATCCTCCTTTGATCGCTTTAATGTCTTTGCGGATAATCACCCCGAGTCCTCCGGTCTCGGACATCACATATTTTCCCTGGCTCATGTAAATAGTACTCTTGGACAGATCGATAGATCCACTCAATAATTTGCGAAAACCAGCTACATCCATTGCCTGATCCCATGAAGTACCATCCATGTCCCCTTCACCGAATTGAGTTACAAAATAACTTTCCAGTCCTTTTTGCAAGACAACTTCTTCATCCAGATCATCATCATAATCAGTAATCATCGGAGGATCAACCATCTCATAATCTTCCTGACACGCCTGGCTCACTAAAATAGTGAAGGCCAAAAGCCCAATCTTTGATATTGTGAGCAACTTATTTTTCATTTTTCTTCATTTTAAACTTGTACACTAAATTGAAATAATTACAGTTCACCGCTTAACGGGCAATATCCGGATAACCGGGATTCTGTTTCAGATATTCATTCTGCTCCAATTGGGTCTGTGAAAACGGGAACAATTCATAATGAGTATCTGCATCCCGTTTCTTGTCCCACCATGCATCCTGAAATCTTCCGAAGCGGATCAAATCCGTACGACGACGGCTCTCCGCAAGAAATTCCCGCCCCCATTCATCAAGCATTTCTTTTAGATCAAGTACCACGTTACCTTCCGGCTGATAAGCGATATCTGCAGTAAAGTTCTCATAGTTGCGTTTACGCACGCTGTTCAACAGCTTGCCGGCCTCGCCTGCCTGTCCGAGACGAAGAAGGCATTCCGCCTGCGAATAAATAATCTCCGCCAAACGGATTTCCGTATAATCCGACTCTATAAAATATCCTCCATCAAACGGATAGAAAGGATACTTCACACAGTAAAGCCCCGAGTTGAAATCTCCGTTTCCCAGTTTAGACTCCTGATAATTCGGGTTGGCAATATAACCGGATTCTGCGTTACCTTCAAAACGTCCCACTTGATCAAGTAGGTAAAGGACATATTGATTATCCGGATTCTTGGCATATCCCCCACTAATACTGGAATTAGCTATTTTCCCTTCCATGAAGAACATACCTTCCCGTGTATTATTACTCGTATTTACATATTGTTTATAACGTTTATCGCCTGCATATTTGACGAATTTCTGCGTAACCATGCCCAATTCATAATCAAACAATGCACGTGGTTGCTGGTTATTATAACTTGGCGAAAGTGCATATTTGGGATTTCGGCTGCCATTTCCTTCAATTTTCAGGTATTTCTCACAACCATAAGGAAGGGTCCGTCCGTAAACAGTTCTCTTGTCATTTTGCAGATGCCAGCTAGTCAATCCATAAGAACCGGGAAAACCGAGAATTACTTCATTACACATTTCATTATTCCAGTCAAAAGGTTCGTACCAATTATTAGCGATTGCATAATAGCCGAATTCTCCTCCGGTGATACGCTCACACATATCGATACATTCCTGCCATTTGGGCTGTCCAATCCACTTTTCCGCATTCAAATAAAGACGTACCAGCAATGCAGCAGCTCCCGCCTTGGTAAATTGTCCTTGTTGACCGCCATTACCAGATTGTCCGATTTTGGAAGGTAAAGCTACCAGACAGACATCTCTCAACTCACTTTCGATAAAATCAAACATAACCTGTGGAGATACCTGCTTCCGGTTTTCCGGCTGTTCATTGACCGCTTGGTCAGAAGTCGTAGTTAAGATACAATTACGGTAACTATTAAGCAGGCGAAGATAACAATAAGCTCTCATACAACGTAGTTGCGCTTTAAAACTATCAAACTCACTGTCACTTAAATTAAATTTAGAAGGATTCAATTGAGACAAATCATCCAACACCAAATTGCATTGACCGATACCGCCATACATGCCTTCCCACTCGTTTGTCCAGTCTTCCTGATTAATGTCATCGTATTGATGATAATGATATTTTTCCCATTTACCGCCATCATACCACCAAGTTCCCCGAGTAGGCGTTATCAACTGATCCCCTGTCAGTTCTTCGTGTTCATGACGTCTGACAATGGATTCATAGATATGCTCAAACGGACGAAAAACGGCGTTGATAACATCCTGTTTGGTATTATAATAGTTTTGAGACATGACCTGATCATACACCGTTTCCGACAGATCTGTACAGGATGGCAAACTAATGACTGTACCTGCCATTATCCCTAATCCAATGATATATTTTGTTATTTTCATAATCGTCTTTTATTAGAAACTTACTTGTAATCCTAAAATAAACTGAAAAGCAGACGGATAATAGTTATATCCTCCTCCGAAAGTACCCGGTGTCAGTCCGTTCACTTCGTAGGTAGAAGGATCTACACCGGTAAACTTCGTAAACGTATAAAGATTGTTGGCCGTACCGAACAAACGTATCTTTTCAATATATTTCTTATTCAGGTTCATGGTATATCCTAAAGTGACGTTGTCTATCTTCAGATAATCACCCGGTTCAATGAAGTAGTCGGTAATCACATTCTTACCTGTCGTGATATGTGCATTCTTCGAATAAGCAGTCGTCAACTGGTTGGTAGTCATGCTCTGCAATCCGAAATAGAAATCATGCACGTTGAATATGTCAAACCCGGCAGCACCACGGAGGGCAACAGACAAATCAAAGTTCTTATAAGTGAAGTTATGCGTCATAGAGCCGGTGAATTTCGGCAAACCGTTTCCGGTCACAGACTTATCCTCTTCCGTACCTTGGGCTACAGGAATCACATTCCCCTTTTTATCATAAATCAGCCAGTCACCTTTTTTATCCACTCCTGCATAACGATATGTAAAGTAGTTACCAATACGTTCCCCTTCTTCAATCCGCTGCAAATATCCCGGATTATTCGGATTCGCCATGCTACAGGTGGAGTAATATTTTTGTCCTTTATATATATCGTTGGAAAAACTGACAAACTTATTGTTATTAGTAGCCCCCACTAATGTGAAACTATAAGTGAAATCCTTTGTCCGGACAGCATTTACTGTAACATCAAGTTCGAAACCGGTATTACGCAATGTACCTACATTGGTATAGATGGTGGAGAACAAGTTAGGTGGTACCGGTACAGAATAATCTCCGAGCAAATCACTTTGTTTACGATGGAAATAGTTAAATGAACCGTTCACTTTGTGTGAGAAGAGTGAGAAGTCCAAACCCACATTCTGATTATGTCCTTTCTCCCAGCGCAATTCCGAGTTCGTATTTTTGCTCGGTCCCCATACATGAAAACGGTTACCATTGTATTGATACCAACCGAAAGCCCGGTAAGTAGCCAGAGAATTATAATTTCCTATTTCCTGATTACCTGTCACCCCATAATCATAACGTACTTTCAAGTCATCAATCCATGAAAGTCCTTTCATAAACTTCTCATCCGAGATACGCCAACCGACAGATACAGCCGGGAAATTACCCCATTTATGATTCTCGCCAAAGCGGGAAGACCCTTCGTGGCGTAAAGAGAAAGTAAACAGGTAGCGCTCTTTCCAATCATAATTAACACGTCCGAAGAAGCTGATTAACTTATGGTCATTCTTATAGGAGCCCATCATTGTTTTTCCATCTTTTGCCGCTTCCAGCCCGGAACCCAGATTATTATACGTCAATCCATCCGAAGAGAAATTCCAGTTTTCAGCAGACATTCCGGAATTTACACCATAATTATAGCTATACCCCACCATTGCACGGATCTGATGATTCTTGATACGTGTAGAGAAATTTGTTACCCATTCCAGATTGTTAGTCGTACTTTTGTCGAAGTCACGGCTGGCTTTTCCGGTGACACCATCATTTACGTTAGAACCATAAGTAGACGGTGTAAACCATCCGTTAAATTTATCAACTTGATATTGAGAAATAGTGACCTGCGACTTCAATACCATGTCCGGATTCTTCGGATTAAACAGAGGCAGCAGATTAACGGCAGCCGTAGCATTCCATTCCAGCAACTTAATTTCCGTACCATTCTCTTCTTCATTCAATTGCTCTACGATATTAGAACCTTCCGTTCCACTGGGAAAACGATAGTACCCATTAGCCGATTCCGAATCATAAATAGGCATTGTCGGATTGTTTTTAATAGCATTGCTATATACATTGGCTGATTTGTTCCGGTCGATAACACGAGGAGTTATATTAGCAGAGAACGTGAATAGCCCGTCTTTGGTTGTATGGTTAATATTGGCACGTGCTCCATATTCACGACGGTCGGAACGCAAATCAATACCACGGGCATTACGATAGTCGGCGGTCACCCGATAGTTGGTTCTCGCATTACCGCCGGAAAATGTCAATGTATGCATGTGAGTCACCCCCAATTGAGTAACGGCATCAAACCAGTCTGAATCAGCTCCCATATCGGAAAGCGGATTAGACACTGTGCGATAAGCACGGTATTCTTCCGCATTCATTATGTCGAGTTCTTTTTTAGCTTTATTAAAAGTAACGGAAGTACTATAGGTTGTATGAACCTGTCCATCTTTGGTCCCTTTCTTTAGATTAATCAGGATAACCCCGTTACTACCCCGCGTACCATAGATCGCAGAAGCAGCACCGTCTTTCAATACATCAATCGATTCAATATCGGCAGGGTTAATATTCGTCATATCACCTCCCGGCACTCCGTCTACCACAATTAACGGTCCTAAACCTGCATTACGGGAAGAGACACCACGAATCTGAATACTTCCTTGATTGTTCGGATCGGCCAGAGCTGTGTTAGAAACCGAAACGCTGGAAACTTTCCCCTGCAAAAGCATGGAGGCATCGAGGCTGGATATCTGATTCAGATCTTTCGCACCTATATGCGAAATAGCCGAAGTCATTTCTTTCCGTTTCATCGTACCGTAACCCACCACTACCACTTCATTCAAAGCGGTCGATTCTTCTTTCAATATGATCTTCAATAACTGGCGGTTTTTAACAGCCACTTCTTGTGTTTCATAACCGATATAAGACACTTTCAGGTGTCCATTCTTAGGTACGTTCACCAGAAATTTACCGTCTATATCTGTAATAGTACCCTGTTTCGATTCTACGACTACTACGGAAGCGCCAATAACTGGTTCGCCCTTTTCGTCCGTCACCGTACCTGATACCTTACTTTCCTGCTGAACTTCCAAAGAAGCTCCCTTTACCTGTATACCGGAAAACAGTATCAGCAATATACCTAACAGACAGGTACACGTTTTGAAATGAATATTCTTCATAAATAAATGATTTTATGTTAGATGATAAAGTTAACGCAATCCTCTTGCTTGTAAAGCGGAGATTAATACTTCCGGTGCATCTGTCTGTATCATACGTACTTCAGGATAAATCTGAAGAAGCTCATCCAGATAAGTCGCATTTATATCATATTCAGGTATTAATCCGGATAATACATGAAGCATATTGACTGTAGGAATCATCCCCTCACTGATAGCAGTCCCTATGGGAGTACTTTGTCCGTCGGGAGCATAAGAATATTGCACGAAGTAATTACCCGGAAGTCCTACCAGAGGTTTATAAGCGCTTTGTGCCCATGTGTACACGTGTGCCTTTTTAGAAATAGACAACACTTCTTCTGCTTTCTGGCTACTGTTACAATAGAAAAAGACTTGTTCCATCATATCCAGTTCCTTGACAACATTCATCACCTCTTGGGTAGAGGCTGTACGTGGAGAATAATCCAGATTGAAATATATTTTTCCACGCCCTGCTTTCAGAAACTCTTCCAATGTGGGCATCTTCTCATCGGTCACCCTTCCATTCCGGTCCAACAGATTATATTGCTGAATTTCAGCATAAGTCATTTTCGTAATATCCCCTGTGCCGTTAGTCGTAGCATTGATTGTCTGGTCATGGCACACCATAACTACTCCATCGCTTGTGAGATGAGTGTCACATTCAATCACATCCGCTCCTGCATTGATGGCAGCTTCTACAGCAGATATCGAATTTTCGGGAATAGTCTTGTCTGTTGTATGAGAGCGATGCGTCATAGCCCATACCATTTTGTTATCTGCATCCCTGAATTGCTTCATGGCTTCTGTCAGTGCCAATAAGTCGTAAATACGGATCCTTTTCTGTACTGCATGCTCACCCGCTGTCACTAACATCGTGTAGTCACCACTTTGTGTATAAGCATGAGTGATAGGCGTAGCTGCTTTCCCTTCCTTGACTGTTCCGTCACCAAAGTCGACAGTAACGTCAGTATTACTGTCGATATTGTTAAACACCACTTCCACTACCTCTTTCAGCATAGCACGGGTGCTCGTTTGCAGATAAGGATTCTTTTTTACGGGATCATCATCTGAACATGCCATAAAACTAATTCCGCATAAAACAATTAAACTGTATGCATATTTTATAGCCAGTAGTTTTAAGATTCTTCTCTTTATAAGAAGAATGGACAATAGATTTTCATTTCTCATTGCGCGTTTTACATTAGTTGATTTATTTAATAGATTACGTTGCAAACATAAGTAATACGCACTAAAAAAAAGGAAAAAAAACATTCAATAAAAGATGAGAATTTTTCTTTTTGTGAAAAAGAAGACCGTTTGAATAAGAAAAGAAAGAAATGGGCTCTTTTTGAATAAAACGGGCGTATTGCAAAAATACACCCCCTATTTTCACTTGCGTTCAGGAGTGCCTGACGGTTTGCGAAGCGGGACTCCTTCTTTCTGCGGAACTCCTAAAACAGGGATTCCTTCCTTATCCCACTCTATTTTCTGCATACGTGGCGTCCGGCTATCCAAAACAAGCATATCATACAAACTCTTGCGGGCGTGATAAAGCATATACCATTCCTTGCCGTCAGGTGAAGGAATAAAACAGATACTACCGGGCCCATATACATGATTCTCCGGTGCTTGTTTAAACAGAGGTTCCGGTGCCTTTTTCCAGGAAGCCGGATTAAGCAAATCACTGTCAGCATCGGCAGTCAGCAGTCCTACACAGTAGTAAGGAGTCCAATTACCACTTGCCGAATAATAAATCAACAACTTATCTTTCTTTAAAGAATAGAAGAATTGCGGCGCTTCATTGACGCGAATCGGATAAGCGGTTTTATTACCATCTATACTGATCCACTGGCATTCCCATTCATATTCTGGTTCGGAAATCAAAATACGGTCAGAAGCCAGAGTCCATGGATTTTCCATTTCGGCAATATAAATACATTGATTTTCCTGATAAACTCTACGTTTCTGCCATCCACACCAGATTAAATAACGCTTTCCTCCATGTTCAAAAGTACTGGCATGAATTGCCCAATTATTATCTTCATCAGTTGATATTCTTCCCTTCATGACAAATTCCCCTTTCATCGGGTCAGCCGACTCATTCTCAAGCACATAAATCTGACGATTATCAATATTTCCATCATCCGCACAACAATAAATATACCATTTATTATTAATGTAATGTATTTCAGGTCCCCAAAGATGAAATGCGTTTGACGAATTTTGAGGTACCCACACATCTTTCTGGGATGCTTCCGCCAACCGGGTTATATCATCTGTTGCCCATAAAGTGATGCGGTCGCTCATACTTTGGGTATAATAATATATTCCGTTATGGAATACCGCCCATGGGTCTCCTCCTCTTGACAAAAGCGGATTCGTATAAACAGGTACGGAATCGAGGTCTACCCGCTCATGTGTTTTTTTATTCTGACCGGATGAGCAACCCACTAAAAGAATAAGGAGAAAATACAATAAAATTCGCATAGTGATACTTATAATATATATAAATAATAGCCTGTTAAATGACCAATTAAGAAATTCAAGACAGATACAACGAAAATGGGACGGCAATATATAACAAAAGTGTTGAACCTGCAAACAAAGAAAGTGAAAAAACAAATCAAAACAGCCCTTTACAAGCAGCAATATATGAAATAATTATTTTTCCGGCAATTTGGTTGATTCTCGCTATTTATTGGCAAATAATCAACCTTTATTTCATTGATTTTTCATCATTTTTGTGGCATAACTTTAATATTTATAGACATGAATTCCAAAATAGTATTCTTTTTCATGATTATGTGTTGCTGTTCAGTAACCTTATTTGCTCAAACAAATACGGGCAAAAAACAGACAAGTACTAATCCGGTTTTTGACGGTTGGTATGCAGATCCCGAAGGAGTCGTTTTCGGTGATAAATACTGGATTTATCCGACTTATTCAGCTCCTTTCGAACAACAATTGTACATGGATGCCTTTTCTTCCCCAGATTTGGTACACTGGAGAAAACACCCGAAAGTCCTTTCTGTCGAAAATATCAGCTGGTTAAGGAATGCTTTATGGGCACCTGCCGTGATAGAAGCAAATAGGAAATATTATTTCTATTTTGGAGCAAACAACATATATCATGAGAGTGAAGTGGGAGGTATAGGTGTGGCTGTAGCCGATCGTCCGGAAGGTCCTTTCAAGGATGCGCTCGGAAAGCCGCTGATTGGCAAGATCGTGAACGGAGCGCAACCTATTGACCAGTTTGTATTCAAGGACGATGACGGTCAGTATTATATGTATTACGGCGGTTGGGGACATTGCAATATGGTGAAGATGGGATCTGATCTAATCAGTATCGTACCTTTTGAAGACGGAACAACTTATAAAGAAGTGACTCCGGAAAATTATATAGAAGGACCTTTTATGCTTAAACACAATGGCAAATATTATTTCATGTGGTCAGAAGGCGACTGGACAGGACCCGATTATTGTGTAGCGTATGCCATTGCGGATTCGCCTTTTGGTCCGTTCAAAAGAGTCGGAAAGATTCTGGAGCAGGACACTAAAATAGCTAATGGTGCCGGACATCATTCCATTATCAAAGGTCCGGGAAAGGATGAATGGTATATTGTCTATCATCGCCGCCCTTTGGGGGAAACCGATGGGAACTACCGCATTACTTGCATTGACCGAATGTATTTTAATAAAAACGGTACTATCAAACCTGTAAAAATGACCTCCGGCGGAATAAAAGCCAGACCACTGCGCTAACCTGTTATTTATTATAGCGATGAAACTTAAAATAATATCCATGAAAAAGTCCTTATTAGTCTTAGCTTTATTGTTTTCGTCGGTATCCTTTGCTCAATCTCCGGCCGATAAATCTTTTCCTCCGGAAGAGTTGTTTGCTCTAGGATCTTACTATTACCCCGAGCAATGGGATTCCTCCCAATGGGAGCGTGATTTGAAGAAAATGTCGGAGATGGGAATCAAGTTCACCCATTTTGCGGAGTTCGCTTGGGCCATGATGGAGCCGGAAGAAGGAAAGTATGATTTTGAGTGGCTGGATCGTGCCGTCTCTTTAGCAGAGAAATATGGTCTGAAGGTAATTATGTGTACTCCTACTCCCACACCTCCCGTCTGGCTGTCAAAAAAGTACCCCGACATACTGATTCAGCGGGATAATGGAGTTTCTATTCAACACGGACGGCGTCAGCATGCTTCCTGGAGTAGCGACCGTTACCGTCGTTATGTAGAAAACATTGTTTCCCGTCTGGCAATGCGTTATGGCAATCACCCTGCTGTTATCGGCTGGCAGATTGACAACGAGCCGGGACATTACGGAGTAGTGGATTACAGTGAAAATGCACAAATAAAATTCCGTGTCTGGTTACAGAAGAAATACGCTACTATTGACAAACTGAATGATACATGGGGAACCTCTTTCTGGAGTGAAACTTATCAGAACTTCGACCAAGTGCGTCTTCCCAGTCAGCAGGAAGTACCCGATAAGCCCAATCCTCATGCCATGCTCGACCTGAACCGTTTCATGGCGGACGAATTGGCGGGCTTTGTTAATATGCAGGCAGATATACTCCGGCAGCATATTAATAAAGACCAATGGATCACTACCAACCTGATTCCTGTTTTCAATCCGGTTGACCCGGTACGGATCGATCATACGGACTTCCTGACCTACACCCGCTATCTGGTAACCGGACATAATCAGGGAATAGGCAGCCAGGGCTTTCGAATGGGGATTCCCGAAGATCTCGGATTTTCAAATGACCAGTTTCGTAACCGTGTCGGCAAAACATTCGGAGTGATGGAACTACAGCCCGGTCAAGTAAACTGGGGAGTGTATAACCCTCAACCCTTACCCGGCGCTGTGCGTATGTGGGTGTATCACGTTTTTGCAGGTGGTGGGAAGTTTGTGTGCAATTACCGTTTCCGTCAACCTCTGAAAGGCAGTGAGCAATACCATTACGGCATGATAATGACCGATGGGGTGACTCTTTCTCCGGGCGGTGAAGAATATGTACGTATTACGCAGGAGATGAAAAAGCTTCGTGCCGCCTACGATAAGAAAAGCCGTATGCCCAAACAGCTGGCTTCCCGACGCATTGGACTGCTTTTCGATATGAACAACTATTGGGAAATGGAGTTCCAGCGTCAGACAGACCAGTGGCGGACGATGCCGCACATACATAAGTATTACAACCTGCTAAAGTCCTTCGCCGCTCCCGTCGATGTGATCTCGGAGAAGGAGGATTTTTCAGATTATCCCTTCCTGATTGCGCCGGCTTATCAGTTGCTTGATAACAATTTGGTAAAACGTTGGACTGAATACGTGAAGAATGGGGGACATCTGATTCTGACCTGCCGTACCGGTCAGAAAGACCGTGACGCCAAATTGTGGGAGGCTCCTTTAGCGGCTCCTATTCATCAACTGGCCGGAATAAACAGCTTGTACTATGACCATCTGCCTCACAGTCTCTACGGAAAAGTAGATTTCGGCAGTGAGGAATACGCCTGGAACAATTGGGCGGACGTACTAACCCCGGCTGCCGGAACAGATGTGTGGGCTGTCTATACA
>OGMO01001336.1_pt1 | contig 15469 bp, 12 predicted proteins | sample 1573241 | NCBI WGS metagenome assembly OGMO01 (sample SAMEA2581896, study PRJEB24529) | metagenome | biome: Human gut stool | place: China | collected 2011 | reverse complement strand
TAATATCTGAGGGCATGGCCTTCACACAAATTCATTAATTTTTAGAACTACCCTATAGCCTTTTTGAGAAATTTTCTTTCTTCGTATTGGATTTTCTCTTAAATTTGTAGCCGAAAAGGAAACCCGGTGACATCCACCATGTTACAAGGATAAGCCGGCAAGTTCTCAATAGAAGTGCAAAAAATGAAATTGATTCGGATGATGAAACAAAAAAAATTACTTATAGTGTCTGTCTTACTTGTATTGGCTGTTTTCTCTAGCAGAGCGCAGAAAGTAGCCATAAAGACAAATATACCCTATCTTGCCACATCAACCCCCAACTTGGCGATAGAAGTCGCAACTGGTGACAAGCACTCATTTTCTGTAGGTGGAGGGTGGCAGCCTTGGCAATTCTCAGATACCAAGAAGTTGAAACATTGGCTCGTGCAACCCGAACTGCGATACTGGACGTGCGAAACCTTCAACGGACACTTCTTCGGCATCCATGCGTTGGGAGGACAATTCAATGCAGGAGGCATAAAGCTGCCTTTCGGATTGTTCCCATCGTTGCGCGACAACCGTTATCAAGGCTGGGCCGCCGGTGGAGGCTTGTCTTATGGCTATCAATGGGTAATGTCACCCCGATGGAACTTTGAGCTGTCGGTGGGCGTGGGCTATCTCTATGTCGACTACAAGAAGTACGAATGTCGGGAGTGTGGCAAGCCCGTTGAAAAGTCACACTACAACTACATCGGTCCAACCAAGGCCGCCATAAGTCTGATATACTGTCTGTAACGTTAACTCATAAACAAATATGAAAATGAACATTATAAATAAATGCCTCTTGGGAGCCGTCCTCCTATACATACAGCCTGCCACTACCATGGCAGACAACAACCATGGCTACTTCTGTGGGGTGAACAACGAGACCATACGTCTCAAAGCCGGACAGATAGCCTTGTCGTTCACACTCGACCTAGGAAAACAGACCGTCAAGAGCCAGCACCGTCGTACCATCATACCCATCATACGCACCGATGACAACAGCCACTCGGTAGAGCTGGCTCCTGTGGTGGTAAGCGGACGCACACGAGCCTTGAAAGACCGTCGTTCCGGTAATTCATACGCGCCAACCGACAAGCCCTACATCACACTGGAAGGCAATAAGACCCGATTTGTGGAATACAAAGCCAACATCGACCGACAGCCATGGATGGACAAGGCTCGATTGATACTTAGAGAAGAGGTGGTGGGGTGTGCCTGTGGCGGGCTGCTCGACAACGAACAGACCGTAGGCGACCTGCTGTATGCACCGCAACTGGCACTGTCGGACGAGATGAAATGTCCTAAAGAATACGATATCAGGACGAAGAGTTGCGATGCCTTTCTGATATACCCTGTCAACAAGACCATCCTGCTACCCAATCGCTATGGCAACCGCCAAGAACTAAACAAGATAGATTCGGTGTTGACAGCTGTCGAGAACAACCCTGTCTATGTCATCAACCGAATTGACATCGCAGGCTATGCATCGCCCGAAGGCACGCTGAACCACAACAAGTGGTTGGCAGAAGGCCGCGCCCAGGCATTGAAAAGCTACGTGAGCAAAAGATATTCATTTGCCAACTCGCTGTTGACAGTAACACCTAGTGGTGAGAACTGGGATGGACTGAAAGAAATTCTGTCCAAGATGGAGATACCATACAAAAGTTCTATCATGGAAGTCATAAAGAGAGAAAACGATTTGGACAAAAGGGAAGAGTCCATCAAGTCGATAGGCAGTGGCGAACCTTACAGAATCCTGCTGACCACAGTTTATCCCATGCTGAGAAAGAATATATTCAGAGTGGAATACTACAGCCGGGAAAGAACACCGGAAGAAGCACGAAAGATGGTTGAGACCCATCCCGAAGAACTGAACGTCTACGAGTTTTACACCGTGGCCGACACATTCTATGGCAACGACAAAGCGCAAAGAGACCGCACATTGATGATTGCTGCCGACAGCCACCCTACCCACTCCATAGCCAACCTCAACGCCGCGATAATCGCACTGCAACGAAACGACACCGCTAAGGCTGAGAAATACCTGCAGCACACGGCGAACGAACCGTTTACATGGAACACGCGTGCCTGTCTGCTTTGGAAAGAAGGCAAGGAAGAAGAGGCCGTGGTATGGTGGAAAAAGGCTGCAGAGGCCAACGACCCGAAAGCGGCTATGAATCTGGAAGAAGTGAGAAAGAGAAATTCTGATATATAATCAATTAATTAATTACTTAACACATGAAAACAAAACAACTTTTCTTTTGTAGTCTGACGGGGTTAGCCCTGTTGACTGCCAGTTGCTCATCGAACGATGAAGCTTTAAATGGTGGTGATGGAACCACTAGCGAAGGCAAAACCTACGCACAGATTGCCATTTCTGTAGCAAACAGTGCTACCACGCGTACCACCACCCCAGGTAATACCGGTGACGAAGCTTATGGTGACGATGCAGAATACACCGTCAACGACCTTACTGTGGTGTTGGCCAATGAGAATGACATTGCTATGCAGGTCATTACTCCAACACTGAAAACAGCAACGAACACAGACGATGATGACAAACTAGTTCGTGTTACAGAACCATTCAAATGTACTCCCGGCACCTATAAGGTATACGTCTTGGCCAACTACAAGAACAGCCAAGACGCATTAACCCCTATCATCAAAGGATCTACAGATATGAAGGCGGAATTCGGTATAACCAACATAGCCAAACTCTCCACAACGGACGAATTCTTCATGACCAATGTTTCTGCTCCGGAAGGGCAAGAAATCAAAGAGGCTGCGACCGGAAAAGAATTAAATGATGCTGGAAAAGATGAAACAAAAGAAGGAGCAGCAACCAACTTGAATATCTTGACAGTAAACGTTGAACGTGCCGTTTCAAAGGTTACATTCGACAATACCGACAACCAATCCTTTGATGTAATGGTAGGAGACAACAAGATAGCCACGGCCACGTTGGAAGGTGCCAGCCTGATTAACTTGAATAAAAAGATGTATCTTGTAAAGGAAGGAAGAACTGCCACGAACAAACCTGCCGGCGTTACTGACAAATGGCCTTACCCAATGGATCCGAACTATAGCCAAACTTCGATAGACGAAGCTTACTGTATAGCAAACTTCGAGCAAAGAATCGCAACGAATTTCCCTGCCCCAAGCGCCACCAAATTCTATTGTCCGGAAAACACGATGGCAGACGCTGCCCAGTTAAACGGTCAGACCACCGGCGTTGTCTATAAAGTGAAATACGCACCTGAAGCCGCCTATTATACAGAACTGGCTGCTGAAAATGGAACAGACAGCTACAGCAAGATGTATGAAAAAGTACTGGCGCTTGGTGGAACAGAAATAGCCCCTACCATCACGAATACCATATTCACTAAAGCAGACAACGAAGACGGAACCTTCTATTCATACAACGGCTATGTCTTCAGAAGTTTGGCAGGTGCACGCTTGTACAAGACCATTGCAACCAATACGGACGGTGAGGCCGCAACTGTCAACGGCGCTTTCAAGACTGAAAACAATGATGGTATTCAGACCTACGCTGAGGGTTACTGCTACTACACCGCATGGATTAAGCACAACCCAGGCGGAACAACTATGCAGCAAGACAAGTATGGAGTGGTGCGCAACTTCTGGTATGAACTGAAAGTAAACAGCATCAAGAAGCTGGGCTACAGCAAGCCAACCTATGAGAAGCCTACAGATCCTGACGACAAGGCAGAAGCATCCATACAGGTGCAAGTCAAGATCAAGAAATGGCGTTTGGTTAAACAAAATGTAGATTTGGAATAAGCCAATAAATACAGAATACGAATATAAACAAAAGCTCGGTATCTCCTTCCTGACAACAAGAAGGAGATACCCCACAATGGAACAAAACATTCCACCAATATTAACATTATGCATAACAACCGCTTTTATTATCCGATGATAGTGTTGTGTCTTGCACTGACTGCCCTGCTGTCATCCTGCGTATATGAGGATGAGAAGCCATGTCCGTGCGAGGTGCGCTTCGTCTATAACTACAACATGGAGTTCGCCGATGCCTTTCCATCGCAGGTGAACTGGGTGAAGCTGTTCATCTATGATGACCGTGGGCGGTTCGTTTCAACCGTTGAAGACCACATCACACAACACGATGGGAATTATAGTCTACCACTCCAGTTGCAAGCCGGAACGTACACACTGGTGGCATGGGCAGGAACAGACAACACGCCTTCGTGCTACAACATCTCACCCCAACAACCCACCACAGAAAACAGCATCGACCAGCTGCAGCTCAATCTGAAGCTCGGCGATACACAGACCGTCTACGACAAGTCGCCCGAAGACTTGTGGCACGGTATCACTGAACATTTCACCGTCAGCGAGACAGCACCCAGCCTGGCTGTAGTCCCACTGGTAAAAGATGTCAACCGATTCAAGGTGTTGATACAGTCGGCGGACGACAAGCCTCTTACGGCCAACGACTATTCACTGGCCATAAAAGCGGCCAATCATACCTACGACTACCGCAACAACCTCGCAGACTGCCCGGTGCTGGAATATCGCCCGTACAGCATGAAAGAGGCCGTTATAGACAATCAGACCGCTCCAACCAATAGCGCCCTATTGGCAGAGATGGCCACCCTCAGACTAACCACCGACAAAGCGTCGCGGTTCGTCGTACACAACCAAAAGACCAACCGGGATGTGTTCAACATCGACTTGGTGAAATACCTGGAGATGATGCGCCTAGACAAATACAAGGACATGGCTCTACAGGAGTATCTCGACCGTGAGAACAACTATCAAATCATACTGCTTATCGGCCGTGACAGAAACAACGCCGAAGTGGTGCTGTCGCTGCAAATCAACAGATGGCGAATAGTGTTCAACGACAACGATCTGTAAAAAAGACAACTGCCATTATGAGAAAGTATATTTTGTTATTATTCAACATAGCCATCCTACTGATGACAACAGGATGTTCGGACTGCGGGTTTGGACCTGACGGCCCGACACATTCCGTGACTGTATATATCCCCTACAGCAATGTCACACGAGAAGGCAGCGACACTCCCGACGCTGACGCTGTTGATATTCAGGGCAAAGAAGGAGTCATAACCGACCTTTGGTTCTTCGCCTATCCCATCGGAAAAGGTGAGGCCGTGGTGCGCAGAATAGACATCGACCAACTCTCATCCGACAACAACTATCGAGTGTTCTACTGCGACCTCAAGCAAGGGGAATACAAAATATATCTGACGGCCAACATTCCGGGCATAAGCATATACACAACAGAAGAACAACTCAAGGCAAAAACGCTCGACTTCAGCAACGGCAATTTGCCGGTGCAAGGTAAGCTGCCACTACTATACGAATACAAAAATAACGAAGATAACAATAAGCTGGAAGTGAGCCCAAACACCTCGGCCACCATAACAGCCAACATGACCTTTGTTTGCTCCAAGGTGAAGTTCTCGTTGCGTTTCGACAACACTGACACTGGTTTCTCCAAAAACTCTTTCGGATCCAACCGGTTGAAGATTACATCAATCACGGTGAAAGACATTGTAACCAAAGGGGGACTGTTTGACGGACATGGAAACAATGGAACACAAGAGAAGATGCTCACGGTCAATGATTTTGACTTCAACAATGACCAATGGACCTACACCGACTTTCTCTATCTTCCGGAGAACTATAATAAGGGTAAAAACACCTATCTTGAGATTAAAGGTACAGAACTTACTCCCGCCGGAAACGAGACCACAATCACCCACACCTACATACTGCCCTTGGGAGGCGAAGCAGGGAATAAATCGGGAGGCGAGTTGGAACGAGGTACGTTCTACGATATGACTGCCAGCATCACCGGCAAGGGTAAAATGGATATGAAGATCAATATGAGTGTCTTTGAGTGGACATTGCAGGATGTCTATGCCGACTTCAGCCAAACATCGCTATGGGTGTCGCGCACAGGAAAGCTCGTCGACAGCAACGACGACAGCAAATTTGACCACGACAATAAAACCGGCCAACAGATACTCGTCACCTCACAATACAACGACTCTATCGGATATAAAACAAACGCCAAAGAGGTAACGGTGGAATGCGTGAGTAAAATCGGCAAGAAACCTCTTGTTCTGGCAACAGTCCAGAGCGGACAAATCCTCTTCACCGTCAATCCTGATATAGAGATAGACAAATATGATAAGAATACTACCGGTACGGCAGTGGTAGCCATCCACGCCAACAATCTCGTGAAATACATTGACGTGCAATACAATGTAACGCCTTTCCTCAACGTCACACCGCTCGAAGTGGAGATACACACGGAGGAAGGTAAGCAAAGTACGTATGCCGTCTTGTACGAGACCAACCTTGGCGGAATAAAGATTGATAAAGAGAGTCTCACCAGCGCCAACAGCGCCAACAAAGACAAGGTGACGATAACGTATCCGACGGGAACTTCATCAAAGGGAAAAATAATGCTCCAATCAGACGGAAATGCCACAAACACATGGACATCATCTTTCACCGTCTCCCCAAGCATTTCGAAATACGACGATTTGAAGAAGCAAGTGAAGGTTACGGTCATTCCTTCTCTGAACGACTATAGAATACATTTCATTGCCCTCAACGATAGCCGAACTGGGGAAAATGGAGCACACATCAACACCGGCAACCTTACCACCGACAACAAATGGCCAAACTATAACATATACCTATACACCCAGTATGGCATGACCTCAGATAACAATATCCCCCAAAGCGTGTGGTATTTCTTCAACACAGAAGGTCAAGCTAAGCCTTCTTGGCCGGGAGTGAGCATGAAAGAAGACCCGGAAAACGAGGGGTGGAAGCTTTTCGAACTATCCACAGATAAACCAGGATGGTGCAGCATCACAGGAGCGAAACCCAAATATCCCAAACCCGGCGAAACACTGATAATGTTCAATAGTGGTAAAAACAATGACTACCAGCGATATCCGTACAATATGGAACCGGGAGTGCAGCTCTTCGATTTCAAGAACCGCGAAGGATGGTTTGTCTACGACCCTACTTCCAACCTACACGAATTTTTCGAGAGCAAACCCGACATCCATCTGGTAACATTTAATATGTACTATCAAGGTAATATCATAGACAACTGGTACATAAATACTGGTAGTAAATCCCTATACGGTAAGGCCAATAGTCAAGGATTCAGCCAAGACGTTCCTAGCGGATACGCTGGTTGGAAACTCTCCACCTTGACATTCTGGTGTGTCAAAGGGCGAGAATACAAATATGTCATTGTGAAAAAGGAAAATGGACAAGAATACGGTATTCTCTTCGGTGGCAAACGCTTCAAGGACTACACCGGATATTACAAGGATGGAAGTTGGCATGAGGGCACTCCCCCGACTACCACAAACACAAAACAAAAAAGAAGAACTAGAAGATGAACAGCAAATACACAAAGATTATACTGGCTCTGACGATATGTCTGTTGATGTCGGCCTGTTCAGACGACATTTTCAGCGGAACAGACTATTTCGACAACGGCAAGGTGACACTACGGTTGGTCGTTCCCGCCACTACCGTAGTGAACACAAGAGCCAATACCGATGAGACAATCAGTGGCAACGATTTATATGTCATCGAATACGGTGACCAAGGCAGCTGTGTGGCAATGAGACAAGTCGATCCTAGCAATATCAAAGTCGACCCTAGCAATATCAACGGCTACACCCTGACCATTAATGATGTCAATCCCAAGACGTCCGACATCCACATTGTCGCCAATGGCAAAGCCATCCTTGCCTCGAAAAACATAGGCAACATGGCAAAACTTGACGGTGTGTACTGCGATAAGATACCATCGCCCCTCGTACTTTGGGGACATATCAAAATGAGTGAACTGAAAAGCGGAACGAGCAACACGGTCAGCTTATTGCGCAATGTGGCGATGGCCACTCTGAACAAAGCAGATACGATAAAAGATAATTTCGTGATATCGGGTTGGGAAATCACCAAAACGGCCAACCAAGGCAGTATCGCTCCCAAGAACTATACTGACGGAAACACGAACGAACCGGCCGGAGACGAGCTGAACAAAACGATAGGCGATTGCGACAAATCCAACCCCGCCGAGCTTTATCTCTTCGAAACCCCTGCAACGGTCGACTCGCGCATAGTAATCAAAGCAAACGGGAAATACTACACGGCCAACTTTCTTGATGGGACTGATGGGACGGGCAGCAAACTGCCCCTGCTGCGCAACCACCACTACAAGATGACCGTGACCGCCACAGGTGAAGGCTACGGCTCTAAAGAAGAAGCTCTGAATGCCCCGGCAGGCAACATCAAGGTAGAGATAAAAGACTACAATTTCAAGGTGACCAACCTCATATCCAACGGGGCTTACGAACTAGGCACTTGCGATACCGTGTGGGTAGAGGCCGATGCGAAGACATACAGTGGCGGAGAGGCTTACTTCGTCACTATGTGGGGCGCCGGTGTAAATGCTGAAAAAATTACGCCTAAGCTCAGCACACCCACAGACAGCTGGCTGACAGACGTCAGCACAGATAAAGGAACAGCCATCTCTTCACCCAGCTATTCTTCGGCAGGCAAAGGCTACAAACTGACCTTCACCTGCGCCAAGAATCCCAGTGAGGAAATAAGGCAAACCAAACTTACCGTGACTTTCGGCGTACTGAAACGCAACATCGTGATAGTGCAGAAAGGTAGCAACTTAAAAAAAGACCGAGTAACAAAAATCTACGGACTGCAAGGCGACGGTAAAGACGGACGAGACTACATCAATTTCATTTCCAACGAGGTGAATGGTACATCACGCACAGCCATGGGCGGAACCTCAGAGCGCAACAATGGATTGCAACTGGGCATAGGTAGAGAAAACAACTACCATTATACCATTGAGAAGAAAACCGGAGACTCTTACGAGGTCGACAAGGCAGTCGAGGAAAAAGCCGAGGTAAAAGCCGAGGTAAAAGCCGATGGTGGTGTCTACACCATCAAGGCCAAAGACCCGAACGACGAAAGCGTATGGACCGGACGATTCACCATAACAACCAAAGATGGGCACAAAATAATATACGACATCTACCATACGGGCATATTCTGGGAGGAAAAGAACACCTATCAGCCGGCAAGCAACCGAACCAACACAACGGGATGGTACTACTATGAGCTGATAGAGAGTGAAAAAGGTGTGAAGATGCTCGACCGAAACCTAGGGGCAGCTTCTGTGAACGACCCCGGAGGCTACTATCGCATAAAAAAGGGAGACAAGACCTCGGATATGGCCGACATCTGTCCTCCGGGCTTCTCTATACCTACCGCCTCACTGTGGAAGCAACTGACACCTGAAATGACTCTGCTGACACGCACCACTAGCAACGGCACCACCTACCAGTCTGTCGAACTGCCGGCTGCCACCACCGCCCAAAGCAAAAGCATACGGTTCCCCCGTGGAGGCATGAACAACGGATATGAGGTGACCAACCCATCGATAGGCTACTATTGGTCGGCTACCATCGTTTCGGGCAACCAAGGCTTCGATTTCAACAGCTCCGAATATGGCTATTGGTACAATGTGGCGCGCCTGTCGAGTGGTAGCAAAAGCATGATAAGCGTTAGGTATGTAGGGGGCAGCAACTTAATGAATACCGGTGTGTATAAATACTTGAACACCCGATGCGTGAAATCGAGCAGTGCCGTGCTCGACAAAAACCGACTAACGATACACGACAAAAGAAATAGCAAGGGTCCACTGTATATCTACATACATACAGATAAAGATGAATACAGGAACAAACCTAACGGTGAGATGATATCGGATGGCTCTGAGACTACCATCTACTACGATATGATCGACCCTGAACGGATATTGGAATCGATTGGCAAACAGTTGTACATCAGTTTCCGACAGGACAATGGATGGATTGGCGAAAAGATAGGCAAAGAGATACTAGTGGAAGGCAAACGAGAATTTACCGTTTACGACACATATTTCGAATAATTATATTTCCTTCATTCCGCAACACTATAAATTTTAACTTTTATAATATCCTGGGCAACAAAAAGTTGCCCAGGATTTTTGTCATGTCGAAGAATTCACTTATCTTCGTGTTGTAAAACAAACAAGAGAATTCAACGATAGATATGGCAAACAAATACGAATTAGCAGAGGGTGGAGATGAAAGCCTGAAGGTGAAAGGCCTGTTCTATTATGGTGTTGTGAAGGTGAAGGGAAAAACCCATACCTACATCAGTTTCGTGAGTGGCAGTAATGGTAATAACACAGGCCGCTACAAAGCGATGCCATTACGATTGATAAGTAAGAAAATAATTGATAACTAAGACAATATTATAAGGATGCTTACACTTTTATTATAATTTCAGGGTAAAATAACAGAGAGTCCACAGCAGGCTAACATGCCAGCTGTGGATTTCTTGATTCTTAGCTTCACTCAAATCTGCACTAGTGTCCCGTTTAGTCTGGACGATTATTATATAAGTTATTAATATCCAATATTTTATGTTCTAGAAGTTGTGTATTCGATTTGATTTTGTTCCTTTGCACTCATATGGCATCCTAGCCTATTTAAACCGATGATTTCTAAACGGGACAGCAGTGATCTGGTTTAAAAAACAATATGATTTTGCCCCAGTTCTTTATGACCTGATGCAGTCAGAAAAGTTTAGACAGCATCTTCATCATGATTAAAGTTCTCATAGAACTTCATTCGCTTCTTTTCTAATTCCGCAATTTCTTGATACATGAACTTACATGTAAAATCATAAATCGGCATTGCAGCACTATGCTCGTCTGCTTTCTTAAATTTCAACTTTTGGCTATAATAGTTCACAAGATGCTCATCAGGGTCACAATCAGCAGCAAATAAGAAAAGATATTCACAACCAACAATCTTTCTCAACTCAAAAATCAAAGGAACGATAAAATGCCAAAAGACGATTGCTCCCAGACTTTGGTCAAGATTATATTTATCCCAAACTTCACGACAATCATCATTGGCACAGAAATGCACAATCTCCACACCAGCAAAGGTTTTGCCCACATTCTTGATGTTTTTGTCGAAAATAGAATTGATTTCCTGAGAATCTGTTGTAGTATGAAGGATACGAGCCACTTCATCTTTCTTCAATCCTTTTTTTGCCCTAACAGATTCCAAAATGGCTTTCAATCCATCCCTATCTTCTTCTGGCACGTTTCCCCCATTCAGCTTTTCAGACAAAGTAGAACAAAGTTCCTTGAGCCTAGTCAATTTTTCTCCTTCTATGAATTCATCAAACAACAATCCACACTTCAAAGAAAAGAAGAACAACACATTAGCATCGCTATCTTTCACCACATAATAGGCAACAACACCAGACTCATCTTCTTGATAGGCCTCATTCAGCAAAGCATCCGCAACATTGTTGTTTCGAGTGCTATAGAAAGAATCGATCAATCGCAAATTCTCTTCATTAGAAGCCAGCCGTTCACAACGAAGAGAATGTATCAAAGCCATTTGTTCCTCAGTTATTCTCATGGTTTATGCAGTATAAAGATTTAATTGACGCAAAACTGCTCGTCTTTCACGAACCCTGTTGGCATCAACCATAATGTCTTCTGTTTTCATCTCTACCTCACATGAATCCTGTTCATCATAGCCTTCTCTTGCGTGTTTCCAAGAAAACTCTCCATGCGTTAAAGTACTCAAACTCCAAGACTTCTGTGGAGCATAAGTTTTAAACACCATATCAAACACTGGCTCATATTGTACAACCTGCTCTTTATCCATCAATTCTGGGAGAGAATCATTTTTATAATGCTGGCGAATCTGAACCATGACAGGACCATATTTCCAAGCCTCAAATTGTGCATCAAACATGGGTTCGCCCTTTTGAATCAAGCACTCACGCTGCGTGAAATAAAGTAGCTTATGCAACTTCATTTCATCAATACGAACGCCAAAATCATCCATATAGCGCTTGTATAAATAAGAGGCAACTTGTAATATTCCCATCATAGTCATTATTCATTTTATAGTTTATTGCCGCAAAGTTACGCTTTTTTATTGAAACCGCCAAAGAAAATCAAAAGAAATCTGCGAAAATCCGTGTAATCCGTGCCTTATCTATATCCTAAGAAGCTTATGACACACCCTCACAAAACGGGTGAATGAGAGCAAGAAAACGAATGAATGAGAGTAAGAAGAGGGGTAAAACAAGGATTTTAACCTACTAAAACAGTTCTTTCAACTAAGAAAAGAAACATTTATACTTAGATAAAATCTCCGTTCATCGACGTTGAATGTCCGTTCAACGTCGATGAACCGCCATTCATAGACGCTGAACCGCGGTTCAACGTCGATGAACGGAGATTTCAATAGGGTTAAAGAACATTTTATCCTATAATCAACCAAGACTTTTCCCGAGATTAACCCATTATTAATACAGCAAGAAGGAAGAAAGGAGATAAGAGGAAGCCAAGAAATAAAAGGTATAAGGAAATGAGATAAGGGGCATAAATGAAGAAAAGATGTTTTTAATTTGGTGGTTTCACCATTTATTCGTATCTTTGCCAACAAAGAGAATATCACTTAAAAGAAAGGCGAGCAATTATGGCAAGAAAACTATATCCGATAGGATTACAAACTTTCGAACGAATCAGAGTGGAGGATAAGTTCTACATCGACAAGACGGAATATGTATATCGTATGGCACATACTGATGGTACTTATTTCTTCCTGAGCCGTCCACGCCGTTTCGGAAAGTCGCTGTTGTTGACTACCATGAAGAGCTATTTTGAAGGAAAGAAGGAGCTTTTCAAAGGACTCGCCATCGAAAAGCTGGAAAAGGATTGGATAAGCTATCCGGTGCTGCATTTCGATATGAGCATGGGCAAACACATGGAGATAGCCCAGCTGGAAAGATATTTCGACCAGCAACTTGCAGAACAAGAGCAGAAATGGGGCATTACGAATCCGGCTGTTGATGCCAACGTCCGCCTCATCTCACTTATCCAGACTGCCTATAGGGAAACGGGCAAGCAAGTGGTAATACTGATTGACGAATATGATGCCCCTTTGCTTGATGTGGTGCACGAGGATGAAAAACTGGAAGAACTTCGCAACGCCATGCGCAATTTCTACAGTCCGCTAAAAGGATGCGAGAAATTGCTCCGCTTCGTATTCCTCACAGGCATCACCAAATTCTCTCAGCTCAGCATCTTCAGCGAATTGAACAACATCACCAATATCAGTATGGACGAGCCGTATGCCGGCATTTGCGGAATTACGGAAGATGAACTGGTGAACGGAATGCGGAATGACATAGATGCACTTGCTGAAAAATTAAACTTATCGGATGAGCAGACGTTAGCTAAGTTAAAGGATAATTATGACGGCTATCATTTTACATGGCCTTCTCCAGACGTTTATAATCCGTTCAGCTTATTAACCTGCTTTGCCAAGCAGAAGATTGATTCCTACTGGTTTGGATCAGGCACTCCTACTTATCTGATCAATATGATGCGCAATTTCAACTTTCTGCCAGCGAACCTGGGCGAGAGTATGGAAGCCGGAAAGGATGACTTTGATGCTGCCACGGAAACCATGACCACCATCATGCCGCTGCTCTATCAGAGTGGCTACATCACCATCAAGGATTATGATGAAGAAACGGAGCTCTATACCCTAGCCATTCCTAACAAGGAAATAAGAGTTGGATTGTACAGAAGTTTGTTGCCTCATTATCTGACCTCAAAGACTGCGATGTGCAATACTACCATCGCCAAGATGTCGGTGCTTATTAAACAGGGCAAGATAGACGAAGCATTACAATTACTGAAATCGTTTTGGGAGACGGTGCCTTATTGCAACAACACCCATTACGAAGGTCATTACCAGCAAACGATGTATATCATCTTTGCCTTGCTCACGAATTTCAGGATTATAGTGGAGCAACATACGTCAAAGGGGAGAATTGATATAACCATGGAGACGGACGATACTATCTATGTAATGGAGCTGAAGTTTGGAAAGACTGCCCAGGAGGCTCTTGGGCAGATAGAAAGCAAGCATTATGCCGATGCCTTTGCCATGAGCGGCAAGGAAATTATCAAGGTAGGTATGAGCTTCAATATCAAAGATGACAACACCATCGTGTTCGATTGGAAATCATCAGAAATTTAGATGACAAAAAAAGCGTGCAGGCGACTATGATGTGGCTTGCACGCTTTTTCCTTTTATATTCATCCTACAGCCACGCTGCTCTTGATAGTTCAGTATCACACCTAAGCTGTTTTCATCTCTACCTCACATGAATCCTGTTCCTCATAGCCTTCTCTTGCGTGTTTCCAAGAAAACTCTCCATGCGTTAAAGTACTCAAACTCCAAGACTTCTGTGGAGCATAAGTTTTAAACACCATATCAAACACTGGCTCATATTGTACAACCTGCTCTTTATCCATCAATTCTGGGAGAGAATCATTTTTATAATGCTGGCGAATCTGAACCATGACAGGACCATATTTCCAAGCCTCAAATTGTGCATCAAACATGGGTTCGCCCTTTTGAATCAAGCACTCACGCTGCGTGAAATAAAGTAGCTTATGCAACTTCATTTCATCAATCACCGAATACTTACATACTTACGGCACTATTATATAAATCTATTCATCAAAATCTTCCGGCTTAGTATTTAGTAAATTCACTGTAGCCATGAACTCGCTTACCAAATCAGCGAATTGAGGATTATCCTTACGAATGATTAGTGCTGCATAGTTATCATTACCCTCCTCGTCTGTAATCGTTTGCGGCAGGAAAACATACTCCTTTCTTTCCCCGTAGATGCCAAACCAGTATTTGAATAAGCGATTACGCATCTTCTGCATGCCACCACTTGTATCACAGATATAAAGAAATGCCGCATTGTTCTTTGCAAAGAATTCCTCCACTATGGCAAGAATAGTCTCTCGCACCTTAGGATCACGAGGAGACTTCACTCCCTTCGGATTAGAGATACCAAATTGATAAACTAACCCATTATGAAGTATATCATCCCTTTCAAAAGTTACGAAAATTTCAGCATCATAATCTGTGATGAAACACAATGTATCATCAGCTAGAGCCATTTTTACCTCATAGGGCGAATTGGCATTAATCACAGCCAGAGACATTTTTTCTACTACCATACTTCTACCCCTATAGGTTCTTTACCAGTACGTTCCAGACAACTTTTGCGAACCAAGTTCTCCAGTTTCTCCACCATTTTACGTTTGTTTTCCTTAGAAGCATTCCAACGGCGTAGAGCCTCTTCTCTTGTTAATTTTGTTGTATCCATATATTCTTCCTCCTATTTATTCTAGTTCAACATTCAGCCGCCAAAGTTACGCTTTTTTCTCGAAACCACCAAGCAATTAACAAGAAATCTG
>OGMO01001328.1_pt1 | contig 15545 bp, 14 predicted proteins | sample 1573241 | NCBI WGS metagenome assembly OGMO01 (sample SAMEA2581896, study PRJEB24529) | metagenome | biome: Human gut stool | place: China | collected 2011 | reverse complement strand
TAATATAACAAAATAAAATTTTACAGCAAATACTTTTGCTCCTGTTTTATTAGCTATATTACTTTCATCAGACAACCAGTAATCAGAATGAGAGAGATATCTACCGGCCACAGAATCACCTGCATCAACTTTCATTAGTACACTGGCAATACCTTCCAACCATTGTGGATTCCAAAATAATGAAAGTAAAGTATATGCAATCATTAAATAAACAGGATTTTTAATAATTCTATCACACTTAACAATGCTAAAGAATATCATCACAAGAATTAAGAAGATATTTGCAAAATGAATAGATAAGCAGCAACCACAATACAAAAAGGCTTTTAAATATTTTTTCTTTAACCATTCAGAATAACCAATAAGAGCAAAAGCTATCGCAAAGAATTGTCGAGTATGATTATCTGCACCAGAAGGTATAAATAAAAATAAAGGCAACGCCCAAACCGCAGTCTTAGGAAACTGCTGTAAAATTGTTAAAAAGCCATAAATAAGTATCGCGCTATAAAAAATAAATGCAACCCAATACGGAAGACCAGTAAACTTAAAAAAATCCAACCAAGCCAAGTACAATAAGTCATCATAATCTTGATATAATTTTCCTACTAAATCTTGGTAATAATGAGGATAGTCCCATGACCTATTCCAACGCAACCCCATCTCTAAAGAATAAGCTATTATAGGAATTATTGAAACTTTCCAAAACTCATTTTTAGATTTAACTTTGAATGAAATGACATAGCCACAAACAACTAATATAATTGCTAGAAAAATTTTCAATCCCCAATAAACAAAAGGGTCTCCAAATATTATCATTGTATATTATTTTTTATAAATGAATAAAAGTTATCTGCTTGATATAAGATATTTTGATTTACCTTATTCCAATCAATATCCTCTGTATCGTTGATTCCTAATTTTTCAAAAAGAGAATCAAATCTAGCCTTTCCACGTTTTCTGTTAATCAATAACTTAAAAGGCTTATTAAAAATAATAGAGAAAACAACGCCATGAAAAGAATCAGTAACTATAAATTTTGCTTCATAAAAGAATCTAAGCCATTGCTCTATAGAAACATTATTAGAGTTTTGGAGGTTACATATATAAGATTTCATCTTTAATTTATTTGATAAAGTTCGAATAATATTTTCTTTTTCGAAATTATAATCTAGAATGTAACAGAATATATCTCCATTTAATGAAACTGTTTTCACCTTTTCAATTTCATTTAGGTATTCAGACTTATTTATTAGAAAAGTAGGATCAATTAATGATATTGGTTTTACACCATTCCATTTATAACTTTTTATTAAATTAAGCCCAGAATTTTCCCTAAAAGATATTGCATCAAATTTTTTGTATAGAGTACCAAGCTTAGTTATATCAGACTCATTCAACTCATTTATATCTGTTCCAAAAGATGCTGCTAAAGCAATTCTTTTACCTTTAAAGTTATTTGGAAGAAAATCTAAGAAGTAAGTAGATATCCCATACTCATGTGCAATAGACTTTCTCCAAACCTGATCACTACCTACTATATAACAATCAAAGACTTCATTATTCGCGAGAGCTATAAGATCTTTCTTGCTGTATATTATTTGAGAAACTTTATAATGCGATTTCATAAAACGCACTTCATCCTTCAAAACTTTCTCATTTTCCTTTAATTGATAAGATTCTTGACGTATGTGAATCTTTTTATTCATTAAAATATAGCGAAGTATAAACCTTTTTAGATACACTAAAGGAGCTTTAATATAAGGAAATGTAACAGCAGGAGGAACACAATAAAGAAAAGTAATATCGTATCCCATCTTTTGAAAAGTTCTCATAATAGCAAACCTCTGTAAATTTCCACCATAATTATTATCTAGTGGCAAATTAAGTAATGCAATTTTCATAAAAGTAATTTTAAAGCATTAGTGCATTTACTATTTTGCTCATAGTCTTGAATTGTAACCTTAATATTTTTGACAAAAATAGCTATGCATTTATATTTTTTAACTTTTACAATACATTTAATCTACAAATTTTAATCTGCTTTTAGGTGTTTCAAGAAATACTTGGCTACACGCTTGGCATTCTTCACAGGATCCTTTACTATATTTCGGATCATTTTTAATGCTTCACTTTCATTATTACTATCTGTAAAGACTTCGAATATTATAGGCTTGCTTATTTGTTTAGAAGTAATAAAGCGTTGCATGTTATCACAGAAACTCTCTTTGCTATCTGCTGTCAAATATTCAAAGTTCAAATCATTAGCAAAATGCTTAATTAAATTTTTAGACTTATTGCCAAAGTGACCTGCTGCAGCTACGTACTTATCTACATCTTCACCTAAAAAAGCCCCTTGATGACCATAATTTTTAAACTCAGTACCTCTTCCATTATTGATTAACAATAAACGGACATTGTTCTTGATATGGTGATTACCTAAAACATTTAAATCATAGAAAAAAGCTAAATCGCCCAATACACCAAAGAACAATTTATCTGGTGCAGCCAAAGAAGCTCCTATTAAAGATGAAATATCACCATCAATTCCAAATCCTCCTACATTACTATAAGACTGTACCGACGATGGTATCTCAAAGAAATTCCAAGAACGCAAAGAATTTAAGATGCCTAAATGTAAGACAGAATTACCGGGCAATTTCGGTGCTAATTGCGAAGCAACCCAAATGTTACTAAAAGGCAGTTCTGGTAATTGATCACGAACCTCCTTATCGCAAGACTTACACTCATCGTAATAAGTGTTAACTTTGCTTTTTCCTACATATTTTTCAAAGAAACTACTTTCCTCCATCTCAAATATTGCAGTAAGATTTCCAAACTTATCACGTATCTCCCCATCAGGATTTACTCTCCAACATTGATTTCCATGGATCATCAATGAAAAATAATCGCCTGATATTTCTCCAATATGTATCAACAAGTCTGGTTTAAGAGCATTATAAAACTTATGCTCTTGAGAAGCTGCCAATGCAAACAATACTCTATATTTTCCTTTATATCCACTAGTATGATCACAGAATACAACAGCATTATTAGTTTCACAGAATCGTTCCAAGACTTCAGTTTCACCCTCAGACCATTTTTTATGTGAAGCTACAAACACTGCAATCCTTCCAGTAGGAAGAGAAGGAAAATGGTCCGTAACCAAGTAACGCCGTATCAAATTACACTTTGGCAGTTTTACAGTTCTGTAAGTAGGGCAATACGTAGTACATAAATTGATATGTACTGGCCCCCCACCATGACGCATACATTCCAACAAAGCCTGATTTACCTTCAATTCACAGTTTTTTGCATCAGAGTTATCCTTAATAGGGGGCAACTGGACACTCAATTTCGCAACATCTTTAGGCAAGTAGCGTCGATCAGTACATTGCGCAGAAAGATTACCTATATTTTCGTTAATTTGTGAAGAAGTGATTGCTATCACTGGTAATTTTCGATAATAAGCTTCTGTCAGAGCGGGCATATAATTACGCGAAGATGTAGCACCTGTACAGCTAAGCACTACAGGTTCACCAGACTCCGCAGCCAACCCACAAGCCATGTATGCAGCCGAACGCTCATCAACGCACGAATACATTTCAAAATAAGAATCTTGCTGCATACTAGCAACAATCGTAATGTTAGTTGCTCCCGGTGAGGCTATCACTTTCTTGATATGATGCTCCTTAAGCAAAGACAATACTATCTGTACATTACGTTCATCTGAATATAAATAAGCCATAATTATTTCTTTATTAGTTCTACTTTTATATTTCGAAGTTTACAAAAATCTTGAATTCTATCTTCAATTGAAATTTCTTTTTTATCTACAAAATAATGTTTATTTCTAAATTTCTTAAAATAAAATAAAAGGGGATATCTATCAATCAAAGTTGAAGACGCTTTGAAACGCATTCTTACTACCCGATGAAAGACTAGTATATCAAAAATTGACACATACATTTTATATCGTGTCTTATTTGAAAAATAAATATAGACTTTTCCATCTCCATCTTCTCGTAGATAACTATAAAAATGAATTAGATAAAGATAAGATGCAAAAAGTGTCCGACCATAATGTATAAAACACAATGAATTAGAAGGATTTTCAATCGCTGCTTTCGTCACATCTCCTATTATCAGTTTGTCAAAATTTCTTCTGGCATCATGCATAAAGTCTATCATATCCTTATTTGCAATTCCTATCTTTCGTTTTAATAACTTGTTGGTACCGTATCCTATTAAACACAAAAGAAGACCCACTGCAAATACTTTTATTTTTACAAAATAAAGAAATAGAAAGACAAGCAACAAAACACCCAAAGTAATTATCTTCATATTCCTGGACAACATACTGATTCTACAAAAATTTTAAAGTTTATATTCAGTTTATTAATTTCGGAAATTTCTGCATTAGACAAAGAAAAATCGAATAAATTACAATTTTCTTCAATTCTCTTTACCTTCTGGCTAGTAAAGACAGGTACGATGCCAGAATCCAAATGCCATCTCAGAATGACCTGACCGATATTCTTATTGTATTTTTTAGCTATATTACTTAAAATCTTAGATTTCAGCAGCCTTTCATCCATACGACACAAAGGAGAATAAGCCTCTATGCTAATATTATGTTGTTGACAATATTCAATCTCCTCCATACAAGTTCTCAAAGGATGTCGCTCGATTTGAATCACATCCGGTAAAATGCCAGTATCCGCTATCATTTGATTCAAATGACGGACTCTGACATTGCTTAGTCCAACATAACGAATAACCCCTTTTTCTTTGAGCTTAGCCATAGTTAACCATGTCTTAACTAAATAGTCAGGGAATGGCCAATGAACAAAAAGAACATCTATATAATCAATTTTCATTTTTCTAAGACTTTCTTCCACGAATAGAGTTATATCTCCTTTTGAATCCTCCATTTGCCAACCATCTATTTTGTCTTGCAAAAATAAAGAATCCCGATTTATTCTTTTTTCGCTTATGAGTTTTGATAAGGCATGCCCCAATATTTCTTCCGTTTGGTAACTAGGAGATGTATCAAATCCAACAATTCCAAATTCATAAGCAGAATGCACCAAGGAAGCTAATTTGTTTGTGTCCAGACATTGAAATGTGCCAAATATTAGTGATGGAATTTTCATTGTATTCTAGCTTTTACTTTCACTAAATATTGATTAATAAAAGTTTTCTCACTTTTTGTTAATCCAATCATATAAATACTAATAGCAGTAGACAATATGCTAATTATACAAATAACCAGAAAACGCACAAACGTATCTTGCATTGTACATAATAGGCATATTGGAACTATGCTACTTACTAAAAGAACCCTTAAATCTGGCAACAATGTATTTTTGACAAAATACATGATTGGCAAATTGATCATATTACGTAACAAATACAATCGAATACCCAATTGAACTACAAATATTGTCATATGAATGAAGTATGAAGTGGCCGGAGGTAACCCCATTTTGTATGCAATATATGCCAATGGAAATATCGTCATACCCAAGCCACCAACAATAATCTGATATTTTTTTATATCACCTGTTGCCAACATAGATGTAACCAAAGTATTTGATATGACAGAAATCAAAGAGACCCCAATTGTTAACTGCAAAAACATAACAGAATATTCAGGCACGATTTTAAGCCAAATACTTAATATTTTATTTGTTTCTAGTAATATTGGAAGTGCAAAGAACCAAGTTAAGAAAAAAGAATATTTTGAACCGGCACTTACCAACTGATGCATATAAAACAAATTACCTGTAGCGTAAGACTTTGTTATCTGAGGATTTATTGCAGTTGTGAAGTTGGTAACAAACTGTTGTACAGCATTGTCTACTTGATTAGCTACACCACGAGCAGCATTCAAGGTTACCCCAAAGAACATATTCATCAAAATATTCACACCTTGTGTCATTAGCAAAAAAGAACCTGACCCCAAGAAATTCCACCCTGCAAAACCAAACATTTGCTTCAAGATATCCTTGTCCCAATGGAAATGATAAGTACATTCAGTAAAGTTTTTTTTACAATAATGCCCATAAATGAATCTTATCACAACAGCTACAGCACACATAAGAATGGCATAGAATATCAATTTATCAATTGATGATACCATAATCAAAAGCGCTATTGCCAACTTGCACACAGCTTCCAAAATGCTGATATAGGCAAAAGCAGACATTTTCTCATGAGCAATGATAGCAGCATTATATGGAACACTAATCAAATTGATGACGAAGGTGACGATTGAAAATTGAAGCACCCAGTTAGCAGCGGTCATTCGACTCTCTGGTATCGTCATCTTAACATTCATGAACCAAACACCCACAGACTCTATCAAAACCACTATTATCAAAGATAACAACAGCTGTATTGAAACAGATGCCGAGAATATTTTATTGAGTTTAGTTTGATTCCCCTTACCTAATTCGTATGTTAAAAAACGGCTTATTGCAGAAGACAAAGAACTTGAAATTATCGAGAACATTGTCACGACACCACCCACCACATTATATATACCAAAGTCTTCTACTCCCAAAGTATTCAATATGACACGGCTCGTATACAATGACACGACCATCATAAAGAGCATTCGAACATACAGAAGAAGAGTATTCTTTGCTATGCGCTTATTATTTTCAGAAATTTGAGACATAAATATTATTTCTTAAATCCAGGAGACTTATAGCACATATAGACGTAAACTGACTTTTCGTTACCATTGCCGAGTTGACTTCCACAATCAAAACCTAAAGAGGAAAGTTTCTGCTCGATATCCCGTGCAGCCTCAAATGTTATTAAGTTCATTGTAAGACAATACCCATCTACGTTATGTTCTTTAGCTCTTCTATCTAAATCATCTGTTATACCGCAATAATAATCTGATTTTTCATCACTAAATTTCGAATCAGCAAACGCTTTTTCAAATCTGCCTAAAATTTGTTTTTCTGTAAGTATAAATACTTTAGAACTCATATTATTAATCTTTATATTAAGCATTAATCATATAATATCCCTTATACCACTCGGCAAAGGCTCTCAGTCCCTCTCTCAAAGGAGTAGCAGGCTTATAACCGAAGTCCTCTTCCAGCGGAGTCGTATCAGCATAAGTCACAGGCACATCGCCCGGCTGCATTGCTACCAATTCCTTATGTGCCTCAAAGTCATAGTCCTCAGGCAGCACACCTGCACGGATCAGTTCCTCCTGCAAAATGCTCACAAACTCCAGCAGATTCTCTGGATGCGAGTTACCGATGTTGTATACCTTGTATGGAGGGATAGGCAATCCGTCCTCACCATTCTTCTTCTCAGGAGCATGCTGCATCACTCTCACGATGCCTTCCACGATGTCATCCACGTAAGTAAAGTCACGCTTGCAGTTACCAAAGTTGAAGATCTTGATGATATCACCCTTTACTAGCTTGTTGGTAAATCCGAAGTAAGCCATGTCCGGCCTTCCTGCAGGACCATACACAGTGAAGAATCTCAAGCCCGTACTTGGAATGTTATAAAGCTTAGAATATGCATGAGCCATCAGTTCGTTACTCTTCTTCGTAGCAGCATATAGACTTACAGGATTATCCACCTTATCATCTGTTGAATATGGTACCTTCTTATTACTACCATACACACTACTAGAACTTGCATATACCAAATGTTCTACTTCGTGATGACGGCAAGCCTCAAGGATGTTATAGAAACCAATGAGGTTGCTCTGGATATAAGCATCAGGATTCGTGATGCTATAGCGAACACCTGCCTGAGCTGCGAGATTTACAACCACAGAAATCTGGTTGTCCGAGAAGATTTTCTCGATAATCTCCTTATTGGCAATAGAGTCATGAACAAACGTCCAGTCTTTATTCAAAGCCTCGATTTCTTTCAGACGTTCATATTTGATATTCACATCATAGTAATCTGTAATACTATCAATACCAATTATCTTGATGTTCTCCACATCATTAAACAAACGCTTTACAAGATTGCTGCCAATAAATCCAGCAGCACCAGTAACAAGGATTGTCTTACCCGTCAAATCTATATTATAACTTACCATAATCTTAATCTCTTCTAAAAATATCTCTAGTATATACCTTCTCCTTTACATCATCCAGGCAAGCATCATAGCGGTTGGCAATAATTGCCTGGCTCTGCTCCTTGAAAGCATTCATATCATTTACAACCTTGCTGCCAAAGAATGTACTTCCATCTTCCAATGTTGGCTCATAGATGATAACCTCTGCACCCTTTGCCTTGATGCGTTTCATGATACCCTGGATAGCAGATTGGCGGAAGTTATCGCTGTTTGACTTCATGGTCAGACGATAGACACCAATCACGCAGTTATGTTCCTTGCTGGCATCGAAAGTACTATTCTCGTTATAATAACCAGCCTTCTGGAGAACGGCATCTGCAATATAGTCCTTTCGGGTACGGTTGCTCTCTACGATAGCCTCAATCAGGTTCTCTGGTACATCGGCATAGTTTGCCAGGAGCTGCTTGGTATCCTTTGGCAGGCAATAACCGCCATAGCCGAAGCTAGGGTTGTTGTAATGGGTGCCGATTCGTGGATCAAGACCTACGCCATCAATGATAGCCTTGGTATCAAGTCCCTTTACCTCTGCGTATGTATCCAACTCATTGAAGTAGCTTACTCGGAGTGCCAGATAGGTATTGGCGAAGAGCTTGACAGCCTCAGCTTCCTTCATACCCATGAAGAGGGTATCGATGTTTTCCTTGATGGCACCTTCCTGGAGCAAAGCGGCGAAGGTCTTGGCTGCTTCCTTCATCTTTTCTACATCGGTCACCTTTCTGATGGCCTCGTTCTCCTCTGCAAACTCAGGGCGCTCGATAATCTTTGGATAACCTACGATAATGCGGCTTGGGTAAAGGTTATCATAGAGTGCCTTGCTCTCACGAAGGAACTCTGGAGAGAATAGGAGGTTGAACTTCTTCACGCCCTTCTTGGCGTACTTCAAGTAGAGGCTGCGGGTGTAACCTACAGGGATGGTACTCTTAATGACCATTACTGCATCTGGGTTTACCTCCAGAACCAGGTCGATGACTTCTTCTACATGGGATGTATCGAAGTAGTTCTTCACTGGGTCGTAGTTGGTCGGTGCTGCAATCACAACGAAGTCTGCATCCTTATAGGCTGACTTGCCATCAAGGGTTGCTACGAGGTTCAATGGCTTTTCAGCCAAATACTTTTCGATGTAATCGTCCTGGATTGGAGAAATCTTGTTGTTGAGTTTCTCCACCTTCTCTGGGATTACATCTACTGCTGTTACATGATGGTGCTGAGATAATAGCGTTGCTATGCTCAGACCGACGTAGCCGGTACCGGCTACTGCTACTTTTATATCTTTGAAATTTTTCATGCCGTAAAGTATGTTAATTTTCTTTTTTTATTTGTATAAATCAACATAGATGTCGAATGGTGAATCAAAATCTTTCAACATTGCATGCTTTGTATCTTTCTCAGAGAGATTAGCATGCTCTGTTGGGATTTTCCAATCAATACCAAGGCTATCATCCAGGATAGAGATACCTCCATCTGCCTCTGGATGATAGAAGTTATCACACTTGTATTGGAAGACGGCTGTTTCTGAGAGAACGGCGAAACCATGAGCAAAGCCCTTTGGTATGAAGAACTGGCGATGATTGTCTTCTGTCAGCTCTACAGCTACATGCTTGCCATAGGTTGGTGATCCTTTGCGGATATCTACAGCTACATCGAGGACTCTACCTTTTACGCAGCGTACCAACTTGCTCTGGGTATAAGGTGGGCGCTGGAAGTGCAGGCCTCGCATTACGCCATAGCTGCTCATAGACTCGTTGTCCTGGCAAAAGTGAACACTGTGTCCCAGGATTGGGGCAACCTTCTCTTCAAACTCCCGCTCGCTGAAGCTCTCGAAGAAGTAGCCACGAGAGTCGCGGAAGAGGCGTGGCTCTATAATGAGTACGCCATCTATATCAGTTTTGATTATATTCATTGTTTTCTAATATTCTAAATTCTTTTTTAATGTTTGTTCTTTCTCTTCAAGTATTGAAAGGAGATACCTGCCATAGTCATTCTTCAACATAGGAAGAGCATTCTCTTTCAACTGTTCTGCGGTAATCCATCCCTGGCGGTATGCGATTCCTTCCAGGCAAGCTACCTTCAAGCCCTGGCGCTTCTCCAGGACCTCAATAAAGGTGGATGCCTCTGAAAGGGAATCATGGGTTCCTGTATCGAGCCAGGCAAATCCTCTTGCCATGGTCTGTACCTTCAGCTGCTTATCCTTCAGGAACTCCTGATTGACGGTTGTGATTTCCAATTCACCACGAGCGGATGGCTTGATATGCTTAGCTACATCTACCACCTTGTTAGGATAGAAGTATAAACCTACCACTGCATAGTTGCTCTTTGGATGCTCTGGCTTCTCTTCAATGCTCAGGCAATTGCCTTGCTCATCAAACTCTGCCACGCCATATCGCTCAGGATCGCTTACTCGATAACCAAAAACGGTAGCCTTGTTATTCTGCTCTGCATCTACTACTGCCTGATGCAGCATCTGATTTAATCCTGCACCATAGAAGATATTATCGCCTAATACGAGGCAAGCGGAATCATTACCAATGAAATTCTCACCGATAATGAAGGCTTGGGCTAAGCCATCTGGTGATGGCTGCTCTGCATACTCAAACTTCACACCTAATTGGCTTCCATCGCCTAAAAGGCGTTTGAAACCTGGCAAGTCGAATGGTGTTGAAATAATGAGTATCTCGCGGATACCTGCCAACATCAATACTGATATGGGGTAATATATCATCGGTTTATCAAAGATTGGAATCAGCTGCTTGCTGATACCCTTTGTGATGGGGTACAAGCGTGTTCCGCTACCACCTGCTAATACTATTCCTTTCATAATAATATGGTGTTTTTTTTTTTCGAATCACCCCGTCCCTCTTTAGCCAAAGAGGGCTCCACTTTTCTCACCAAGCCTCTCTTCCCTCAGGGACGAGAGGATGTAACTGGCTACGCTATAGCCTCCGCCAGAGTTTTGGTAACACCAGCGGAATCTTTACCCGCAAGGGGCTGGTGTTGGGTGTTTGACGCAACATAATTGCGAGTGTTTATCGGCTGGCGCATCATAGTAATCTACCACTATCACGTAATCGTTTCTTCATTCCTTGCAATGCACTTTCTGCCCAAAGCTTATAGTCTTTCTTCATCGCTTCCTTCTCCTCTTCAGAGAAATCAGAATGCTCGATTTGAAACTCTACATACTTCTCAGCTGAATGCTTTGCATTATCAAGTTCTGCCTCTGAAACCTTTGCAGTTGTCATCCGCTCACCTATAATGGCACAGATATACCCCTCAACAAAGGCTGTAATGTAATCTTGGTTATTTCGATATATCATAATAAACAAAATAGAATTAGTTCTTAGATTGCTTAATCATATTTGTCACGGCCATATTCAAATCTTGATGCAAATCTTTTTCATTCCACTTCTGCCAAAACTTTACCGTTTGACTCGATGGTACAATGGTTGGATGGTCGATTTTTATCCTTGAAGGAAGCAAAATGGCATCTCCAACCACGATGGCTTCGGCTATATCCAAAAGTGATAAGTTGTCGGCAATATTTCCCAAATTGTCAGGCAACAAACGTTTAATGACATTCTGGTCTTCAACATTTGTAAGACGCAAGCTTATGAAATTATTGCATTGACTCAAAACCGTTCTGTTCACTTCAGATGGTCGTTGACTGATAATAACCAAGCCAACACCATATTTTCTGCCTTCTTTGGCAATTCGTTCAAAACTCTTCAAGCCAATCTCAGCAACAGAGTCTCTTGATTCCATCTGTTGCACATATAAATGTGCCTCATCACATAATAAAGCAATGGGATGGCGCAGATTACTGTCACTCCATTGTTGAACAGTAAATACAAGACGAGCGACCAAACCTATAACCAAAGGAAGTACATCTGATGGAACTTCGGAAAAATCAATAACTTTTATTCTGTTTTTAGTTGTATCATCTTTTCCCATCAATGTCGTGCAAAAGTTGTTCAGCCAATCCAATGATAGCTCTTCTGCTGACATGTGGAACATAAATCCCATACGTTTATCATCCAGTTTATTCTGAAGACGCTGATTGAAGCGAGTGAGCTTTCCATTGAATGGACCAGCTTTATCAGAACCCACCTTTGCTCCAGGCACCCTTTCTTCATCCAATTTTGTGAGATTTTGAAGAACGACATCCAATTTATACGGGATAGGACTATCCAGAGTTATCTTTCCCTTTAAAGACGTTTCTTTCACTGTCTCTTCTTTTTGAGAAAGTATCTCTTTAGACAAAAGCATAGCCTGATTGGGCGCATTCTGGTCACTACGGTCTAACAGTAATGCTTGCATTTCTTCATAAGTGAGCAGCCAATAAGGAATCATCAAAATGCCTTTGCTCAATTTATCTGACTCATCAAGATCTGAAGGCGTTGCGATTTTATAATGAGCAATGCCTTCCTTCTTGAAGGAATCTGTAGAATATTCTCCATGTATATCAAATAGAACAGCATTTGCATTTGGTAAATCTGCCATCTGCTCAACAATACGTGCTACACAATACGATTTTCCACTACCAGTAGAACCTACGATAGCCGCATGACGCTGAAACAATCTATCTCCATCCAAATAGGCACTGGACTTTTCATCCATCGTATAAAGACCTATTTTTAATGGATTTACCACACTTGCGGCATCAGTAGAAATACATTGCATCAAAGCCGTAAGCCTATCTCCTTCTATTTTATAACAAGAAGCATCAATAGAAGGAACTGCACTGACATTTCTACGGAAAAGATTGAATTTTATACCTTCATGGTCTATGAATTCTCCGATGAAAACAATCTTGATAACATTAAGCGACATTTGTTCAAATGCTACGCTTTCTTCATCTTCCTCTGTCTTATCTATAGAAGCTGACTTACGAAATATCTTCATAATCATTGCTATAATATGTCGCCCGGGACGAGGACTTTTTATAGCTAACAATTGATTGATTTGCAACTGAGAAAGCACTGAGTCATCTGTTACAACTACTGTTGCTGTTCCTGTATCAACAGCGTTCACTTGCCCTATACTCTCTTTTACGCCATATTTTAATAAAGATTCATTTGCCATAATCATCAACTATTTTATAATGGTACAAAACTCTTTTAAACGCCAATATTCCTTATCGGGTATTGACAATTTATCATCTTTGGTCTCTATAATGCACCCATTTGCGTCATTACTATATATCGCAATAAAATTGTGTTTGGCATCCATCACATTTTTACGAATAGAGTCAACAATCTCTTTTGTTACAATAATTATTGGAAGACCATTTTTTGAAGCCTTATTCAACAAGACAGGCTGGACATGCTCATCGTTAAAGCCATAACCTATACAAAGAAAACCTTTGGCTTTTGTGAAACACTCATCTACCTTGCTTAACAATTCTCGATGAGGCGGTTGCTGCGTTTTTTCATATTTGTTATTGCCAGGAGTAATAATGCAAGGGGTATATCCTGCAGGAATCTCTAACATATTCGGAAAACAATAAGTAACATTGTCCTTCTTAAACCAATCCAAAGAACCATGTACTTTCCAAATATTCACCTTGCCGGTATAAGATTCTTTTAGCCGTGTTGGACATCCATCCAAATTTACTTTTAATTGCCCCAAATAGTTGGAGGCAAAACCAGTGTTAAGATAGGCTTCACTCTGAGAAACTGCATATTCTGCAATTTTATCATAATTGGTTGAAACTACATTCAACTCTACGCCTTCCCGATTATAGATAAGGTAATCAAAAAGTTCTTTCAAATCAATAGACTCACCAGATATTGCTTGCTTATAGACCTCAATATCTTGCTTCACTATCATTTTCCAAACATTAATGACAATATCTTTCTCTACTTCTTCAGTAACCTTTGCTTCCAGCAATGCATCTTCCAAGCCTTTCCCCTCTTCTAATAATGAGAGAAAGCGATTTACGCATTCTTTAGACGATTCAGAGACATAACTCTTCGAACTAAAATAATCTTTCAACATAGTGGCAAGACTCCACGTTGAAGCAATTCCATACGAAATCGAAGCTCCGCTACCCAATACTATCACTGGAGGTGTTGGGGCTGAAACAATATCTTGGATTTGTTTGAATACACTATCTATAGTCATAATTATATGATTTTTTAGATAATACATAGAAGCTATGTTACAGAGAACATCGCTACGACACTACCTACCACATTATATATTCCAAAGTCTCCCTCTCCCAACGCATTCAATTTGACTCGGCTCGTGTACAGCAACACCACCATCATAAAGAGCATTCGGAAGTAAAGAAGTAACGTATTCTCCGCTTTTCGCTTGTTGAATTCGCGATTTGATGATTGAGTTGACATATCTAAAACTTTGTTCATCATTACATTTCGTACTTCCTAAATTTTATTGTATTAGGCTCTCCGTCGCTCATAGTGGCAATGCTAACAGGCGACAAACTATCTGCAAATGTTTCATCAACTATCATAAGATCTTGTTGCATGATAGATTTTAGCATCAAATACCTATCCTGAGTGAGATTATGATCGACGATGCAACCTTCACCAAATAACATGAAGAATGGATCTACTGGATATATAGGAGAAAAATTCCTAAAAAGAGTGCCAAGAATATATTCTTTGAACAAGGAATAGGTCTTGTTGACTACAACACAGTCTATGTTGGGATATAGTTCAGGATTCCCTTGTTTGTCATGCCTATAAGTGTTGGCGGTCAGCAATCCTTGCGCCTTGGGACTCTTTAGCGCCATCAAAGCTTGATGTATCCTGTCATCCCAACAAATGACCAATAAATTGACATCTTTTTCCCCATTACTCTTGCTAAATTTCTTATTAGCATCCACAAGAAAGTCCTTTATCTTGTTGTCAAGACTGCCACGGACTGGCATCTGAGCCTTATCTACCACCTCTTGATAATTAGGAATACGAGCATCTATCATCAAAACAGAAGGATTCTCTCTAAGCAATTTTGCAATTTCTTGGTCTTCCAGCACCAAGTTTGCAGATTTCACCTCCACATTGAACGTAAAATCTTGCATCTTGATAGAAAACTCAACATTCTTATCAGAATCATCCCTAACTCGATTTTCATAGACAAATGACTTTGGGTCAGAACTACGACAGATGAAGGTGTTCATAACAGACAGTTCACAGAATGCAGAGATGAGATTATGAAGGTTAAAGGTTTCTTTGTCAGCAGCAGAAACCTTATTGATTATCATATCTCTATACGCTTTCTCGCTATGAGATGCTAGAAACTGCAATGGCCGTGCAATAGCTGAGACAGAATTGATAGCCCAAGAACCTTCTGCCATGAGATTCATTTTGAAACTACCTGTTTCATCAAAGAAATTGTCCGCAATCATCTTCAAAGGGTGATCAGGGCAATACTTGCGGAACGCCAAAACTATATCTTTGAGATT
>OGMO01001326.1_pt1 | contig 15561 bp, 10 predicted proteins | sample 1573241 | NCBI WGS metagenome assembly OGMO01 (sample SAMEA2581896, study PRJEB24529) | metagenome | biome: Human gut stool | place: China | collected 2011 | reverse complement strand
TTCTTCCAGAACCTGTTCAAACTTGTCTTCTGCGTTCATTTCCTTTAACTGTGATACAAGGTTTGATAACATACCACCTGGTACCTGATATAATAATGTCTTAACATTAACACCAAGAACCTTTGGATTCAGAAGACCAGACTTAATCCACTCTTCTCTTAATGGTCTGAAGTAATCAGCGATCTCAGCGAGAAGGTTCTGATCAAATCCAGGATCATATGGTGTACCTTCAAATGTCTTAGCCATAACTTCTGTTGCAGGCTGGCTTGTACCAAGTGCTAATGGTGAAATTGCTGTATCAATGATATCACATCCTGCTTCAACAGCCTTCATGTATGTCATGGAAGCTACACCTGATGTATAGTGTGTGTGAAGCTGGATTGGAAGGGAAGAACCTTCCTTTAATGCCTGAACAAGCTCGGTTGCCTTATATGGAACAAGAAGGCCTGCCATATCCTTGATACAGATAGAATCTGCACCCATATCTTCAATTCTCTTAGCTGTCTCTTTCCAGTAATCAAGTGTATAAGCATCACCTAATGTATAAGAAAGAGCAATCTGAGCATGTCCTTTTTCCTTCTTGGCAGCCTTAACAGCTGTCTCTAAGTTTCTTAAATCATTAAAGCAGTCAAAAATACGGATAATATCAATACCGTTAGCAATTGACTTCTGAACAAAGTACTCAACTACATCATCTGCATAATGATTGTAACCTAATATATTCTGTCCTCTGAAAAGCATCTGAAGCTTAGTATTCTTAAATCCGTCTCTAAGCTTACGAAGTCTTTCCCATGGATCTTCCTTAAGGAATCTGAGTGAAGCATCAAATGTAGCTCCTCCCCAGCACTCTACTGAATGATAACCAACCTTATCCATCTTATCTACGATAGGAAGCATCTGCTCTGTTGTCATTCTTGTAGCTATAAGAGACTGATGTGCATCACGCAATACTGTCTCAGTAATCTTTAAAGGTTTTTTAACCTGTTCTGCCATAATATCCTCCTTTTACATAACGCCAAACATGGCCATAAATGTACCGGCTGCAACCGCTGTACCAATAACACCGGCAACGTTAGGTCCCATAGCATGCATCAGAAGGAAGTTAGAAGGATCTGCCTCAGAACCAACCTTCTGCGAAACTCTGGCTGCCATAGGAACCGCAGATACACCTGCTGAACCAATAAGCGGATTAACCTTACCATGTGTAACAAGACACATAATCTTACCAAATAACACACCTGCTGCAGTACCAAATGCGAATGCAATAAGTCCTAATGCAACAATCTTTAATGTATCAAGGTTAATAAATGCTTCTGCACTTGTTGTAGCACCAACTGATGTTCCAAGGATAATAACAACTATGTACATAAGTGCATTAGAAGCTGTCTCTGCAAGCTGCTTAACAACTCCACTTTCCTTGAAAAGGTTACCTAACATGAGCATACCAACAAGTGGTGCTGTTGTAGGAAGAATAAGTACTACTACTACAGTAACTACTATAGGGAAAAGAATCTTCTCAAGCTTAGAAACAGGTCTTAACTGTTCCATCTTAACTTCTCTTTCCTTCTTAGTTGTTAAAAGCTTCATAATTGGTGGCTGGATAATAGGAACCAGTGACATATATGAATATGCTGCTACTGCAATAGGTCCCATATATTTAGTCTGACCAAGCTTACCTGCAAGGAATATTGAAGTAGGACCATCTGCACCACCAATAATTGATATAGCTGCTGCTGCCTTATCTGGGAATCCCATAAGAATAGCCATAAGATATGCTGCAAAGATACCAAACTGTGCTGCTGCACCAAGCAGGAAACTTGCCGGGTTAGCAATCAATGGACCAAAATCAGTCATAGCACCAACACCTAAGAAAATAAGTGATGGTAAAATACTCCATTCATCAAGTAAATAGAAATAATGTAACAAACCACCTACACCGTTACTTGAATCCTCTATTGCTAACATAATGTCAGGATAAAGGTTTACAAGAAGCATACCAAAAGAAATAGGTACTAAGAGCAGAGGTTCATATCCTTTTTTAATTGCAAGATAAAGGAAAACAAACGCAACCAGAACCATAAGGTAATTACCCCATGTAAGTCCGAAGAATGCACTCTGGTGAACGAGGTTTCCTAAAGTTGTTATAATATAACTCATCTTATACCTCCGTAAGTCACTTTATATCAGTATCATAATTAATTTAATGAAACTAATACCTTACCTGACTCTACAGAATCACCAGCTGCACACTCAACAGTTGCAATTGTGCCATCCTGAGGAGCACAGATTTCATTCTCCATCTTCATAGCTTCAAGGACAACCAATACATCGCCCTTCTTTACAGCAGCACCTGCTGTTGCATTAACCTTAAGAATCTTTCCTGGCATTGGAGCGTTAACTTTAACTGCTCCCTGAGCACCTGCTGGTGCTGCTGCCTTAGGTGCAGCCTTTGGAACTGCTTTAGGAGCGGCTGCCTTAGCTGCTGGAGCTGCACTGCCTGTTCCTTCTTCTACAGTAACATCATATACGTTACCATTAACTGTAATTGTATAGTTCTTCATGATTATTTCCTCCTATTATTAACCTTTCTAATTGAGCGGACAACAAGACCATCCGTAGATGTTCCTTCTGATGCTGCAATTGCTGCAGTAATAACTGCAATAAGTTCAAGATCGTCCTCAACATTTTCTTCTTCATTAGAAACAATCTGTGCTATAGCATTATCAACACCAACAGAAGCTGTGTCTTCTTTCTGTTCTTTCTTTCTGTTCTCATATACGCTTATATACTTGAACAGAGAAATAATGAATGAAATGAATATAAGAACTACAAATACAGTTCCCATACCAATAAGTGTATTCATTCCGGCCTTACCCATCTTCTCAGCTGTTGTGTATGATGGATTAATAGCTCCACTTTCAAGTGTGTAATCTGTATTGATTACGAATTCGAATGTACATACTCTCTTTTCGAATTTAAGTTTAACTGAAATAGTACATAATTCACTTGTTTCATCACTGACCTTTACATTAATGTTGTTAACATCAACAGACTCTTTGAGTTCACCAAGTTCATCTTTAGTGCTGTTCCAGCTATTGTATAATCCTATTGTTTTAACATTCATTCCCTGCTGGTTAACAATATACATCTTACTGTTAACATCATTAAGGGTTATTCCTGCTTCTGCATCTGCAATAAGAGCATCTGTTCCTGCTTCACCCTGATTGCTGTCAAGGTAAAGAATCATATCCTTTGCCCAGTCCTTGAGGTAATTCTCAACATAAGCAACCTCGTTATCTTTAATGGATTCTTTAGCTGTATTAGTATCAATCTGTGCATTACCACAGGCTGTCATACTGAATACGCAGGCTAACATGCAGAATAACAATAAGAATCTTTTCAAATTAGTCTTCTTCATATTGTCACCTCTTAATTAAACTGTTCCATGCTTCTTATCAGGACGAACCTCTCTCTTTGAAAATAACATTTCAAATGCAGCGGCTACATACTGTCTTGTATTCTCCGGGTCAATAACAGCATCAACATATCCTCTTGCTGCTGCTGACTCAACACTTGACTGTAACTTAGCATATTCAGCTGCTTTCTCTGAAACAGTTGCTGCCACATCAGAAGCGGCTGCTATCTCATCAGCATACATAATCTTTGCTGCAAGCTGTGAATCCATCATTCCGATAGAAGCTGTTGGCCATGCGTAGACAAGGTCAGCACCTAAAGACTTAGAGTTCATAGAAACATATGCGCTTCCATAAGCCTCACCTGTAATAACATTAACCTTAGGTACATCTGCGTTAGCAAATGCATATGTAAGCTTGGCACTTGCAATTGCAATTCCCTTCTCAGCTGCCACTGTAGCTTCGAATCCCTTAACATTAGTAAGTGTAAGTACAGGAATTTCAAATGCATTACAGAAATTAACAAAATTCTCTGCCTTGTAAGCGCCCTTAACTGTAAGAACCGGTTCAAACTTTTCAGCCACTTCACCCTCTTCATCATAAAGAGCTGTTCTGTTAGCTACAGCACCAATAGTAATTCCATCTACCTGAATAAATCCTGTAACCATTTCTTTAGCATATGAAGCCTTAACTTCAACAAATACATTATCATCAGCAATATCTGAAAGAGCTAATGCAGGATCAGCAATCTCTGCTGCCATATCCGGGCATGCTCTGTTAAGATCATCTGTTGTTGCAGAAACTGCAGCATCCTCTTCGTTGTTAGCAGGAAGCATAGAAACTAACTGTCTTACACCATTAGCAATAGTCTCCTCATCTCCTGTAAAATCAACAACTCCTGCTTCTGCCTGGAACTTAGCTGACGCTGAGTCAAGCTTTGATTCATTATTACCATCTAATGCATTAGGGCTGTTAACAAAAAGCTTGGCCTTGCTATCTTCCATAAATGTAAAATCAGATAATGAAGAAAGAATTGCAAGTCCACCGCCACAGTTACCGTAAACTGCTGTAATCTGTGGAATAACACCTGATGCAATAGACATCTTCTTATAAATTGTACCGAAACCTTCAAGAGCATCTGTTGCTTCCTGAAGTCTTAAACCTGCGCAGTCAATAAGACCTATCACAGGAGCTCCCATCTTCATAGCATAATCATAAAGTGCTGAAATCTTCTTAGCATGCATCTCACCGATAGAACCATTAAGAACAGTTGCATCCTGGCTGTATACATACACAAGATTACCATTAATAACTCCGTATCCTGTAATAACACCATCGGATGGAGCCTTCTTTTCCTGAATGTTAAAATCTGTAGATCTGGCAGTCACACCAGCACCGATTTCAACAAAGCTGCTATCATCAAGTATTGCTTCAATCCTTGATAATGCCTGTGTTGTATTACTCATTACGAGACCTCCCTTGTTTTTTACGTTGCTATTGCGCAACTCTTTGTTAATTTTATTACAATCTGCCAATAATTACAAGTATTTTTAGTCCTTTGTTTCAAATACAATCACAAGTCCTTTTTTTATATTTATAACCGCCACATTTTCTTTAATTTCATTACTCTGGCATATGCTTAAACCCTGATTAAGTATATAATCATCAAGCACATATTTAAACCCTGCAAGACTTATAATTGTTTCTTCAGATAGTGGAACAAATGATACATAATCACCATACTGTCCTGTTTTGGACACTTTCACTTCTCCCATCTTGTCATTTATAAGATATATTTTATTGTGACTGTCACATATAAAACATGGTACGCCACTGTCAAGTGCAGCCTTCATATTGCATATATTGGTAAATGTGTGATCCATCCTTGTACCTGTCGCCCCAAGTATATATATAACTGACGCTCCGGCTTTCAATGCATTTATAATAGCAATATGCGTATCTGTATAATCCTTTTCTTTAGGATAAGTCTTAATATTTATACTTTTATACTTATCAAGCAGTCCATCATCTACTGAATCATAATCTCCCAGTATCATATCCGGCACAAGTCCGAGTTCATCAATATATTTAAGACCACTGTCAGCTGCAATTATGTATTCCGCATTTATTGTCCTGACAAAATCCTTTGCCCAGCATATATCAAGACTTCCCCCTGTCACTATAAGTGTTTTCATATCAATCTCCTTAATCTTACTAATCTGTAATATCTTTCTTTCGTATTTTACCACATTAATCCAGATGTTCTTTATTTTTTCACAATTATATTTTATAATGTCTGAACAACAAAGGACTTATGGTTAAGTTCTATAACAAGGAGGAACATTATGTCTGAAAACACAACTGACATAACTAATGACAACATTCAGGATAATAACGAAAACAATTCTCTTCTTACAGGTGGAAGCCTGTATGAAAGCAGCACTGACAAGTACAAGGATAACTTATCTTCTGCCATCACATTCTTTGTATGTGGAGGAATCGGAATCATTCTTATGATTCTTAATGATATCGGTATCATTAAGATAGTAACTAAAGATGCACCTTCATTCCTTTTTATTAATATTGTTCTTGGTCTGTTATTTATCGGATTCATTGCAATTGGTGTCTGGTCTTTGAAATACTCTAACAAAATTAAAGCCAAGGCTGAAACTGAGGATAAGAAAGCCGCCGATGTACTTAACTGGCTGGAAGGCAACATAACTAAAGAAGATATTGAGAATTCTTACACTGGAGATATTCAGGAAGAAATGAAATATTTTAACCGTACAGCTTATGTTAAAGAACAGTTAACCGTACAATTTACTGAACTCTCAGATGAAGAAGCCGAGAATTTTTCAGAACAGTTCGTTGAGAAAATGTTTAATTAATTCTTATAATCAATAAAACCCGCTGTGTAATTAACAGACACAGCGGGTTTACTATATTCTGATTAGTTGTTAGAAAGGAATTCATCAATTCCCTTAGCTCCAGCTTTTCCTGCTCCCATGGCAAGAATAACTGTAGCTGCACCTGTAACAGCATCTCCACCGGCATATACACCTTCCTTAGATGTTTTACCAGTTTCTTCTTCTGCTACTATACATTTTCTCTTGTTGATGTCAAGTCCCTTAGTTGTTGAAGATATAAGTGGGTTAGGTGAAGTACCAAGTGACATGATAACTGCATCTAATTCCATAACAAACTCTGAACCAGGAATCTCTACAGGCTTTCTTCTTCCTGAAGCATCAGGTTCACCAAGTTCCATCTTAATACACTTCATACCTGTAACATTACCCTTGTCATCTGTAAGAATCTCTGTCGGATTAGTAAGAAGGTCAAATATAATTCCTTCTTCCTTAGCGTGATGTACTTCCTCAGCTCTTGCTGGAAGCTCCTCCTCACTTCTTCTGTATACGATATGAGTTTCTGCTCCAAGTCTTAATGCTGTTCTTGCAGCATCCATAGCAACATTACCACCACCAACGATAGCAACCTTCTTAAATCTTGCTATTGGAGTATCATACTCATCCTTGAAAGCTTTCATAAGATTACTTCTTGTAAGGTACTCATTAGCTGAGAATACTTCGTTAGCATTCTCGCCCGGAATACCCATGAATCTTGGAAGACCTGCACCAGAACCTATGAATACTGCATCAAAGCCTTCATCTTCAAGCAACTGGTCAATTGTCATTGACTTACCAATAACAACGTTAGTCTCAATCTTAACGCCTAACTTCTTAACATTCTCAACTTCGTGGGCAACTACTGTTGACTTAGGAAGACGGAATTCAGGAATACCATATACTAATACACCACCAGCCTCATGTAAAGCCTCGAATATAGTTACGTCATATCCCATTTTTGCAAGGTCTCCGGCACATGTAAGTCCTGAAGGACCTGAACCGATAACAGCAACTTTCTTGCCTTTCTTCTCTGTTGGCTTCTCTGGCTCAACATTATTCTCTCTTGCCCAGTCAGCAACAAATCTTTCAAGCTTACCAATTGATACTGATTCACCCTTGATTCCTCTGATACACTGACCTTCACACTGTGTCTCCTGTGGACATACACGGCCACATACAGCAGGAAGTGCACTTGACTTACCAATAATCTTATATGCTTCCTCAATATTTCCTTCTTTTACCTGATGAATAAATGCTGGGATATCGATAGATACAGGACAGCCCTGAACACATCTTGCATTCTTACAGTTAAGGCATCTTGTTGCCTCTTCCATAGCTTCTTCCTTGTTATATCCAAGACATACTTCATCAAAATTCTTATTTCTTACGTCAGGAGCCTGCTCTCTGACTGGCACTTTCTTCATTACGTCCATTTTGAAACCCATCCTTTCTAATTACACTGTCCACAACCGCCGTGATGTGTATCACCTTCCTGAAGCTTGAGCATTGCTCTTCCCTCTTCAGTTCTGTACATAGCACTTCTCTTCATAGCCTGGTCAAAGTCTACAAGATGACCATCAAACTCAGGTCCGTCAACACATGCAAACTTAATCTCATCGCCAACCTTAAGACGACATGCACCACACATACCAGTTCCATCAACCATAATCGGATTCATGCTGACAATTGTATGAATTCCAAGTTCCTTAGTAAGAAGACAGACAAATTTCATCATAATCATAGGTCCGATTGCTACACATAAATCATAATGTTTTCCTTCTGCAACAAGATCCTTAAGCACATCTGTACCCATACCTTTTCTTACATAGCTTCCATCATCAGTTGTTATGTAAAGATTACCAGCAACAGCCTTCATCTCTTCCTCTAAGATTATAAGTTCCTTATTCTTAGCACCAACGATAACATCAACATCTACACCATGCTCATGCATCCATTTAACCTGTGGATATACAGGTGCTGTTCCAAGACCTCCGGCAATGAATACAATATTCATCTTTTTGAGTTCTTCAATATCCTTGCTGATAAGCTCTGATGGACATCCAAGAGGTCCAACAAAATCTTCAAATGCATCTCCTGCTTTAAGATGTGACATCTTCTCAGTAGACGCTCCAACTATCTGAACAACTATTGTTATAGTTCCTGCTTCTCTGTCATAATCACAAATAGTAAGTGGAATTCTTTCGCCCAAATCATCCATCTTTACAATAACGAACTGGCCAGGTTCACAATGTTTAGCAACTCTAGGAGCTTCAACATCCATAAGGAAGATCTTCTCTGCTAACTTCTCAGCCTTAAGAATTTTATACATTACAATTCTCCTTTCAAAAAGTAATATTATGAAGTGCATTACGCACAATCAACCTTTAGTATTCTTTGGCAGAATAACTGCCTTCTGTACCTGTAACAGTATACACCTTACCGCTTGATGTATCAACGCCATATAATCCAGCAGTTGTTGTAGAGCCACCCTTTATTACATCATATCTGATAATATACATTTCATTGTTGCCAACCTTTGTCTTTGAAATATAGACAAAATTAACACCTGAACCATCTGAAGCTACGCTGTCTGACTTAAGCACCTTCTTTGATATAAGGACATTTTTCAGCTGGCTTTCAGCCTGGCTGTATGTATATGTATTCTTTACTTCAACATTATAATTTCTCTTAACTACTGTACTGCTCTGCTCATGATCGTTAATTATTACAAATGCGATTACAGTATTACCGGTTGGCATATCGAATTCACCTGTATACTCTGTTGATGAAGATGTAGGAGTTGTACCATCTGTTGTATAATATGCCTTACATTTGTCAGGGATATTATTAATCTTAATCTTCTCTCCATCTGAATATTTTCCTGACGCAGGAGTTACATCTGGTGCTGCAGGAGCACCATATTCAACAACATATTCAAATTCAACTACTTTACTATATACCCCAACAGAATTAACAGAAACTGCTTTTATCTTAGTTGTGCCTGTTTCTAACTTAATTGCTGTTCCATCATATAGTGTACTCTTAATATCAGGTTCTTTTCCATCAGTTGTATAATAAACAACACAACCAGAATCACATGTAAATTTAAGTTCAACATCATCATCATACGAACCCGGCTCTTTAGAAGCTGATGGTTCTTTTACTATATAATTCTTAACTGCATTGCTGCATTTTCCATCCTGATACTTTCTTATAAGCTTTGTTAAATTATCTGCATCCTCTTTCTTATAATAAATATCTGCAAGAGCTTTAACCGCATCTTCATAATTCTCATCATATGAAAGTATATCCTTCAGCACATTAACAGCTTCATCCTCATTTCCTGAGCTTTCATAGCATCTATACAATGTATACTTAAGGTTCAGATTCTTCTTTCCCTCATTTTCTTTAGATGCCTTGCTAAGATATGATGATGCATCACCATAATTACCCTCTTCGTACAGTTTCATTCCTGTCTGATAATAATAATCATAATTATTCTTACTCTTCTTGTTAAGTGATACAGCAACTATAATTATTATAATTAAAACTAATGCAACTCCCGCAGCAACCCCTGCTATAATAAGCTTTGTCTTCTTATCCAGTGGTTTCTTAGTGGCGTCTTTCAAAATCTCTTTATCTTCATCTTCTGGTTCTTCATCGTCATCATCATCAAGTAAAATATCTCTATCAGTTAATTCTTCTTGTGTCGGTTGAGATGATTTATTAATTACCTGCTGTTCCTTAAGAATTTCATCTGTTATCTTAGGAACAACTCTCGTCTTTCCATCATTAATATCTGATGGCTGCTCTGCTTTATAATCATCAGCATTTCCTACATAAGCTTTGGCAACTGTAGTTTCTTCTTCTACCATTTTCTGCAACGACTTTTCAATTTCGTCTTCTATGCTTGTATTCTTATTAAAATCGTCTGGCATATATAGACCTCCATACACTTAAATAACATTTTGATATTAACATATTAGAGAATATTAATCAATAAAATACATTTTATGATTTTTATTTTTGTTTAACTAATTGTACACATTTTGCTCACATTTATCATGTATATTCTATATCAGATAGCAAAGAGAATTCTTTCTATCTCCCCCTCATATTTAGAAAAAGGAGATGTTTGACCGCATCTCCTTTTTTTATCCAAAAAATTATGACCATCAGTACAACACTGATGGTCATAATAATTTTATCATTACCTGAATTATCTTATGCTTGTAACTCTTACTGTGCAGCTTAATGTCTTATTATTAACAACAGCTGTTATTGTTGCTATTCCTGCTTTTCGTCCAATAACTTCTCCTGAAGAAGAAACTGTACATACCCTTGGATTACTGCTTCTCCATGTAATTTTACTATCTGTTCCTATTACATCTAATGTATATCTGTCATACTGCTCAAGAGTAATATTAGACCTGCTTATTGCAAGTGAATGAACTATACAGCTTGATTCAACACCTGCACCATCACTTATGACATAAACCTCTGCTTCACCAGGACCTACAGTTGTAATAACACCATTACCATCAACTGTAACTATTCCTGTATCTGATGAGTACCATTCATATGAATCATTATTAACAGCCGGCCTTACTATTACCGATAACTGTCTTGTTCTGCCTGTAAGCATATATATTTCTTTTGAATTAATTCTAAGTGAGGATATATTAACTCTTGGAGTTACATAAACCCAGCAGATTCCTTTGATATTATTACCATCCTGAGATGTTGCTGTAATCTTAACTTTACCGGAACTGATAGCAAACACCTCGCCATCCTCATCAACCACCGCGATTGATTCATTAGCTGATTTCCATACAACATCTTTAATTGTTGCATTATCCGGATATACGTTAACACCAAGTTTCTGTGAATCTCCAACAAACAATCTCAATGAATCCGGCACAACTTCTATTCCCGTAACCGGATTAACAACTCTTATGATACATGAATCTGTAACTCCGCTTCCATCTGCTGCTGTAGCTGTAATAACAGCATTACCAACTGATTCAGCACTAAGATTACCTTCCTGGTCTACTGAACATATACTGTTATCTGATGATGACCACACTATATTCTTATTAGTTGCTGTATCTGTGCCAACCGTTGCAATAAGCTTTCCTGTTGCACCCACATTCATGAATTTATTATTTTCACTCAATGTAATAGTTGAAACATATTCCTTAACAACAATTGTACAAGCTGCTGTGAGATGACACTCATCTGTTGTAACTTCAATTACACAATTACCACCCTTTAAGGCTGTTACAACACCATTTTCATCAACGGTTGCAACTGATGTATCACTTGAAAGATATGTGACTTTCTTATTCTCTGCATCTATCGGCTCAATTGAAGGTATAATAGCATATTTTGCTCCAACCCATAATTCCTGATAATCAGAATTAAGTGTTATTCCTGTTACAGGCTGTGTAACAGTAACAATACAATATGCTGTAAGTCCCGTGTCAACATTAGTACATATTATAGATGTTGTTCCTGCACCTGTAGCTGTAACTTTACCATCGCTTTCTACTTTACATACGTTTTCATCACGGCTTTCCCATGTAACAAGCTTATTATCTGCATTCTCTGGAAGACATGTGGCATTAAGCCAGAACACCTGTCCTTTTCTCACTGTAATGTCTGTCGTATTAAGGACAATTGATGTAACAGGCTGCTTAACATATATATTACACATTGCTGTAACACCACCATCAAGTGACTTACAAAGTATTGTTGCGCTACCTGTTCCGACAGCTTCAACCAGACCATTAGAATCAACTATACATACATTAGTATTAGATGATTCCCAACTTACAGTCCTGTTCGTAGCCGTTATAGGGAGAACTTCTGCTGTGATTCTTAATGTCTGTCCTATTGACATAATCTCATCTTTATAATCAAGTTTAATAGTCTCAACTGGTATGCTTATAATAAAATTACATGTTGCAATAAATGCACCATCTTCTGTTTTACAGACAATTGTACAGTATCCTGGCTTAATATATGTTACAAGACCATTCTCATCAACTGTTGCAACTGATTCATCTGAGGATGACCATGTAACATTTCTGTTCACACCGTCTCCTGATGGCTTTACAGTTGCTACAAGCTGATATTTTCCAATTGCCATAGTAGACTCAACTGTTGTCGCGTTAAGTGTAACTCCTGTTACTGGCTCTCTTACATAGACATCACAGGTTGCAACCTTAAGTCCGTCTTCAGTTATTACTGTAATCGTCGCATTACCGCCAGATAATCCCTTAATAGTAGCTGTGTAACTGTCTCCTGTTACCGTAGCTACCGTTGTATCTGATGATGACCATAAAACATTGCTGTTAGTAGGTCCTGCCGGATTGAATAATACCTGTACTGTTCCAGTGCTTCCTCTGTCAATTGATATTGAAGAAGGATTAATACTTACATCTCCTACAGGAGTGGTAACATATATTACACAAGTCTCAGACTTAATAACTCCATTAATATTCTGTGAAACAGTAAGATGTGTCACACCCGACGCAACACCTGTTATTGTAAATACTGTACCATCATCTGACTGGTTTACCTCTATAAGATCATATGTAGGAATAACTCCTGCTTCATTAGCCTGATTAGTTACAGTATATGTAATCTGTGATTTACTTGGCTGATTAGTAACAAGAGCCTTAATGTCTATTGAACTTCCAATATTAACTGTTGTGCTTACTGTACTAAGTCCAAAACCATCTATAACTGTAATCTTATATGCCAGCTGATATGGCATATTATACACAGTGTATAATTCATCCTGTACTCTTGTTGCATATATTGTAGCTGTACCCGCACCAACTGCCTTAACAAGACCGGTTGCAGAATCCACCTGAAGTATCTTGTTATCAGAAGTTGACCATGTTACTTCTGATTCAATTGCTGATGTTGACAACTGAAGTTCATCGCCAACATTCATATTGCTCACTTCATTTCCCATCTTCTTAAATGGAACTACAACATTAACAGCATCTCTTGTAAACCATGATTCATTGCCTCCAACATCAATAGTAGTAAGTCCGGCACTCACCTTTGTAACTCCTGCATGTACTCCACATACTGTTCCAACTGCAACTGATGCTACATTTGAATTATCTGTCTTATATATCACGTTAGACTTAACAGGATTAACTACATTAGAAGGAATATCCTCATATGTAAATGCTTCATAATCCTTATCTGAAAGGACCATATATCTGTTAGATGCATCGCTAGGAAGATGTGTTATAAAATGTCCCTGTGAATTAGATATACTCTCCTTAAACTTAACCTCTGCCCTTACTGTAAATGTATATGTAAGAGGATTAATTCCGCTTCCGTCTGCAGTTCTTGCCGTAATAACAGTTGAACCACCGCCAATAACCTTAAGTACTACTTTAGAAGAATCCCTATAATACATCTCTACGATTCCATCTGAACTAACCTCACCTGTTGAATCATTAGATGTTTCAATAAAAAGCTTATTACTCTCACAGGTATTGGCTGTTATGGTAATTAAATCTCCTTCTTTCAGAAGATCTGCCTCTTCAAGAACAGTATTACCTCTTTTCCTTTCAACATTAACATTAATAGGAACATATACTGCTGCTGTTGATGTAGCAAGTACATTGTCATATACAACAGCTCCTGTATCTGAAAACTTCTTAGAATGATATGCTGCTGTTATTGTAGCTGCTCCTGCCCTGTTACCATATACTGTAGGATTAGTTGTTCCTGATACAGTCTGCAGATAAGCATCTCCGCCTGAACTTGGATTAACAAACTTTACAACATCATAATCTTCATCCGATATTGTCCATTCAAGTCTTACAGGACTTGCAATACCATTGTTCGAAGGATTGCTCGCGTCATAAAATTCATCATCCGTACCTGAAAGATTGGCATGAATAACTGTAGATGTAGATCCCTGTATTACACTTGACTGTGCCGGTGTCAGAGAAAGCGAAACACTTGAGTCAGCGTTAGCAAATATAAGTACTCCGCCGCATGCCACACCAGAAACAAGAACACCTATAAGAATCTTCCATTGCATTTTAAGACGCATTGTCAGCTGTCTGATTTTTTTACCATTCTTCATATATATAACCCTCGCTTTGCATAAGTATATCTGTGCTTATATTAAAATCAAATAATAACTATTATATTATATCGAAACCTTTATTTATTAATATTACATCTTGTACATACTTTTTTCAATATGCCTGCATACAATATTTTTCGCTAATGTTGTCAGCTGCTGTTGCAATTTATCATATTTCTTATAAAACATATAAAAGTTTGGGTAAAATGATGGAATTAATCAGATTATTATGTTAAAATATTGTAGCAATAAAATATTTTTGGAGGTATCTAAAAAATGAAATTAAATTTAAGACCAGCTGAAGAGTGTACTTTTGACGCTGTATCATTAGGTGAAGTTATGCTTCGTCTTGATCCAGGTGAAGGCAGAATCCGTACAGCAAGAAGCTTTAGAGCATGGGAAGGCGGCGGAGAATACAATGTTATCCGTGGTCTTCACAAGTGTTTCGGAATGAACACAGCTGTTATCACAGCTTTCGCTGATAACGAAGTAGGTCTTCTTATGAAGGACTTCATCGAGCAGGGTGGCGTTGATACATCACTTATCTGCTGGAAGAAGACAGATGGTATCGGACGTCTTTGCAGAAACGGTCTCAACTTCACAGAAAGAGGATTTGGTATCCGTGGTGCCAAGGGTTGCTCTGATAGAGCTAACACAGCTATTTCTCAGGCTACTCCAGAAGATTTCGATTTTGATTACATCTTCAAGAACAAGAGCGATGGTGGTTTAGGTGTTCGTTGGTTACATACAGGCGGTATCTACGCTGCTCTTTCTGAGCAGGCTTGCGAGACTGTTATTGCAGCTTGTAAGGCAGCTAAGAAGTACGGTACAATCGTATCTTACGATCTTAACTACAGACCATCTATGTGGGAAGCTATCGGCGGTTTAGCTAAGGCTCAGGAAGTTAATAAAGAAGTTGCTAAGTATGTTGACGTTATGATTGGTAACGAAGAAGACTTCACAGCATGCCTTGGTTTCGAAATCGAAGGTAACGATGAGAACCTTAAGACTCTTAACCTTGATGGTTATAAGAAGATGATCAACGAAGCTGCTGCTACATACCCTAACTTCAAGGCTGTTGCTACAACACTTCGTCAGGTTAAGACAGCTACAGTTAACG
>OGMO01001321.1_pt1 | contig 15618 bp, 10 predicted proteins | sample 1573241 | NCBI WGS metagenome assembly OGMO01 (sample SAMEA2581896, study PRJEB24529) | metagenome | biome: Human gut stool | place: China | collected 2011 | reverse complement strand
GAGACAAAGGAAGCTGAGAAGGATAAAGTGATTAAGCTTCTGGAGAAAGAGATGCGTGGTGCGGTGGACATGAAGGTATCCATGGAGGTGGGCACCGAGTGTGGCTATGACTGGTATGATGCGCATTGATGACAGAAAAGGAAATAGTATGATTTTTATAGGAATAACAGGTGGTGTAGGTGCCGGAAAATCGGCAGTGCTTAGCTATCTTAAGGAGCTTGAGGGCGTAAGGGTCATGCTCTCCGATGAGATAGCACATGAGCTGATGGAGCCGGGAAGCGACTGCTACAGTAGATTAAAGGAATTGTTTGCAGGTGAACCGATATGGCTTTTGGACGGGCATTTTGACAGACCGGCACTTGCCGGAGTGATTTTTTCGGATGATAAAAAAAGAGAGCTTCTAAATGAAGTAGTGCATCCTGCAGTAAAGGAATATGTGCTTAATGCAGTTAAAGAGGCAAAAAAAGAAGGTCTTTTCATGCTTGTGCTCGAAGCAGCACTCCTTATAGAGGAGGGATATGGTGAAATCTGCGACGAGCTGTGGTATATTTATGCAAGTGAAGAAGTCAGAAGAAAAAGACTTAAGTCATCACGAGGCTATTCAGATGAGAAGATAGATAGTATCTTTGCAAGCCAGCTCAAAGAAGATGAGTACAGAAGGCATTGCAGGGAGGTTATCGATAATGATGGAGATATCGAAAACACGATAGCTTCAATAAATAAAGCGCTTAGCAAATACAAGGAGTAGTGGAAATGAATAATGTATTCGGTTTGGATATTGGTACAAGAAATGTTGTAGGAACTGTCGGCTATCAGACTGATGACAAGGAATTTGTGGTTACAGCACAGTATGTCAGGGAGCATGAGACCAGAGCAATGCTTGACGGTCAGATACATGATATAGGCAGGGTGGCAAAAACCATTAAGGAAGTAAAGGACGAGCTTGAAAAACAGACAGGACAGCCACTTGAAGAGGTGTGTATAGCAGCCGCAGGACGAGTATTAAAGACTGTTACGACGCATGTGGAGTATGAGTATGCGCAGGAGTCTGTGGTGACCGGCGAGGATGTCCATACGCTTGAACTGCTTGGTATAGAAAAAGCACAGGAGGCACTCAAGGAGGTTAACGATACAAGCTATAAGTTTTACTGTGTGGGATATTCTACAGTCAAATTCTTTTTGAATGATGAGGTGTTTATCAGCCTTGAGGGTCATAAGGCAAACAAAATAGGCGAGGATACCATAGTTACATTTCTGCCGGAGGATGTGGTAGACGGACTGTATGCGGCAGTGGGACAGGCCGGGCTTAGTGTAGCCAATATGACGCTGGAGCCTATCGCCGCTATCAATGTGGCAATTCCGGAGAACTATCGTATGCTTAATATCGCACTTGTCGATGTGGGAGCCGGAACGAGTGATATCTCAATCACAAGAGACGGAAGTATCATAGCCTATGGCATGATACCGCATGCAGGAGATGAGCTGACAGAAGTTATTGTGCAGCATTTCCTCGTGGATTTCAATATGGCGGAGAGCATAAAGCTTCAGTCTACGACAAGTGATACGGTTACATACAAGGATATCATGAGCATCGAGCACACAATTCCTGCACAGGATGTCTGGGATGTGGCAGCACCTGTTGTTGATAATATTGCACAAGAGGTATCGGCTAAAATCAGAGGGCTAAACGGTGACAAAACAGTGAGTGCCTGCTTTGTAGTCGGAGGCGGAGGCAAGATACACGGCTTCACGGAAAAGCTTGCGGAAGACCTTGACCTGCCGGAGGAAAGAGTCGCTCTAAGAGGTGAGGAAGTGCTTGGCGATGTGACCTTTGAGCAGGAGGATATTAAGAAGGATCCGCTTCTTGTCACTCCAATTGGTATATGTCTGAATTATTATGACCAGAGAAATAATTTTATCATGGTCAGATTCAACGGTGAGAGAATAAAGCTCTATGACAATAACAGGCTTACAATAGTCGATGCGGCGCTTCAGGCGGGATTTCCAAACGATGAGCTGTTTCCAAAGCGCGGCACCCCGATAAACTTTACGGTAAACGGTGTGGCAAGGCTTGTAAGAGGCGAGGCCGGAGAGGGTGCAGTGGTGACCATGAACGGAAAGCCTGCAAGCATCAATACACCGCTTGAGCCAAACAGTGAGATAATCATAGAGCCGTCCACAGCAGGAGAGGCAGCAGAGTATAAGATATCGCAGCTTGATGAGTACAATCATTCTGTCATTACTTTTATCATAAACGGCAGAAGGGTTTCATGTCCAAGGTTTGTCCAGGTAAACGGAGAGCTTGAGCCGGAGGATTACAGCATCAGGGAAAACGATGTGATTGAGACAAGAAATTACTATACAGTGCGCCAGATTGCGCAGTTTATGGACCTCGTTATTGACACAGACCAGATGATATTTGTAAACAATGAAGAGGCAGATCTTGACACTCTTGTATATGAAAATTTCTCTGTTGAGTGGAAAACAGATGAATATGGTGTTGCAAGAATCGACAATAACACTTATAATGACACACAAGAGTCTGACAACACAGTAGCCAGAACATCAGAGCAGATGATGAATCAGGTGCTCGATGAGCTGCATGATGATTTTGCTAAAGAAGCTGAAGCATCTGCTGTGCCGGAAAATGAACTGCCGGAAAATGAATTGCCAAAAAATGATATACAGGAAGAAATACAGGAAGAAGACTCATCAGAAAATACAATTACAGTAATTGTAAACGGTGAGCCTGTGGAGCTGTCCGGCAAGGATACATATATATTTGTCGATATATTTACCCATATCTCATTTGATTTACAAGCAGGAAAGGGCAGGGCAATAGCCACTGTAATAAATGGCAGAGATGCCCAGTTTTCCGAGGAGCTTCATGAGGGAGACCAAATAGAATTATACTGGAAAGAGAATTAACATGTTAGAATTATGCAGCATTGCCAGCGGCAGCAGTGGAAACTGTATATGTGTGGGCACAGATGATTGTCATGTGCTCATAGACGCAGGCATCAGCGGTAAGAAAATAGAAAACGGACTGAATGAATTTGATATGACGGCCACAGATATGCAGGGGATTCTTGTGACACATGAGCATATAGACCACATTGCAGGGCTCGGTGTCATGGCAAGGCGCTATCATATTCCGATTTATGCCACAAAGGCCACAATCGGTGCCATAAAATGTACCAAATCCGTTGGAAATATAGATGATGAGCTGTTTCATCCTATTGAGGCAGGCGTCGATTTTACAATAGGCGATATAGAGTTTGAGCCGCTTCACATATCACACGATGCGGCTGATCCTGTCGCATACAGATTTAAAAATGAAAATCATGCGATGGCGGTCGTGACAGACCTTGGCACGTATGATGACACACTGGTTTCAAAGCTTCAGAAGCTTGATGGGCTGCTGCTTGAAGCCAATCATGATATAAATATGCTCCAGACAGGGGCATATCCGTATCCGCTCAAGCGCAGGATCATGGGTGACAGCGGACATTTGTCGAATGAGAGAAGCGGACAGTTGTTATGCGAGCTTCTTCATGATAAATTTGGCTCAGTAATACTGGGACATCTTAGCAAAGAAAACAACTATGAAAAGCTGGCGTATGAGGCAGTCAGACTTGAGGTCACAATGGGAGACAATCCATATAAGGCAAGTGATTTCCCTATGTATGTGGCTAAGAGAGACAGGGCATCAGACCGCATAGCCGTAGAATAAGAGAACAGGAGAATAAGTTGTTATGGATAACACAAAGAACAAAGTAATCATCACAGTTGTCGGAAAAGACACAGTAGGAATCATCGCAAAGGTATGTACATATCTGTCAGAGGGCAGTGTAAACGTGCTTGATATCTCACAGACTATCGTTTCAGGTTATTTCAACATGATGATGATTGTGGATATGGCAAATGCTACAGCTTCATTTGCAGAGATTTCTGACCAGCTTGATGCACTTGGAGAAGAAATTGGTGTAACAATAAAGTGTCAGAAGGAAGAAATCTTTGAGATGATGCATCGAATCTAGTTTAGCATAAAAATGTCATACACAGTTAAAGGAGAACAGCAAAATGATAAATATTGGTGAAGTAATTGAGACCAATGACATGGTGGAGAAGGAAAATCTTGACGTGCGTACAATCACACTCGGTATCAGCCTGCTCGACTGTATAGACTCAGACCTTGCAAAGGTAAATGAAAATATCTACAACAAGATTACAACACTTGCAAAGGATCTTGTATCAACAGGAAAAGAGATAGAGAACAACTACTGTATCCCTATCGTAAACAAACGTATTTCAGTTACACCTATCGCCCTTGTCGGCGGTGCGGCCTGCAAGAGCTCAGAGGATTTTGTTACCATAGCAAAGACACTTGACAGAGCTGCCAAAGAGGTAGGTGTCAACTTCATCGGTGGATACTCAGCACTTGTGTCAAAGGGAATGACAAAGGCGGATGAGCTTTTAATCAAATCAATTCCTCAGGCAATGCTTGAGACAGATCTCGTATGCAGCTCTGTAAATGTTGGCTCTACAAAAACCGGAATCAACATGGATGCAGTAAAGCTGATTGGCGAGATGATAAAGGAGACAGCAGAGGTGACAAAGCACCTTCCTGTATCAGGCTGTGCCAAGTTTGTAGTATTCTGCAACGCTCCTGATGACAATCCGTTTATGGCAGGAGCATTCCATGGTGTGACAGAGGCAGATGCCATCATCAATGTAGGTGTCAGCGGACCGGGAGTTGTAAAGACTGCTCTCGAAAAGGTAAGAGGCGAGAACTTTGAGGTGCTCTGTGAGACAATCAAGAAGACAGCCTTCAAGGTTACACGAGTAGGACAGCTTGTGGCAAAGGAGGCTTCAAAGAAGCTTGGAGTGCCATTTGGAATCATAGACCTCTCACTTGCACCTACACCGGCTATCGGAGACTCTGTAGCAGATATTCTCTGCGAGATAGGCTTAGAGAGAGCCGGAGCTCCGGGAACAACAGCAGCACTTGCACTCTTAAACGATCAGGTGAAAAAGGGCGGTATCATGGCATCCTCATATGTCGGCGGACTCTCAGGTGCCTTTATTCCTGTATCAGAGGATCAGGGAATGATAGATGCCGTAAACGATGGTGCACTCACTCTCGAAAAGCTTGAGGCTATGACCTGTGTGTGCTCAGTGGGACTTGACATGATTGCAATCCCGGGCGATACAAAGGCCACCACAATTTCAGGAATTATCGCAGATGAGATGGCTATCGGTATGATAAACCAAAAGACAACAGCCTGCAGACTGCTTCCGGCAATCGGAAAGGATGTAGGTGATGTGGTAGAAATCGGAGGGCTCCTTGGATCTGCACCGGTTATGCCGGTAAACAGATTCTCTTGTGATGCATTTGTAAACCGCGGAGGAAGGATCCCGGCACCTATTCACAGCTTTAAAAATTAGCAAATAATGGCATTGTTCACAAGCATGTACTTATAAGAATAGCTTATAAGTACATGCTTATTTTAAAGTGGTACTTGACAATGACAAAAATACATGCTTAAATAAAGACAGTTATATGACTGACGGAAGTGGATAACCACATGGAGTATAACAGTTGATTGCCGACCGTCTGGGCGCACATTTATATAAGTTTCCTGCAGAGCTTTATATTATTATGTGTGTTCAGACGGTCTTTTTTTTCCGGCAGGCCCGAGTAATTTGGGGATGCAGACCACATTATCAGAAAACATGGAGGATGACATGGAAAGAGTATCATTAGCAAAGGAATTATCAAGCACAACATACCCTGGCAGAGGTATCGTAATCGGCCGCACAAAGGATGGTAAGAAGGCTGTAACAGCATACTTTATCATGGGCAGAAGCGAAAACAGCCGCAACAGAGTATTTGTAGAGGATGGCGAGGGCATCAGAACACAGGCATTTGACCCTTCAAAGCTTGAGGATCCAAGTCTTATCATTTACGCACCTGTAAGAGTGCTCGGCAACAAGACAATTGTCACAAACGGTGACCAGACAGATACTATCTATGAGCTGATGGACAAGCAGCAGACATTTGAGCAGGCCTTAAGGACAAGAGAGTTTGAGCCTGACGCTCCTAACTATACACCTAGAATTTCAGGAATCATGCATATTGACAATGGCGAGTTCAACTACGCTATGTCAATCTTAAAGAGCAACAACGGCAATCCTGATGCATGCAACAGATACACATTTGCATACTCAGCACCGGTTGCGGGAGAGGGACATTTCATCCATACATATATGGGCGATGGAAATCCACTGCCAAGCTTTGAGGGTGAGCCTACATGGGTAGACATCGAGGGAGATATCGATGAGTTTACCGATATGGTATGGGAGAACTTAAACGAAGACAATAAGGTATCACTTTTTGTAAGATATATTGATATCGCCACAGGCGAGTATGAGAGCAGAATCGTAAACAAAAACAAATAAAACACTATATAAACGGTCAAATATACAAGATAAGCAGATAAAACAGGAGAACAAAAATGCAGGAATACGAATTAAAATACGGATGTAATCCAAATCAGAAACCAGCCAGAATATTTATGAAGGAGGGAGAGCTTCCTATAAAGGTGCTTAACGGCAGAGCCGGATATATCAACTTCCTTGATGCCTTTAACGGATGGCAGCTTGTAAGAGAGCTTAAGAAGGCAACAGGTCTTCCGGCCGCAACATCCTTCAAGCATGTTTCACCTGCAGGTGCAGCAGTAGGACAGCCACTTTCAGATGTGGAGAAAAAGATTTACTGGGTTGATGACATGGATATTGAGTTTACACCACTTGCAAATGCATACATCAGAGCAAGAGGCGCTGACAGAATGTCATCATTTGGTGATTTTATTTCACTTTCAGATGTATGTGACAAGAGCACTGCACTTGTAATCAAGAGAGAGGTATCAGACGGTGTTATCGCTCCGGGCTACACAGACGAGGCTCTTGAGATTTTAAAGGCTAAGAAGAATGGCAATTACTGTGTTATCGAGATTGACCCGTCATATGAGCCGGCACCTATCGAGAGAAAGGATGTATTTGGCATCACATTTGAGCAGGGCAGAAACGAGCTTCATATTGATGATGATTTCTTCTCAAATATCGTGACAGAGAACAAGGAGCTCACAGAGCAGGCTAAGATTGATCTGGCAATATCTATGATTACTTTAAAGTATACACAGTCCAACTCTGTATGCTATGTAAAGGGCGGTCAGGCAATCGGTATCGGAGCAGGACAGCAGTCACGTATCCACTGTACCAGACTTGCAGGTTCAAAGGCAGACAACTGGTGGCTTCGTCAGTCTCCGCAGGTGCTTGGACTTCAGTTCGTGGATGGCATCAGACGTGCAGACCGCGACAATACTATTGACCTTTATATTGGTGAGGATTACATGGACGTGCTTGCAGAGGGTGAGTGGCAGAAGTTCTTCAAGGTAAAGCCGGATGTATTTACAGCAGAGGAGAAGAGAGCTTGGCTTGACAGGAATACAGATGTAGCACTTGGCTCTGATGCATTTTTCCCATTTGGTGACAACATTGAGCGTGCTCACAAGAGTGGCGTGAAGTATGTAGCCCAGCCGGGTGGATCTGTGAGAGATGACCATGTTATTGATACATGTAATAAGTACGGTATGGTGATGAGCTTTACAGGAATCAGACTTTTCCATCACTAATCACAGGGCATAAGAGAAATTATATACTAAATAAAGATAAAACGGTGTGAATCCAACAGGATTCATGCCGTTTTTGCGATGTGTTATGAGCAAACAAAAGTTTTCTAATCAAATATGTAAAAAGTACTAGTATTTAAGTGAAAAAGATGTTATATTTTAAAAAAACACTTAATTAGCTAAAAAAAATTATGTTAAATTTAAAATAATTAGTTATTAGGAGGAAATGAATGAAAAAGAGAAGATTTGTGGCATCACTTATGACATTGGCGATGCTTGTATCAATGCTGTCAGGATGTTCATTTGGTTCATCATCAAAAAAGGTCACACAGATATACTTCCTGAGCTGTAAACCAGAGGTGAAGTCAGTCTGGGAGGAGGTTTCAGCAGCCTATGAAAAGGAGACCGGTATTAAGCTAAAGGTGCTTACCGCAGCTGATGGCAATCATGAGAGAACACTTAAGGCGGAGCTTGCAAAGAAGGACTACCCGACAATGTTCCAGATAAACGGTCCTGTTGAGTATGGCAAGTGGAAGAATTACTGTATGGATCTTTCAGACACAAAGCTGTATTCATGGCTTTTGGACAAGAGCATGGCAGTGACCGGCGACAACGGAAAGGGTGTATACGGCATACCTTACGTTGTTGAGGGCTATGGAATCATCTACAACAACGCAATTATGGACAAATACTTTGCATTATCAGATAAGACAAGCCAGATAAAGAGCGTGGAGGAGATAAACAATTTCGCTGCCTTAAAGGAGGTAGTGGAGGATATGCAGGCTCATAAGAGTGAACTTGGAATCGAGGGAGTGTTTGGCTCAACATCTCTTTCACCTGGTGAGAGCTGGAGATGGCATACACATCTGATGAATATCCCTATAACCTATGAGCTTCAGGATAAAAATGCATCGGATCTTGACTCAATTGATTTTACATACAGTGATGAATTTAAAAATGTTTTTGATTTGTATGTAAACAATTCATGCACTCCGGCATCGGAGCTCACAGATAAGGGTGTAGAGGATTCAATGCAGGAATTTGCGCAGGGCAAGGCTGCAATGATTCAAAACGGTAACTGGGGCTGGACACAGATAGAGAGTACGGACGGCAATGTGGTCAAACAGGAGGATGCCAAATACATGCCTATATATACAGGTATGGATGGGGAAGAGTCACAGGGACTTTGCATCGGAACAGAGAATTATATCTGTATCAACTCACAGGCAATAGATGAAGAAAAGCAGGCCTCTATTGATTTTTTGGAGTGGCTTTACAGCTCAAAAGAGGGAAAGAAATTTGTAACAGAAAAGTTTGGATTTATTCCTCCGTTTAGTACGTTTAAGGAATCAGAATATCCGTCAAACCCACTTGCAGTTGAGGTACTTGAGTACATGAATGACAGCTCAAGGAAGTCTGTGCCATGGAACTTTGTTACATTCCCGAACCAGAAGTTTAAGGATAACATGGGAAGCGACCTGACGCTCTACGTTAATGGTGAGATGGACTGGGATACACTTGTAGATACAGTCAAGGCCGACTGGATAAATCAAAAGAGCAGTGAGGAGGAATAATTTATGAAAACTATAAAGGCAAAGGTAGCGACACTTATTGCCACGACTTCACTTGTTCTTATTGTGGCAATATTATCGGTTTCGCTTACCGTAATGAAGAAAAACGTAGTAACTTTATGTGAGAACTATTTGTATGATACATGTGTATCTGCGTCAAATACACTATATGAGAGCTTTTATGGAGATACAGACCAGGTAAATATGGATGTCAGGGTGCAGTACATACTTTACAACGTCGGCATCCAGGATATGGATTCAAGTAAGGCATATCTGGTGGACAAGGATGGAAAATATGTCTATCATGACGACCCTAAGATGATAGGCAAAAAGATGGAGGACAATCCCGTAATCCAAAAGGTACTCGACAAGCTTAACTCTACAGGAGTCATGGAAACTGCAAAGGTTGAGGAATGTAAGGTGGACGGCAAGGAAAAGTACATAGCATTTATGTGTACGGTCAATGACTGGGTAGTATATGTAGAGGCAGATAAATCAGATGTGCTTGCATCCATCACCACAATCACCACATTCTCTCTTTTAATGGGCGTGGTACTGGTTATTTTAGCAGTTGGAATCGGTATCCTTGTCACTAGAAGGATTACGAAGCCAATTACAAAGCTTACAGCAGTTATCGATGATATCTCACAGCTCAACATGACCGATGAGCATGAAATTCCAATTACGAAGGATGAAATCGGTGTCATGGGTGTGGCTCTAAAGAAAATGAAGGAGCAGTTAAATGGTATTATAACAGAGCTCAACGGAATTTCAGGAAAGCTCGTAAATGACTCAAATACTCTCTATGATATTTCAGAGAATGTAACCGATGCTTCGACCAACAACTCGGCAACCAACGAGGAGCTTGCCGCAAGCATGGAGTCTACCTCACAGTCAACAGAGGAGGTTACAAACAGTGTCCTCAATATGAACAATAATGCTATCGAGGTGGCAAACAAGATAAGCGAGGGAACAAGCCTGACAGCCGGAGCCATGGAGAAGGCAAATGCCATCCATAACAGAACAAGCAGTGCAAGAGAGGAAACCCTTAAGGTTTATGATTCTATCAAGAGTACATCTGAAAAGGCAATAACAGATGCGAAGCAGGTAGAAAAGATTAATGAGCTTGCGAAGGCTATTCAGGATATAGCAGATGAGACAACACTGCTTTCTTTAAATGCTTCAATAGAGGCGGCAAGAGCCGGAGACCAGGGCAGGGGCTTTGCGGTTGTAGCCAGTGAGATAGCAAATCTTGCGGCAGAATCAACAGCAACCGGTGCCAATATTGTGACAATTGTTGCACAGGTTAATTCATCGGTAGAGACACTTACAGGATGTCTGGTTGATGTGCTTGACTTCCTTGAAAACAAGGTAATGAATGACTATGATGCTTTCATGACATCATCTGACGAGTACAGTGATGTGACAAGAAGCATTGAGGATTTTATGAATCAGGCAAACGGAGAGGTTGAGCAGCTTAGAAATGCGATAAGCCGCATAACGGATTCAATGGATTCAATCAACCAGAATATCAATGAATGCTCAGTCGGCATCAATGATATTGCCAACAAGACAACAGAGGTAGTTGAGCTTACAAGCGAGAGCTTTGAGCGCTCTACAAACTGTAAGGATTCAGCATCAGAATTACAGAATATTACATCAAGATTCAAAATTAAATAAATCAAATTGAAGCACAATAAGTAATTCAATAATAGGGGACTTCATGATATAATTACAGTATACATTTTACACAGTAGTTAATCATGGAGTCTTTTTATGTCATTACAGTTTATCACAGGTAATTCAGGAAACGGAAAAACAAAATATCTCTTTAACACGATAGTGAAAGAGGCAAAGGCACACCCAAGGGATAATTATCTTGTAATAGTGCCTGAGCAGTTTACTATGCAGACGCAGAGACAGCTTGTGGATTTGTCGGAGAATAAAGCCATCATGAATATAGATGTGCTAAGCTTTAAGCGCTTAGCCTACAGAGTGTTTGATGAGCTTGGAATCACAAATCTTACAGTGCTTGAGGAGACAGGTAAGAACCTTGTACTCAGAAAGCTTGCGGCACAGGAGGTGGATAAGCTTGGCGTAATAGGCAGAAACTTAAACCGCATCGGCTATATAAGCGAGGTAAAGTCACTGCTTTCGGAGCTTGTGCAGTACAATATATCACCTGAGGAGCTCGGAAGATATATTGCCTCAGGCAGTCTGTCGGATACACTTTCAGATAAGCTCAAGGATGTGCTCGTGCTCTACGAAGCATTTGAGAAGTTTATGCAGGATAAATATATCACTGCAGAGGAAATACTTAATGTGCTTTGCAATGTGGCGGAGGAGTCTGCAATTCTTAGAAATTCAGTCATTGCATTTGATGAATTTACTGGATTTACACCTATACAGAACCAGCTCATCAAAAAGCTCTTTGTCATTTCAAAGAAAATATATGTCACGCTGACAATAGACTGTCGTGAGGATATCTTTAAGAGCAGAGGCATGCAGGAGCTGTTTGACATGCCAAAAAGGACGGTGAAATCACTCACCGAAATGGCAGCGTTTTATGGCATAGAAGTCGAGGAACCTATTATCCTTGATAAAAACTACCGGCTTGCAGAAAACGAAGAGCTAAGCTTTATGGAACAGCAGCTTTTCAGAAAACGAAGATGCTCCTTTAAAAAAGCACCAAAGCACATTCATATAGACTGTCTGCGTGACCCAAAGCAGGAGCTGACAAAGATAGCCAGAACCATAAATGAGCTCGTGAGAAACGAAAACCTGCGTTACCGCGATATTGCTATAGTCACAGGAGATGTGAATATATATGCAGGTTATGTGCGTGAAATATTTGACAAATACAATATTCCTTACTTTATCGATGCCACACAGGAGATACTTTTCCATCCGTTTATTGAGTTTATCAGGTCAATACCCGATATTGCGGCACAAAATTTCTCGGCAGATGCGGTGTTCAGATTTTTGCGGTGCGGCTTTACGGAGCTTTCGGACAGTGAAATAGATGTACTTGAAAACTATGTGCTCGCCTGTGGAGTAAGAGGTAAAAGCGCATGGGACAAAAAGTGGGTCAGGCTGCCAAAGCATAAGGCAGGCTATGACCTTGAGCTTTTAAACCAAAGCAGGGAGTATATAATGGAGCTGCTAAAGCCGGTATATCAGGTGTTTTCCGATAAAAAGTCAACGGTAAAGGACTATGTGCTCGCTATATACAAGCTGATAGTTTTGCTTGATATACCTGATAAGCTTGCAAAAAAGGAGCAGGCACTGCTTGATGCAGGGGACCAGACCGCATCAAAGGAATACGGACAGATATACAAAATAGTCATGCAGCTCTTTGAAAAATATGTGGCGGTGCTGGGTGATGAATGCATGGATGCAGAGGAATTTACACAGATACTGGATGCAGGACTGGATGCGGCAGATGTAGCAGTCATACCGCCGGGATACGACACTGTGACCATCGGAGATATTGAGAGAACTCGTCTTACTAACATAAAGGTCATGTTTTTTGCAGGCGTAAACGATGGGATTGTTCCAAAGGCGGCAGGAAGAGGAGGTATCATATCACAGTATGAAAGAGAGGCACTTAAGGAGCTGGATATAGAGCTTGCGCCTGGGGCAAGGGAGCAGGCATTTATACAGAGGTTTTATCTGTATCTGAACATGACAAAGCCATCTAGGGAACTTTATATCAGCTATACAAGGCTTGACAGTGAAAAAAAGGCAGCACAGCCTTCATACCTCATAGGCATATTAAGGGGGATGTTTCCGGAGCTTGTCGTGACTGAGACAGAGGATGTAGAACAGCTTTTAGATATATCAAGCAGGCAGAGTGCTCTGGATTATCTGCTGTCAAATGAGGAGGATGACAGATGGTGCGAGATTGCAGCAGCGGTGATGCTCTATGACGCATCAGTCAGTGATGCAGGGGACGGTAATGAAGTAGACGATAAAGAATTTACTCAAAAAAATTCCGTGGAGAGGCTCATAAATGCAAGGTTTGAGCATTATTCAAAGGATCCGATTAGCCGAAATGTGGCAAGAAGCATATACGGCAGACACATGGAGGGCAGTATCACACGCTTTGAGCAGTTTGCCAGGTGTGCATATGCGCATTTTTTAAATTATGGATTGAGGCTTACAGAGCGTGAGGAGAGCGGCTTTACATCCCTTGATATGGGTAATATATACCATGAAGCACTGGAAAGATACAGTAAGAAGCTTGATAGGGAGAGTACGGACTGGTTTAGCGTGACTGATGCAAAAAGAGATGAGCTTGCGATGGAGTCAATAGGTGAGGTGATTGATGAGTATGCAGGCTTTGGCATATTTGATACAGCGGAAAGTCAACATTCGATATCACATATGAAGGCGGTCTTTAAGCAGACAGTATGGGCACTCACAACCCAGATACGAAGAGGCAGCTTTGTGCCTGAGAGGTTTGAGTTTTCCTTTTACGAGAGTCTTGATATGGCAAATGATGTGACGGTTGATATAAAGGGACGCGTGGACAGGACTGACACATATACGGATGAGGGCAGGCTTTTTGTGAAGGTACTGGATTACAAGTCGGGAAATACAGTTTTTGACCTGGTGAAGCTGTACTATGGCACGCAGCTTCAGCTTGCAGTGTACATGGACGCTGTCATGGAACAAAAGAAAGAGGCGCTAAAGCAGGTAAGTGTGGAGCCGGGCGGTATGCTGTACTATCACATTGACGATCCTGTAATTGATTTAAAGGATGTGACACCGGGCACGGAGTTTTCTGAGGAAGAAATTAATCAGATGATATTAAAGAAGCTCAAGCCTGACGGGCTTATCAACTCGGACGAAAAGGCATACAGAGGCATGGACAGGGACTTTGAGAAAAGCTCTGACGTAATCCCTGTCACCTTAAAAAAGGATCAGACACCGGCTGCAGGCTCAAAGGTGGCAAACGCCGAAGAGTTTGATGTGATAACAAGGTTTGCGAGAGAGAAGCTTCGAGAGATAGGAAGAGAAATATACGATGGAAATGTTGCCGTCAATCCTATCAAAAACAAGAAAATAGACAGCTGCGCATATTGCGCTTTTCAGGCCATATGCAGGTATGATTCAAGGATACCGGGCTTTAGCGAAAGAAGCTTTAACGGTGACAATAAGGAAGATGTACTTGATAAAATGCGTACACAGATTGCAGCGGCAGAGCATAAAGCATGCTATGGAGATAATAATATAAAGCCATAATCGGGAGACATAATATGGATGTTAAATGGACCAGTGAACAGAAAAAGGTTATAGATTTAAGAGACAGGGATATACTTGTATCGGCGGCAGCGGGCTCAGGAAAGACAGCTGTACTCGTTGAGCGTATAGTAAACAGGATATGTGTAGATGATCCGCCGGTGGATATCGACAGGATGCTTGTGGTGACGTTTACCAAGGCTGCAGCTGCTGAGATGAGGGAGCGTGTCAGTCGTGCGATAGACAGCTTGAAGGAGCAAAAGCCTGACGATGAGAACCTGCAGAGGCAGTCGACACTTGTTCACAATGCACTCATCACTACAATCGATTCGTTTTGTCTGTTTGTGGTGCAGAATAATTTCGCACAGCTTAATCTGGATCCTGATTTCAGGATCGGTGACCAGGCAGAGCTTAAGCTTATGCTAAAGGATGCTTTGGCACAGGTATTTGAGGACAATTATGCAAGAGAAGACAACGAGGCATTTATCAACCTTATAGATACCTACAGCAAGGGAAGAAATGACTCTGCCGTCAGGCAGATGGTGGAGGATATCTACTATAAGGCGGGCAGCTCATCATGGCCTAGAAAGTGGATGAACAGTCTCCTAAGGCTCTATGATATAAAGTCAGCTAAACAGCTTGAGGACTCAGAAATCATTAAGGAGATAGTGGATTACAGCAGGGTGCTTTTGGAGGAGGCTGTTCAGGAGCTTATACAGGCTAAAGAACTGGCTTTGTCTACACCGGGGCTTGAAAAGTATGCGCTTACGCTTTCAGAGGATATAGCGCTGTTTGATGGAATGGCGGATGTAATAGGCTATGGCGGAATGCAGGAGTTCTTAAGCAAAATATCATTTGGCAGAATTGCTGTCATCAGGAAATTTGACGGAGACGAGAAGAAAAAGGAGCGCGTGAAAAGTATGCGCGATGCTGCCAAGAAGAAGGTAGACGGAATAAAGCAGAAATACTTTGGCATGTCAATTGAGCTCATGTATGAGCAGCTGGAGCGTCAAAGACCATTTGTTAAAGAGCTGATAAGGCTCTCACTCGAGTTTTATGATGCGATGGAGGCTGTAAAGACAAGAAAAAGAGTATTTGATTTTTCTGAT